>Ga0075472_10000711_pt1 | contig 14066 bp, 15 predicted proteins | sample DEB19_08_DNA_3_FD_77014 | JGI IMG/M metagenome (GOLD analysis project Ga0075472, IMG submission 77014) | Aqueous microbial communities from the Delaware River and Bay under freshwater to marine salinity gradient to study organic matter... | ecosystem: Environmental > Aquatic > Marine > Coastal ...
ACGCCGTCGCCGTACTGGGTCGCCTCGCGCGCCGCCTGGCCGTCCTTCGTCAGCGAGCTTTCGAGCACGATGCGGATGTTGCCCTGCGTGAGCAGGTACATCGCGCGGTCGCGCGAGCCGGTGGTGAGGTCCGCGATCTGGTCGACCTGGAAGCCGAACGCGCTCGCGTAAAAGAACGCCGCCTGCTTCGCGTTGCCGACGAAGAAGCGGACGTGGTCGACGTCGATCAGCTGCAGCGGATCGGTCGCGGTCGAGAGGCCGGAGGACGGACTGAGAGTGGTCATGGGGGCGATTCTAGACGCTCGGCGCGCCTTCGCTCAAGCGAGACCGGGCTGCTACGCTTCGCAGCCCATGAACGCAGCAACGCGCCCCGACTTCGCGCCCGAGAATCGCTCGCAGAACGCGGGCAAGTTCGTCGCGATCGCGGTGTTCGCGCTGCTCCTCCTCGGCGGGCTCGCGACCCTGATCGTGGTCATGACGCGCGGAAGCTCGGGCATCACGCCGCCGCCGCAGAAGATCCCGTCCGCGCGCGATGCCGCTCCTCAGTAGGGGCTCAGTCGCCGCTCAGTAGCGGATCAGACTTTCGGTGCGCAGCCCCGCGAGCGCCGCGCGCCCGTTCAGGAATCCGAGCTCGATGAGCACGCTCGCGCCGACGATCTCGGCCCCGAGGCCTCCGGAGCCCAGCAGGTTCACGCTGGCAGCGAGCGTCCCGCCGGTCGCGAGCAGGTCATCGACGAGAAGGACGCGCATCCCGGGCTTGACGGCGTCGACATGCACATGCAGTTGGTCGGTGCCGTACTCGAGCGCGTATTCGATCGACTTGGTCTGGTAGGGCAGCTTGCCGGGCTTGCGGACCGGCACGAAGCCCGCGCTCAGCGCGGTCGCGACGGCGGTCCCGAAGATAAAGCCGCGGCTCTCGGGGCCCACGACGACATCGATCCGCTCGTTGCGGAACGGATTCGCCATCAGCTCGATCGCGAGCGCAAGCCCCGCCGGATCTGCGAGAAGCGGGGTGACATCCTTGAAGATGATGCCCTTCTTGGGGAAGTCGGGGATGTCGCGGATCAGGCGCGTGAGCTGCGGATGCATGCGCGGAAGGTAGCGGAATCGCGGCCTTCATGCGGGTATCGCGCGGGTATGATCGCGCCATGCCCGACGCAGGTGACCGTGCACAGCGCAGCAAGCAGACCCTCGAGGTCGTCGAGCCAATCGGCAAGCGCGTCCTGATCCGCAAGGACGAGGACAAGAAGATCACGAAGGTCGGGCTCCATCTTCCGGACAAGATCGAGATCCCCACGCTGACGGGGCGCATCGTGACGGTCAGCGCCGAAGTCGAGCGCGACGAGAACTATCCGATCAAGCAGTACGACCGCGTGCTCTTCAACCCGAAGCATGCGATTCCAGTCGATTTCGAGGGCGACAACCGCCTGTTCGTGATTCCTGTCGAGGATGTCGTCGCTGTCTTCAGGCGGGAGCCGGGTTGAGCGCAGCGGGCGCGCTGCCTGATCCGCTGCCGATCGCGCCCGCGAAGGCGCCGATCGATGCGCGCGTTCGCGTGCCCGGCTCGAAGAGCCTGTCGAACCGGTTCCTGGTGCTCGCAGCGCTGGCCGATGGGGGTTCGTCCCTCCGTGGCCTGCTCTCCTGCGATGACTGCGACCGGTTGCGCGAGGCGTTGGCCGCGTTCGGCGTGCGGACCACCGACGCGGCAGACGAGGTCCGCGTCGAGCCCCGCGCGGTGACCGCCCGCGCCAGCGTGAACCTCGGCGACGGCGGCACGCCCACGCGCTTCATGATCGCGTTCGCCGCTGCGCAGGCCTCGGGCGAGTTCACGATCGACGGCAGCGCGCGCATGCGCGAGCGCCCTGTGTCGGAAGGCATCGAGATGCTCCGCGCGCTTGGCGCGCGCATCGACTATGCCGAGGCAGACGGTCGACTGCCCGTGCGCGTCCTCGGCGGCGGGCTGCAGGGCGGCACGCTCGAGGTCGGCCGTACTGCATCGAGCCAGTTCGTGAGCGCGCTCATGCTGGTCGCGCCAAGGCTCGCGCGCGGGCTCGAGATCCGGTTCAGCGCCGAACCCACGAGCGCGTCGTACATCCACTTGTCTCTCGCAGCGCTCGCTGCCTTCGGCGTCGAGGCGGAGGTCGCGTACGGCCCCGTCGCGCTCGGCGCGTCGCGCCCGGGCGCCGGCCTCGCCCGCATCGCGATCAAGCCGCAGCCGATCGCGGCGGGTGCATGCTCGGTCGAGCCCGACGCGTCGAGCGCCGTCTATCCCGCGGCCGCCGCCGCGCTCACCGGCGGTTCGGTGCTTCTCGAGGGGCTTCCGCGACGGAGCACGCAGCCCGATTCGTTCTTCCTCGACGACCTCGCGCTGCGAGGAGCCTCGATCGAAGCGCTCGATGCGGGAACGCGCGTCACCGCGCGCGCTCCGCTGCGGGGCCGCGACAGTGATTACTCGGCGGCGCCCGACGCTGCGGTCATGGCGATGGTGCTGGCCGCGTGCGCGTCCTCCCCGAGCCGGATCTCCGGCCTCGGCACGCTGCGCGTCAAGGAATCGGACCGCATCGAAGCGGTTGCTGCAGGGCTGCGCGCCCTCGGTGGAACCGTCGAGACCGGCGCGGATTGGGTGCGGATCCATCCGCTGCCCGAGCGGCTCTCGCCCGCGGAGATCGACACCGTCAACGACCACCGCGTCGCGATGGCATTTGCCGTTCTTGGACTCGCGCGCGCCGGCGTGTCGATCAAGAACCCCTCGTGCGTCGCCAAGAGCTGGCCTGGCTTCTGGGATGCACTGGCCGGACTTTGCTGCGAGAATCGCCCGAGATGAAGCACGACCACTTCTGGCACTACGCCAAGCGCATGCTGCGACGCCGCCGGCTCGCCGCAGGCACGGTGGTCTTCTCGGTGATCTCGGCGGGCGGCCTCGCCACGGGCCTCGTCGCCTCGGGCGAGGTGCTCAGGCTCATCCTCTCCAAGGATCCCGATTCGAACCTGCGCACCGTGGTCGAGGCGCAGGTTGCGAAGGGCGGCTTCGTCGCATCGATCGTGCCGACCGGGCTCGTCGAGATGCTGCCGACCGACCGCCTCGCGGGCGTGGCGCTCATCCTGGCCGGCCTTTGCGTCATCACGATCCTCGGTGCGATCGCCAACTTCATGCACCAGTACTGCTCGCTCACGCTCTCGATGGTGTCGATCGCCGAGATCCGCCTCGAGGCGTTCCGCCACGCGCTGCGCCTGCCGCTCGGGACCGTGCTGCGCCGCGGACCGACCGAGATCGTCGCCCGCATCACCCGCGACACCGCAGAGCTCGAGCGCGGATTCACCGCGCTCACCTCAAAGGCGCTCGCGCAGGTCACCAAGGGCCTCGCTGCGTTCGTCGCCGCGATCTGGTTCGACTGGCGGCTCACGATCGCAGCGATCGTCGTGGCGCCCGTCCTCGGCTTCGTGCTGAAGAAGTTCGGCAAGCGCATCCGCCGCAGCAGCAAGAAGACGCTCGCCGCCTACCAAGAGCTTCTGCGCACGGCCAATGAGTCGATGCAGGGGCTGCGCGGCATCAAGACCGCGACCGCCGAGCGCTTCGCACGACGCCGCTTCGCCGCGGCAAACCGAGAAGTCGTGCATGCCGACCGCCGCGCGCGCATCGCCCGCGCGGTGTCCGCCCCGATGGTCGAGACCCTCGCGATCTTCGTGATCGCGGGCCTTGCGCTGCTCGCCGCCCACGAGATCCTCGAGGGCCGCATGCAATTCGAGAAGTTCGTGCTCACCCTCGGCGCGCTTGCCGTGGCAGGCGGATCGTTCCGTCCGCTCACGGGACTCCTCAACGACATCCAGGCCGCCAGCGCGCCCGCCGAGCGCATCTCCGAGATCCTCGGCGCGTCGTGCGAGGGCCTGCGTGAGCGCGACCTTCCCGCGCTGCCGCGCCACGCACGGTCGCTTGAGTTCGACGCCGTCCGCTTCCGCTACGAAGGCGCCGAGCGCGACGCGGTGCGCGGGGTGAGTCTGTCCGTCCGGCACGGCGAGTTCGTCGCCTTCGTCGGTCCGAACGGCTGCGGGAAGACGACGCTCGCGAGCCTGCTTGCGCGCCTGTTCGATCCGACCGAGGGCTGCGTGCGCGTCGACGGCATCGACATCCGCGGTGCGAGCCTGACCTCGCTGCGCCGGCAGATCGGCGTGGTCCCGCAGGATCCGCTGCTCGTGCGTGGGACGATTCGCGAGAACATCCTGCTCGGCTCCGACCGCGAGCCAGGCGTCGACCCCGCGCCTGCGATCGCGCGCGCGCTCGAGCTCGCGCATGCGGCGCATTTCGTCGCGGCGCTTCCGAAGCAGCTCGACAACGAGCTCGGCGAGGGCGGAACCGGGCTTTCCGGCGGACAGCGGCAGCGGCTTGCCATCGCGCGCGCGCTGTTGCGCAATCCCGCCGTCCTGATCCTCGACGAGGCGACCAGCCAGATCGACGCAGAGAGCGAGGCGCAGATCGCGGCCGCGATCGACGAGTTCCGCCGCGGCCGCACGCTGATCGCGATCGCCCACCGGCTCTCGACCGTGCGCAGCGCCGACCGCATCGTGGTCATGGAGGACGGCGCCATCGCCGACAGCGGCACGCACGGCGAGCTTTTGTCGCGCTGCCCGCTCTACCAGCGCCTGGTCGCCACCCAGCTCGTGTCCTGACGGGCGCGAAATCGGCTCTGCTACAGTGTGGACGGAGGTTCCCGTGGGTCTTGCCGATCGTTTCCGCAGCTTCATCGGCGCAGCGCCGCAATCGGAGGTGGACGCCTTGCGCGCAGCCGTGCAGGCGGCCGCAGACGCGCGCGCGGCAGCCGACGCGATGCAGGCGCTGGTGACGGAGATCCGCAGCGGCCATGTGAAGTCAGTCGAGGACCTGCGCGCGGAGCTCGCCCGCTTATCCGAGCGCGTCGAGGCGATGCCCGAGATGCGCGCCCAGCTCGAGACCTTTGTGCACTCGCTTGGCCGAACGATGACAGGTGCCGCCGACCGGCTCGACCAGGTCGACGACCGCATCGAGCGGCTGGAGCAGCAGGCTCGCACGCAGACCGAGATCATCGGCCTCACGCGCAGCGAGTTCGACCGCCAGGGGCGCGTGATCGCCGGGCTCGAGTCGCAGTTGAAGCCGCTCGAGGAGGCGATCGCGCGCGTCGTCGGTGCAGCGGATCGCTCCGCAGAGCTCATGCGCGAGCTCGACGGCCGAAGCGGACGCGCGCAGCGGCCCGACCGCACGCTTCAGATCGCCATCGGTGTACTCATCGTCCTTCTTGCCATCTCGATGCTGCGATGATCGGCGAGGAATACAGGGCCGAGATCGAGAAGCCCGCCCGCAAGAAGGGCGTGGCGCCTACCCAGCAGGTGATTGGGTTGCTCGTGTCGCTCGTCCTGATCTGGCTCGTCTTCCATCCCGGCGACGGCGAGAAGGCCCCGACCGACGGGGCGCCAAGCCCGCGCGTCGCGTCGACGAGCCCTGCGATCACCGATTCGCTCGTCGAGCTCGGCCTCACCGCGCACATCGTCGGGCGCAGCGGCTACTGCACCGGCGTGCCGAAGACCGTGCCCGTTGTCGGCGACCTGCGCGACTTCGACGCCGAGCGGCTCGCGCTCGTGCGCCCCGAGGTCCTGTTCGTGCAGCCGCCGATCGCGGGCGTGGCGCCCGAACTCCGCGAATTCTGCACATCGAAGTCGATCCGCCTCGTCGAGCGCAGGATCGACACCCTCGCCGACATCGCGGCGCTTGCAGACGACATCGAGTCCGTCTTCGGCGCGGCGATCGCACCAAGGCTCGCGGAGGCGCGCGGGTTCCTCGGCGAGAAGCCTGCGATCGCGGGCGATGCGCCGCGCGTGCTGGTCGTGGTGTCGGCCGATCCGTTCCTCGCCGTCGGACGCGGCAACTACCTCGATGAACTGATCGCGCACGCGGGCTGGCGGAACGCGGTGGACGGGGACGGCTGGATCGAGCTCTCGGTCGAGTCGATCCTGGCGCTCAAGCCCGACCGCATCGTCGGCATCGCCGGGCACGAGGCGGGCGCGCATGAGATCGAGAGCCTGCTCGCGATCCTGCCTTGGCAGGGCGCGCAGCCCGCGACGCGCGCGGCGGCGGCGCCCGAGTTGCTCTCGCCGAGCTTGGCGGCGATCGCGCGTCGCGATGTGTTGGCGCGGCTCCTTGGCGGCGCGGCGGGGGACACCCGATGAAGCCGCGCGGGTTCATCGTGCTGCTTCTCGCGATCGGGATCGCCTCGTTCCTGCGCGTTGCCATCGGTCCCGCCGCCGCCGGTGAGGGCATGCGCCTCGCCTTCGGCATGCCGGACGCGGAGATCCTCGGGCTTCGCGCGCAATCGGTGCTGTCGGCCGCGCTCCTTGGCGGCGCGCTCGGCCTCTCTGGACTTTCGCTGCAGGTCTTGCTTCGCAATCCGCTCGCCTCGCCCTTCGTGCTCGGCGTCTCGAGCGGCGCGGGCTTCGGCGTTGCGCTCGTGCTCGCCCTCGCGTGGTCGTTCTCGATTCCCGCCGTCGCCTTTGGCGGCGAGGTCGCGGGCGCTGTCGCGGGCTCGCTTGCCACGCTTGCGCTCGTCGCATGGCTCGGGCGCGCGCGCGAAGGGCACGACCCGACGACGCTTGTCCTGGCGGGCGTGATCATCGGGTCGATCTTCAGCGCGGGAACGATGCTGCTCGAGCAGCTCGTTCCCTTCGGCCTGCGCGGCGACCTGCTCTCATGGATGGCGGGACGCCTGCCCGAGCTCCCGACGCAATCGGCGCTTTGGACGCTCGCGCTTTCGGCGGCGGGCGGGCTCTCGGTGCTCTGGTTCCATGCGAACGCGCTCGATGTCGCCACGCTTTCCGATGACGAGGCGATCTCGACGGGAGTGAACCTCGTGCGCCTGCGCGCGACGCTCTTCGCGATCGGCGGGCTGCTCGCGGCGATCGCCGTCGCCTACGCGGGTCCGATCGGATTCGTCGGGCTGATCGGCCCGCATCTCGCGCGCCGGCTCGTGGGCGCGCGGCACGCCGAGCTCGTGCCTGCCGCGGCGCTCGCGGGCGCCGCACTCCTCGTCGGCGCCGATGCGCTCCGCCAGGGCATCGACCTCGGCACCGGCCGGCTTCCCGTGGGTGTCGTCACCGCGCTTGCGGGCGGCCCGACCTTCCTCTGGCTCCTACGAAGCGGCAGGTGGGCGCGATGACTGCCGCGCCGCTCCTGCGCGCCGAGAAAGTCGGGCTTCGCTTCGGCGAGGTCGTGGCGCTGTCCGACGCCAGCATCTCGGTACATGAGGGCGAGACCTGGGCGATCGTCGGCGCGTACGGCTGCGGCAAGAGTTCGCTCCTGCGCGTGCTCGCAGCGCTCGAGTCGCCTTCGCGCGCGCAGGGCACGGTGGCGTATGCCCGCAGTTCGCCGCTCGCCACGCAGCGTGCCTTCGTGCCGCAGCGCCCCGAGGTCGGCGCGGCGTTCAGCGCGCGCGATGTCGTCCGACTCGGCCGCTTCGCGATCGGGCGCGACGAGTCCGCCGTAGACCGCGCGCTCGCCGATGTCGGCCTCCTGCATCGCGCTCACCTTGCATTCTCAGCACTCTCGGGCGGCGAGCGCCAGCGCGTCGCGATCGCGCGCGCCTTCGCCCAGGTCGATGCTGGCGGCGTGCTGCTTCTCGATGAACCCTTCAGCGGGATCGATCCTGCGGAGATCGCGCGCATCGCCTGTGCGCTGCGCGTGCGCGCCAGACGCGGCGCCGTGGTGCTCTCGCTCCACGATCCAGGCCTCGCGCGCGCGATCGCAACCCACGCCGCGATCCTGCGCGGCGGGCGCGTGATCCAGACGGGTGATGCCGCCGAGGTGCTCACCGCGGTACACCTCACAGCGGCCTACGCTCACCCCATGCAGCAACTCGGCGGCTGGATCGTGCCCGACCTCGCCGACGGTCGATAGGATGCAGCCATGTTCAAGGGCCTGACCTGGATCATCGTCATCATCGTGCTGCAGGCGGTCGTCGCTGCGCTCGCGAAGAAGGCCCAGGCAAACGCGCAAGCGGCGCAGCAGGGGCGGCCGGCGCCGCCGCCCCCTGCACGCATGCAGGCGTCTGCGCCCACCTCGCCGTTCGGCGTCGCGCCCCCGCAGGGCAAGCAGCAGGCGGCGGGGCGCGCCATGCGTCCGCCGAAGCCACCGCGGGCTCGCGGCTACATCGTCGACGCGATCGGAGACTCCTCCGACGCGCTGCAGAGTCGGAAACATCTCGCCGAGCAGGTCGCAAAGGTGAAGGCGGCCGAGGCGCGCATCGCCCAGGCAAGTGGCATCAAGGCAGACCACGCCGCGATGACTCGGTCGACCGTCCGGTCGCCCGCACTGGGCGCGGCCGAGCTCCGCCGGGCACTCTGCAACCCAGCCGACATCCGCAAAGCGTTGATTCTCGGTGAGATACTTGGTCGCCCCCGAGGCGCGTAGCCAGCGCGCCCGTGGACTTCGATTGGTCGAGAAAAGGGCATTTGCGCCCTCAATGCACCGATCTTCGGGGCTTTGCGCGTGATCCTGCGCGATCCTGCCGCGGCCACGCCACGCTGGTCAGGAAACTTGCTATGGTTCCCGCCCACGCGGCGGTGCCGCGCCCTACACCATGATTGACATTCGAAAGCTCAAGGAACTCGTCCGCCTGATGGTCGAAAACGACCTGACCGAACTCGACATCCGGGACGAGCAGGAAACCGTCACCGTCAAGCGCCCCGGCGTCCATTCGGCCCCTCAGGTCGTGCACGCCCCGATGGTGCACGCCCCGATGGCGCACGCCCCGATGGCAGCGCCCGCTGCCCCGGGATCGCCTGCATCCCCCGCCGCAGCCTCCTCTGCGGTGGCGGACACCCTTCCGGCGATCGAGAGCCCGATGGTCGGCACCTTCTACGCCGCCCCTGGCCCCGACAAGGCGCCATTCGTCTCGGTGGGCTCGAAGGTCGGCCCCGACACCACCGTCTGCCTGATCGAGGCGATGAAGATCTTCAACGAGATCAAGGCCGAGACCAGCGGCACGGTCGAGGAAGTGCTCGTCAAGAGCGGGCAGCCGATCGAGTTCGGCCAGCCGCTCTTCCGCATCCGCCCGAACTGAGTCGCATTCCGCGGCGCCCACTCCTTCGGAACATCCATGTTCAAGCGAATCCTGATTGCCAACCGTGGCGAGATCGCGCTGCGCGTCATCCGTGCGGCCAAGAGCCTCGGCATCGAGACCGTGTGCGTCTACTCCGCGGCCGACAAGGGCGGTCCGTGGCTCGAGCAGGCCAACCAGGCCGTCTGCATCGGCCCTGGACCGAGCCCGCAGAGCTACCTTCGCATCGACCGCATCATCGCGGCCGCAGAGGTCACGCACGCCGATGCCATCCATCCCGGCTACGGCTTCCTCTCCGAGAACGCGCACTTTGCAGAGGTCTGCCGCGACTCGGGCTTCGAGTTCATCGGTCCGTCGCCTGAGGCGATGGCCCTGCTCGGCGACAAGGTCAGTTGCAAGAAGATGGCACGCAAGGTCGGCACGCCCGTCTTCCCGGGCACCGAGGACGCGATCGAGGACATCGAGGAGGCCGTCAAGGTCGCCGGCGAGATCGGCTACCCCGTGATCGTCAAGGCTGCCGCGGGCGGCGGCGGACGCGGCATGCGCGTCGCGCGCGACGAGGCGCAACTGCGCGCAGGCATCGAGAGCGCGCGCCAGGAGGCGACGGCCGCCTTCGGCAACGGAAGCGTGTACATCGAGAAGTTCCTCGAGAACGCGCGCCACTTCGAGGTGCAGACGATCGGCGACAAGCACGGCAACGCCGTGCACCTGTTCGAGCGCGACTGCTCGAGCCAGCGCCGTCACCAGAAGCTGATCGAGGAAGCGCCGAGCCCCGGCGTCGATCCCGAGAAGCGCAAGAAGGTCTGCGAGAGCGCAGCGGCGCTCATCGCGAGCGCGAAGTACTCGGGCGCCGCGACCGTCGAGTTCCTGATGGACGCGAAGCAGAACTTCTACATGCTCGAGGTCAACACCCGCGTGCAGGTCGAGCACCCCGTGACCGAGATGATCACGGGCATCGACATCGTGCGCGAGCAGATCATGGTCGCGTCGGGCAAGCCGCTGTCGGTCAAGCAGTCCGACATCAGGGCGAATGGCCATGCCATCGAGTGCCGCATCAACGCAGAGGATCCCGACCGAGGCTTCATGCCCCAGGCTGGGCTCATCGAGACATTCGCTGCGCCAGGCGGGCTCGGCGTGCGCCTCGACAGCCATGCGCGTGCGGGCTACCGCATCCCGCCGAACTACGACTCGATGATCGGCAAGCTCATCGTGCACGGCCCGACGCGCGACATCGCCATCGCGCGCATGAAGGTCGCGCTCGACGAGTTCAAGATCGGCCCGGTCAAGACCACCATCCCGCTGCATCGGCGCCTGATGGACAACCCCGACTTCAACAACGCGACCTTCGACATCCACTATGTCGAGCGCCTGCTGAAGGCCGAAGAAGCGGCGAAAGCCGCGGGGAAGGCCGAAGAAGCTGCGAAGGCTGCGGGAAAGGTCGAGCCAAAGTCTTCGGGCGCCGCCAAGTCGGAGCCGAAGGTCGCTGCGAAGGCCCGTGCATGAGCCCGCAGGGCGCAGCCGCCCCCGCGCCGGATGTGACCATCGACGACATCGTCGCCGCCCGCGCGCGCATCGAGGGCGGCGTCGTGCGCACCGCATGCATCGAGGCGCCCGCGCTCTCGCGCATCACCGGCTCGACCGTCTACGCCAAGCTTGAGTACCAGCAGCGCACCGGCAGCTTCAAGGAGCGCGGCGCGCGCAACGCGCTGCTCCAGCTTCCCGCCGCGGCGCGCGCGAAAGGCGTCATCGCCGCGAGCGCCGGCAATCATGCGCTTGCCCTCGCGTGGCACGGACGCGACCTCGGCATTCCCGTGACCGTCGTGATGCCCAAGGTGGCGCCGCTCGTCAAGCAGGCGCGCTGCCGCGAGCTTGGCGCCCACGTGATCATCGAGGGCGCCAACATCGCCGAGGCCAAGGAGCATGCCGAGAAGTTCGTCGCGTCGGAGGGGCTCGCGTATGTCCATGGCTTCAATGATGCGGCGATCATCGCGGGCGCCGGAACCGTCGGGCTCGAGGTCCTGGAGGAAGTCCCCGATCTCGACGCGGTCATCGTGCCCGTCGGCGGGGCGGGCCTGCTCGCGGGCGTGGGCATCGCGATCAAGGCGCGCAAGCCGTCGGTGCAGGTGATCGGCGTCGAGCCGCGCCGCGCTGCCAGCTTCGCGGAGGCCCTTCGCTGCGGCGCACCGAAGCGCATCACGATGGACCCCACGCTTGCCGACGGCCTGGCCGTCCCTGAGGTCGGCGCGCGCGCGTTTGCGCTGGCGCGGCCCGTGGTCGATGGACTCGTTACCGTCGACGAGGACCTCATCTCGCTCGCGATCCTGCGGCTCGTCGAGATGCAGCATGGCGTCGTCGAGGGCGCGGGCGCATCTCCGCTCGCGGCACTGCTGTCGGGCGAGCTCAAGCTCCGCGGCAAGAAGGTGGTGCTCCTCCTCTGCGGCGGCAACATCGATCCGCTCGTCCTCGCCCGCGTGATCGAGCATTCGCTCGCGGTCGACGGACGACTGGTGCAGTTCTCCGCCACGATCAGCGACCGCCCCGGCGGTCTCGCCGACCTCGCCGCGACCATCGCATCGACGGGCGCGAGCGTGCAGGACATCCGCCACGAGCGCATCTTCGGCGGCAGCGATGTCTCGCGCGTGCGCGTCTCGTGCATCGTCGAGGTGCGCGACGCCCGCCACGCCGATGAACTGCAGGAAGCGCTGCGAACCAAGGGAATCCGAGTGCACGAGCGCGTGCGCCCGCAGGTGCAGGCCTGACGGAGCCGCCATGCCGAGCGTCGTGATCCCAGCACACAACGAGGCGAACGGGATCGAGCGCTGCCTGCGCGCCGTGCTGGCCGATGAGGTGCCGGGCCTTGTGGTGGTCGTCGTGGCGAACGCGTGCAGCGACGAGACGGCCGCGCGCGCGCGCACCTTCGGAGGACGGGTGCAGGTGGTCGAGACGCAGCAGGGCGGCAAGACAAACGCGATGAACCTCGGCGAGCGCCACCTGCGCGAGCAGGGCCTCGATGTCTTTCCTCGGCTCTTCCTCGACGGCGACATCGAGCTCGCGCCGGGCACGCTTCGCGCGCTGGTGCAGGCGGCGTCGGTCGCGGAACCGCGCGTCGTGGCCGCGACGCCTGACTTCGACACCTCGGCGTGCTCCCTCCCTGTGCGTCTGTACTACGCCGCCGAGCGCTTCAATCCCTATCACCTCTCGGGCGCTCCGAACGGGAGCGGCACCTACTGCGTGAATGCAGGGGGCCGCATCCGCTGGGGCGAGTTTCCCGAGGTCCTTGCTGATGACGGCTTCGTGGAGCGCCTGTTCTCGGCGTCGGAGCGCGCCACTGTTCCCGCTTCCGCCCGCGTGCGCGTCCCGCGCACGATCGCCGCGCTCCGCCGCGTGGCTGCGCGCGTGCGCCTTGGCACGGCGGAACTCGACAGGATTTCTCCGCTCCGGCCCGACCAGCGCGGCGCGGGCGGGACCTTCGGCGCGGTCGCCTCGCGGCTGGCGCCGAATCCGCTCAGGTGGCCGGCCCTGGTCGTCTGGACATGGCTCAAGCTGATCGAGCGCCTCGAGTCACGAAAGGTCGCTGGCAAGCGGGGCGCCGACCGCTGGCAGCAGGATGCGAGCTCGCGTGCATAAACGCGAGAATTGTCCGAGAACGGACCAATCCACACACTCGGACCAAGGGTTGCAGGCCTGACGCGCGGCAATCTGCTCAACAGCGGCACATTCCGCGCAGTTGCATGAACTCGCGCCGCCTGCAGTCCGATGCAGTGGTCGATCAGGTTTCCCCGCAGCAACGGAGGGTTGTTGCGCGAGGACTTTCTGCGGTGGTCGGCTTCAAGGGAGCAAAGCCATGCGTGACGGTTTCAGTTTCAACGAGAAGGATGTCCTGACCACCGGCGAAGTCGCCCGCATCTGCAATGTGGCCAGCCGCACGGTGAGCAAGTGGTTCGACTCGGGCCAGCTCGCGGGCTACCGCATCCCCGGCTCGAAGGATCGCCGCATTCCCGTGTCGAACCTGATGGCCTTCATGAAGAAGCACAACATCCCGATGGATGGGCTCCACAGCGGCGCGCCGCGCGTGCTCATCGTCGACACCGACCCTGCGACCGCCGAGACGCTCCGCAAGGTGCTCGCCGAGCAGACCCGCTATGAAGTGCATGTCGCTTCGGGCGCGTTCGCCGCGGGCGCCGAGTGCGAGAAGTTCCGCCCGCATGTCATGCTGCTCGATGTCCACATGCCCGAGGCCGAGAGCGGCGCGTTCTGCGCGTTCGTCCGCGGCAACGAGGAGCTCCAGATGACCAAGATCATCGGCATGTCGAACCGCCTGACCGAAGGCCAGATCGCCCAGCTCGTCGGCCGCGGCTACGACTCGGTGCTCCGCAAGCCCTTCACCGTCCGTCAGGTGATCGAGGCGATCGAGCACGCGCACGCGCTGGTCGCCTAAGCAAGACACATCTCGGCCCGTCGCGAGTCCCTCGCGGCGAGGCCGGCACAAGCGAGAGGCGGCGAAGGCCGCCCCAAGCACGCACAACGCTCCCTGGAGGCAGGGAGCGTTGTGCGTTTTCACGGACAACAAGCACCGACGACGCGTTCTGGAGGCAGGGAGCGTTGTGCGTTTTCACGGTCAACAAGCACCGACGACGCGTTCTGGAGGCGGGGAGCGTTGTGCGTCTCGCGGCGCGGGATGTTTGCTACGCTCGGCGCGTGATCTGCGCCGTCGGCGACATCATCCTCGAGACCGAGACGCTCGTCGTGTTGCTGCTCGCAGCGGCTGGCTGCGCGCTCGGATCGGTGGCCCGCGACGGGTTGGTGCGTCGCTTCCGCTCGCGCGCGGGCCGCGCAGACCTTGGCGTGCTCGCTGCGAACCTGCTGGCGTGCGCGGTCGTCGGTTGCACCGCGGTGCTCGGAAGCCCGCTGCATGCGTTCGTCGTCGTCGGCTTTGCAGGTGGGCTCTCGACCTGGAGCGGGCTCGCAATCGAGGTCGCGGGCGCGATG
>Ga0075472_10000712_pt1 | contig 14062 bp, 27 predicted proteins | sample DEB19_08_DNA_3_FD_77014 | JGI IMG/M metagenome (GOLD analysis project Ga0075472, IMG submission 77014) | Aqueous microbial communities from the Delaware River and Bay under freshwater to marine salinity gradient to study organic matter... | ecosystem: Environmental > Aquatic > Marine > Coastal ...
ACCTCAAAACATTTCCTGGGTATAAGGCGCACTCGACCATTTGCTATCTCAATAAAAATCAAGGTGAAAAGTACCGCGATAACTGCATTGAGGACTTCAAGAAGCTATGGGTTGGTAAAACAATGAGTATCAAAGCCCTAAATCTTGGCGGCAACAAGTGAAACTATGTCGTGAAGGGGTAGGCGTCGGTAAGAAAAAGCCCCCATGAAGGAGGCTTGGTGGAGCGGGAGGTAATCGGCCTCCACAACACCCCGCGTGCTGGAACCTGTGCTCAGGTTCGCTCCGTAGGTATTATACCAAAAAAGACCCCGCACTAAGGCGGGGCGAGTCTAGGGAGGGATGCCCGAAGGCATAGTAAGTAGATGCCTATCCCTTCACGACCTAATTGTGCTTTTGACCCGTCCAAGGAAGATGTAGCCCATCACCCTCTTTACGAGGAACGAGGTGAATATGTAGGTGCATTACGCTTTGTGTCGCCGCCTTCCCTTTTGAGGTGATGAGATTTATTCCTTCAAAATCACCGCCACATTCCTTTGCGAAAGCCGCTGCACGTTCCATTACACGGCTTGAAGTATAGGGATTTTCAGCAAAGTCGGAGACGTGTTGTTTGGGTACGACGAGAAGGTGTCCTTCGACGACTGGATTTAGCGGACTAAAAATGACCACCTCTCCATCGTCAAACTGTATGGTCTCTATTTTCGACAGGTCGCAAAAGGGACAATCGTTCATAGGTTCATTTTACACGATTATGCCGTCAGGGGATAGGCGTTGAAAACGTACGGCACGTTCAAAGAAAGCGGCGGCTGTCCGTCGGTAGACAGTGCGCGACCCCCAGGAACGTGGGGGCCGCTATGGTTCAGGCATCCCTGAACGTCGCCAGTTTATCGAGAAATCGTCCACCCCATTGCTGTATCCACTGAGGGAGAATGGTGATGGAGACTACCTCTGCGCGCTTGCCGTTGATGGTGACGGCTGTAGGCTCGTCGAGGATGACTAGCGAGCGGATGTAGCCGCAGGCCAGCTCCTTCTTCGCCGCCGTGTTCACTTCGTCGAGTGCCTTCTGGGGGTCTTGTCCCCTGGAAACGCGGTCGAGGATGTCGAGCATCTGCTCTTTCTCGTCGCACGCGACACCTTGGAAGCCCATCACGTCCTGCGCCTTCGTCGGGATGGCGAAGATAGCCACCGCGAAGAGGGCGAGAACGGCGAGCATCAGTTTGAAGAGCCAATCGTTCTTCACGTCGCTTCTCCTTCTCTAGCAGAGCACCAACCATTTGATGCGCTGCATAGGGAAGGCGAGACGAGCAGTTAGCTGGGCACTTCCGCGGGGTAGCGAGCCCTACTGCCAGCCCGAGCGTGTCCAATTTTTGGTTTGGGTGTTGCCCTGTACAGGGAGGAAATCAAATCCTACAGCCTTTCGGCCCACGCGCTGCGTTTTACATGGCACCCAGCTAGCTGCTCACCTACGAGAAAGTCTGGGAGGTGGAAGCCCCGTCAACGTGTTGACATCACATGCTCCCCGATATTTCTACGCGCCAGTTTTCACACGACAAGCGTCGGGAGGCGTCGGCTAGACAACGCTCATGCACTTCCACCTCTCAAACTTCCTCGAAACGTAGGGGCGAGACTTCCCGCCCCCGCTGCTTCTTCACCTTGCGATAAGTACCACCAGGATGGCGATGTTGACCGCGAGGATTGCTCCCAGAAGGGAGCTGACGACGATGATGGGGCACCACCGCATGTTCAGGCTCCTTCTAAGTTGAATTGTCAAAGTGTCGGGTTGGGGGAGTTGCCTCCCCCTTCCGTGTTCGTACCCTAGAGGGCAAGCGTCAGTTGTTCGGTACTCGGCTCGGGTGGAGGGTCGCAGCTTTTGCAGCGGCACTCATCATCACGAGGCGGCGGGTCTTTGAACAACTGAAGTGCTCGGTCGAGACGCTGGCCGTAGAAGCCATAGTCGCGGCGGCACTCGCTGTCGCAGAAAGCCTTGCCGTGGAGGTACGCCGTGGTGGGCGACTTCGCGGAGATAGGCTTCGAGCAGAACGTGCAGCACAGTTTCATCGAACGCTCCTTCTCTCCCCCGCGATCCACACAAGGTGAAGCGCTAAAGAATGCGTCTCTGCTTTCGCAGAGCGCGGGAGGGAGAAGGTCTAAGGTAATTATACACCAGTAGTTAGTTGGTAGAGGGAGGGTGTGGACAATTAAACACCTCTCCCCTCACGACCTAATTGCCTTCTTGTAGCGCAGTTTAGGGTTTGGGATTTGTCGGTAATGCTCTCCACAAAGGCGGCGGTACGCGCTTTTCTCATCTCCGCTCACTCCGCTTTCAGTAGTGCCGCAAGTGGCTGTCTGATAACACTTCACCACCTCACACTCATTTTGTGGCGTATATGTTGGGTCTTCCATTCCAAGAACAGCGAAAGCACCTTCAAGCGCAGACAGTCCTCCCGTATGGATACAGGCACGACCGCGTTTGCCATTTCCTGTGTAGGCGAACTGATATACCATATCCCTCAATGCTTCTTCCAGTTCTTGCTCTCGGTTCATACATCCATTATACCAATAATGCCGCCAGGGGATAGGCACCGACAGTTAGAACCTATGAGCACTTCTCAGGTATCTCGTTTGTAATCTTAGTCATTTCAAGACAATACTGTTGCATGGAAGTCTCTGACTTAGAGACTGCAAAGAATGCCGAGAGAATAACGACTACAATAGAGAGTACAACAGACATTATTACCCAGTCTTGTGATTCCGTAGTTAGTTATTGGTTATTTGTTAGAGCACCTTCCCACACCTCTCACACTGTTGCCCCTCGTAGGTGTAGGAGCCGTCTTTGAGGAGCTTGGGAAGGCACTTGTGGGAGAGGAGACAGAGCAGGTTCATTTTTGGTGGTGAAGTAAGTAGGTGACGGCGTCGCTGTAGGTGATACGAGAGACGCGGAGCTGCTTTTCGAGCTTCCTGCACTGAGTGGTAAGGAGGTCTTTCGCCTCGGTGGATACTCTGATGAGTTCGGTGGTGTTCATGCGACTGGTGACTTGATGTCTTGGTAATACCCTGCTTCGTAGCCGAGGGCTTGCTGTTTTTCCTGAACGACTTTCTTCTTAGTGTCGTAGTCGGTGCCTCGAAGGTGTGGGTTCTGTTCAAGAGTTTGCCGCCAGTACCTATCAAGGTTTGCAGCGTCCACAATCATGTCTACGAGTGTTTCGTCGGGTATTCCTTCTAGGAAGGCGTAGCGAGACTGTAGGAGACGGGCGATGGCACGGTTTTTCTGTCGGCGCTCTCTAGCGAGGGGGTGCGCTTCGAGGAAGGCGTGTACGGTGTCTTGGTTCATACTAATAATTTGTTATGTACCCTGCTTCTGCGGGGGATGGAACTGGAACACCTGTCATCGCAGAGATTTTGTCGAGGTATTCCACAAACTCTAGTTTCGAGAGTGTGGTGGTGGAGCGTGGAGTTTTTACCTCTATCTCTTTGCCTTGGATGGTTACTTTCGTGAACACAGGGGGAAGAAGTACGCGCTTGAAATACTCATGGAGGTCGGCGGCGTTGTTGCCAGTCTCTTTTTCTACGATGCCTAGGTACGTCCAGTAGAACCTGTTTTGACTGTCTGAACGTACTGGTGTCGGTATCTCAATGCGTACCTCCTGCCCTGCTTTCTCTTTCACGAAGTCTCGCCATCGGGCGTGATGAGTGGTGGACTTCCATTTCAAGCCGCCGAAGATTTTGGGGTCTAGAGTTGCTATGAAGGTCATATCACTTACGCGCCCAGCAGCGTGCTTTGTGGATGGCGAGGCCGCGGCGCTTGTACTTGCCCTTGCAGTATTCGCAAGGGACTTTCCAAGCTCCTTTTGGGCCGCGCTTCTTTGCGGGGGGGGGCAATAGCGATGCGGTAGCCAAGTATTGTGAGCTTCATAGCTAGAAGGGAATACCACTAAGGGGGTCGGTGGTTTCTGTCGTTTCCGTCTTGTCGTTCTTGATAAGTTGCCACCCTTCACCAAGGCGGCCTGAGTAGCCCTTGCCGCTTTTAGTAACCCATAGAGCACCTACCTCCGTCCACTCCCCGCCTTCTTCTTTGGGAGGGAGTACAAGCCGGAAGTAAGGGAGTTTCGGGTTCTGTTCGCGCTTTTCTTGTGGGGTCTTTGAGAGAAAGATTTGCATGGTTGTTTAGTTAGTCTTCGTCAACGGAGCCGGGACCAAACGGAGGCTTGTCTGTCGGGTCGGCTTTCTTGATTTCGTCCACACTGGCGATGCTGTCGAGCACACCAATACCCATGAAGGCAAGAGCGCGGCCTACCGCTGATGTCTCTGCGTTCTCTAGTGCGGCGGTTTTGTTCACCATCCCCTGCCCTTCTACGGCCTGTGAATAGGCGGTGAAGGTGCGGGAGCTGTGGCCGGGCTTCACAGTGGCCTTCACGATGAAGCGTTTGTCTGCAATCGGTAGAAGCTCGGTGGTTATCGAGCCTTGTGGGTAAGCTTCGTTGAAGTAAAGTACGCGGTCAGAAACAAGGACGTACTTCTTGCCTCTAAGGTCTATCGCTTTGTCAGTGAGTGATTTGTCGGTCATACATTCGATGGTTCATTCCCATAATCATGTTCTGTGTAGTCAACGGGGAGGCCGAGGTCATACGCGAGCTGTGTCATCTTGCCGTGCCCCAGTGCTCCCATAGCCTTCGCAGCAACGGAGAAGTCTTGGAGTTCAAGTGCTCCGATAGCGTTGAGGTTGAGGATGGCAGCATAGGGGCGGGTGGTGAGGTCTGAGCGGTACTCGCGGGCAAGCTCCGCCTTTCGCTTGATGTTCTCTTTGGTGAGGTTCATAGGTCGTCGCTGTCATCATCCATGTCGGATGGTGTCTCGTAGAGGTCAATCTGGTTTCGGGCGACTCGTGCAACGGTAGCGGCTGCTGCGGTTATGTCGGCCTCGGACTCACACGGTGCGTCTTCTAGGACTACCACCTCGGGGTTGTCTTGGAAGACCAGGTGCTTGTCCCCTTCTGGGTAGACAAGGACGGCGACGCGGTATTGGTTCTTCATACTAAGCAGTTGCTATTGGTGCGTATAAGGCGAGTGTTCCGAAGAAGGTGAGGTACACGGAAACGGTAAACTTGATGTCTTTCTGAAGCTCGCAGCGTTGGACGATGTACTGCACTTCGTCGTAGCTGTTGTAGATGTAATGGTCGTACATGGTTAGAGTGTTATTCCCTTTAGAGGCTATACCCCACGCGAGGATATAGCCGCCAAAAGGCGCGTGGGTAAGGAGTCCATATTCCTAAGTCAACGAGCTACCTACAAACAGTATACACGCCGTATACAGGTGTGCAAGGTGCCTAGGGGTTGGGTGTGGATAGCTTGTGTGGTGTAACCTACATCTTGAGGTGCAGCCTGTCAGCGATGGCTTTGCGTATCTCTAACATGCGAGCATTTTCTTCTTCAGTAGCTTCAGGTAGGGCTTTTAGTTGCTCGTCGTTTTTGTACGCACGGTACTCTCGTTCTGCTTCTCTGTCTCGGTACGCGGAGACGATATGAGACTTGTGTATTAGAGTGCCGCGCCACACACCGTCGTCGTCACTTATGGCGACAATACTTTCTTTTGACGATAATAGGCTTTCCGCTTTTCTGAGAGGGAGTGTTACCTTCCTGCCACTGGTTAGCTCAAAGGTTACAAAGTTCATACGAAAGTGACTGCCGTCTTAGATGTTCTGTTCTTGTACCATGCTATAAGCTTTGCGAGGTCTTTTTCAAGAGCGTAGGGAGTGGTTATTTTAGGTGCGTATCGGTCAGACATGGCCTCCGATGCTGCGGCTACCATCGAAGAAAGTTTTGCCTCACCGTACTTAGAAAGCAGCCTAGTGACAGCCGCGCGCTCTGTCTTGTTAGAAAACATGCGCTCGTATGATGGGTTCACCACTTTGAATAATTCTAGTGCCTTCCCCACGGCGACGCTCTGCGTCGCTGGGTTAGTGTTACTTATACTATTTGTTTGTATGGATTGTTCAGTGTTACTTATAGGTGCAAGTTCTGCACGGTGCAGATTCTGCACGGTGCAAGATTTGCACTGTGGCTCTGTACCCACAGTGCAAGATTTGCACTGTGGCTTCCATGATATGTGGTACAGGACACGTCCTGTTTTGAGGCGTGTTCTTGTTAGGTATCCAGTGTTTTCAAGCTCTTTTAGTATTGTCTTGATGGTTCGTGTGCACTCTTTCATTTCCGTTGCGATACGTTCAGCCGAGAAATCCCAGTCATCAGGTTTGCTGTAAAGGTACGCGAACAGTCCCTTGGCCTGTAGTGAAAGGGTTTTATCAGTCAGAATCTCATTCTTTACCTGTGTAAATCCTACGTCCTGCCTAGTCAGCCTTTGCTTCATATAACAATAAAGCCCTCTGAGGGTGGCTCGGGCTTGTGTGGAAGGGGAAACCATTTGAACCCCATCCCAAGCCGCCCTCAAAAGGCATTAGTTGATAATGGTTTTGTATGAGCGTTCCCACACCACAAGTAGGAACGCCACTTACATAATAACTCGCGGGTTGGAAACGTTCGTGTGTTTGGATGTGGATAACTGGGTACACAACGAGAACGGGTGTTAGTATACATGCAGGTCTTTTGTACATCGCAGAGGGGAAACGCGCACGCTCCGCGTCTCCTCCGCAGCTACCATACCTATGTGAACATGAGTTTGGCTCCTTTCTAGGCTGTGGGCCTCCCCTCTGCGATATGCACGAGACAAGACAAGAGTTGCACGTTACCCATACATACGACACCTTCGTGTTTTGCCTTCAAAGAGGGTACTTTGCGCTTTGTAGGAACATGGCAAAAAGGATGGAGAGATACAACCAAAACTTCGCAAAGTTGATGAAGGAGGAGCTACAGTCAGAGCTGTGGGCGATAGATGGGGATAAGAAGCGCGGAAGAGCACTAAAGCGGTAGAATAGAGGCACAAGCCTAACATAACAATATGCACCACTAAGGGCTGTCGCCGCCCAGCAAATGGCCTTATGGTTCGACACATGAGGCTGATTTGCTACCATGTAAGTATGGAACCGTTCCAAGCTCTGTTTAGGGCTGCGGTAACGCTGGGGCTCGCCCTGTGTCTTGCTTCTCTTGCTCAGGTTACTGTGAATACGGCAAGGTATATGAAAAACTGCCACGGACTGAGGCCCGCGGCAGCTTCACTGTGCCGGTTACTTCCTGGCACCGTACCACTTCACGTCCCCTTGGAGGGTGCGCTGATACCAAATCCATAGGCCAGTGGCTACGGCCACAAGCACCTGCACTGTTTTAGTGAGGTCTTCGCTTCCTACCGTTACCCCAAAGAGAGGAAGGAGGGTGGCTAGTAGGTTCACTACGACTGCTGAAATTGTTGTACTCATAGAGTGTTCTAGTTGGTAAATGACCGTTGTCTGCCCGCGAGCACAAGCCAGTGGTTTCTGGTTGTGTGCGAAACCAATTAGGCGTTATCGGCCCCTTCTTGCGATAGCTCCAGAAACCCGAAGCGTCGTAGGCGGGCAGGCGGTCATACTTCCCCACAGTGACGCACGCGGAGAAGGTGATGTAGGTGGTTCATACGGCGTTGAAGTAGCGGACTTTCATTCCGCCCTTAGTTTCGTAGTGGCGAATGAATTGGTTGAGAGAATGCGTTACCTGGAGCTTTCCATTGTAGGAGTTGTTGCTGAGTACCCAGTACGAGCCATCAGGGGCGCGCTTCCTACCAATGACGCCTGTGTGTCCGTTAGATACAGAACCGTTACCTGTTCCCGTTGCAGCGATGACGATGGAGCCAGGGGCAGGGTCAGGCGACTCAGCGAAGTGTTTGTTTGTCTTGAAGTAGTTCAGGAGTGTTGGGGTGTAGGTGATGATGGGGAAGTCTATCTCAGGAAGAGCATCACGGAGAACGACTGATACTGCCTCGGCGCAACCATACTCGTCTGGCACAAGGTCTCGTGGGGTAGGGTCTGTATCGAGAAACTTGTAGGCAGAGGCGTAGATACGAGCACGTTTGAGTTGCATACCGGTAAGTATAAGGGCTGCACGGAGGAGGTCGAGCTTTAGCTTGTTGAGAAGTGAGTTAGACATGGTTGCCGAACTTTTCACTAATGGCGTACCAGAGGTCGATAATGGCTCGCTGGAGTCGTCCGTAGGGCGTTTCTTGCTTGGCGAGGGCGAGCTGCTCGTTAGTGAGGGTTTTGAGTATCTTTAGGGTCGTGCCGCGTTTGCTGAACTCACGGTTCACCACGTCACGAGGGAAGTAGTGGTAGCCATTCTCTCCTACGGAAGTGCCGTAGGAGTTGAGGGCAACGAGGAATGGGGTGCCGTCTACAGTAACCCAGTCAACAAAAAGGTAGCGGTGGTATCCGGCAAAAAGTCCGTAGGTGGTGGGGATGGTGATTGCTGAAGACCACTCGTGATACCACGTCCCAAAAGCATCCACACAAGCACCTTTGCCTTGCTTGTACTCTTTGAGGAGGGCGCTGCGGATGTTGTCGAAGACGTCATGTGTGCCGTCCACGCGGAGGAAGGCGGCGTTGCTATCCAATGCGGCTTCGTCGAGCTGCTTAGGCCAGACGGCGATACCGGAACCTTCTACTCCGTCTTTCTGTAGGCTGAACGGGGCGAACTCAATGGGGAGGAAGCCATAGTCTCTCATTGCCTTCATGCAGGAGTTTGGGTCTCCACCATTGATGTCTACCGAGCGTCCTTGGACTTCACCAATCTTTGCAGCAGACCAGTCGGGGGACATCCTTCTCCCTTCGATATATTCGCCGTTGTGTGCTGCACCGTAGCCGGTACAGCGTAGGGTGTTCATTTGGTCGTGGGGAGTGATGCGTTTCCTGCCTAGTGTTGCAGGGAACGAAGCCACGGAACCAAAGAAGCGCTCGTGAGAGTAGTTGTTAGAGCGAGGGTCGTGTTTCCACGGTGTTTGTTGAAAGTTCATAGAATGATGAAGACTAGGGCGAGAATAAGAGAACCTAGAATGGCTACCGATGTAACTCCCATGACGAGAAAGATGGTTGTGTCGTTGTCGTCCCAGCCCGAAATGTCTTCGTCTTTCACTTCCATAGTATACCTATTCCCATGACTAATACGGAGGCAATTCCTCCCCATATCCATTTGGTAGTGTCTTTGATGGTGGTGCGGAGGTCGTTGATGTGCCCCTCGTTCACAGTGACGCGGGTAACAAGCCCCTGCACTGGCTCCACCTTCTCCTGAGTGTCTTTGAGCAGGTGCTCGAAAAGGACGGTTTTGTCTTTGATGAGGCGAATATCATCAACAAGCTGCTTGACTATGGCAGGGGTAAGGGAGCCGCGCGTTTCTGCTGCGGCTTTCTCGAAGCGTTTGGCGAGGTCTTCTAGGTATTGGGGGGTGATGTTCATAAAGAGGCGAGCTGTTGGAGGTCGGAGGTCATATTAGGCGAAAAGAGGGTTTGCCGAAGCGTTCGGTAGTTATGGGGAAGCGGTCGTCTGGTGTGCCGCCACACACAAGGGTGGCGGTGTTTTTATCTTTCACGTCTTGGGTGAGCCAATACTCAGAGAGAGGAAGGCCATAGAAAGCGGTAAGTTTCTTCAATATCCAAATTAAAGCAGGGTTCTTTAGAACGCGGGTGCGGAAGTTGCCGCCGTACAAGCGAGCGATGAAGAGGTCCGTATGTTTCAGGGTTCGGAGGTATGGGAGGGGCATTGGCATGTATCCATACATCCAGTCCGAGGGGCTGGAGGTGTATATGAGGCTGTAGTGCGTTTGAGGCTCGAATAAGGAGATGGGGTCTTCGGATATGAAGACGTTGGGGTGAGCTTTCGTCCTATGGAAGTCGGCGCTGCCTTTGTCGGGTTCGATACAGTGGACAATGCAACCGTTTTCGGCAAATAGGTCTTCTTCGGCACCGTACCCAGAGCCTATGGAAAGAACGAGCTTCCCTTGGAGGGAGTAGCGGTTGATGATGTTAGCGATGTCCTGCGCGGCGGATGACTGCACTTTCGCGTAGTAACTCTCTTTGTCTTGGTTGAGTGGTACGCCTAACATACGTCTTCTTCACGCAGGGCGATTGGTTCTGGTGCGCGGGATATGAAGGTTATATCAGGGACTTTAGGGGGCGCAGATGCGGAGAAGGGGTAGGACAGTCCTGTTCCACTGTTGTAGAGGGACGTTATTTCGGCATCTGAGAGCTGGCGTGACCAGATGCCCATTTCGTCTAGTGTGCCGTCGTAATAGTCACCTGATACGTAGACTAGCTTGCCGATGTGTATGGAGCCTCCCGCCGCAGAAAGCGTTTCATCAACATTGTTCGTGGCGACGTTGGAACCGGCGACATACAGCTTTTTATCACTAGTGCTCCACGTAGCGCACAGGAACAAATACGAGCCGGTAGATACGGCACTCGCTGATGAGACTTCATTGGAGCCTGCTCCGAAGCCGAAGCGGAGAGTGGAGCCTGTAAGTCGGTGGTCGAAGTAGAAACCTGTGGTACCGGAACCGTTGCCAGTAGAGGCGATGTTGCGACTGTTTGCGAGGCTCTCGATGTTTGTCCATGTACAGATTGTCCCGGCGGTGAAGTCGAAGTTGTTTGTGCGGGAGAAGTATTGAGAGCTACCGGACTCTAGGTCGGATGCGTTGTTTATTTTTCCAGCAACATAGGGAACAGTGTTGTTGTTGGTGAGGTCGCGGGCGTTGGCGGTACTGTCAGCGGCGGTGCCTGAGCTTTCGTCAAACTTCCAATAGGCTTCGAGGTTGTCAGTGAGAGCAGCGTCGGCGGAAGCGGGGATAAGGAGGAGTATGGCGATGAGAAGGAGCCGCTTCATGGTGTGGTTGAGGCGACGGGCTTCACCTTTGTCCATGTCCTTTCTGCGGCCTCTACTCCGTATCCGTACGAGTTGATGCCTGTTTCGTTTTCTTGGATTATTTGGTAGCCAAAACTGTTGTTTGGGGCTTGGTAGGCGTGCACCTGTATGTAAGGGAGGCCAGCGTTTGCCCGTGCCGCTTGTGCGCCTTCGATTAGTTCTTTCGGGGTCTTGGCTGGCGCTCCGAATGTCGCTCCTGTTGTTCCGATAACAAGGCCAATAAGAGCAAGTGCAACATCTCTGAGTTTAGGTGCGGTCATAGAGGAACGTGTAGTCGCACGTCCAGTATGCGGGCGTGCCGAGTAATGTGCCGAAGTCTATGTATATCGGGCTTCTCGCTGCAACGGAGATGAACTGAGAGGCGGCGGAACCTGCGGCGAAGTTGCCCGCTTGAATGTAGGTACTGGTGGCGGTGCCGCTTCCGATGGCGATGGTCGAGGTTCCCGCGCCAGTCTGAGCGCAGTAGAGGTCGGTTATTTTGATTGCTCGCTTGTGGTAGCCGATGCGGAGGGTGGTTGTACCAGCGACTGCGAATGACCCCATATAAGTGAGCGTGGAGGTTGAGACAAGGAGGGTCTTGCTTTCTTCACTAGAGAACACGGAAGGGAAGGAGGCGTTGGTTGAGGTCGCTACAAGAAGCTGGTTGTTCGTAGTGTCGAGGGCTATTTCACCGATTGCGTCTACGGTTGGTGCGCTTCCATTCGGGACTTCAAGCGATGTTGCCCCGCCGAAGTCATGCGCCCCTGTCCACACAAGGTTTGCTGCGGTGTCAATGGCGATGCTTGCCGCGTTCAAGAGGCCGTAGAAGGTCGCTGAGAGGGAGATTCCTGTGCCAGCGGATACCGTGCCCGTAGCAACGCTCTGGTACGCACCGTTTCCGCCGTAGAGTACCTGTCCGGCGGGGGCTGTGGTGGTGCCTGTTCCTCCCTTCGCTACGGTGAGGGTGCCTGTAGTGTCATTGGCGAGGTCTACAGAGGCACAAGTAGCTACTCCAAGAGCAGAGAGGGCGCGGACGAATTGGTTTGTACAGGACGTTCCTGCGTATTCTGCGAATAGGCCGTTTGCGTCTGTCTGGGTGAGCGCGGAGGTAAGGGTAGGGACTGTGAGAGAGGTGGCAACGCTTAGTGCTCCGTCAGTTCCGAAGGTTGATGTAGCCGTTGCCCCGAAGTAGGCACGATTGGCAGAAAAGAGCGTAGATGACGCTGTTCCATAAAGGTTTTGTTTGCCTGTCCATGTGTTCGCGTTGGCGAGGTTGATGCCCGCAGTCACAGCGGCGTTCTCGCTTCCTGAGCCGGAAATAGTGAGGGTGCTGCCACCGCTGTCTGCGAGCGTAGCAACGTAGTTTCCAGTGGTGTCGGTGGCGAGCGCGATGGCGTTGGCATCCACGGTGCAGGTGGTGCCGTTGCATGTCCAGTCTCCGAAGTCGGCAGAGGCGAGCTCCCCTACAGTTATAGAGGTGCCGAGGTCTGCGGTGACGTTTCCGCCCGAGTAGGTGAGGCCGCCGGAGAAGGTGGTGGTGGCGACAAAGGCGGGAACACCCCCAGACATCGCAAGCACCTGGCCGTTTGTTCCATTGGTGGTTGCGGAGACTGCACCAGAAGATAGGTACGCCAGTCCTGTCAGTGAGGTTGCAAGACGGGTTGCTCCGTCGATGTTCACACCTCCATAGAATGTGCTGTTTGCGGAGTTGCCTAGGCCGAAGTCGGCTACGTTGGTGTAGTTGTTCGCTACTATGTAGAGGCCGTCAGAAGCGTCACCGCGAATACCATGTGCGGTGAGGTACTTGGCGTGAGGGAGAGAAACATCACCGGCGAAGGTACTTGTTGCGGTAGTTCCAGTGGCGTGAAAGTAGGGTGCTGCGACTTGCCTCCACGCCTCCAGCCCACCGGCGAAAGTGGAGGTGCCTGTGCCGTTTACGGCAAGGTTTTGCGTAGTGGTGGGGGCGAGTGCGGATTGGGTGAAGATGTTGGTGGTGAGTCCAAAAGTCTGTCCGAAAGAAGCACCCCCAGAGCCTGTGATGGTTATAGGGGAAGCTCCAAGAACATCGAAAGCGGAGCAAGACACTGAGCCAGAGCAAGAGACGGAGGTGGTGGCTACTTTCCCGAGTGTTGCGGGGGTGCCGCCTGTGGTCGTCCAGTAGGCAAGCTGTCCTGCGGTCTCTGTGGTTGAGGTCGAGACGTTACCAGTACCAGTACCAGAAGCGGAAGGCCAGGTGGTGCGGCAAGTGCCATTGAGACACACTTCGTCTGAAGTGAGGCGTAGCCACGCGGCGGTTGAGGTTCCAAGTTCGTAGAGACTGTCTGCAATAGGAAGTATCGTCTTTTGGAAGTTGCTTGTAGGTGCTCCGAAGGTTTGCGGGGTGTAGAAAGTGGCAAAACCTCCGAAGAGAAGGACTGCAAGGCCAGTGAGTATGAGTAGGTTACGCTTCTGCATAGACGATAATTAGTGACTGCCCCGACGCGAGAGTGGTCGCGGGGTCTATCTCGGAAGTAAAGGTAATCTGCATGGTAGAACCGTCCACGGTGTAGTCGGTTGTGGGGCGAAGAATGAAAGGGAAGGACGAAGAATGGACAGACACAACACGGTAGAAGGCGGGGAGTGCGAAAGTCGTGGTAGAACCGTCGAGACTTGCAGAAAGGTCGTGGTATTTCACGATTTTTCCTGCGGACGGCCCGCCGATAGGTACTAATGTGGTCTTGTTCTCGCCCCTCACTTTCTCAATCTTCTCGTCTAGGCCACGGATAGCGCTCACGTCGAGGCGTTCTTCACCTTGTAACAGTTCGAGCTTGTCGCGTATCTCTTGCGGGCTTTCTGATACTAGGGGTTTTTGCTCAGGAAGGACGATGGTTGCCATTACTTTTTCAAAAATGGCGTGTTCGTCGGCGTTATGGCCGTCTTTGCCGTCTTTGAGGGAGTGTAGGCGTGTGTCAATACGCTGCGTTAGAGCTTTTAGTGCAGAGGATACCTCTTGCGTGAGGTCTTTTGCGGTGGCGTGAGTGTCTTGAGCTAGCTTTTGTTCCATGCGACTCTTGGCAGAGAGCATGTCTGAAAGGAGGTTTTGGTACTGTTGTTCTTGGCGCTTGAGGAAGTCCACTACCCTCTCGAAAGCAGCGACAAAGTCCTCCCTTGTGAGCCTGTCGGGGTCGAGGGTTGAGAGCATTTTCTTCAGTTCGAGGGCTTTGGACATACCTATGTTGGTTATTTGCTGTTGGCTTTGCGCCAGAGGTCGGTGAGTTG
>Ga0075472_10000717_pt1 | contig 14015 bp, 15 predicted proteins | sample DEB19_08_DNA_3_FD_77014 | JGI IMG/M metagenome (GOLD analysis project Ga0075472, IMG submission 77014) | Aqueous microbial communities from the Delaware River and Bay under freshwater to marine salinity gradient to study organic matter... | ecosystem: Environmental > Aquatic > Marine > Coastal ...
AAGCAATGGGCGGCGGTGGACACGGGCGGATATCTCAGCCTCTACACCGGGGACAACCGGCCGGCATCGATTGCCACGTCGGAAACCGAGATCGGACCTGGTCGCAACACGTGGCTCAGCCGCACGGTCCCGCTCGTCGATACGGCCAAGGGTGTGGCGGTGACGCTGAATTATCGTCGGCACAACCTCGGGCGGGCACAAGCGACGGTCGGCGCGACCCGGACAAACATGCTCACCTACGCGGACGATCTGACGGGCGCGGATTGGTTCGAGGTGCGTTCGACGACGGCCGGAGGCGTGGCGGATCATCTCGGGGGCACGAACGGCACGTCTCTGATCGACGACGGTACCGCTACAAATACCCACTTCGCGCGACAAACCCCCACATTCGTTTCTGGCACGACGTACACGCTGAGCGCGATCGTCAAAGGCGCTGGACGCGGGGCGCGGCTGCAGCTTTCGGCAACAGCCTTCAGTTCCGCGCCGACCGCGAATTTCGATCTCACCTTGGGCGTGATCGATGCAACGTCGGGCGTGAGCGGATCGGGTATCCGTCACCTCGGGAGCAGCTGGTATCTGATTTGGATCACGGCGGCGGCAACGTCGTCTACGACATCGAATGCGATCCTGCAGCTGTACGATGAGGCGACCAACTCTCCGACGTATTCGGGCGACAGCACCAGCGGCATTCTCGTGTCGTCCGTGCAATGCGAGGCGGCATCCTATCCCACCGAGCACATCCCGACCGGGACGGCGGCGGCGAGCCTGACGGGCGCGCCCATGAATGCGTATGGCGCATGCCTGACCCGCATTGAAGCCCGTTGGGTGTCATGGACCGTCAACATTGCGGGCGGCGTCACGTGGACGGAAGCGGTGGGCATCGAGCACGACGGGGGAGCCGGTGGCGATCGCTAACCTTCCCCAGCCGCGCGGCCAGTCTCAGCAGGATCTTTACGCCTGGGGCCGCGATCTCGTCGACCAGCTTCGACGCACGACCAATGAAGCGCTCGCGACCGAAACCAGCAATGCGAGCGAGCTCGCCCGGCTGCAGGCTGCAATTGATGAGATCAACGCGCGTCTCCAGGAAGTGATCGACCTGCTCGACTCGCTCGACGGCGAGACGCTGACGACGCAGGTGGCGTTCATCCGGTCTCTGCAGACGGATCTGCAGGCGCTTTTCGACACGATGCAGGAAAGCCTGGACGATGCGATCGCGGCCTCATCGCGCACGGCGAAAACGATCATTCGGGACGGTCTGCTGGGGCTCGGGAATACCGCTTCGATCCGCGTTGAGCAGCAGACGCGGTTGGATGAGGGCTATGCGTTCGCCACGCAGCTTGAGTTGATGCTCGCGCGCATCGGAGACGCTGAGGCGGCGGTCGCTGAAGAGCGCACGGTGCGGGCGGACGGTGACGAAGCGTTCGCGCAACAGTTGATCAGCATCCTCGCCCGCGTCGGACAGACGGAGTCGGCGATCGATGAGGAGCGCACGACCCGCTCGACACTGACGGAAGCGCTCGCAACGCAGCTTCTTACGGTGCGGACGGCGATCGGTGGGCAGGAATACACCGTCAATCAACTCGTCGAGTCGGTCGACGGCCTGTCGGGCCGCTTCACGGTCTCGCTCAACCGCAACAATCACGTCACCGGCCTGATCGATCTCTCTGGGAACAACGAAGGCACGCAGTTCACGGTGGTCGCAGATCGGTTCCTGGTCGCGCATCCGACCAATACCGTCAACCCCGTGAGTGTGTTCGGCATCGGGACGGTGAACGGGGTCTCGACGGTCGGCATCAACGGCAACGTCATCGTCGACGGCACGATCCGGGCGGTTGCGATCTCGGCCGCGTCGCTTTCGGCGATCACGGCGAACCTCGGCACGGTCACGGCGGGCTTGCTGCGATCGGCGGATAGCAAATTCATCATCGATCTCGACAACAAGTCGTTTCAAATCGACTTCTGAGGCAGCATGGCATTCCGGTTTAGAGCGGACGCGACAGGGAAGGCAGCGATCTACGTGCCGGGCAACGGCGCGTCGGCCAACGACGTGTTCGACGATCCCGACGTTGACCCGTCTCGGGTCGTATTCCACTCGGCGCGTCCGGTGCTGGGCTCGGTGCGGGAGTTCCGGGGCAGCGCGATCCTGACTTATGCGGGATCAACGCAGTTCACGATCGGGGCGCATGGCCAGCCGTGGCACCCGATGACGATCGGCTGGCTGGGGCGCTCGGCGACGGCAACGCCGAATGTGCCGTGGGCCGGGTCGGTGGCGTTCCTGACCAACGCAGACGAACCGATCTTCGTGAAGCGTTCATGGGATCGGACCAACATCTATCTCGAATTCGTCGGCTCAATCGGCTTCGGCACGGCCGGGCTCAGGGTCTATTATGAGGTACACGTTCTCGACCAGGAGGTTGCAGCCTGATGCCAACCGCCATTCTCATCGATGCGACGGGCTTCTATTGCCCGGTCAACGGGTTCTCATCGGACAACCGATACCTCAGGACTGCGATCGACAACGACGGGACCGGGCGCGGCGTCGTCTCCGGGGAAACACTGACGTTTGCCGCCAAGGTGTTGAACCCCGGCTCGATCAATGAGACGCAACGCAATTCGATGCGCAATTTTCTCGGGCAGATCCACAATATCACGTTCCGGTCGAACGACGGCCCGCCGATCCCTTCGGCCGGAACGACGATCACGGCAGAGGCTAAGATCTGATGGGCGTCGAGATCGCCAGCGGTCGAATGACGGTAACACGGGCGGATGGGACCGTGGTGCTCGACACGCACGAGCGGCCGGCGCTTTGGGATAGGAACCAGATCATCGGCAACAAATTTTTCGCCGAGCGGGCAACGCCGGTGTTCACGATTACGGATCAGCAGATAGGGACGTGTCTGGCGGGGTCGGAATTCTTCATGGGCGCTTGCCGTCTCGTATCGAACGGATATCTCGGGACGGATACTTATTGGTCCGATCTCTCCGGGACCAATGTTGCACGTGCATTGATCGAGAAGACGGCCGACAACCACGTGCTCGCCCATTCGGTTTACATCGCGGGCACAATCGTTTATCTTCGCGAGGTCTGCATGTATCGACGGAAACGTGTTTCCGGCTCGCCGCAGCCGTTCAATGTGCCCCCGTACCGTCTGCACTATAAGATCTGGACGGGTCGGTTCCATGGCTGAAACAGCAGACGATATCACAGAGCTATTGACGGTCTTCGCCGACGTGCAGAGCAAGTTGGCTCTGCTTCCGGCATTGGCGGGGATTTCGGATGCCGACAAGCTCGTCCGCGTCAACCCCACCGGCAACGGCTACGTCGTCACGACGTGGGATCTCGCGACCTTTGGAGCCGCGGATCGCTTGCGCGCGATCTCGGTCGGAACGGGCCTCACGGGCGGCGGCAATCTGACGGCCGACCGCACGATATCGCTGAATTTCAACGCACTGACCACGATCGGGACGGCCGACTATGACCTGAACGACCGGTTTCCGGTCTACGACAACAGCGCGACGGCGCACGGCAAGCTCTCGATCCAGGGCCTCATCAATCACTTCGGCCTCGTCTCGACCCTATCGAGCCTCGACGCGGCGGATACGCTGCTGGCGTGGGACGACAGCGCCGGCACCATGAAGCGGCTCGCCTCGACGGCGCTCACGGGGCGGCTGACCAACCTCAATCTCGTGTCCTACACCAGCTCGAAAACCGGATCGCTCGGCTACACGATACCGAGCAATCTGATCTCGGCGCTCGTGTTTTGCACGGGTGGCGGCGGCGGCGGCGGGCGCGCGGTGGCGTCGGGAACGACCTACGCAGCCGGTGGTGGTGGTGGCTCGGGAGCCACTGCGGTGGCCCTTTACTCCAAGGCGACGCTCGATGCCGCCGTGAACGCATCAGGCAAGTTGGATATCCAGATCGGTGCGGGCGGGCTCGGGGCGACCAGCGCCTCGACCACCGGGCGCGGCGGCGTCGGCGGCTTCAGTCGGCTCGGCAGCGGGACGGGCATTCTCGCGGCGGCCGGCGGCGGTGGCGGGGCCACGGCAGCGGCCGGCGCCTTCGGCATTGGCGGCGCTGCCGGCGTCGCGCCATCGACCGGAACGGTGAAGATCCCCGGCGCGGCCGGCTCACATGGCCAGCAGCTCAAAGTCAGCTCAACGCTTGTCGGCGGCACGGGCGCGGGGTCGTTCTGGGGCGGTGGGTCGACGATCACCAGCCTGACGACGTCGGGCGCGACGGTCGGCGGCACGGGCACGGGGCCGGGGGCCGGCGGTGGCGGCGCGGTTGCCTTCACGAATGCAACGGGAGCCAACGGCGGGCCGGGCGCAGCCGGCAGCATGGTGATTATCGAGGTGCTCGGATGACAACTCAGTGCATCATCGTCACCGCGACCGGGGTTTGCGAGTACAAGGTGGACGTGGACCCGCTCGACACGTTCACGCCTCCGTCCGGCTACTCTGTGGCTCCCGACAACACCGGCGACATTGGCGACACGTGGACGGGATCGGCCTGGACGGTCGGGTCGCCCGGCTCTGACACGACCGAAAGCGCCACGTCATACGCGCTGGGAAACGGTAACCAACTCGAATTCTTCTCGAATTCGACGCGGCGCGCGACGCTCGACAGCAACGGGCGCCTCATCTTCACGGCTGACGTATCGAACCAGTCCCTTCCGGTCGGCATCGGCATCGAGCCCAAGGTGCAGATCCCGACGACGGGCACGGATGCCTCGCTCAGCATCCTTCGGCATTCGGCAGACGCGCTCGCGCCCTATCTCGTGCTCGGCAAAAGCCGGGCGACGACGGAGATAGCGAGCGACGAAGATGCGGCGGCAGTTCAGAGCGGTGATGCGCTTGGACGGATTTCGTTCGTCGGCTCGCTCGGGGCGCCCGGCTCGACGGCGTTTCTCAATGAAGCTGCGCAGATCGTTGCGCTCGCGTCGGCGACGTTTGCGGCTGGATCGACGCCTGCGCATCTCGACTTCCGCACGACCCCGAGCGGCGCAATCACGCCGACGACGCGCATGCGCATCGCGTCTTCGGGCGAAGTCGTGATTGGCAACCCTACGACCGTGACCCCGAACGGTCTATTGCATATCAACAACACCGGCTCGGGTAATACGATCCTGATCGAAGACGCGTCGGCGCCGGACTCGACGCCGTGGGTTGTCGATGCGAGCGGCAAGCAGGTTATCGGATACACGGCGCCAATCACGGGCTTGGCGATGTCGTCGGCGGCCAGCCAATCGGCGAATTTTGCCGTGATCGGAAGCTCGCAGCAGACGTCCATGCAGAGCTTTTACTATGCGGCCAACAGCGCATCTTCGGCAATCGTCGGGCATAAATCCAGGACTACAACGGTTGGGGCACATTCGGCGGTGTCGTCCGGAGACAACGCGCTCGCCATCGTCGGCGCCGTATCCGATGGGTCGGCTTGGGGCCGTGTGGCGGATATCCTTCTAGCCGCCGACGACAACGCAACCTCGGGCGCTACGCCGGGCCGCATCCTGCTTCGGACAACGCCTGCAGCTTCGACGACGCCGTCCGACAGGATGTCGATCGACAAGGCCGGCGATGTCGGCATCGGCACGACTTCTCCGGCGACGCGGGTGCATATGCACAATCGCACGTCGGACACGAACGTCGTGCGCAGCATCCTGACCCTTGAGCATGCAAGTTCTGGCACAGTCGCGGCGGGGTTTGGCACGGGCATCAGCCTTCTTGCCGAAAGTCTCGCGGGCGAGGCCATCGCCATGGCGTCGATCGCGGGCGAGTTCACGACGGTGACGGCTTCGGCCGAAGTTTCCGACGTGGTGATCAAAGCCATGACGGCGGGAGCGCTCGCGGAAGTGCTGCGCGTGAAGGGCGGTCAGACAGTCAACTTGAACGGAACGCAGATATTGAAAACACGTCGGACAGGATGGGCTTTGCCGACAGGAACCCCGACTAGGACGACGTTCAACACTGCCACAGTGACGCTGGCGCAGCTCGCCGAACGCGTTTATGCCCTTATCGACGACATGCACGCGACCAACGGGCACGGACTGATCGGAACCTGATCGGAGGCATCAATGAAATACGTTCTTATCCTCGCAATCTACCTGACGACGCCGAACGGCGACCAGGACCCGACGAAGACGCTGCAATCCGTCACCGTTGCCGGTGGGTTCGGCACCCTGACGGCTTGCAAGGCCGCTGGCAATCAGGTGATGGCCTATGCGGTATCGACGACGAATTCATCCGCTGAATACAAATGCTTGGGAGATGGCAACCGATGAGCGAAGCAACACAGCTGCAGCTTTCGATCGTGACCAGCCAGCGCAACGCGGCGCTCGACGCCGTGGCCGCGCTCGGGGCTCAGGTGGAGATGGCGAAGAAGGTCATTTCTGCCAACGCCGAGAAGATCGCGAGCCTTGAGAAGAAGCTCGCGGAATTCGAGGCGTCGAGGGTAATTGCACCGGAGCAGGTCGAGCGGGTGAAACCACGCGTCGTTGCAACGGCGAGCCTCGGCACGACAAGCGAGGCGCCGATCACGATCGGCACCAGCACCATGAACGGAACCACGGACTAAGACCATGATCGCCGTCTATCCCGTCCCGGTGGATTATGCAGATCGCATTTGGCCATGGGTCAAGGATTGGGTGGCCAAAGCCATCCGCCGGCACCCCGAGGACGGGTGGACGCTCGATAGCGCCCGTACGGCGATATCGAAGGGACACGTGGCGACGTGGATCGCCACGGTCCCCAAGAAGTCGTGCGGCGTGCTGCTTGCGGAATGGTCGGCCAATGAAGCCCGCATCGTGCTGTTCGCAGGCGAGAAGCTGCTGCCCATGATCTGGTATCTCGACCAGATCGAAGATTGGGCACGCTCACACGGCTGCAAATCTCTGGTCATTCCCGGCCGGCGCGGGTGGCGTCGTCTGCTTCGCGCGCGCGGCTATACCCCTGACGGGTCGCAACTCAGAAAGGTGCTCTAATGGGTGGCAAGAGCCAGACACAGACGCAAACCGGCGAGCGCAACCCGTGGGGGCCCGCCAATCCGCTCTTGAAGCAAACCCTCGGCGGGCTCGACGATTGGCTGAATAGCCCGATGGCGTTTCAGACCTACGGCGGTCCGACCGTGGCCCAGATGAGCGACCAGACGCGCGCGGGCCTCGACGGTCTTGGCGGGGCCGGCGGAATGTCCCGCGACTATCTGCAGTCGGTCATGGGCGGCAAATACCTGGACGCCGGCAACCCCTACATGGAAGGGCTGAAATCCCGTGCCATGGCGGACGTGATGCCTGCCATCAACGCCAGCTTCGCCAAATCCGGCATGGGCGGCTCGACGCTGCACCAGGGCTCGCTCGCGCGCGGCGTTGGCGACGCACTCGCGCCGCAACTGTTCCAATCCTACGAAAACGAGCGCAACCGACAGATGGGCGCGGCGCAAGGCCTGTTCGGAATGGATCGGCAAGCCTCGCTTGACCAGATCATGGGCGGGCAGATGCGCGAGGGCTACGACCAACGCAACCTCGACGCGGCGCGAATGCAATGGGAACAGCAGCGCCTTGCCGGCTTGCGTCCCTATCAGGAAATGTTCCCGATGCTTGCGGGCATCGCGGGCATGGGCGGCACCACGAGCGGCGTGACGACGACGCGCGAGAATACGCCGTGGTGGCAACAGGCGCTTGGCGGCGGAATGATGGGCCTCGGGCTCATGTCCGGCATTCCCGGCGCATGGGGCGGGTTCTCGAACATGATGAACGGCGCGCCGATGGGTTACGGGAATTCGTGGACGCCTTGGACGCGCTACGGACAGTGAGGGGCACGACATGGCCGAGATGGGCTTTTTTGACTTCCTGACGCGCGGCGCGGTCAACCCTCTGTTCATGGGCGGGCTCGGTCTGCTCGGCGGCGGCGGCTCGCAGGGCGCACAGCAGGGCATCATGCAGGGGCTCATGGGCCAGCAGCAGCTTCGGCAGGAAGACGAGCGGCAGAGACGCATGGAAGCGTGGCGCCAGTTGCAGCCGCAGCTGCAGGGCATGCCCGGCTTGCCGCCGCAGCTCGCCCAGGCTATGGGCGTCATGGCGCCGGAGCAGGGCATCGGCCTTCTTGGGGATCTCGGGAAGGCCCGATACAAGTCAGAGCTGGACATCGGCGAGCGCAAATCGCTCATGCCGCTGGAGCTGCAGCAGAAGATGGCGCTCATGCGCGCCCAGGGCGGCCAAGAGCTGGAAAATACCAAGGCCTTGACCGCGTGGCGGGCGTTGAATGACCCGCTCTATAAAGCTCAGGTCGGGCAGGCCAGCGCCAAGGATGAGATGAGCGCCGTCACGGCGGGCCTGCTTCGCCAGATCATGGGATCGCAGCCGGCGGTACCGACACCGGAAAGCCCGATCCGTCCGCAGTCGTATGATGGGGCGGCGCCTGACCCTAACATCGTCCCGGCGCAAGTCTCTCAGCCGGTGGCGCCGTCCGCACCGTCCGCGCCAGACGATCCGATGGTTCAAACGCCATTTGGTCCCATGCCGCAGTCGAAAGCCCGCGCGCTAGGCGGCGCGCTCGCGCTCGGCGGCAAGGGCGAGGCCGGCAAGATGTTCAACGATGCCGCGAACGCTCAAGCGCTTGGGAAGGAAGGCCAGAACGAAGTCGATAAGAAATACATTGCGGCGACGGAAAGCCTCGGCAGTCTTCGCAACATCCGCGCGTCGTTCGACCCTGAAATGCTGCAGTACAAGACGCAAGCCGGCATGTGGGGCGCGTCGCTGGCGGCGAAGGCCGGTACCCTGCCGCCGCAGACTCAGGAAAAGCTCTATAAGTTCGCGACGTTCCGGCGGGATGCGGCGGCGAACATCAACGCCGCGATCAAGGCCAACTCGGGCGCGACCGTCACGGATCAGGAAATGCGTCGCAATCTGGCCGAGTTGCCGAACGCCGGCAGCGGCATTTTCGACGGCGACGACCCGGTGACGTTCAAGGCCAAGATTGATCGCGCCGAGGAGACGATTGCGCTTGGGATCGCGCGTCTGAACCATCTTAAAAAAGATAGCTTCAAAGGCGACGCCAACGAAGCCGCCAATCGTATCCCGCTGGAACAAATGCGCGGCATCATCAACAATCGGGCCCGGCAGATCGAGTCCGAGGTGCGCCGCACCATGCCCGGTGCCGACAAGGCCATGATCGACCGGGAAGTCGACATGAAGGTCAAAAAGGAGTTCGGCATTTGACCGACTATTTCAGCCGGGCTCTGAGCGCGACGGATGAGGGACAGGTCGAACCGGTCTCCGGGACGGACTATTTCAGCCGCGTTCTCGGCACCGGAACGCAGGGCAATGCGCCGGTGCCTGACAAGGCGCTGACGTACAATCCAGATCGCACGCTTGGGTTCACGCAACAGGCGATCGGCTCATTCGCACCGGATGAGCGGGCGTGGATACGCTTCGCGGCCAAGCAACTCTATCCGGGCGAACCGGTGGACGCGGCAGAGAAGCGTTTTGGCAAGTCGGCGGGCGGGCGCATCTATCACAAGTCGGACGATGGCCAGATGCTTGAGGTGCAGCCGCCGAGCGGCTGGGGTCGCCTCGCCAACGTCGGCAGCGGCGTGGGGCAGATGCTCCCGGCGGGCGCTGGCCTTGCGGCCGGCATCATGTCGGCTCCGATGATGATCACGGGACCGCTTGGCGCGGCGGCATCGGTCGGGCTGACGGGCGGCGCGGCGGCAACCGGCGAGCTCGGGCGCCAGGCGATCGGCAAGTCTCTGCTTGGAGATGAAACCGCCCAGATCGACCCCACGTCGGCCGTGAGAGAGGGTCTGTTGAGCGGCTTGGGGCAGGGGATCGGCGCGGGATTCGGCGCATGGGCGTCCCGATACGCGGCGCCGGACGTGGCCAAATATTCCTCGCAGGCGGCAACGTCGGCGATCCAGAAAGCGCAGCAGCAGGGCATCCGGTTGACGCCGGCCGAGGCAACGGGGCTGGATAGCCTCATCCAAGAGCAGAAACGGCTGATGGGTGTGCCTCAGTCCGCGAACGTCATGCGGGATTTCTTCGGACAGAGGAACCAGGAAGTGCTCGGGTCATGGCAGCGCACCCTTGACGACGTGGCCACGAGCGCGGACGCGGGACGGCTCGGCGCGCGCGCGAAAGACGCGGCTGAGAATGTCGTGCGCCGGGCGCAAGCGTACCGGACCGAAGTTGCTACGCCCTACTATCAGCAGGCTTTCGCGGAAAACCCTCTGGTGCGTCCGGGTGCGGCGAATGCGGCCGTCGACGACGCCTTGCAGTCGGCCAAGGGGCCGATGAAATCGACGATGGAAAAGGTGCAAGGCCTTTTGCGCACGCCGGAAGGCAACGCCTCTGATTTGAGCCTGCAGGGCCTCGACAACACCAAGAAGGCGATTGATCAGATTGAGCAGCAGCTGATGGGCAAGCCCGGCGGGCTCGACGCCAACACGCGCTATGCGCTCGACAACGTCCGCCGGCAATTGATCTCGGCCATGGATCAGGCGGACGGTGGAAGCGGCGCCTACGCGGCCGGCCGGAAGGCCTACGAGAACGCGACAAAGAGCTTCGTCGAGCCGACAACCGAAGCCATGGCGCCCTTGCTCAATCTCCGGGACACGAACCTTGTCCGTGCTGGGCAAGCGGCGCTCGATCCGTCTTCGCGGTCGCCCGAGCTGGTGGCTCAAACGCGCGACCTGTTCCGCCGACGCGGCCACGGCGACGTGTGGGATGGTCTGGTTCGTCAGTTCATGCAGGAGGAAGCGGCGCAGGCGCTGAAGGTGACGCAAGCCGGCGAGCTTCGCAACGTTGGCGGCAAGATCGCGTCGCGGTTCGATGAGTTGACGATGCAGAACTTGCGCGCGGCAATGGAGCCGAAGAAGTTCGCCGAGTTCCGCGACCTGCTGGATACGTTCCGGGCCACCGGCCGGGCCATCGATAACAACAGCGATACCGCGTTCAAGCAACAGGCGATCCAGCGGGCGAAGAACGACGCGGGCGGGTGGATCTCGCGCGCGATCCGCAACACAAACCCGGCCCAGCTGGTGCAGAATACGGCGGATTTCTTCGCGAACAAGAACTATGAACGACAGGCCGAGGCGCTGGCCAAGATCTACACGACCGGCGACCCGAAGATGCTCAATATGCTAAGGTCGCTGAAGCAGACGTCACCCGACGACGCCAAGCGGATCGCCGTGATTGGCCAGTTGCTCACGGACGCCGGCTATATCGGTGGTGATATGGCTCTCAACTGAGCCATAAGAGTACGCCTCGCGCCGCTCCGATCGGCGGGCAGAGGATGTTGGCGGCGAGCCATTCGGTTCGCCCGGCTGCGTAATCAGTCGTTACCGCGTACCCCCAAGCGTAAAGAGACGTGATCGCAACGGCGGTCGCGGTTTTTGCGGCAAGAACATCCCGGAGGCTCGCGAGCATGGCTGAAATTTTTGATCTCTCCGTTCTGGCGGCCAGCAACACGGCTCGGTTTCCCGAGGGCATGACGGCGGCGGGCTTGAACGACTCGGCCCGCGAGCTTGAGGCGATGCTTGCGCGCACGTTCAAGGATCAATCCGCCCAGCTTATCACGGCGGGCTCGGCGTCGGCTTATACGATCACGAGCAACCGCACGTTTTCCAGCTACGCGGCCGGCAACGGTATGGCGTTTCTCGTGCGGTTTCACGTCGCAGGCAACGCAACCCCAACATTCAACGTCAACTCGCTCGGAGCGAAGACACTGGTTAGGGCGTCGGGGTCATCAATCGTCGCGGGCGATATCACGCTCAATATGATCTCGTGGGTCTGCTACGACAGCGCCAACGATCGGTTCTCGGTCATGGCGCTCGACGATCGCGAGAAGGCCGCCGTCTACACGACCGCGACGCAGCCGGCGAGCGCGGCGGCCAATCAGGGCATCCTGACCATTGTCACCGATCCGCCGGGCTCGAATACCGAGCCGACGCTGGCCTATGACACGGGCGCCCGGATTGCGTACCTCCGGGAGCGGAACCCGGTCTACACGAGCGCGGCCGGCGCCTACCAGCGCCCCACTTCGAGCGCGACGACCTCGGGCAAGATCTCGCTCCGATCCGATCACGTTCAAGGCACGGTGCTGGCGTTCGACACGGGATCGGCGTGGAAGGACGTTGACGACGTTCTGGACATCTACACGACCGCGACCCTGCCGGCCTCGGGATCGAGCACCAAAGGCTGGATTGTCTTCGACGATACGACGGACAGTCTGGCCGTATTCGGCGGATCGGATTGGCGGGCAATCCCGGTTATTCCAAACGGTCTCGTGGGGCCGCAACTGCCCAGCTACACGGTTGCGGGCCTTCCGAGCGCTGCGACCAACACGCGCGTTGTCGTATGGTGCAGCAACGAAACCGGCGGCGCAACGCCGGTGTTTTCGGATGGCACCAATTGGCGCCGTGTCTCGGATCGGGCGATCGCGTCGTGATCACGAAGCAGGACATCCACGACGAAGCGCGGTTGCGCATCCTCGATGTGGTGGCGGGGCATCGCGGCGGCGATCTGACCCTGAAGACCCTGCAAGTCGTCATTCGGCACATTGTCTCGCCGCAGCAGGCGACGCGGCAGACGTTGCACAGCGTCCTGCAGCTGATCGCGTGCGCCAATCGCCTCGAAAAGTCGCTTCCCGAGGACTACCGACACGACCGGCACTGGCAGCGCGGGGCGGCGCCGGTGTTCGTCGATATGGTGCAGACGCCAAACGCAGCACTGGAAGCCCGGATAGCCCAGCTCGAAGCGCTGCTCGCGCAGCAGTCTGTGGCTATCACCGTCTCCGGGACCGGACAAAGCCCCCTTGCTCCGGTGACAGACCTTGTTCCGGTCGCGCCAGAAACCAGGGCGGAACTACCGTCCGCACCGTCCGCCGTGGACCGCGACGCGGTGGAGCTTGCCGCCGTTGCCGAGATCGCGGCGGCTGCCGAATCGGCGCGGGCACGTCTCCCGACACGTGACGCAAACGCCATGATCGAATATGCAGCCGAACGGGCCGCTACGTTGCGGCTACTCCCGACCGCCGATGAAATCGAAGCGGAGAAATCCCGCGTGCTCGCGTATCTGACAAGCAGGGCCGCAGCATGAACCTATCCGCAGAGGGCCTAGACCTCATCAAGGGCTTTGAGGGCTACCACGACCGCATGCCGGACGGCTCGTGCCGTGCCTATCGCTGCCCGGCCGGGGTGTGGACGATCGGCTTTGGTTGCACCGAAGGGGTGCACGAGGGCCAAGTGATCACGGCCGCCGAGGCGGAAAGCCGGCTCCGGGCAGAGCTGACCAAGCACGAGGGCCACGTCAACCGGCTCGTAACGGCGGCGATCACACAGCCTCAGTTCGATGCGCTCGTGTCGTTCTCGTACAACTGCGGGGCGGGCAACCTCGGCGGCTCGACCCTTCTCAAATGCGTCAACGCGAGCGATCACGCGGGAGCGGTGAAGCAGTTTGCCCGATGGGACAAAGCGGCCGGCAAGTCTCTAAAAGGCCTAGCACGGCGCCGAGCGGCAGAGGCTGAGCTTTACGCCAAGGGCTCGGGGGCGGCTCAGGACGAGCCCCTACGCATGCCCCAGGCCGTCGATGCGCCCTTGGAGCCGACCAACGCGACGCTCAAAGCCAAGTCTCGGAAGTTCTGGTTGATAGATTGGTTGCAAAAAGCGGTCGGCGGGAGTTTCGCGACCGGGGCGACGGTCGGGCTGATCGATCCGGGCTCTATGCCGTCGATGCTCGCCACGATGGCAGCCGCCATCAAAGCCCATGGGCTGATCGCGATCGGAATCGGCGCGGTGCTCTTGTTCGTGTGCCTGTCCGCGATGAAATCCTGGATGAAAGAGGATGTTTCGTCCGGTCGGGCGGTTCCATCGGGGGACGTGTCATGATACTACTACAGGTATTGTTCGGGTCTGCGATCGGCCGGGTCGGCCTTGCCGTCGCCGCCGCCTTTGTCGCGTTCGAGGCGTATGGGATCAGCCAGCGCAGCATCGGAGCCGCCAAAGAGCGGGAGCGCGCACAAATCGCGGG
>Ga0075472_10000718_pt1 | contig 14015 bp, 18 predicted proteins | sample DEB19_08_DNA_3_FD_77014 | JGI IMG/M metagenome (GOLD analysis project Ga0075472, IMG submission 77014) | Aqueous microbial communities from the Delaware River and Bay under freshwater to marine salinity gradient to study organic matter... | ecosystem: Environmental > Aquatic > Marine > Coastal ...
CCCCAAAACCCCAAAACCCCAAAACCCCTCGTACTCGGCGAAATAGTGAGTTGATGGAGGAGATTAATTGTGTTGGGGAGAAGGCGTGGACAGGACCCAGGGTGCGTATCTTATTTTGCAGCTGGAAGCCACCCTAAACTTTTGACGTCAACAATCATGGTGTCTTGCAAAGATATTAACGTCATTATCAAAATTTTTGCTGTTTATTTGTCGACAAGAGTGGTCTTCTCCGGGCAACCAACCGTTAGTTTGTTGGCTGTGTTTCGGCCTATTGTGCATTCGACGGGTGGGCCACTATGTTGAGGCAGTCAGGTGCATGTAGCAGTTAGTGCTCAGGGGTGAGAGATGCCGAGTCGGAGGTTGTTGTTGGGGATTAATTTTTGGTTAATGACCTCGCTTGGGAGGCAATCTTAATCATATATAAAATTGGACACAATTCAAAAAAGTTCAAATATCGAGTCGAAAGAATGGGAAATCAAGAAATAAGGGCATCTATGTCCAAAGTCTAGGAACGCTCCTTCAACGCGGCGGAACTAGACCAGTTTGAGGCTCTCCTCTGGCGAGAGCAGAGCCGAGACGCGCTTTCTGGCTTCGAGGCCAACCTCGAGTTGGACGGCAAAAGTTTGGAAAGTCTGCTGCCGTTCAGGGCCAAGCTCTGCGTGGACAACTCGGGCATTGAAGACGACCAAAAGCGCTACTAGGCCGAGGCTCTTCTGTGCTGGCAGGCATGCTACTCCAACAGCCAGAAGATTCTCGAGACCTTGAAACACGGAGGTAAGTAGAAGCGATGGGCGTCACCAGACAGCAGCTCACTTACAATGACGTTTTTGCTCCACAGACTTCAAGCAAATCGTGATTCCGAACAACTTCCAGGCGGGCTCCTTCGAGGCCTCCATGCAGCTCAAGCTCCTCATCCTCACCGCCCTCTTCTTCGTGCGGCACCAGGGCGGCACCGAAGCCTTGGACGACTTCTTTACCTTTGCGCGAAAGCACATCGACGCGCAACCCAGCCCGAGCTTCGTGTACGAGCAGGAGCTGACGTCTATGCAGCTCTTGGACGAGCAGGGTCGAAACGCGCTCTGCTCTGACAACGTGAATCTTTTGAAGAACACGGTGAAGCGTCTGCTCCACGCCTCACAGCGCATCGAGATTCCGCGCTTGTTCTCGCTCGAGCCCGAGGGCTTCCGCGCCGACCTCGTGCACATGCAGCTGCGCAGTGTGCTGCGCCAGGTTGTGGCCAAGACAAGCGACGAGGAGACGCGCCTCTGCATCGTGAAGCTGCTGCTGCGGCAAGGATTGATGCGGGGCAGCTGCGAAGATCTGCTGCTTGCCGCGCAACTTTAATAATAATATAAGTTTGATGTATCGAGCGAGCTCGAATACATTTGCAAGCAGTCCGAAGTTTGGAAAAAACCCATCACCGACTCCGGCGGCAACGCCTTCAACCGCGACGACCAGGGACACGTCCAGTCGCGAGTCGGATTTACTCGGGGCAGCGACCGCGCCCACGAAGAAGACCAAGCTTGCACCGATGGCAGCACTTGGTTCATTTACTGCGACGAGCGCGGCCTTTCGGCGGGCAGCAAGAAGCCCAAGACGGGCGAGTGGGAGTGCACGCAACAAACTGAGGACAAGCATTGGTACGAGATGACCATGATGAGCCACAACGGTCTGCTCCTGGTGCGCCACCGCGACGCCCCAGACGCCCCCTTCGTCATCTTCGACAAGCAGACGCTCAGACCGGCCGAAAGCGTGGAGCCCTTCACCATGGTCGAGGGCGACGAGAACCTGCTCAAGTGGACGCCGCTCGACACTCAGTTCCCGGAGAACCCCTAACAGGGCAACCGCTGGATGAGAGCCACGCCCATGTTCTCGGACGGCAGCTACATTTACATGCTGGTCTAGTACCGCGTCAAGGACTTCAATTCGCCGATCGTGAAGACAGTGTTGGAGGTGTACGAAACTGAAGAGCGAAAGTTGAAGCGCATCAACGAAGTGACCTTGTTCAAAAACAACAACTTCGAGTGCTACAAGGGCTCTAAGAAGGCGAAGGATAAGGGCGGCCACCTGGCGAGGGGTTCGATCGCCTGCAACAACGAAGTGCTCATCTTCTGGACGGCCCACAACTTCCACGTCTACTCGGTGAGCACAGGCGTGCGACTGAAGAAAGAATACGTGAACAGCACGTCTTACATCACGACGTACGACGCAAAGGAAAACTGGTACTACTTCATGGACGCCGCGTGCTACAGTTGGCTCAAGCGCACCAAGGTGTCCGGCTTTAAGCCCCGCGTGATCACCAAAGAAGTCCAGGAGCTGCCGTAACTCCCCATCATCTTCGACAGCGTCAAGGCAGAAATCCTGAACTAAATCAAGGAGGAGAACAAGGAGCTGGAGGTGCCTGACGAGTCAGAGGAGCTCAAGGAAGAGCGCAGAAAGCTCGCTGAACAAAAGAAGCAGCCGAGGAATGATCTGTTTGAGCTGCTGGCCAAGCAGGACGAGACTGCGTTGCGAGACTGGGAGCCACCGGCCGCGGAGAAGAAGCCGCGCACGACTGAGGCTATTGCGAACATCAGCGAAGTGTGTCAGGCGCTTATCTTGAGCAAAATGGGAGTCGAGGCCTAGAGCGCGAGCTTCAAAGTGAACGCCCTCGGCGAGAAGAAGCTCTTGAACGAGGAGATGCTCCCGTACTTCAAAGTGCCCTTCGCCATCAACTGCTGCAAAAGCTACTTCATCCTCGTGAGATAGGCCCTCGAGGAGCACGTCGCGAAGCTGAACGAAGGCCGGATCACGACCATGAAGCAAAGCAACGTACTCAATCTGCTGCGCATCTACATCGCTCTGATTGACTGCAGCACGGCCTGCCGCATCGAGTTAAAGAAGATTTTGCCCGATTCGGAACTGCACGAGATCAACAAACTGCAGAACTTGCTTGTCTCTTCGATCCAGCTGTTCGATGGGCAGTCGGCCAAGGACGACGAGAGTTTGACGCCAGAGGAGGTCTACCAGCTGCACCTGTTCACGAGCGCCAAAAAGCTGAGTCAACTAATTGTGGAGCACTTAGATGACTAGACTCGCAAGGCGAAGCTCATCAACTTGGAGACCAACTTGGGCGCGGCGATCCGCGACGAGGACGGACCCGAAGCCAAAATCGTCATGCGAATCCTACCCCTCATGTCATCCGTCAAAGGGCTCAAGGATGTGCTCGAGGGCGATGAGGAAGAGCTGACGATTGCCAGCCGCATAATAAACCAGTGTGTGGACTACTTGCAGGCCAAGACCATGTCCGTTATTGCGGCCTGCACCGAGAGCAAGGTCTACGCGACGCGAGCCACTGGCTTGGAGAACGACATTCGCGTCTTCACGAAAAACTACTGTCAGGAGCTGATGGTCGCCTATGGAAACCAGCTGCTGACGATTCTTGAGAAGCAGGGGGCGAAGAGCGAGGGCGAACTGACTCAGCCCGAAAAAGCCAAGCTCCAGGCCCTGAAGGACGCGCAGGAGCGCAAACGCGTGCTGGAGCCCTTCCTGTATCACACGTTCATCTTCGTGTCGCAGCGGTTCAAAGCACAGCTCAAAAGCATCACGGAGCACGTGCGCAGCGCCAAGGTCTACGAGCAAGAGGACCCCGCTGAAATTAAAAAGTTTTACGACTTTATCAGCACCCTAAACAGCGGCGACAAGAGCATCCCGCGCATTGCGCTGCTGTTCAGTCTGATGATGAGCGCGCACAAGCCCGAGGTCACCTGGCTGGACGAGATTTCAGAGGCGTTGATGAACTGCGCCGAGGGTCTCAACTTCTACCTGGTGATGTCAAGCAACTTGCCGAAGCGCACCCAGCTAAAACTTCAGTCCATCGACAGTTACAAGAAGCTCGTTGAAGAAAGTCTGCGCTCCATCTGCTACTCAATCGGAGTGCTTGCCTACCGACTCACGCTGCTTTCAAGCGACGAGAAGGAAGAGCAGAGAAGTCTGAGCAAGCTCAACATTTTGCAGGGCGGCATCGAGGCGCGCTTCATCCCCGCGCTGACCTAGGAGACTAAGACCCAGATCGAGGGCTCCTTCAAGATAACCAACGACAAGCAGCTCCAACAGCTTGCCTTGCAGGCGGAGGAGAAAGTTGTGCTCGAGGCATCCGACACTCTGCTCAGCAGCGTGATCGACGAGACCAAGAGCCAGCCGAAGATCGAGACGGTGATCAACGTGCTGCAGCAGGGACTGCGGATGAAGCAGCCCATGGTGGCAGGCATTGGCGGCAACGACGGCCTGCGACTGAGCAGAGCTGCTTTCGGTACAATGCTCAAGTTCTGCGACAAACTCGAAGTGCTCCTCAAACTGACTGAGGACGTGCACGTGGCGGCGAACTCAATCGGAGAGGCGGAGCAGGGTGACTAGAGGGCCAAGAGCATCGCGTCGCTCCTCAAGACGCAGAACAGTGCTGAGTACGACGAGCTGCTCAAACTTTGGGAGCAGGCTTCTCAGATGCGCAAGTGGACTCAGAAAGTTAAGCTGAGCCTGTCCGAACAGATTCAGGCTCAGGTCAAGGAGGAGTTCCGCAGAGAGACTCAGCAGTAGAACGCGTCGTCTGAGCCCGCTCAAGAAGCTGACGAGTTTTCGCCAGAACAGAGGGAGCTGATTCAGAGCAAGTCAGACGAGCGCTTCTTCGCTGAGCTGCCCAAAAAGTACGAGGAAGTCATCAAGAAGGCTCACTTCCTGGTCAAGTTGGCCGTCCCGCCGGCGTTCAAGCTTGCCAAGAAGGAGGCCTTACTGGACGCGCTTTCGCAAGGCGTCCAGTAGTCTGTCAAAGGCGCGCTCGATCTCTTCAGGAATCGGTCGATTATCAATACGATGAGCTCGCAGGTCAGCTCAGAGAACTCGCCCGAAAAGTTGGGTCTCCAACGAACGTAAACAACACTCGAGGCCCGCCGCAGCTCAGTCAGGGCTGATCAAGGCATGAAGAAGATCGTTGACGTGAAGATGCAACGCCGGAAGACTCTCCTGCTGAACGAGGGCTCAATCAGCAAGAAAGACAGCCAGGTCGATTGGCAGGACCGTCTCAAGCACTGGAAGCAGAGGTAGCAGACCTACGGCTCCGTGACCAGCTTCGACGACGAAATATAGAAGTAGAGCTAATCTGCCGTCTTCTCCGTGCTTGGCTGTCTGCAGGCCAGTCTCAGCTGCGACGCCCTTGCCGAACGAGTCGAAAAGAACCTTGTGAACGGTCTACGCCGCTCAGCAGGCCTGCACCTGCTAAACTTCGCCATGAACTTGAACTACAACACGAGCAGGTTCTTTGACTTGCTGCAGTGGTTCTAGGGAGCCCTCCGCAGCAACAGGATCCAAACAACTCACTACCTGACTGGTCTCGAGGGTTGCGGCATCAAAGCGGAGTCCGGCATCCGCAAGCAGTTCTTCCAAATCATTGACCGAGTGGTGCACGTTTTGAAGCACGAGCCCTTGCACTCGTCGACCGAATACGTCCACCTGTTGAACGCTCTGTGCTGGAACTACACACGCGATGACCACTCGTACTTGGTCAGCCTCGACGTCTTCAAGACGATTCAGTGTGGCGATGGAACTCTGATGCACCCAATCTTCCGCTCTTGGGGTCAAGAAGATACCAACTTCCACCTACACCTTGAAAAAGAGACGCAACTAAGCCTGACCAGTCGTCTCAGACAAGTCTTTGAGTTCTTGGTCCACACCATCATCGAAAGTCTTTTCGTCAAGCGTGAAGATGAGAAACTGAACCTTGGAGACGAAGACGCCGTTGAGTCGATGTTGAGCACGACGGGAGGCCAGATGAACAAGGCGTCTGAGAAACTTCTGCAAATCATCTGCGACATCCTCTTCGCAAACACGCACCGCTACCTCCGCATGAAGACCCTCTTCAACAAGGACTACTTCGAGCAGCACGTTAAGCATGAGAGGTTTGAAATGATGAAGGACGAGTCAGACGAGGGATTCGAAATTAACAGCAGGTGTCCGCGCGACCTAGCAAACTACATCAACAGCAAGGGAGGGCTGCGCCTGCTCAAGGCGAAACAGCAGCTGCAGGGCTTTATGAACGATATGAAGGCTCAGATGTTGATAGCGCAGCTGATGGACGCTGGCCAGCTTGACTCCGAGTCGGCGCTGGCAAGTCGAGTGAGGCTGATCGCAGACAAAAGTCTGACCGGTGCTGACAAGGCACTCGCCAACGCGACTCACCTGATCATAAGTCGAGACTACCGCACAATGGCTGCGATCAAGAAGAGCTCATGGGAGGCCCTTGGACTAGAGCAGCCCTAGCTCTCCTTCGAGGAGAAATCCGAAGTCACGGGCATCTCCGTTGCAGAGTACAAAACGATTGCAGAGAAAGCCATGAAATTGCACTAGAAGGAGGAGAAGAAGACGGAGGGAGGGCTGTATGAAGAGCAGACGCAGCCAAACTCACAAAAAGACTCTTCTCAAGAAGTCGAGATGGAGGGGCAGCCCGAACAGCCGTAAGTTACCGACTTCAGGCCACCCTCATTGCTTGGAAGGGCAGAGTGTCCAGCGTGCACCTACCTCAACTCTGTTGCCGCCCTCTCTTGCGAAATCTGCGCGTCGCCGCTGACCCAGGTGCCGAGGCCTGCAGAGCCGACAGCTGCCCGCAGCAGCACTTGGGGGTGCTCGCAATGCACTTTCGTCAATCAAGCAGCCAGCAACACGTGCGAAATTTGCCAGAGCTCTCGTCCAGCCCCCAACATCCAACAGCAGAGTCCCGAGGCTCCAGAGCAAACCATTAGTTTACTAGTTGAAGAGTCCGCCTTTGCGGAGGACTAACAGCAAGAAGCCACATCCGCTGCGTCTCCGAACGAGCAAACAGCAGCTGCAGCGCCTGAAAACCAAGAAAGTGCCGCCCAAGAGGAGGAAAAGAAAGGCGAAGAGGAGGAGGAGAAAAAGGCTGAGCCAACAGAAGCAGAGCGCCAGGCCGAAGAGGAAAGACTGATTTTCGAGGAAAAAGACACGAAAGTGCGCTACGGCAGGTACCTCACTTTCTTGCTGACCGTGCAGGCACCCGACGGCTCGGGGCTCAACGAAGAGGGCGAAGCGATCCAGGGCAAGATGTACACGGAGACGTCGCTGTTTAGGATCGTGGCCCTCCTTGACCAGCTAATCACGCTCTCGTCAGTCTCGGCCGAGGGTTACTCCATCGCGCAGAAGTTCTTCGACCCAGAAAACCTGCGCCAAATCATCGAGCTGTCAGTGGAGACGACCACGCAGAACCAAATCCTCATCCAAAAGATCCTGCAGCACATCATGAGGCTCGGCTTGCCGCAAGAGATCTTGGACGAGTCCGTAAAACTGGCGGGGCGCCAATAAAGCGCAAACGACAAGCCGAACAAGGTCCAGAAACTCCTGCAGAAAAAGAGCGCTCTCTCCATCGAGAAGAGTCTCTTCCTGAAGTTCCTGTTCAATCGTCTGGAAGACACTCGCAGGGCCTTCTACAAAACGACGAAGGCGGAGAAGCCAGGGATCAACTCGGTCATGCAGGAGTTGGTGCGCACGATAAGGATCCTATCGACTGACAGCGACAAGAACGAGAGTCTGCGCAAGATCATGCACAATGCGATCACTGAGACCTTCCTTGAAATCCAAGACATGAGCGAGGAGCAAATTGAGAGCATCATGAGTCTGGTGCCCGAGGCGTCCTTCTAACGCATGGCGATCGGCACTCCTTGTGTCAACAAGGACGGCAAGGTGTTCAACGTTGTTGGTGTGCTTAGCACGCAGCAAGAGAACAACAGAACCCATGAAGTGTAGCTTTACTTGAACTACAGCCAGGACCACCCGGCTCTTTCGCTTGCTGGGCTCTACCACGACACTGAGCACCCCGAGCGGCAGGACCTGCTCATCGAAAAGATGATTTACTCGCAGCCTCTGCTCGACCTTGACGAGGCCTCGACGGTTGAAGCAGCCAGACGCTCCATCTTCATGGACGCCATCGCGTTGGAACAGCTTATGGAGGTGGCACTAAAAGACGAGGCCTTGCTCAGCGAAGCTAAAGCAAAGCGAGCCCTTTCGCTGCTCAAGACTTACATCGTCCGCGGCCTCTACAACATGACTCGCATTCTCAAAGGCGAATTCATTGAGTTCTTGAAGCAGTTTGACTTGCTCGCGAACTTCTTCTAGTTCCTTCTCAGCGTGTCCAACCAACTCTCGGCTTCACCAGACGAGCAACTTGTCTCTACGCTGCTGCTTGAGCTACGCGCGGACTACATAAGAGAAATGGTTTCGACGAGTGGCAAGAGAAGCTTTGGAGACGAGTAGGTGGGCGGCGCTCTCGTGCTCAGCTCCACTGACAACTCTCAGCTCATCGTGAGCCGATCGAAGGAGCCGCAGGACATGTTCTGGTTCAAAACTCAGACGACGTTCGGCCTGGACAACGACAAGCGAATCGAGGGCGCCATCGTGACGTCGGACCCCAGCAACAACAGCAACGGCATCTTCTTGCTGCCTTCCAGCAGACTCGAAGAGCCAACCGAGCCGACGATGCAGATCTTGAAGGCCGCCAAGACCATCATCACGGACAATCGCATCGACTTCGACAAGTTCATGAGGACTCTAAAGGCCAAGATTTTACAGGACGTGGACAGGTGGCGCCAGTGCAGCCAAACACTATTCATTGTGCTGCGCAGCGCAGACGATTTGAAGAAGATTGAACAAATTTTGGCCGATGCCAAGCAGGTCAAGAACGTGGACACCGAGGATCGCGGCCACTTCCTGGGCAGTGTCCTCAAGCACATTGACGAGAGCGTCTGGGAGAAGGTAGACAAGGACGTCTACATCCAGAAGTACATTCAGATTGACGCCGAACTTAGCATTGAGGAGGTGAAGACGGTGTGTGCGCCCCGGCTACTGGCTGAGCTGATCGAGAGCAAATTCGCCGAGGAGGAGTCCTTCATGAAGCAGATCCTCATCGGCGAGCAGTTCGAACAGATTCGCGCGGGCGTGTTCCTCGCAGTCGGCGAAGAGGAGAAAGCTAGCGAAGAAAACTTGGATGTGCAGCTCGAGCTGACCAAAAAGATGTCGACGCAGCTCATGGCGGAAGTCGAGGAGTCGAAAGACCTGCCCAACTTCACAGCCATTTTGACCAAGACTGATAAGTTCTCGAACAACGTGGCTGAGACCATCTACGAGACGAACGCCCCCGAGAAACCCAACCACGACACTTATGCCGAGCACTTCAGAAACACCATTTTCAGCGACAACGGACTGGAGCCGAAGTCGATCAGCGGCACCTACCACACGTGTGTGCGAACGCTGCGCCAAAACTACAGTCGCGCCATACTGCTCAACATCCTCTCAACAGCGAGTGAGAGTTTGGACGAGGAGAGCAAAGTGCTCGTGAGCAAGAAGTCCACCTTCTCCAAGCTATGCGACACGATGCACATCGACTACATGACGGCACGCTAAGTCTTTGAGTTCTTCGGTAACCCGCAGATGCTCGAAGAGAGCAAACAGTAGATTGTCGCTCTACTGAACTTCATGAAGGAGGCCGATGGATTCAAAGAATACTTCGTGAAGGATCTGATGAGGAGGGGTGAGCTGACTCTGACGAAAGCAGCTGCGAACGACTTCGAAAACTTAAGTAAATTCACGCTCAAAACGCTGAGAAAGGCCATGGAGGGCTCTCCGATGCTCGACCCGCTCAATCTGCTGTTCTTCGTCGACAAGATCCTGGAGCTGCACTTTATCGACGATCAGCGTCTGGCAGAGACGATCAAAGCCCTTTTTGACTTGAGTCTGAGCTACGCTTTAGTCTTCAAGAAAGAGAAAGACTACTACACGTGTCTCGACCTGCTAAGGCTTACTAAGAACACAATCGCCGCCTTTGAGGCCAACATTGAGCTTTTCGTCACCAAGGAAAGCATTATGACGGACCTGTTCTCGAACAAGCTGCTGCAGGCGCTGACCATCACAATGAACGTGGAAAAGAGTGAGTCGCTCAACGACCGCCAAAGGATCATCATCGAAATGATCGTCCGCATCGTCAAGCTGAAGCAGCGCTTCGAGGATGTCTCTGGCAAGGAGATCCGCCTTGGATTCGAGCTGAGCGAGTCGATGAGCAAGGCCCTCAAGCTTTTCGAGACGATTGAAGAGGGCAAAGAATTCAAGACCTTCATAGCTTCGCGAAAGTTCGAGGAGATCCTTTTCAGTCGAGACGCCAAGAAGATCCAGCATCTGGCTTTGAACTATCGCTCGGACAACTTCAAGTACAAGTGCAAGTTCTCGAAGGAGTTCACGGCCACAGAGGAGGACATGCTCATCAAGATCGACGGCTTCAGCTCTCGCGAACTCATTTAGATCAAGACCGACGAGCAGACGTTGATGGCGGATGCGGGCACCTTTAAGTCTCGCGAACTCGTTGTGAAGGTAGGCAAGGGGAAGACGGCGCAGATTGAGTTCCCAGTCTAGGCTAAGACTGTGTCGTTTGCCGGCTGCATCAAGGACCCTCGCTTCAGTAATTGGGAGCTCAAACAGGACAACTTCACTGCACTGACCGAAACTACTGCTTGTGCGGCCGTCTAGGTGTACGCCATGCACCACTCGGTCTTCTTTGTCGGAGGCGACGAGAGCGTTTGGGGCATGGGCATGCGAACGCAGGGCCGCACCCAGGATCAATCCAAACTGAATAAAATTGAGATCCCCGAGGCGATGCGAAACGTCAAGAAGTACGCGCACGGAAAGTTCTTCCGACTGGCGCTCACCGAGGACGGCAGACTTTTCATCAACGGTGAGAACCGCAAATACATGACCGGATCAAACATCAGTCGCGAAACGTATGTGTCCAAGTTCTGTCCGTGGCCCGAAGACAACTTTTTCCGAATCGGAGAAGGCGACAAGATTGTCGATGTCTGCGGCGGCAAGCACTTCACTGCAATCGTGACAGAGCGTGGCCAAGTCTTCGCCACCGGCTACATGTTCTACCGCAGCTTCGATCAATGCAGAGAGAACTCCTAAAACAACGAGGACTACCCCTTCAAGCTCAAAATGCCGGACGGATTCAAAGCAAAGAGTATTTTTGGCAGCGAGAAGTACAGCAACGTGTGGGTTAACGCCACAAATGTGGACGGCGAAATGAAGACGCTGGGAGCAGGGGACAACTGCGATCTCTGCGGCCACAACGAGAGCAACAGATGCTCGAGTTTCAAGCCGCTCGCCCTCCCTCCTGACTCTTACATGACCAAAATTGCCTCTGAAGGCCAACTCGCGCACGGAGTGGACAACAACAACAACTTGTGGGTGTGGGGTAGCGATATCTACGGACAAGGCAACTCCGAAGACATGTCTGAAATTTACTCTGGAGAACACGCTCGTGGCAGCAAGCCGATGCTGGTCAAGTGGTTCAAAGAGCGAGACATCAAAGTGCTTGACGTCGACTGCGGCCGCCACAGTGCCTTGGTCAAGTGTCGTGACAGGAGCGGCAAAATTGTCTTCTACGGTCTGACAAAGTCTGCTGAAGGGAAAAATTCCGTCGGAGGCGACTCCATCCTCAAGTCGGCTTATAAAAACTTCATCTGGCGACTGGAAATCGACGGTTCTCGCGTCAAAGCCTTCGCCATGAGCTGGAATGCTTGCTTCATTTTGTTGGAGCCGGAAAAGCTCGATGAGCGGTCTATAGATCCAGAGAAACCGGAGGCGACGGGACTGATCCACTTCTACCAGAAGGTCAATCCAGACGGCCAGAAGGGCTGGCACTTCATCACTCAAGAGAGCTACCAAGAGCGCCACAACGAGCTGCCCGATGTCTGCTTCGCCACCCGCCACAGAATGATCCCCTTCTTACAGCGCGTCCTCCGAGAGCGAGCCGGCACCGCGACCGAGGAAGACAAGAACAACACCGACCTGCCCGACCTCACAGTCCTGCAAGCGTCTCTAGTCTTCGCCCAAGACGCTGTCTGCCACACTCAAAAGACCACACTCCGCGATGAGAGCGTCGAGGCGGCTGCACCCCTGTATTATGCATTCCACAAGATCAACGGAGAGGAGAGACAAGTGTTTGCAACAGAGCAGCAAGCACTCGCCGGTGGCCAGCCCTGGGACTTAGACCCAGTTGTCTACTATCGCGTGCGCAAGCCCGTGCAGAACATTGAGGCGCTCCCGCTCATCGAACTATCTAGGTTGTTTGAGCAATCCGATGAGAAGTCGCTGGTCAGCTTCACCATTCAGAAGGCAGTCATCGACAAACGCCAGGTCGACGCGATTGAGATTAGCGACCCAGACCTGCTCAGTCGGTTCGAACAAGTGAAAAACTTCAGCGAGGCGCAAGACCTGGAGCTTATCACCCGGATCGAGAGAGAGATGGACCTGCGCAAGCTTGGCATTGAAGACTGTCTGGAGAGCATGTTCTTCGTTGAGAAGCAGGACCTGAGCCAGAGCAGCACTCTACTGACGGTGGACGAGCGCGCGATCCAAATGCGCAACGAAATGCTTTTCAAGTTCAGCAAGGCGTTCAGCCAGGCTGTCAAGTACGTCAGCTTCGAAGACAGAAGCACGGTGGGCAGCATCTCGTACTACCACTTCAAGTCGAAGAATCTGGTCGTGAGCTCAGTTATCAACAAGATTGTCGACAAGGAGTTGCAGTCGATCCCGAACGGAGACACGCCCCAGATCAGCTGCAACCGCAGGAAGGCCTTTGAGTTCTTCGACTCCGGCAACGTGGACCACGAAGGCAAGTACTCGCTTTTCGGTCAGATAATCACGCAGCTGAAGGCCCAGGTGCCAGACATGTCAAACTTCCGCCACAGGGATATCGACGAGCGCTGTTACCGTATCAACTTCAAAGGAGAGGGTTCGATTGACGCAGGCGGTCCCTTCCGCGACTCTCTGGTCAACATTGTGAACGAGATGGAGGACGGAGTGCTGCCGCTGCTGATAAAGAGCCCCAACAACAGGAACGACCACGGCTCAAACAGAGACTGTTTCATTTTCAACCCGACAGCCACAAGTCCGGCCCATCTCGAGATGTACAAGTACCTCGGCGGCTTCATCGCCTTCGCAATCCTCTCGAAGTCACCCGTGCCGCTAAACTTGGCGCCGACGGTCTGGAAACAGATCCTTGGCGAGAGTCTCGTGCTGTCTGACCTTGAAAGCATCGACGCGTTCTCCGCCCAAGTGCTGACTGACTTGCGAAACCACGGCACGCAGCTCTCCGACGCCGACTTCGAAGCAGGCGTGGAGCAAACATTCACGACGGTACTCTCGAACGGATAGGAGATCACGCTGTGTGAGAACGGCTCTGAGCGCGTTGTCACCAAAGACACGATCGAAGAGTTCGTTGCCCTCGTGCTCAAAGCCCGCTTCTCGGAGGCCACGCAGCAGACCAAAGCCGTGCAGGAGGGCATCAACACTGTGTTCCAAGGCAAACTCGGTCTCATCTCCTACCTGACTGCCAACGCGATTGAGGTAAGAGCCTGCGGTGCCAAGGAGATCGATGTTGAGAGACTGAAGTCGATCACGTCCTACTCGAGCTGTGGTCCCGAACACGAGGTGGTGCAACGCTTCTGGCGTGTCTTCGAACGCTTCAGCCACGAAGAGCGCAGCCTGTACCTCAAGTTTGTTTGGGGCCGCAATCGCTTGCCTGTCGACTTGAGCCGTCTGTCTCGCAAGCACGAGGTGCGCCTCTTCACAAACCTGAGCGAAACTGGGTACCCGCAGGCCCACACATGCTTCTTCCAGTTGGATCTTCCGTACTACCGAACTGACGAGATCATGCACCAGCGCCTCATCCAAGCGTGCACCATGTGCGGCACAGTCGACACGGACAACAACAATTTCGCTGAAGATTGAGACAGACCCCATGCCAGCTGAGCCCAGTATCGGCCAACGTGAAAACAAGTACACAGTTTAGAAGTTACCCATTTGATTCACTTAGATAGTCCTTACACTCAGTCAAGTTTATTCCTCTCGTTTTGAATTCCAATTATTCTTATCCTTACCCTTTTACTCAACCACACACCACCTGAAGGGGTTTTGGGGTTTTGGGG
>Ga0075472_10000720_pt1 | contig 13995 bp, 14 predicted proteins | sample DEB19_08_DNA_3_FD_77014 | JGI IMG/M metagenome (GOLD analysis project Ga0075472, IMG submission 77014) | Aqueous microbial communities from the Delaware River and Bay under freshwater to marine salinity gradient to study organic matter... | ecosystem: Environmental > Aquatic > Marine > Coastal ...
TATTGCAAAATTACGTAAAGAAATGAACGAAGCCGCAAAAGCACTCGAATTTGAAAAAGCAGCAATGCTAAGAGACAAGATTGAAGAGCTAAAGAAAATGAAATAAGGAGAAATAATGGCAAATTTTGATATTAATTTACAATTATCTTTAACTTATCAAGATACGATTGATCGAATTGCCGATGCCAAAAAAAATTTATTTGAAATAACTAAGTGGATAATAACTTTAAACTCCGGTGTACTTGGATTATTTTTCTCTGTAAACAAAGATTTTTCAATTTATTTTACTTTATTACCTATTCTCATTGGAATAATTGGACTTTTATTGGAATATAGTATCTCTTATGAATTAAATGTTCATAGAAAAACTTTAGCAAACTTAAGAAAAAAAGTTGGAGGCTTAATATATGATATTAATAAAGAACAAGTAGATTTGATGTTAAAAAACAAAAAAACATCTCATAAATTTTATTACTTTTTTTATAAATTCAGTAATTTTAGTATTATTATCTTTTCAAGTATTATAACTGCATTAATAATATTTTTTAATATTTAAAAATAAAAGGAAAAAAAATGACTCTGCGCTATAAAGACGACTTCCCTAAAATACATACCACCGCATGGATAGCTCCGAGCGCCGATATTATCGGTGATGTGGAAATCGGAGAAGATTCAAGTGTGTGGTTCGGGTGTGTTATAAGAGGAGACGTGCATTACATCAAAATCGGAAAACGCACATCCATTCAGGATATGAGTATGATACACGTAACGCATTATGAAAAAGAAAAGAAAATAGGAGACGGTTTTCCGACTATTATAGGTGACGACGTAACAATAGCACACCGCGTAATGCTTCACGGTTGTAAAATCGGAAACGCATGCCTTATAGGTATGAGTGCCACAATCCTTGACGGTGCCGAAATCGGAGACGAATCGATCGTAGGAGCCGGAGCTTTGGTTACAGGCGGTAAAAAATTCCCTCCAAGAAGCCTGATTTTAGGATCTCCAGCCAAGGTCGTAAGGGAGCTTACCGACGAAGAAGTGGCGAATATATACAAAAACGCCGAAAATTACGTTAAATATAAAAATGATTATATAAATTTTGTAAGGTAACATATGATAAACAAATTAGACTTAGTCGAATACATAAATAAACTCACTTCCCTCTTTGCAAGGGAGAAGGATTATAAAATCCAGGGAAGTATCGAATCGCTTTACAAATACCTCCAAAAACTGCAAAACAGGGATTTTAACGCTCCTCCGAGCGTAAAAAACCTCGATACGGAGATAATGCATCTTAAAAAATTCGGTGTGCTTAAACACGACCAGATTTTTGAATTTCTGAAAATCATACGTTATTTTATTTACCTCAAAACAAGAAACTGGCAGGACCTGTCCGAATGGTTTGATAAAATCGAAATCCCTCAGGACATTCTTGAAATAGACAAACACTACGATAAAAAAGGCGAGGTAATCGGCTTTGAAGAGCTCGATATGATAAATGAACGTATAAAAGAGCTAAAAGCCCAAATCCGCCAGCAGTTATACAAATACATAAATTCAAAAAAACTTGAGCCGTTTTTGGTAGACAAACAGATACACGTCCAAGGAGGTGAAGAAACCCTGCTTGTAAGAGGCGGATACAATAAAGTAATAAACGCCGAAATTCTCGGAAGAAGCCAAAGCGGATTTTTTTACATCTTCCCGAAAACAATAGAAAAACTAAAAGAAAAAGAAGACAACCTCAAAAGCCAAAAAGAAGAGATACTATATGAAATTGCAAAAGAATTTTCAAACAGGCTTAGAAAATGGACTAAATTTTTAGAATTTATAAACCGCGAATTTGACAAATTCGACCACATACAGGCCCGTATTTTTATGGCAAAAAACGAAAATCTTGAATTTATACTGCCGAGTAAAACCAAAAAAATGGTGCTGAAAAACTTCTGCCACCCTGCCCTTAACGAATGTAAACCTATAAACCTTGAATGGGACAAGCAGGTGCTGATTATCACGGGTGTAAACGCCGGGGGTAAAACGATGCTTTTAAAATCAATCCTGAGCTCAGCTTATATGGCAAAACACCTGCTTCCTATGAAAATCAGGGAAAATTCCATAATCCCATCGTTTAAAGAGATAAAACCGATAATCGACGATCCGCAAAACGTAAAAAACGACATTTCAACATTTGCAGGAAGAATTAAAGAGTTTAAAGAAGTCTTTTTCAAAGAAAATTACCTTATAGGCGTGGATGAGATTGAACTCGGAACGGACGCCAACGAAGCGGCGAGTCTATTTAAGGTGATAATTGAAGAGATTATGAAAAAAAACCGAATAGTCATCACAACCCACCACAAACGCCTTGCGACGCTTCTTGCACAAAACGAAGAAGTGGAGCTTCTCGCCGCAATTTACGATGAAAAAAACCAAAAACCGACCTATGAATTTATAAAAGGAACCATCGGTAAAAGTTACGCGTTTGAAACGGCAAAAAGATACGGAATTCCGTTTAACATCATAGAAAAAGCCAAAAAAGAATACAGCGACGATCTTGAAAAACTTGATGTACTTATAGAAAAATCGGCGGCTCTTGAATTTGAACAAAAACAAAAAATCAAAGAGCTTGAAAGCGAACTTGAAGACGTTAAACTTCTAAAAGAATCTCTAATCCGTCAAAAAGAGGAGTTTAACGAAACCATAGAAAAAGAAAAAAATCGCCTTTTAAAAGAATATAATGAAGCAATTAAAAAAGCAAAAGAAGCCATAAGGGCCAAATCCGTAAAAGACGCACACAGGGCCCTTAACGAAGCAAATAAAGTTCGCTCAAACATAAAAGTCAAAAAAAGCGAAATTAATAAAGAGTTTAAAGTCGGCGACACGGTCAAATACTTTACAAGCATAGGGGAAATACTCGATATAAAAGGCAAAAACGCTCTTGTTGACATAGACGGTAAAAAACTCTGGATTCCAAAAAACAGCCTTGAGCCGTACAGACTGCCTAAAAAAGCAAAAGCACAGATCATTAAACCGAAAGCCTCCAAAGTCGACATTAAACTCGATCTTCACGGTATGAGGCTTGAAGAAGCGCTTGAAAAAACCGAAGAGTATTTAAATAACGCTGCTCTTGCAGGACTCGAAGAAGTATGGATTTATCACGGAATGGGTAAAGGAATACTTGCCAAAGGAATTACTGAGCTTTTAAAACAGCACCCTCTTGTAAAAGAATTTCACGACGCACCTCCGCATATGGGAGGGTACGGAGCTAAAATCGTCAAACTTTAACTTTTTCTCTTTTTAGCTTAGTAAAATAAACTTATATGAAACACAATACAATCAAAGTGAATAAAATAATAAATGATTAGTGTCAGGCACCTCATGTTTGTTGAAGAAATTTTTGATATGGTTCAGTAAGAGAGAATTATTTTCAATTGTTTTTTTTAATTTCAATTTTTCTAATTATATGTATATTGCAGTTATAAAAGATCTGATTCAAAATTTATACAATAACATTTAATACTAAATAAAGTGACAGCTTACAAAACTGTCACTTTATCCTTAAATTAATCTCTTTTTTCATAAATCTCTATAGTTTTGATTTCATCGTTTTTTTTGATTGAATCAAGTACTTTAAAGCTCTCTTCATCACCCTCTTCTATACCGCCGAATACAGTATGAACCCCGTCAAGATGAGGACAGTCTGTAAAACAGATAAAAAACTGGCTGCCTCCCGTATCTTTTCCGGCATGAGCCATTGAAAGGGAGCCTCTTTTGTGAACTTGTTTCGGTGCATCCGTTTCACACTCTATCGCCCATCCCGGACCTCCGGTACCGGGCATTCCTTTGGCTCCATCTTTTGAATTAGGACATCCTCCCTGCGCCATAAAACCCGGAATGACTCTGTGAAATTTAAGTCCGTCGTAAAATCCTTCTTTTGCAAGATGTGCGAAGTTTGCCACCGTATTAGGCGTAGCTTCAGGGAAAAGTTTTACCCAAATATCACCTTTATCGGTTACAATTTTTGCGTAATTGTTTTTTTCAACATCGCTTAAATCATATTTTTTAAGTTCTTTTTTTAATCCGAACATTTTATCTCCTTATATAAAAATTAACGTAAAAGTAAACAAATGACAGCGTTGCGAAATTTAGTGAAAAATTTTGCGTATAAAAAATTGCACCTACCCGAAGGGCAGCCATAGCTGTTTGCAATTTTTAGCAAAATTTAAACGTTATTAAGCAAAATAAGCTCTCAGCTGTCATTGTTTAACTTTGAAGTTAAACTTAATAGAATTATACCAAATTTATTTGACAATTGATACAAAAGTTTATATAATAGCGCTAAAGTTTTTTGATAAAGGAGTGAGAATGAGTGATATAGTTATTGCATGTCCACATTGTAAAAGTTTAAATAAATTACCTAAAAAAGACGAATATAAAAAAGCGGTATGCGGAGTATGTAAGGGCAACCTTCTTGAGAATAAAGCCATTTCCGTTGACAGTTACGACGAGTTTCAAAAAATAGTAAACTCTGTAACAGTTCCTGTGATTATTGATTTCTGGGCTGAATGGTGCGGTCCGTGCCAGATGTTTGCACCAATATTTAATAAAGTAGCGGGAAGTTTTCCGCTTCAGGCTCAATTTATTAAAGTCAACACAGACAAAAACCAACAAGCAGCCATGCAGTTTGGAATTAGAAGTATTCCTACAATAGTAGCTCTAAAAGACGGAGTGGAAATAGACAGAGCCATGGGTGCATTGGATGAATTTAGTTTTAGTATGTGGGTAGATAAGATAGTTGAAAGTTAAAAATGTAAAGTGAAAAGTGATTTAAACTTTTCACTTTTAACTCTTCATTGTGCACTCATATAATGAGCATTGCGTCTCCGTAGCTGTAAAAACGGTATTCGTTTTTTATGGCTTCTTCATATAGTTCAAGAGTTTTTTTTCTTCCTATAAATGCAGCTACAAGCATAATAAGCGTAGATTTTGGCAAATGAAAGTTTGTGAGAAGATGATTTACTCTAATCGGAGGATTCAGAGGGTTTAAAAACAGATCGCACTCGCCTGAGAGTTTACCCGTCCTCGCATAATATTCCACAGTTCTTGTAACGGTTGTCCCGACTGCTACTATTTCTTCACTGCCATCAAGCACCCTTGCGGTATCTTCAGGTATTTCAAAAAATTCACTGTGCATTTTATGCTCTCTTATATCCTCAACATCCACCGGTTTAAACGTACCGGCTCCCACATGCAGGGTTAAATATGATTTTTTATCTATTTTATTTAAAAGCTCGTCCGTAAAATGTAAGCTCGCTGTAGGAGCGGCAACTGCTCCTTCTTTTTTGGCAAATACTGTCTGGTATTCTTTTTCGTCTATTTTTTCATCTTCTCTTTTAATATACGGAGGAAGCGGAACATGCCCTATTTCTTCAAGAATTTTTACTAACTGTAAAAAATCAATTTCTTTTTCAGTTTTACATTTTTCACTTTTCACTTTAAACTTCACCACCCTGCTTCCGTCATCAAGCAGTTCAACGACCTCTGCCATAAGTCCCTTGTCAAAAAAAAGTCTGCTTCCCGGTTTAACTTTACCTCTTATGTATACAAGATAACCGTCTCTATAAGGTCTGTTAAGAAGCAGTTCAACCTTTCCGCCGGTTTCTTTTGTTCCGAAAATTCTGGCCTTTATAACTTTTGTATTATTAAATATAAAATGAGATTCACCCACAAAATCAAGTATATTTCTAAACACTGTATGTGTAATTCTGTCTGTTTTTCTATCATAAACGAGAAGTTTGGCACTATCCCGGGGAGTTACGGGATATCTGGCTATTAAATTTTCAGGCAGGTTATAATCGTATGATGATACCAATACATCCTTATTAATCAGTTGATCACTTTTCATTTTTCACTTTTAACTTCATTATACGCCTATAAGTTTTCTAAGCTCTTCCGGTTTAGTAGTATAAGCCATTGCAGTTTCTTTATCTATAATATGGCGTCTAACATATTCAGCGAGAACCTGATTCATAGTCTGCATTCCGGTTGCACCTTGATTAAGCTGCATTTGCGAATAAATCTGAGGAATTTTATTTTCACGGATAAGGTTTGCAATTGCCGGGTTATTAATCATAATTTCATGAGCGGCAATTCTACCTCCTCCTATTTTAGGAAGTAAGCTTTGTGAAATAACTGCAAGTATAGCCATAGAAAGCTGAGTTCTTATTTGATCCTGTTCGTTTGCAGGGAAAACGTTTACGATTCTGTTGATTGTCTGAACGGCAGAGTTAGTATGCAATGTAGCAAATACAAGGTGCCCTGTTTCAGCTGCAGTAATTGCTGCACCGATAGTTTCTTTATCTCTCATCTCTCCGATTAAGATCACATCCGGGTCTTCCCTAAGTGAAGCTCTTAGAGCGTTTAAAAACGCTTTTGTATCTCTTCCGACTTCTCTTTGGGAAATAAGTGATTTTTTATGCTCATGCACAAACTCAATAGGATCTTCAATTGTAATAATATGTTTTGAAAAAGCTTCGTTTATTTCATTTATCATTGCAGCAAGTGTTGTAGATTTACCGCTACCTGTTGGACCCGTTACAAGAATAAGCCCTTTTTCCCTTCTTACTATTCTTTTAAATATTGCAGGTGCGTGAAGTTCTTCTAATGTAAAAGGTTTTTCAGGAATAATTCTGTATGCAGCAGCTAAATTTTCTCTTTCAAAATAGTAATTTGCCCTAAATCTCGCAACTTTCGGAATTTCAAAAGAAAAGTCAAGTTCTAATTGATCTTCTAATGCAGCCTTTTGTTTTTCAGTTAAAACAGAATAACAAAGCTCAATTACATCTTCTTTGGTAAGTTTAGGAAGGTTTAGTGGTGTTAACTTACCATCAATTCTTAGCATCGGTTCAGCATTTACATTAAGATGCAAATCCGATGCTTTGTAATCTTTTATACTTCTTAAAAGTTGTTCAAGTGAATATGTTAGTGCCATGGTTTTTACCTTATTCTATAATTTTCGGAACTATAAAGAACCCATCCTTTGCTTTTGGTGCATGCTCTAATATCTCTTCAATTACATTGTTTTTGATTGGTTCGTCTTCTCTTAAATAAGTTGAATTGTCAAGTGTAGAAAATGTTGCATCTACATTACTTGTATCAAGTTCATTTAGCATTTCTACAAATTCGACGATTTCAGCCAAATCCTTAGCCATTGAAGCTTTGTCTTCAATTTCAACCATACTTAGCGTTTCAAGTCTTTTAACTAAACTCTCATCTATTTTCATTACCAACCTTTTTTTGTATAATTTTAGCAAATATTATTTAAAAAGGATAGTTATGGGCATTTTCGAAGAAGCTAAAAAATATATTGTAGGTGGTGTAAACTCACCTGTAAGAGCATTTAAAAGCGTTGGCGGTGAACCTCCTTTTATTGAAAAAGGGGAAGGTGCATACATTTATGATATTAACGGAAACAAGTACCTTGATTATATTCAAAGCTGGGGTCCTTTGATTTTCGGTCACTGTGACAAGGATATTGAAAAAGCAATATGCAATGCCGTTAGCAAAGGAGTAAGTTTCGGCGCTCCTACAACGGTTGAAGTAGAACTTGCAAAAGAAGTATTAGATCTTTTTCCGCATTTGGATTTAATAAGATTCGTTAACAGCGGTACGGAAGCAACAATGAGTGCTATCAGGGTTGCAAGAGGAGTGAGCGGAAAAGACGATATTATTAAATTCGAAGGGTGCTACCACGGACACAGCGACAGCTTGCTTGTAAGTGCTGGAAGCGGTGCTGCAACATTCGGAACACCGTCAAGTCCGGGAGTTCCGGCAGATTTTACAAAACACACATTGCTGGCAAAATACAACGACATTGAAAGTGTAAAAAAATGTTTCGAAAACGGTAATGTGGGATGTGTTATTATAGAACCTATTGCAGGAAATATGAGTTTGGTTCCGGCTGAGAAAGAATTTTTAACTGAACTTAGAGAACTATGTACAAAAAATGGAGCAATTTTAATATTTGATGAAGTAATGAGCGGATTCAGAGCGGGACTTAGAGGAAGTTACGACGTTTACGGAATAGAAGCGGATATTGTAACATTCGGTAAAGTAATCGGGGGAGGAATGCCGGTAGGAGCTTTCGCAGGTAAAAAAGTGATCATGGAACAGTTAAGTCCGGAAGGTCCGATTTATCAGGCGGGAACACTTTCAGGAAACCCTGTGGCTATGAGTGCCGGACTTGCTATGCTTAAAAAATTAAAATCAAACCCTGAACTTTATAAAGATCTTGAGTCAAAAGCTAAAAAATTAATGAAAGGTTTTGAAGAAATTTCAAAAGAAAACGGAATCGATATCCAGACAAATGTTGTTGGAAGTATGTTCGGATTTTTCTTTAATTCGAAAAAACCTAAAAATTTTGACGACGTAAACGAAAGTGATACAAAAAGATATGCAAAATTTCATTCTGAAATGTTAAAAAGAGGATTTTATTTTGCACCGAGTGCATATGAAACAGGATTTATCTGTACTGTTATGAACGATACTGATATCGATGCAACATTAAACGCATATAAAGAAATTGCACCGAGCCTGTAATGAATAAAAAACAACAAAAAGGTAAATTAGGTAAAACAGTAGAGGGAGCAGAAAAACTCTCTCTTGGCATTTCCATTGTAGTTGCTATACTTATGGGAATTGGTGTAGGTATATTACTTAAAAAATGGACAGGCTATTCATGGACGCTTTGGCTTGGAGTTTTTTGGGGAGTAGCTGCAGCAATAATGAATATCAAAATTGAATACAATAAATTAAAAAAAGATTTTGATAAAGTCGCAAAAGATCCTAAATACAAAAATTATAAAATGAATACAAAAGACGAAGACGAACTCTTAGAAGAGTTCGAAAAGTAGATTAAATATTTTTAGCGGCGTTTGCCAAATCCCACATAGGTAAGAAAATACCAAGAGCAATTAACAATACAAGACCACCTATAACAGTAAGCATGATAGGCTCAATAGAAGCCTGCATATTATCAATGATGTCCTGGAATCTGTCTTCATAATAACCCGCGGCACTTTCAAGCATACTGTCAAGTTCCCCTGAGTCTTCACCGGCACTAATCATTCTAAGAGCAACGAAATTTACAAGGTTTTGTTCCGCTACCATTTCGGCAAAACTTCTACCTTGATTAATACCTTTAATAATTTCTTTTATTTTATTTTTTAGCACTTCATTTTCAATAATACCCTCACTAATTTTAAGAGCGTCAACAAGTGGAATCCCACTTTTCAACAATGAAGCCATAGTCATAAGAAACCTGTGTAGTGTGGAATATTCAATAATTTTATTAATTAAAAATGTCCTTAATAAAATTTTATCCATCTGTAATTTGAAACTATATGAAGTCTTATAAAAAAACGTAACTATTACTACTACAGCAATAATAACACTTAAAACAAGAAAACCGTATTGAGAAAGAATTTTCTCTATTAATAAAAGAATTCTGGTAGGCAAAGGCAACTCGGCATGTAGCTGTTCAAACATAGCTTTAAATTTCGGAACAACAACCAAAATCAAGAAAGTAAATGCGGCTGCAATTGCTATTAATGTAATAACAGGATATCTCAACGCTTTTACCATTTTTCTTCTATTTTCATACATATTTTCATATATCTGAGCAAGGCTCTCTAAGGCCATAACCAAATCCCCTGTTTGTTCTCCGAGCCTTACCATTGCCAAAGAGATACCGCCTAAATATTCTTCATATTCAGCAAATGTGTCGGATAAAGATTTCCCGCTATCAATAGCTTCCGCAGCTTTTAAAAACACTTCTTTGATCAATGCATCTTTTGTATTATTTGCAATATCTTCAAGCGCATCTTTAAGTGATATACCTGCTTTAATTAAAACGGCAAGCTGTCTGATAGAAGAAATATACGAAGGATAATTCAACTTTTTACGCAAAATTTTTGCTCTAAAAATATCTTTAATAATTTTAAGTTTTTCCTCAAAAGGCATAGGTATTTCTTCGATTTTAATCAACATACCTTTATTGATTTTTTTACCATCAATAATAGCTTCAGCTTTATTAAGAGATTTAATGACAACGTCCTGTTTATGTCCTTTATAAAGGAACGTAATTTTATAGTATTTCATAGCTTAGCCACCCTATAAACTTCTTCTAATGTAGTAACACCTTTTAATGCCTTTATGAGTCCGTCGTAAAACATGGTCTTATAATCCTTTCCTCTAAGATAATGTAAAAGTTCGAGTTTTTCTTTCTTTTTTGATATTAATGATTCTAAATTTTCATCATTTAAAAACACCTCGGTTATCAACGTCCTTCCGGCATACCCAGTCATATTACATTTTTCACACCCTTTACCTCTGTAAAAAACAGAATCTTTAGGTAAAATATTTTTAATTGGTTCAAGATATACATCGGCAGGTTTGTATGTTGTTTTACAATAAGGACAAATTGTTTTAACAAGTCTTTGTGCTTCCACCCCAATTAAAGCAGTAGCTACCAAAAAAGAATCAGCCCCCATATCTATCATTCTGTTAATTGCACTTACTGCATCATTTGTATGTAATGTTGATAAAACCAAGTGACCGGTCATTGCCGCTTTAATAGCAATTTCGAGTGTTTCAAGATCCCTTATCTCCCCGATCATGATAATATCCGGGTCCTGTCTTAATATACTTCTAAGAGCACCGGCAAAAGTCAATCCAACTTTCGGATTAACCTGAACTTGTTGAATCCCTTTAAGTTTATATTCTACAGGATCTTCAACCGTGATTATTTTTTTATCTGTACTGTTTATTTCATTAAGTGCTGCATATAACGTTGTAGATTTACCACTTCCGGTAGGACCTGTTACAAGGAAAATACCGTTAGGCTGTGAAAGCGCTTTTTTTAGAAGACTTAAATTTTTATCGCTAATACCTATTTCATCAATTCTTTTTAATATACTTCTTTTATCAAGAATCCTAATAACAATACTTTCACCCCAAATCGTAGGAAGTGTCGACACCCTGAAATCAAATTTGTTTTTTCCGAACTGCATAGAAAACGAACCGTCCTGCGGCTTTCTTTTTTCACTTACATCCAAATTTGCAAGAAGTTTTATTCTTGAGTTTATTGCATAAAATATTTCTTCGTCAAAATCCAAAAATTCATATAACGTTCCGAAGATTCTTATTCTTACCTCCGCTTCTCCCTCTTCCGCTTCTATATGAATATCACTTGCGTTTCTTTCTATGGCGCTAACTATGATATATTTAATCAGCCTCATTATTGCCGATTCGTCGCCTTTAATTTCCTGACCTTTTAACTCTTTTTTAATATCGTTGAGTATTTCTCTTACTTTTTCCCTATCTTCTACTTTTCTTATTATTTTTCTGATATCGTCTTTAAAACCTAAAACTATTTCAAGATTTTTATCATGGAAAAATCTTTTAATTAAAGCCTGTGCGTTCCAATCAAGCGGATCAGCCATTGCAACGACGACTTTATCGTATTTCACTTCAACAGGAACTGCCAGTGTCTGTTTTAAGATATTTACAGGGATTTTAATATCTCTAAGTCTCACATGTTCCAAATCATCAATGTATCTTAAACCTAATTGCTTAGAAACATGTTCCAAATATTCTTTTTTAGAAATAAATCCAAGCTCAAATAAAATATCAACAAACTTTTTAGCAGGATGCTCTTTTTGATATTCTAAGGCTTTTTTATATTGCTCTTCAGAAATTATTTTGTTTTGAAGCCATTTTTCTTCCGCTTTCACCAGTAATACTCCCTTTTTTCTAACTGACCGTTAATTAATGTATCAATCACTATATTGTTTCTTTTTGTCATCCATATTTTATATTTTTTATTGTGCAGATTAATTATAATTGAGTTACCTTCTTTTTCATAATCACCATCTTGAATATATTTAAACAGTCTTCCCAATTCGTTATCATTAATAGTAGGCAATTTAATATCACCCATATTTAAATCATCGTTTAATAACTGCATGATTAGTTTTTTCATTAAAAACAAAGTAACTATATATGTGGCGTTCTTTCTACCCTCTTTTGTTACTTTTAATACTTTTGCTAAATCCAATGCCGGTGTTATATATCTTTTTTTCAAACATGAATAAGCAACCAATGAAAGCAGATCTTCTCTTTTATTGTTGTATTCATTAATGAATTTCCATCTTTTATCGCAAATATATGTATAATATTTCTGGTTAAACAGCTCGATCAAAGATTTGTTTTTTAAATCATCCTGTCCTGAAAAAAGAAAATTAAAAAATATAACCAACACCAATATTTTCTTCATACAAAAACTCCTTTATCAAAACAATCAATTATAACAAATTATTTGCTATAATTCCAAAAAAAAGGAGATTTAATATGTCACTAAATATTTATTATGATAAAGATTGTGATTTAAGCATAATCAAAAGCAAAAAAGTAGCAATGATAGGATTCGGTTCTCAAGGACACGCTCACGCTCTTAATTTAAGAGACAGCGGTGTTGATGTTGTTGTTGGTCTTAGAAAAGGTAGCAAATCTTGGGAAAAAGCTGAAGCTCAAGGATTTAAAGTATTACCTGTTGATGAAGCTGTAAAAGAAGCTGATGTAGTAATGATTTTACTTCCGGATGAAATTCAAGCGGATATTTATTATTCTCAAATCGAACCAAACCTTAAAAAAGGTGCGACAATCGCATTCGGTCACGGATTCAACATCCATTTCGGTCAAATTAAACCAAGAGAAGATTTAAACGTAATCATGGTGGCTCCAAAAGCACCAGGGCATACAGTTAGAAGCGAATTCGTAAGAGGTGGTGGTATTCCGGATCTTATCGCTGTATACCAAGGCGGTGAAGAAGCTAAAAAATTAGCATTATCTTACGCAAGTGCAATCGGTGGAGGAAGAACAGGTATTATCGAAACTACGTTCAAAGACGAAACAGAAACTGACCTTTTCGGTGAGCAGGCAGTACTTTGCGGTGGTGTTACAGCACTTATCAATGCCGGGTTCGAAACACTTACAGAAGCTGGATACGCACCAGAAATGGCATACTTTGAATGTCTACACGAATTAAAACTTATCGTTGATTTATTGTATGAAGGTGGTATGGCAAATATGAGATATTCTATTTCAAACACTGCTGAATACGGTGATTATGTAAGTGGACCGAGAGTAATCGGAGAAGAAAGCAAAAAAGCTATGAAAGAAATCTTAACTGAAATTCAAAACGGTAAATTTGCTAAAGATTTCATTCTTGAAAGAAAAGCAGGTTATGTAAGAATGAACGCTGAAAGACAACTTACAGAAAACAGCCTTCTTGAACAAACAGGTAAAAAACTTAGAGAAATGATGCCTTGGATTACTAAAAACAAAATCGTAGATCCTACTAAAAACTAATTTTCTCCCTTTTTGGGACTTATAAAGTTTACAATGTAGATTTTATAAGTCACACAAAGGAGTTAATTTGGCACAGGTTATTACAATTACAAGCGGAAAAGGCGGAGTTGGTAAATCTACAACAACTGCGAATATTGCAACAGCGCTTGCAAAACTCGGTAAAAAAGTCGTAGCGGTTGATTTTGATATAGGGCTGAGAAACCTTGATATGATTTTAGGACTTGAAAATAGAATTGTTTATGATGTTGTCGACGTAATGGAAGGACATTGTAATCTTGCACAAGCTATCATCAAAGACAAAAGAACACAAAACCTGCATTTTCTGCCTGCAAGTCAGACTAAAGATAAAAACGTACTTAACAAAGAAAAAGTTGAAAATCTTGTAGAAGAATTAAAAAAAGATTTTGATTATATTCTTATCGACTCTCCTGCAGGTATTGAAAGCGGATTTGAGCATTCAATATACCTTGCCGACAGAGCACTTATAGTTACGACTCCTGAAATATCTTCAGTAAGAGATGCCGACAGGGTTATAGGTATCATTGATGCAAAAAGCAAAAAAGCCCAGGA
>Ga0075472_10000721_pt1 | contig 13971 bp, 12 predicted proteins | sample DEB19_08_DNA_3_FD_77014 | JGI IMG/M metagenome (GOLD analysis project Ga0075472, IMG submission 77014) | Aqueous microbial communities from the Delaware River and Bay under freshwater to marine salinity gradient to study organic matter... | ecosystem: Environmental > Aquatic > Marine > Coastal ...
GCCGGGTCGATGCGCAGTCCCTCGATGAAGAACCTCATGGCCGTGTACAGCGCGACGTACACGAGGAACAGTCGCCCGCGGGCGGGGTCCGTTCGCCTCTCGATCCGCAGCAGCGCCCACGCAATCAGGAGGCAACCGACCGACTCGTACAGGAACGTCGGGTGGAACGTCGTGCCCGCGGCGTACCCCGCAGCCTTTGCCTTGGCCGCGGAGATCTCGAGTGCCCACGGGAGTGTCGTCGGCTTGCCGAAGAGCTCCTGGTTGAACCAGTTCCCCCACCGCCCGATCGCCTGAGCAACCGCAATGGCGGGAGCAGCACACGAGACGATCCACAGTGGGTCGCGACCCAGTTGTTTCGCCTTCCACATGCCGACGAGCACACCGAGTGCGATGCCGCCCCAGATGCCGAGACCGCCGTGCCACACGTACAGCGTCTCCACCCAACGACCGCGGAACGAGCCGAGCGACGTGACCACGTGGTACGCGCGGCCACCGATGATGCCCGCGACGACTCCCCACATTCCGATGCTGGAGAACTCATCCATCGTCGCGACGTCGCGCGATTCGGCTCGCCGGCCGGCGATGCGCACGGCAACGATCACACCCAGCGCGATCATCAACCCGTAGGCGTTGAGGCGCAGCGGACCGATGTGGACGGAACCTGACGAGGGGCTGGGGATCGCTGCGAGCAGCGCGTGGATCATGCGGTCACGCGGGAGACGAACTCGACGGACTTCGCGAAGATGATGTCCTTGTCGTAGTCCTGGGTTGCCACGTGGTAGCTGCGCTCGAGCATGACCCGCTCCACGGCACCGCCGTATGCCTCCGCGAGCGCATCACTGTTGCCCGGGTCGACGACGTGGTCCTGCACGGAAGTGAACAAGAGCAGCGGCATCTTCAGCGAGCCGTACTGCTGCGACAACGGCACGAGACCGTCGACCTGGAACGAATGCAACGCAGCGAGCGGCGTTCCGGGGTACGCGGTCTCGTGCGTGGACGGATCGGCAATGTCGCTGCCGATGCCGTCCATCACCTCCTGGCCCCCGTCGACCATCCCCTTCAGCATGTCGATGACTTCCTGCGGCTGGGGAAGCGTCGCGGGGTTCACGCACACGAGACCCCTCACCTCCGGGTGCTGCGTACCGACCCACAACGTGAGCGAGCCACCCATCGAGAGACCGAGCACCACGATCTTGTTGGCACGTGCGGCGAGCTTCGCGTACGCGGCATCGGCATCGCGCGACCAGTCGGCCCAGCGCGTGGGGATCATGTCCTCCATCGCGGTGCCGTGACCGGCGAGCTGGGGCATCTCCACGTGGAACCCGGCAGCGGCACACGCGTCGGCGAGACCGCGCATCGAACCCGGATTGCCGGTGAAACCGTGGAGGACGAGTGCCCCCACGTCTCCGTTGCCGACGTGAGAGAGCGGTTCTGCGCCGGGGATGGTGGGTGCGGTCATCGTGGTACCTCTGTTTGGTGCGTTGGTTTGGTGCGTTGGTTCGGAGTGTTTGTGCGGTGCGTGTGCCCGTGGCGAGTGTAGGTGACCGGGCAAATCCGCCCGAGGTCGTTGACGCACCTTGCCGCCGGCTGGTGGACTGTTCCGATGGCGCGTGCGGACCGGATGGGGTCGACCCGGAAGATCGACGGCCATGCCGTCGCGGCGTTCCTGCCCGTCATTGCGCTTCTTCCCGCATGGGGCCTCTCGGTGGCCGCGTTCTGGTGGGTGGTCGCCCGATTCGTCCACGTGCCGTACTGGTTGTTCGCGGGTGGATGGCTTCTGCTCGGGGTGTTGCTCTTCTGGCAACCCGCGCAACGTCTGTTGCTGCAGCGACTGATCGGCGCGCGCACCCCCACCCGCACCGAGCACGAACGGCTGCAGCAGGCGTGGGCAATCGTCGCGCAGCGCAACCTCATCCCTCCGTCTCGTTTCGTGCTGGCGATTGTCGACTCCGACGACCTGAACGCGTTCGCGACCGGCGGTCACCTGATGATCGTGTCGAGCTGGGCGGTCGGGAACCTCACAGACGACGAATTGACCGGTGTGCTCGCGCACGAGCTGTCGCATCACCTCGGCATGCACACCATTGCATTGACGGTCAGCCAGTGGTTGACCGTGCCGATCGTGCTCTTCGCGCGCGTCGGGTACCTCCTGCAGAACATCGCCGAGGCGGCGGGTGACGCAATCGAGCGCAAATCATCGGGGGCTGCGTTGGTCGGTCGCACGATGGCCGGCTTGCTGACCATCGTGTCGTGGCTGTTCCTCAGCACGATCACCCTCGCCCAGTACATCGGCAACTTCGTGGGCAAGGGAGCGGAGTTCGCCGCCGACACCCGCGCGGTCGAAATGGGATTCGGCAAGCCACTCATGCGTTCCCTGCGGCGCGTGGTGGAGACCGGTGGCGGCGAGCGGCCCACGAACTGGCGTGACCGCCTGGTGTCGGCCCACCCGCCGGCGCGGACTCGCATCGCGCGCATCGATGCGGCGTTGCGCAGGATCGCAAAGGACAACCCCCGATAGCGTCACGGGGGTGACGAGCAGGCCCTCCGACCCCTTCCTTGCCGCGAGCCGCGGGGAGTCCGCGAACCGCACCCCCGTGTGGTTCATGCGCCAGGCGGGCCGCAGTCTGCCCGAGTACCGCGCCGTGCGCGGCGAGGGCAGCATCCTCGAGGCCATCAAGAAGCCCGATCTGGCCGCCGAGATCACGCTCCAGCCCGTCCGGCGACACGGCGTGGACGCGGCCGTTCTCTACAGCGACATCGTGGTTCCCGCCCACGCCGTCGGGTTCGGCATCGACGTCGCCCCCGGCACCGGCCCGGTCGCGCAGAGCCCGTTGCGCTCGAGTGCCGACATGGTGCGCCTGCGCCCACTCGAGTCGTCCGACATCGAGTACGTGACCGACACGGTGATGATCCTCGCCAGGGAGCTCACCGTGCCGTTGCTCGCGTTCGCGGGTGCGCCGTTCACCGTGGCCAGTTACCTCATCGAGGGACGCCCTAGCCGCACTTACCAGAACACGAAGAGGATGATGCACACCGACGAGGTGCTGTGGCACGAGGTGATGGAGAGACTCGTCCAGCACTCGGTGACGTTCATCAGTGCCCAGTTGAGCGCGGGAGCCGAGGCGTTCCAGGTGTTCGACTCGTGGGCGGGCGCTCTCGGCCGTGCGGACTACGACAGATTCGTGAAGCCGCACACCACCGCCGTGTTCTCGCAGCTCGCTGCACTTCACCCGGGCGTCGCCGGCATCCACTACGGCATCGGCTGCGACCATCTGCTCGAGTCCATGAACACGGTGGGCAACTCGGTGATCGGGCTCGACTGGCGCACGCCGATATCGCAGGCGCGGAATCGTCTCGGCGCCGGAACCGTCGTGCAGGGCAACCTTGACCCTGCGCTCGTCCTTGCGGGCACCGACGTGGCACTCGCGGGTGCCGACGACGTTCTCGCGGAGAACGGCGGCCACCCAGGCCACATCTTCAACCTCGGTCACGGCGTGCAGCCCGACACCGACCCGGGCGTGCTCGAGGCAATCGTCGCGCACGTGCACGAGAGGACATCGAAATGAGCAACGAGAACCGCACCGCGGTGGTGTTGATGGCATACGGCACGCCGCGGACGAAGGACGAGATCCTCCCGTACTACACAGACATCCGCCGTGGCCGCCCGCCGACACCCGAACTGCTCCAGGACCTCACCGACAGGTACGAGGCAATCGGCGGTCTGTCGCCACTGAAGCAACTGACGGAGGACCAGCGCGACGCGCTGCAGCGCGAACTCGACGCGATCGCACCCGGCCAGTACCACGTCACGCTCGGGCTGAAGCACGCCGCCCCCTTCATCGAGGAGGCGGTTGCCGAGGTAGCCGCCGCGGGATTCAAGCGGATCGTCGGTCTCGTCCTCGCGCCGCACTTCTCGTCGTACTCGATCGGCCAGTACATCGGACGGGTGCGAGAGGCCGCCGCGCCGCACGGCATCGAGGTGACGGGAATTGATTCGTGGGCCATCGAGCCCGCGTTCATCGACTTCCTCGCCGAGGACATGAAGAAGAAGCTCGCCGACATGCCGGGCAGCACGAAGGTGCTCTTCACCGCGCATTCGCTTCCCCAGCGCATCATCGACGGGGGCGACCCGTACCCCGAGGAACTGCGCGCGACTGCGGAGGCCGTCGCAGAGAAGGTCGGTCTCACCCGCTGGTCACAGTGGTCGATTGCATGGCAGTCGGCCGGCCGCACGCCCGAGCCATGGATCGGCCCCGACATTCTCGAGGTCATCGACTCGTTCGGTGCCCAGAAGTCGACCGACGAACCGATTGACGGTGTGCTCGTGAGCGCCTGCGGCTTCGTCGCCGATCACCTCGAGGTGCTCTACGACCTCGACATCGAGGCGTCGCACCGCGCAGCAACGCACGGACTGGCGTTCGGACGCACGGCGTGCGTGAACGCGGACGCAAAGGTGATGGCTGCTCTCGCGCGCAGGGTGGTCGCTGCGTGACGACGGAGCGACGCGTCGTCGTCATCGGTGGCGGCGTCACCGGGCTCACGACCGCGTTCGGCATCCTCGCCGATGCGCACGCTCCCACGCAGGTCACCGTTCTGGAATCGGCACCGCGAGTCGGTGGTCTCATCAGGACGTCGCCGTTTGCCGGTCTGCCCGCGGTGGACGAGGGGGCGGACGCATTCCTCACCCGTGTCCCGTGGGCGATGCAGTTGTCCGCCGACCTCGGCCTGACAGCCGCGTTGACGTCCCCCACCGGCGTCGGTGCGTACGTGTGGCACGACGGACTCCATGAGATCCCCGGGGACATCCTGATGGGCGTACCGGCGAAGGTCCGCTCCTTCGCGCTCAGCGGGCTCTTCAGCCCTCGCGGGAAGCTGCGCGCCGCCATCGAACCATTGCTGCCCCGCCTGCCGCATGACGATTCCATCGGCAAGTTGATGCGGCGCCGTTTCGGGCGCGAGGTGCACGAGCGACTCGTCGACCCGTTGGTCGGCAGCATCTACGCAGCCGACACCGACACGTTCAGCCTCGAGGCAGTCCCGCAGATCAATGCGCTCACGTCACAACGCAGCCTGCTTCTTGCCGCCGGTGCGGCGAGGAAGGCGCCCGCACAGCCCGGGCCGGTGTTCGCGACTCCATTGAAGGGTCTGGGGTCGCTCATCGACACTCTCGCCGCACGCGTCACGTCGCTCGGGGGCGAGATCCGCACGGGCGCAACAGTCTCGGAGGTCACGCGCAGGCATGACGGATACATGGTCGTCACCAACGATGCTGCGTTGTCATGTGACGCGGTGGTCATCGCGACTCCCGCCGGGCACAGTGCAGCGTTCGTGCGGCCGCTCGATTCCGCTGCTTCCGGACAACTCGGTGCATGGGACCACGCGTCGGTGATCATGGTGACCATGACCGTGCCGTCATCGCAGTGGAAGCACGAGTGGACCGGCAGCGGTTACCTGGTGCCGAAACCGGACCAACGATGGGTCACCGCCGTCTCGTTCGGTTCGAACAAGTGGGCGCACTGGGCGCCGGCGAACGGCTCGAAGGTCCTGCGGGTGTCGCTCGGCCGCGACGGCATGGACGTGATGCACCATGACGACGACACCGTCATGAACCTCACACTGGCGGACCTCAAGCATCACCTGGGTGTCGACTTCACCCCCGGCGAGGTCCGCATCACCAGGTGGACCGATTCGTTCCCGCAGTACAGACCGCATCACTTTTCCCGTCTCGCTCAACTCGAGGCCGGGTTGCAGCAGAGCGCACCGGGGGTGTTCCTTGCCGGTGCGAGCTTCCGCGGGATCGGTATTCCGGCGTGCGTGCAGCAGGCACGCAGCGCAGCGTCATCGGTGCTCGCGCATCTCGACACGCACAAGTGACGCCGTGAGACCGTCGCGCACAAGGCTCCTCCTCGCGGGTGCTCTCGTTGCGTTCTCGATGCCCCCCTGGGGTTGGTGGCCGCTCGCCATCGTCGGGTGCGCGATGTACGCAAACTCCGCCGTGCACGAGGGGCGTCGCGCCCCGTTCCGCACCGCGACGTGGTGGGCACTCGGGTGGTTCGTGCCGTCACTTGCGTGGATGTGGTTCCTCACCGTGCCCGGGTACGCCATCGTGTGCCTTCTCTTCGCGTCGTTCCACGGCGCAGCGGCCGTGGTCGCACACCTCATCGGACGAGTCTCCGACGCCCACCACCGCACCGCTCTCGCGGTCACGCACACCCTCGCCGAGGTTCTGCGCTTCTCCGTCCCGTTCGGCGGTGTCCCGCTCGCCACTCTCGCCATCTCGCAGTCGCAGTCGCCGTTCGTCCACTTCGCGGGCATCGGCGGTGTCATCCTCGTCACGTTCGCCGTGCTGCTGTTCTCGTTCAGTGACCGTCGGCTCCGTGTCGCCGGCGCCGGGGCCGTCATCCTGCTCGTGTCGATTCCCTTCAACACGACGACCCACGAGGGCGACGCCACGTACGCACTCGTGCAGGGTGGCGGCAGGCAGGGAACGCACGTCGGCGACGTCGAACCCCGGGAGGTCTTCGTCGCGCACCTCGCGGCAACAAGGAACATCATGAAGGATCCTTCTCTCACCGCCGTCGTGTGGCCGGAGAACGTGATCAACATCACCGGGAAGGGCTCTTTCGCCGAGAGTCGTGAACTGACGGAGCTCGTCGCGGAGGCGCGCCGTCTCGACGTGCCGTTCATCGTCGGCATCACAGAGGATGCCGACGATGACTCGTTCACCAATGCGCAGGTCGTCATCCAACCCGACGGATCAGTCACCGACCGATACGACAAGAAGCGCCGCGTGCCGTTCGGCGAGTACATGCCGATGCGCTCCTTGCTGAAGGCCCTCGGCGCGCCGGTCGACCTCGTGCCGCGTGACGCAGTGCCGGGCGAGACGCCGGGGTTCGTCGATGCCGCGGGGATCCGGATGTCGGTCGCGATCTCGTGGGAGGTGTTCTTCGGTGGTCGCGTGAACGAGGGCGTCGCCAGCGGCGGGCGCGTCATCGTGAACCCCACGAACGGATCGAGCTACACGTGGACGATCCTCCAGACACAGCAGGTGGCGTCATCACGGCTGCGTGCGCGCGAGCAGGGGCGTTGGGTCCTGCAGGTCGCACCGACGGGGTTCACCGCGTTCGTGTCACCGAGCGGTGACGTCCACCAGCGGACGGCCATCGGTGAGCAACGGGTCATCATCCGAACCGTCGAGTTGCACTCGGGTCGCACGCTGTACTCGCGGACGGGGAATGCACCGTATATCTGCGGGCTTTTGCTGCTTCTGGCCTGGGTGATGCGCAGGGCCGCACGAGCCAATCGAAAGGGTCGCAGTTAGCCTTCCTCCCCTATGAATCAGCAGGGGGACCCGGACGGCCCGCTCCGCATCGCGTACCTCACGTACCGCGGCAAGCCACACGTGGGTGGCCAGGGCGTCTACACCCGGCACCTCACGAAGGCACTGGTCGACCTCGGCCACCACGTGGAGGTGTTCGGTGGCCAGCCCTACCCCGTGCTCGACGACCGCATCGAGATGCACAAGCTGCCGAGCCTCGACATCTGGAACGACCAGTACCCCGGCCGCCTGCCCGGTTACTGGGAATGGAAGTCATGGCCCGACATCGTGGAGACCGCCGCGTTCCTGCGCGGGCAGTTCAGCGAGCCGCTCGCCTTCAGCAAGCGCGCGTACCACGCGCTGAAGCCCCGCTTCGGTGACTTCGACCTGGTGCACGACAACCAGTGTCTCGGGTGGGACATCCTGAAGATCGAAAAGAACATCCCGACGATCGTCACGCTGCACCACCCCATCACCAAGGACCGCGAGCTCGAGATGAGTCACGCGAAGACCCGTCGCAAGCGCCGGTCGCTGAAGCGCTGGTACTCCTTCGTCGAGATGCAGGGCAAGGTCGCATCGCGCATGCCGCGCATCGTGGTCGTGAGCGAGAACAGCATCAAGGACATCCACGAGGACATGCATGTGTCGCTCGACCGCATGCGGCTCGTCCCGGTCGGCGTCGACCCTGATCTCTTCAAGCCGATGCCCCACGTGCAGCGCCAGCCGAACCGGCTCATCACCACCGCGTCCGCCGACGTGGCGCTGAAGGGTCTCAGCTACCTGCTGGAGGCAATGGCGAAACTGCGCACCGAATGCGACGTCCGCCTGACGATCATCGGCAAGCCTCGACCGGGCCACAGCATGGACCTGATCGAGTCGCTCGGTCTGAAGCCGTACATCGACTTCGTCTCCGGAGTCCCCGACGAGCGCATCGTGGAGCTGTACGCGGAATCAGAACTCGCTGTCGTGCCGAGCCTGTACGAGGGGTTCAGCCTGCCCGCCATCGAGGCGATGGCAACCGGCACCTGTCTTGTCGCCACGAACGGCGGCGCACTGCCCGAGGTCACCGGCACCGACGGCGAGACCGTGCTGCAGTGCCCCACAGCTGATGCCGACGCTCTCGCGGCCGCCATCCGCCGGGGTCTCGACGACAGTGAGCTGCGCGACCGCATCGGTGCGGCCGGGCGCACCCGCGTGGTCGAGCGGTGGAGCTGGCGCCACTGCGCGCAATTGACGGTGGACCAGTACCGCGAGGTGCTCGCGATGCCCCACAACCTTGCCAAGACGGCGAAGCGGGCACGTTGACATGCTGACCGTCCGTTTCGACACTCTCGGGCTGAGACCCGGTGCGGTGTTCCTCGACGCAGGAGCCGGCTTCGGTCGCCACGCGTTCGAGGCGGCGCGCCGTGGTGCGACCGTGTTCGCCCTCGACTGGGCGCAGGAAGAGGTCGTCGCCACCCGCAACATGTTCGGCGCGATGATCGAGTCGCACGAGATCCCGTCGGTTGCCTACGGGGGTGCGCTGCGCGGTGACGCCACGCGACTGCCGTTCGCCGACGATACGTTCGACTGCATCGTCACCAGCGAGGTTCTGGAGCACATCCAGAACGACGTTGCCGCGATCGCCGAGTTCCACCGCGTGCTGAAGCCCGGCGGCACCCTCGGCGTCACGGTGCCCACGTGGCTGCCCGAGAAGATCAACTGGATGCTCTCCGACGAGTACCACGCACCGAAGAGCCCGGGCGGTCACGTGCGCATCTACAGTGCGACGGAACTGAAGGCGAAGCTCCGCTCCGCCGGCATGGAAGTGACGGCATCGCACCACGCACACGCGCTGCACTCGCCTTACTGGTGGCTGAAGTGCGCGGTCGGGCCCGGCAACAACGACCACCCGCTCGTCACGAAGTACCGGAAGTTCCTCGAATGGGACATCATGACCCGGCCGAAGTCGGTCGCCGTCGCGGAGAAGGTGCTCAGCCCGGTCATGGGCAAGAGCTTCATCGTGTACTCGCGCAAGGTGCGTGCGTGATGGCCGGCAAGAACCTGCCCCACCTGCCGGGGATCCTCTCCACGGCCGACCTGCACCGCACTGCCGACTCGATCGAGGCGCTGCAGCTGACGAACGGCATGATCCCGTGGTACCCGGACGGACACTGCGACCCGTGGAACCACGTGGAGACGGCAATCGCCCTCGACATCATGGGCCGCCACGACTCCGCACGTGCCGCCTACCACTGGCTCGCGAACATCCAGCACAACGACGGTTCGTGGTTCAACTACTACATGCCCACCGGCGACATCGAGGACCCGAAGCTAGACACCAACGTCACCGCCTACATCGCGGCCGGCGTGTGGGCGCACTGGCTGTGCACACGCGACACGAAGGCGGTGCGCGAGTTGTGGCCCACCGTGCGCGCAGCACTTGACTTCGTGATGGGCATGCGACGCGAGGACGGCATGGTGCTGTGGGCACGCGAGGTCGACGCGAAGCCGTGGGACTACGCACTCCTCACCGGTTCCTCCAGCATCCGCCACGCGCTGCACTGCGGCGCGGCGATCGCGGACCTCATCGGGGAGCCGCACCCCGAGTGGACGGCGGCGGCCGATGTCATCGACCGCGCCATCAACGGGAACCTCGCCGCCTTCGAGCCGAAGGACCGCTGGGCCATGGACTGGTACTACCCCGTCATGACCGGTGCGATGACCGGAGTGCGCGCGAAGGCCCGCCTGGCCGAGGGTTGGGACAAGTTCGTCCTCGACGACCGCGGCGTGCGCTGTGTGAACGACGAGCAGTGGGTGACGGCTGCCGAGACGAGCGAGTGCGCCATTGCCCACGTCGCGGCCGGCGACCGCGAGACCGCGAAGGAACTTCTCCTGTGGACCCTGCCCCACCGCCGCGATGACGGCGCGTACTGGACCGGGATCGTCTACCCGACGGACCCGGACAAGACGATCGTGCACTTCCCCGCCGACGAGTACTCGGCGTACACGGCAGCGGCCGTGATCATGGCCGCCGACGCGATCAGCGGTGGGTCACCCGCGTCGAAGTTGTTCACGGTGCCGATGGTGCGCCGCAACGCGCACCTCGTCGTCGCCCCACTCTGATTCAGCGCATGCGGCGGAGAACGCGCAGCGATCCTTCTGCCGACACGTCCACGAACCGTCCGCTGTTGATGGCGGGCAGGTAGATGTTCTCGTACGGCGGTCGGCCGCCGTCAGCCGGGTCCGGGAACACGTCATGGATTGCGAGAATCCCGTTCAACGCCACGTGCGGCGTCCACAGTTCGTAGTCGAGGGTTGCCGGCTCCACACCGTGACCACCGTCGATGAAGAGGAACGCCAACGGAGTCGTCCAGTTGCGCGCGATTGTCGGTGAGTCCCCGACGACCGTGACGACACTCGACGCGAGCCCGGCATCGATGATCGTCGCGCGGAAGAACGGCAGGGTGTCCATGCGGCCGGTGCGCGGGTCGACGAGCGACTCATCGTGCCATTCCCACCCGGGTTGGTTCTCCTCGCTGCCGAAATGATGGTCGACAGCGAACAGCGTGCGTTGAGTCGACCGCGCGGCACCACCGAGCCACACGGTGGACCGGCCGCAGTACGAACCGACCTCGACGAACGGTGACGTCGGTACCGCGTCCGCAGCCATCATCGCGGCCTCGTGCAGAGCGTCGCCTTCGTTCTCGGGCATGAAGCCCCGTGCAGCAAGCGCATGCGCTCTCAATGATGAATCAAGGGGCGGATACGGCACGTTTCGACCCTACTATGAGCCCGTGAGCGAAGCCCTCGACGACCTGATCACACTTCTCGACCTCGAAGCAATCGAGGTGAACCTGTTCCGTGGCGTCTCGCCCGACGAGAACCGTGTGCGCGTCTTCGGCGGCCAGGTGGCTGGTCAGTCGCTCGTGGCGGCGTCACGCACGGTCGACGAGCACGAGCGTTACGTGCACTCGCTGCACGCCTACTTCCTGCGCCCGGGTGACCCGTTCGCCCCGATCCTGTACCAGGTGGACCGCATCCGCGACGGCCGCAGCTTCACGACGCGGCGCGTCGTCGCCATCCAGCACGGCGAGGTCATCTTCAATCTGCAGGCCAGCTTCCACACCGCCGAACCCGGTCTCGACTGGCAGATCCCCATGCGCAGCGATGTTCCCTCGCCCGAGACGCTCCCGGACTTCAAGACCCGCATGGAGCCGTACAAGGAGCAGATGGGCGAATGGTACGAACGCCCGCGCCCCATCGACATGCGCTACGTGGACGGTGACCCGATGTCGCGCATCGGCAACCCCACCACGTCACAGCAGGTGTGGCTGCGCGCCGACGGGACATTGCCGAACGACCCCGTCCTGCAGGCGTGCATCGTCACCTACGCGAGCGACATGACACTGCTCGACACGACCCTGCTGCCCCACGGGCTCGGCTGGAGCGACGGCAACGTGCAGATGGCGAGCCTTGACCATGCGATGTGGTTCCACCGTCCGTTCCGTGCCGACGACTGGCTGCTCTACGACCAGCACCCCATCTCGAACTCGGGTTCTCGCGGTCTTGCCGGCGGCAGCATCTACACGGCCTCGGGTGATCTTGCAGTCACGGTCGTGCAGGAAGGCCTCATCCGCTTCAAGCCGAAGGCCTGATCCGTGCGGCGTCGGCTCATCGTCGGCATGGCCACGGTGGTGCTCGGCATCGCGGGCTCCACGCTTGCCGTGGCGGCATCCTCCCCGCGGGCAGCCAACGGCAACGGCTACGTGCTCACCGAGATTGCCGACGTCCCGGGTGCCGTCGACATCGTCGAACGTTCGCCGTCCGACCAGTTCCTCTACGTTGTGTCACGCAAGGGCACCATCGAACGCATCTCGTCATCCGGAAAGCGCCTCGACCGCGTCCTTGATGTCTCGGCGTTGACCACGCCCGAGGGCGAACGTGGGTTGCTGGGACTCGCGTTCCGTCGGTACGGGTCGCAGTGGGAGGCGTTCGTCAACTACACCGACCTCAACGGCGACACCGTCATAGCCCGCTACGCAGTGAGGAGCAACGGCACCTTCGTCCGCCAGGTGAACAGGCGTCCATCCGTGGTGATCCGGATCGAGCAGCCGTACTCGAACCACAACGGTGGTGCTGTGAAGGTCGGCAGGGACAACATGCTGTACATCGCCACGGGTGACGGCGGGAGCGCCGGCGACCCCGAACGACGCGCGCTCGACACGAGCTCGCTTCTCGGCAAGATCCTCCGCATCGACCCACTGCACGTCACGAACGGGACGGGGCGCGCCTACACCATCCCGGCAGGCAACCCGTACGCGCTCCCCGCGCGCCGCGAGATCTGGTCGATCGGTCTGCGCAACCCGTGGCGTTTCTCGTTCGACCCGGCAGGGAACATCTGGATCGCCGACGTCGGCCAGAACGAATGGGAGGAAGTGTCGTTCTCTGCATCCACTGCATCCCACCCCGGGGGCCGCAGGGCCAACTTCGGGTGGAGCGCCTACGAGGGCACACACCGTTACAACAACGACCAGACGGCAACAACCGCCGTGATGCCGTTCCACGAGTACCAGCACACGAACGGCAGGTGCTCCGTCTCCGGCGGTGCAGTCACGACCGTGGGGAACCTCCCCGCACGCCCGGGCCGGTACATCTACGGCGACTACTGCAGCGGGTCACTCGTCGCGGTGGTGACGGACGGCCGCACCGTCACGGGGACCGAAACGGTGGGAACCGACCTGGGGAACATCACCGCTGTCGTCGCGACGACACGCTCGGTCTACTTCCTGACGCTCGAGGGGAAGATCCGCCGGGTCACGACGGCGTGACGACCCGCGTCAGCGGATGCGGTTGTTGCCCATGAACATGCCGCGCAGTGCCTGGTAGTTCTCGATGCAGTGACCTGCACCAAGCACCACGGCCTCGAGCGGCTGGTTCGACATGCGCACCGGCACCTCGGTCTCGCGTTCGATGCGCGACGCCAGTCCGCGCAGCATGCCGCCACCGCCCACCAGGTACATGCCCCGCGACAGGAAGTCCTGCGCGAGTTCCGGCGGCGCCTTGGAGAGACACCTCTTCACGGACGCCACCATCGCCGCAACCGGCTCGTCGATGGCAAAACGCACTTCCTCGGCGGTCAGACGCACCGTCTTCGGCAGACCGGTGACGAGGTCGCGACCCCGGATGTCGGCCTCGCGGTCCTCGGGTCCCGGCTCGGCCGAACCGATCTGGATCTTGATGGCCTCCGCGGTGCGCTCGCCGATCGCGACACCGTGCTCGCGGCGAACGTAGTTCTGGATGGACGCGTCGATGTCGAAGCTTCCGACACGCACGGCCTCGAGTGCGACGACACCACCGAGCGAGATGACGGCGGTCTCGCTGGTGCCACCGCCGATGTCGATGACCATGTTGCCAACGGGCTCGTCGATCGGCAGGTTCGCACCGATCGCCGCGGCCATGGGCTGCTCGATGAGCTGGGCATCACTCGCGCCGGCGCGGCGCGTCGCGTCGGTCACCGCGCGGCGTTCCACCTCCGTGATGGCTGAGGGAACGCAGATGATGACCTTCGGGCGGGTGAAGCGCGACACACCCACGCGCTGCAGGAGCAGGCGGATCATGCGTTCGGTGATGTCGAAGTCCGTGATGGCACCCCCGCGCAGCGGCCGCACCGC
>Ga0075472_10000725_pt1 | contig 13924 bp, 21 predicted proteins | sample DEB19_08_DNA_3_FD_77014 | JGI IMG/M metagenome (GOLD analysis project Ga0075472, IMG submission 77014) | Aqueous microbial communities from the Delaware River and Bay under freshwater to marine salinity gradient to study organic matter... | ecosystem: Environmental > Aquatic > Marine > Coastal ...
CCCAAAACCCCAAAACCCCAAAACCCCGTAAGTGGAAATTTGAATCGATTGATTTAATTGTATTGGCCGCCCCGGCTGTTACAAAAATGTGCATCCCGCTCGTTTTTAAAATTCAAATTTCCCGAGTCTTGGATCGCAATAGTTTTGCTTGCCTCTTAATCTGCAGGGTCGTGGTGACGTACCACTTCTTCCACTAGTCGTGTTCAATTTCTTCACGTTAGAGGAGCCGACCTCAAGCTATTTTGATTTGGCCTTTGGCGGCAAAACTTTATTTGTAATTCTTGGTTCCCGTCGATTGAGCGGATTTTGCTTAAATTAAAAGAGTTTGATTCGGCGGTTGATTTGATGCAGGCTTTTTGATGTTAGGGCGTTTGGTTACTTTGATTGAAGTTGTAAAGGGCTTAATTTGAATGGGTTGCGGGTAGTATATTAGTTTGCCCGAGACTGTCAATTATAATTTATTTTAAGCTTATGAAGAAGAAAGGTGTAGGCCAAAACAAAAACTTTGGTAAGTTAGAGAAACAAAAACATCAAGCGCCTGCCATCGTCTAAGAGCCTGGGTGAATACCTCGGCGGGCTGGTTGGCGGCAATTCAATTGATAACAGTGTGGCTTACGTTAACTTAGGTCCGATCCAAAAGCTGACAGTGCCTGACTTCACGCACATAGCTAACGTCTTTGAGCAAATGTAAAGTGAAATGTACGACAAGCCGGCCAGGGCCAGGTAAGTACTTCTGTTTCCGAGATGTGTGCCTAAATGGGTGGGCTCGCCGCCCGTTAGCATAAAACTGGGTTAATTGTCAACATCGTTCTGACTGGCGCTCTTTGTAGGAAGCAAATGAAACCGTTTACGATAAGAAAGGCGACAGTGCCAACCAAAGGCCAGCCGGTCCGGTCAGGAAGCTAGGAAGCCATGAGCCCACAGAAGTATGCCACCGCTCCTGGAGAGAGGGAGAGGAGTATGGAGCGGCGGCAAAGAGCTGTCGGAAGCATGGACTAGATAGCCCACGACGAGGACCTTGGAGACCTGACCAAGGAGGAGGCCGAGGCCTTGGCGCCCCAAAACCTCAAAGTGGTCAACCCGTGGATTCACGAGCAAACGCACTAAGAGTACCTTAAAAAGATAACCGTAAGTATCATTTGATCCCTCGCTGAGCCACCCGCCGCTCACCTGGCTGCCTTACCTTTCGTCGCGTCTTCTGTTGCTTTCTTTTCCTTTTTTCAAAATGATTATAAAACTGTGGCGGCAAAGATTTAAATTGCTAACAATTTGAATTTCAGGGTTTGCCAGCACGCCACGCAAACGTCATTTCAACCCACAAACAAGTTGTCAAAGAGACCACATTCCTGCCGGAGGATGACAACAAATTCGACAAGGACAAAGCCACTCGCGAAGCACTCGCAATTCTCGACAAGGAGTACGAGATCTTCAACGATCCCCATATGCAACCAGTCAAGTCGCTTCCGCGTTATGACACTTGGGACCGCGACTTCACTCCCAAACAATGGGTCGAATACTGCTTGAAACGCCCAACAGAACCCCACGCAGTCTCGCCATGCTTCGAAAATGGCGATTACACCTGGAAACCCGTTCAAGTCCTGAGCTACGATGAAAAAGAGCGTAAATTCAAAGTCAGACAAGTCCACAACAACAAGGAGAAGACCGTAACTCGCTTGTCTCTGCTGTTCTATGCTGAGGACCCCGAGCGGTTCAAAGAGCGCGTCGAACTGTGCAAGCTCCGCCAAAAACACGTTGAGCAAGAGCTGCGCTTTACTGACCTCGTGGACAGCATCCCCGCCGATGCAGTCTCAACTCTTTCGAAAGAGCGCCGCGAAATGTTCAGCTCCAGGGCTTGGAACTTCATCTACAACAAATTCAACCAGCAAGCAACGGGCTTCGACCCTGAGAAAGTCTCAGACCAGCTCAAGAAGCTAAACCAAGTCGTCATGGAAGAGTACATCCGCCAAATGAAAAAGTGCATCGTCATCAAAGAAATGCAGGATCCCACGAACTTTGCAAAGTTTGCGAAGCTTAAGGTGCCGATTCGGATCAACAAGAAGACGAACCCTTACTTCGGCGTCGTCCGTTGCCCCAAGTACGAGTTCTCGACCAACCAGCACGAGATCGAGTAACGCCACTGGTGCAGCAAAAAGGAGGTCGCCGACATGACCATGATCCTTGCCGCCAAGTGCATCGAGTTCCAGGTGCAACGCTTTATGAAGACCGACAAGAAGGAACTCAAGCTTCCCTTAGAGCTCGAACAACTGAAGGAGAAGTAGAAGATCCACACCGAACAGGTCAGACAAAACGTCAAACTCCAATGGCGTGAATTCCTGCTCGGCGAAATGAACAAGAATTTGAATTCAAAGTACAATTTTTACCAGTACGAAGTGCTCGCGATGTACGAAGAGAGTCCGCTGAAGAGCATTCTGGTCCGATACGAGCAGATCCTCAACACTTTCCTGCGCGAGTTCACCCAGATGTCCATCGAGGACTGGGTTAATTTCATCAAGAACTACACGGTGCCCAAGTACGACAAGGGCGAACTGTGGCCACTGCAGACTGAGCCCATGATCACGATCAAGCTTCACATTGACAAACCCAAGAAGTCGTCCAAGACGAAGTCGAAGAAGAAGGAAGGCGACCCTGCTGCACCTGCCGAAGATGAAGACAGAAAGACGATCATTTACAGCCCATCTCTTGAGCGCTGTCAAGACTACCTCTGCTCGTGCATTGACTAGATTGTCGATGCCAACAACGAGTTCCAGAACCTCGAAGCAGAGCTCATCCGATTCTTGCACTTTGAGCCGAAACCAAACTTCTAAATCCCAAAGGACGAGGAAGAAATTAAGAAGAAAGAACTTCATTGGATCCTCGACGCCAAGCACCAAATCGCAGAAATGGTCAAGGAAACCATGGCTGGACCTATGGAGTTGTTAGACCAGTACAAGAAGTACGAGTTTGTACTCAACATTAGCATCAAGGCGTTCGTCGAGTCTCTGTTCGTCAATTCATCAGAAGAAGGCGATTAGCAACGAGAACAGTTGTACCCGTCTGTCTCGCTTGACGCTATCAGGGAGCAGATTGAACGCTTCTACCAAGCCGAAGTCGAAATCCTTAACGTTTCCAACAACCAGGTGGAATTCCCCATGTTCCGTGTGCAGGCTGATGGACTCAAGAAACAGTTGGCTGAGAAGGCGCGCGAAATCAAGAGGAAGCTCTGTGAGAGAACGTACAAGTGGTGCATGGACTCCGTTAGATACATCTCGAGCACCTACTCAACCATGGAAAAGCGCATCGCCAAGCAGCCCAACGACGAAGCCGAGCTTGTTGAAATTCAGGAGTTCATCGCGGTCTCCAAAAAAGAGACAAAGCAAAAGCTCGAAGATCTTCTGATTGCTGTCACCAAGCACATGGGCATGCTCGACGACTACAGCGAGAAGCTGGAAAAAGAAGAGGACGAGAAGGCTGCGAAGATCAAACCATTCTGCTTTGAAGAAGACGACATCTTCGAGATGTACAGTCTAAAGAGCTGGCCTCTAAGAATCGACGCTGCCATTTCCGATGGCCAGACCGAAATGGACAAGAAAACCGAGGAGTTCAACCAGACGCTAGACAGCGAGAAGGAACAATTCAAGAAGAATCTGATTGACTACCAAGACCGCTTTGGCAAGATCAAGCAGTTCACTGACCACAACAAGATCTTTGAGTTCAACAAACTTGCTGTGGAGCTTTACAACAACATCGATCTTGCTTAAAGAAAAGTGATGAACTTCAACGACCGCGAGAGGCTCTTCAAAATCAAGGAGTCTGAGTGGGGCGATCTTAAAGAACTTTCCGACTAGTTCAAGCCATTCTATGAACTGATTTAAACCACCCACGAAGTGAAATAGAACCTCAACGAGTGGAAAACATAGCCATTGATGAATCTGGACTCATACGAATCGATCGAGGAGGCAGTCCAAAGGAACTACTAGACGCTTACTTCGCTGAACAAAAAGCTAAGTGAAAACGACTATGACGATGTGGCGGCAGTGGCTATGGATGTGCGCGGACAGCTCGAAGAATTCCGCGTGAACTTGCCGATGATTAAACTGATCAAGAGTGACGCCATTACACAGGAGGACTGGGCTTACATCAAAGAAGCTGTTGGCAAACCTGACCTTGAGCGCGATCAAGTCACTGTCAAATCATTCGGCGAGGAATCCGACAACCTTCTCAAGTACGAGAAGGAAATCGATGATATTGTGATGAGAGCAGAGAAGAAATTCGTCCTCACGAAGAAACTTAAGAAGCTCAAGGAAGAGATGAAAGCAGTCGAAATCACAACCTTCCGCCATGAAAAAGCCAATCCTCCAGCCTGGATCTTGAAAGCCTACGACGAGATCAATACCATTCTCGACGACTAGATTCTGCAAGCTCAAGCAATGATGGGATCGTCCTACATGAAAGGCAAGCTAAAGAACGACACGGCTGGCTACGCTAGCAAACTTGACATGATGTCCCAAATCATCGATCAGATGGCCAAGTGCCAACGAACGTGGATGAATCTCGAACCAGTGTTTAGTTCGGGAGATATCGAAAAGACTTTGCCGAGCGAGACGCATAAATTCAGAGATGTTGACAAGGTCTGGCGTGAAACAACTGACCAGATTAACGAAGATCCAGGCTTGATGGAGCTGACTGAGCGCGAAAACTTGCTGACGCAATTCACAGAGGCCAACAAGAAACTTGATGATATTCAGAGATCACTTAACTAGTACCTTGAGGCCAAGTCACTGGTTTTCCCGCGCTTCTTCTTCCTTGACTCGGAAAGTCTGCTGATGTTACTCGCTTAGACCAAAGACCCTCGCGCAGTGCAGCCACATATGGACAAGCTTTTCGAAGGTATCGCTCGTGTCAAGTTTACGGAAAGAGAAGAAGTGTACGCAATGATTTCTGCTGAGCAAGAAGAAGTCCCGTTTGATCCAAAAGACAACGTCGATGTGAACGAAGGCAATAAAAAGGGTAATGTGGAAGTCTGGATGGTGGAGATCGAGAAAGTTATGATCAAAACGCTGCGCCAGAAGACCAGGGATTCGAACAAGGATTACACAAAACAGAGCCTTGAAGACTGGGTCGGTAAGTGGCCTGGTCAGGTTGTGCTTGCAGTTGATTAAATTAATTGGACTATCGGAGTCGAAGCGGCGTTTGAAGACAAAAACATTCAAGGAGCTCTAAAGAAATGCAATGATGACATTCAAAAGGTCGTCAGGATGGTCAGAGGTCAGTTGCCTAACATGCTCAGAGTGACTCTGAAGGCATTAGTTGTGCTCCAAGTCCATTCAAAAACAGTTGTCCAATCTCTACTTGACTAGAAGGTCCAGGATATTAATGATTTCCAGTGGTCTTCTCAGTTGCGGTACTACTGGGAAGAAGACGCTACGGGCAAAGGGCGCGATATGCTCAGAGTCAAGATGGTCACGGCTATCATCGACTACGGATTCGAATACCTCGGCAACTCGCCAAGACTGGTCATCACTCCACTGACTGACAGATGCTACAGAACACTTATGGGTGCAAAGAACTTGCAGTACGGCGGTGCTCCTGAAGGACCTGCAGGAACGGGCAAGACCGAAACAGTCAAAGATCTGGCCAAGGCTCTCGCTGTGCAGTGCGTCGTCTTCAACTGCTAAGACGGTCTCGATCACAATGCGATGGCGAAGTTCTTCAAAGGTCTTGCTGCCTCTGGAGCTTGGTGTTGTTTTGATGAGTTCAATCGAATCGACTTAGAAGTGTTGTCTGTCATCGCCCAACAAATCCTCACAATTCAAAATGCCATCAAAGCAAGACAGAAGTAGTTCACGTTCGAAGGAACTATTCTGAACCTCAACCCTTACTGCGCAGTCAACATTACGATGAATCCAGGTTATGCAGGCCGTGCTGAATTGCCTGACAACTTGAAGGCACTTTTCAGACCATGCGCTATGATGGTTCCCAACTACGCGCTCATCGCTGAAATCGAGCTCTACTCGTTTGGTTTTGAAAAGGCTCAACCAATCGCGATTAAAGTCACTGCCTCTCTCACTCTCAGTTCTGAGCAACTTTCTTCGCAATAGCACTATGACTTCGGCATGCGTGCGCTTAAAGCTATTCTGACTGCCTGTGGTAATCTTCGTCGCAAGCTAGAGGACTGGGAGGAGGATAAGCTAGGCTTGCGCGCCTTGAACGACGTAAACAAACCAAAGTTCACACAGAACGATGTGGATCTGTACGCAGGTATTACTGCCGACTTGTTCCCGAATGTTGTTCTGCCAGTGCCTGACTACAGCACGCTTACGAACGCGATGCTTGAGCAGTGCGCGCTTACTAACTTGTAGCCAAAACCAATTTTCTTGCAGAAATGCATCGAACTATACGAAACAATTTGCGTTCGTCACGGACTCATGGTTGTTGGTGGTGCATTTGCGGGTAAATCGAAAGTCATAAACACACTGAGCAGGTCAATGGCTGCAATCTAAGGCGATCCGAACTTTGAACACAACGTGGAAAACTACTTCATCAATCCGAAGAGTATTCTGCAGGAACAATTGTACGGCAAGTTCGACGCGGACACAGGCGAATGGAGCGATGGAGTTCTTGCAATAACGATTCGAGACTGCGCCGAGAGCGAAACTCCGGATCGAAAGTGGATTATTTTCGACGGACCAGTTGATGCTGTCTGGATTGAGAACATGAACACGGTCCTGGATGATAACAAGAAGTTGTGTCTCAGTTCAGGCTAGATCATCAAGTTGAAGCCGACAATGACTCTGATGTTCGAAGTAGAAGATCTGGCAGAGGCATCACCCGCCACGGTATCTCGCTGCGGCATGGTCTTGCTTGAAGCTCACTCGCTTGGCCACAGTGTGTTGATTGACTCGTACTGCAAACATCTTCAGAAGTTCATTCCAGAGAAAGTCATCTTTAAACTTTCAGAGCTTATGCATTACTGCGCCAACATTATGTGCGAATTCATTCGTATAAACTGCAAGCAGTGCGTTCTGACCGGTCCCAACTTCCTCGTGAACAACATGATCAACGTGCTTGACACTTTCGTCAAAGGCTGGGATGAAGAAGTTGAAAAGAAATTGAGTGACGATCCGGAGGCACCACCTGTCTACAAAACGCCAAAAGAAGCTGAAGACATTTTGAACAACGCACTTCTGTACGCAATCATTTGGGGAATGGGCGCGCAGATCGAAGAAACCTCGAGAAACAAATTCGACAAGATTTTAATGGAAATGCTTCAACAAGAGAACGTCATTAAGACGTACGGACTAGATTTAGAAGCAAACAACGAACCCAAAAAATTGCCAGTTAAGCTGCCAGAGCACACAAGTCTCTTTGACTTATGCTACTTGCCAGAAAATCTCCAATGGACTAATTGGCTCAAGACTGTTCCTGAGTATCACGTGCCGACTGACTGCACGTATGCTTCACTAGTGGTACCAACTCTTGATTCAATAAGAGTGAACAACAACTTGAACCGCTTGCTGAATGCTGGCAAGCACACCCTGATCGTGGGACCAACAGGCACAGGCAAAAGTATCTCGATAGTCCAAGAACTGAAGTCACACTTCAACAACGAGAACTACTGCTTCCTGAGCTTGGCTTTCTCTGCCTAAACTTCAGCGAACCAGACTCAAAACATCATTGATGGTAAAATGGTCCGCCGCCGAAAAGGCCACTTCGGACCTCCTCCCGGCTAGCAATGCATCATCTTCGTGGACGATCTCAACATGCCTCGCAAGGAGAAGTACGGCGCACAGCCTCCAATTGAGCTGCTTCGACAGTGGATGGACTATGGCGGCTGGTACGACATCTTCGGTGAAAAGGAGTTCAAACACATTCAAGATGTAAGGTTCTGTGCTGCCATGGGTCCGCCTGGCATTAGTGGCAATCCTATTACCAATCGTTACGTCCGTCATTACAACATTGTTTACATTGAACCTTACTCAGCTCAGTCGCAACATCAGATTTTCAGCAACGTAATGGATTGGATGTTCGGCAGAGAAACCAAGGTCCCTTGGAACACGACTGTGAAGAATCTCAAAGACACAATTGTGCAGGCAACGATTGAGACGTACAAAGAGATCTAAAAAAAATTCAAGCCGACTCCAGCCAAGTCACACTACACTTATAACTTGAGAGATGTCTCCAAGGTCTTCCAGGGCATTTCGAAGTCAGAACCACGAGCGCTGACAAAAGATGACGATATAATAAAGCTTTGGGCACACGAATGCCAACGTGTGTTCTCTGACCGTCTGATATCCCAAGAGGACCGTGACGACTTCATGGTAATGCTTAAACAGCAGGTCAAGCAACGCTTCAGGAAGGACTATGACAAGATTGTCGTAGTCACGCCACTTCTCTTCGCTAGCTACGTACCCACGATCTACGCCGAGACTGATGTCGATAAGAAAAAGCCGCTAGGAGACATCTACTGCGAGTTGATCGACAAAGATAAGATGAAGAAGAGGTCCGAGTCCATGCTCGAAGAATTCAACAATGTGAACCGCGCCAAGAAAATGGACCTCGTGCTCTTTACCGACGCAATCGAACACATCGTCAAGATCCACAGAGTCATCACAACGCAGTACGGTAATGCTCTCCTAGTCGGTGTTGGTGGTTCGGGCCGCAAGTCCCTGACCGAACTCGCGAATTTCATCGCCAACTACGACATTGTAGTACTTGAGATGGCTAAAGGTTACGACTTCAAGGCCTGGCGTGATGATATGCGCGAAAAGCTCTTCCTCGCGTGCGGATGCGACAACAAACCCTTGGTGTTCTTGTTCTCGGACACACAGATTATCAACGAAGCGTTCCTTGAAGACATCAACAACATTCTGAACAACGGTAAGATTCCCAACCTGTACTCAAAGGATGATGACAACTTCATACACGAATCGCTGAAGGAAGCATACAAATAAGAGCCAGAGTTTAAGGAGATCCAAGATGACTTCGGCAAGGTCTTTGAAATCTTCGAGAGACAAGCCCGCGACTCGCTTCACGTTGTGCTTGCCATGAGCCCAATTGGTGACGCGTTCAAAGTGCGCCTGCGTATGTTCCCAGCCCTCGTGAACTGCTGCACAATCGATTGGTTCCTGCCCTGGCCAGAGGACGCACTACAGTCTGTAGCTGAGAAGTTCCTCAAAGAGGTTGAAGATCTGCCGGCACGTGAAGGTATTGTGAAGATTTGTGTGGACATGCAGTCGAGAGCGATGGCGATGACTGAGAAGTATCGACTTGAGCTGCGTAGATATTACTACGTTACGCCGACATCGTATTTGATCCTGATCAAGACGTTCACCACCATGCTTGGAAAGCGCAGAAAGCTGGTCAACGATGAAATCTTCAAGTTTGATAGAGGTCTGACGCAGCTGGCAAAAGCTGAGAGTCTGGTCGGCACTCTTAGACAGGAACTGGAGAAGCTCATTCCTGAGCTTGAAGTTGCAGCCAAAGAATCTGCAGAACAACAAAAGATTATCGAAATTGAAAAGAAGAAAGTTGATGCTCAGAAAACTATTGCCTCAAAGGAGGCAGCTTCGGCCAAAGAGCAAAAGGATGCTGCAACGCTGATCAAAGAAGATTGCGAGAAGGCAATGAACTAAGTGATGCCGATTTATCACGCAGCCATCAAGGCTGTCAAGTCGTTGAAGGCGGGAGACATCACTGAGCTCAGAGGAACTAAGGTACCTTCCGCCGGCATGAAAGTTCTGGCGCAGGTTCTCTGTATGTTCTTCAACATCAACGCCAAGATTATCAAGGCTCAAACAGCAAAAGATGTTGACCAGAAAGACTACTGGGAACCTTGCAAGCAATAACTTCTGACAGCAGCACTGCTTCAAAAGCTGCAGGACTACCCGAAGGACAACGTTGCTGAAGAACTTGTGATTTCAGTCAACCCTATTTTGAATAGTGCTGATATGTCTGACGAAAAGATGAAGCAAACATCAGCAGCTTGCTTCGGTATTGCATCTTGGTGCAAAGCCATTGTGAAGTACCACGAAGCTATGAAAATTGTCAAACCTAAGTAAATTGAGCTGAAAGATGCCGAAGAAAAGTCTGCTGCTGCCAAGAAGGCTCTTGATGAAGCCAACGAGAACCTTGCCGCAGTCGAGGCTGCTTTCGCCGAACTTGTAAGGAAGTTGCAAGAAGCCCAAAACAAAGAAGCCGAGCTGAAGTCCAAGAAAGAGAATTGTGAGTATAAAGTGTCGCTCGCTGATAGTCTGATTGGTGGTCTCAAGGGCGAGAGAGAAAACTGGATCAAGCTGCTGGCCCAGCGCAAGAACGACAGAGAGGCACTCGTCGGCGACACTATCGTCTGCTCGGGCTTCCTCGCCTACCTCGGAGTCTTCGTTGCCAGTTACCGCTCAGACTGCGTCAAAGAATGGAGTGCGATGCTCTAAAAGTTCAACATTTCTTGCACGGCAGGCTTGGACCTCGTAAAGGTGCTCGGCAACCCTGTTAAAATCGCCAAATGGCAGAAATTCGGTCTCCCGCAGGACAACTTCTCGACCGAGAATGCGATCATTTGGAAGAACTCCGACCGCTGGACTCTTTGCATTGACCCCCAGATGCAAGCTAACAAATGGCTGAAGAACATCAGCGAAGTGAAAGCAGGCGGCAAAGAAAATGTGAGGGTCATCAAGCCAACGACTGAGCAAAAGCTCATGTCCAGACTAATCGAGGCTTCCATGTCACTGGGGCATATCGTCATCTTTGAGGACGCAAACGAAACTTTCGACCCGCTGCTTGATCCCCTGCTCTCAAAGCAGCTGAAGAAGGAAGGCACGGACTGGATGATCAAGTTTGGTGAGGGTCTAAAACAATACAGCTTGGATTTCAAGCTCTACATCACCACCAAGATTGCCAGACCACACTACAGCCCAGAAATCTGCGTGAAAGTTACGATGATCAACTTCATGGTCACGCCAGACGGCCTGCTTGATCAAATCGGCTCAGTCATCCTGAGAATCGAAGATAACAAGAAGTACAATCAAAAAGAAAAGTGCATCAGCGAGAAAGCTGAATACGAAAAGCAGATCAAACAAAAGCAGGACGAAATCCTCAACCTCCTCGCCAACTCCAAAGAGGACATCCTCGAAGACAAGGAGCTGAAGTCGGCGCTGGACGAGAGTCAGATCGCAATGCAAGCGATTGAGGTTGCGATGGCCAACATGGAGAAGACGATGAAGGGTATCGATGCTTCGCGCAAGGAATTCGAGCCCATCGCGCTTCGTGTGTCGAGGCTGTTCTTCGTGCTGACTGAGCTTATCAACGTCAACGACATGTATCAGTACTCGCTTGACTTCTTCATTGGCATCTTCGAGAAAGTGCTCACAGACTCCAAGGATCCGAAACAACAAGCTTTGCAGGAGGCTGAAGGTCTTGCGGACAAGAAGATCAGATACAAGTGGTTCATTTCGGAGTTCTAAAAGCGACTGTTCAAGCAGGTGAGTTGGTCGTTGTTCGAGAACCACAAGCTGCTGTTCGCGTTCCTCATCACCATCAAGGTCATGGACGAGGTGAACGTCGGTGGAGTCAACACGAGCGAGCTCCGTTTCATGATGGCAGGCAGCACCAAAGTCCAGTCAACGCATCCCAACCCCACAGGCTCTGGCGGCTGGCTTTCGGACAAAAACTGGTGCGCGATTGAAGAAATGACTGAACTGTTCCCTAAGAGCTTTGCCGGCTTCGATAAGAGCTTTGCGGAGAATATCAAGGAATGGCAGAAGTTCTACGATCATTCAGCTCCTCAGACTATCGAGAAGTGGCCTTACACATGGTAGAACAACCCATTGGAGCTAATCCACAAAACGATGATCATGCGCGTGATCAGACCCGACAAGGTTTCGCAAATGATTACTCAACTCGTCCTTGCCCAGATGGGTGAGTACTACGTCAAGCCAGTTGCTTTCGATATTCACGAGCTTTACAGTTTCTCAAACAACAATGCCCCGATTATCCTTGTGATCTCGCCGGGTGCAGATCCAATGTCTGAAATTCAGAAGTTTAGTGCAGCAACGAAGATCAAAGTTGAGTCAATTTCGCTCGGCAAGGGTCAGGACAAGAAAGCAACAGAAGCCATCCGAGCCTCCCAGAATGCCAAAGCAGAAAGAGGCTCTGATGGTACTTGGGTCGTCCTGCAAAACTGCCACTTGTGTCCATCCTTCATGCCCTAACTCGACGCACTCATTAATGAGGTCAAAAAGAACGATGACAGCAGCTTCAGAATCTGGCTGACGACCATGCCTTCCAACCAGTTCCCTGTCACCATCGTCCAGAATGGCTTAAAGGCAACCAGTGAGCCCCCCAAAGGTCTTAAGCCGAACATTACAAAGTCTTTTAGAACACTCGTGACAGACAACGAGATCAAAGACTGCCAGCAGCCGACGGCTTTCAAGAAACTCGTCTATGGACTTTGCTTCTTCAATGCAGTCATTCTGGAGAGAAGAAAGTTCGGTGCGCTTGGTTGGAACGTCCGCTACTAGTTCTCCGTGCCGGACCTAGACATCTCAAAGCAGCAACTGTTTTAGTTCCTGAATCACTACGAGGACATCCCATTCCCTGCTCTCAACTACATGGTTGCTGAAGCCAATTACGGTGGCAGAGTGACGGACCCGAAGGACAGAAGATGCATCATTACAATCCTGAAAGACTACTACAACGCCCAGTTGGTGAACGAACCCAACTACAGGCTGAGCGGCTCATCCCACTACATTATGCCTAACGTTGAAGAAATCTACAAGCGTGACGACTTTGTTAACTACATTGAAAGCAACCTTCCGTTCGAAGACAAGACTGAAATCTTCGGCATGCACGACAATGCCGAAGTCACCTCGGCAATCAACTTCACCAACGAGTTCTTAGCAGCCGCGCTCACCCAGCAGCCCAGATCAATCGCAGCAACTGGTGGCAAAACGCCCGACCAGATTCTGGACGAAACAGCGACATCAATTTTGAACAAATTACCGGCTCCATTCGACACCGAGGCTGCGTCTCGCAAGCACCCTCTTAAGAAAGAAAAATCAATGAACACTGTGCTGCAGCAGGAGATCTTGCGCTTCAACAAGCTGCTCAATCTGGTTCGCGGACACTTAAAGCAACTGAAGCAAGCCATCAAGGGTGAGGTCGTCATGAGCCCAGACCTCGAAATCATCTCAGCCGCACTGTTCGACAACAAGATCCCAGAACTCTGGAGCAAGCGGTCTTACCCATCGATGAAGCCGTTGGCTTCTTACATCGTCGATTTTGCGGCTCGTCTCAAGTTCATCCAGGACTGGATTGACAATGACTGCCCCTAAGTATTCTGGCTCTCAGGTTTCTACTTCACGCAGAGTTTCCTGACAGGCTTGAAGCAAGACTTCGCACGCAAGTTTACCATCGCTATCGACAAGATCGAATTCACGTTCTAAGTTATCTCGGATGAGACCAAGTACGATCTTACAAAGTCTGCATCAGATGGAGCTTACGTCGACGGCCTGTTCATTGAAGGCTGCCGTTGGGATGAAAAGATGGGCGTATTAGCTGAGTCTCTCCCAAAAGTGCTGCTCACTCGTATGCCTAAGATTTGGTTCAAACCGCAAGAGGTAAATCCAAAGACAGGTATGATCGATCACGGTCACATTTACACGTGTCCACTGTACAAAACATTGGAGCGTTTCGGAACACTTTCGACGACGGGTCACTCTACCAACTTCGTGCTTGATGTAATGCTGCCAATCTAGCAGAAGCATCCCGAGTCTCACTGGATCAAGCGTGGAGTCGCCATGGTTACTCAAGACAACGACTGAGCACATAGTGCCTCCGTTAAGTTCATTCATTCAAATTTGCATACTCTACAATTTTTATTTTTCCTTCTTACTTTCTTTTCACTCTTTGGGGTTTTGGGGTTTTGGGG
>Ga0075472_10000727_pt1 | contig 13882 bp, 18 predicted proteins | sample DEB19_08_DNA_3_FD_77014 | JGI IMG/M metagenome (GOLD analysis project Ga0075472, IMG submission 77014) | Aqueous microbial communities from the Delaware River and Bay under freshwater to marine salinity gradient to study organic matter... | ecosystem: Environmental > Aquatic > Marine > Coastal ...
CAAGGTTCCGCATGGCAAAAGTGGCCCTTGGCGCATTGAGCCGTTCGTGGTCGAGATGGGCATTCCGTACTTGCGGCTCGCACGCGATGGCCGCGATCCTGGGCTCGGTACCTTCACCAAGCTGGTGCACGAAAGGCACGGAGTCGTGATGAGCGACACCCATGCCGAGATCAATGACTTCGTCAAGTTCCTGCCCCATCTCGACGGCAGGGTCTTGATCACCGGCCTGGGCCTGGGGATGGCGGTTCAGGCGCTGCTCTCCAAACCGACAGTTACCAAGATCACTGTGATCGAAAAAGACCCGCACGTGATCGAGCTCTCTGGCCCGACCTACGAAAAGGACAAGCGTGTTCAGATCATCTGCGCCGATGCCCTTTCCTGGAAGCCACCCAAGGGTGCAAAGTACGACTGCGCCTGGCACGACATCTGGAACGAAATCTGCGGCGACAACTGGCCGGAGATGAAACGGATGCGCCTTCACTATCGTGCATTCGTGGCTGCTGGCCGGCAATTCTGTTGGGGGCAGCACGAGACTGAGCAGAACCACAAATCATGACGCCGAAACCGGGCACGCGGTGTGTGCTCGGTCGCCGCAGCGATGGCTCCGCGCGGCCTGATGATGGCAAGCCACTTAGGAGGAATCAAGATGACTATTTACGTATGGCGCAAAAGGCGCTACGCGACCATTGCTGGCCTTCACAATGCTATGCTGAGGGTGTGGCCTGGGACTGCGATCTCGTTCGTGCACGACTGGTGCCTGTTGCACAAGCCAGATGGCACCTTGTTGCACTTCGCACGAGGGGTGTGCATTGAGGGTGAAGCCAGCATCGCTGACTCGCCGACGGAAGGAGGTGTGTGACCAACAAAGGGCTGTGTCCTCTTGAATGAGGCGCAGCCCTTTTTTTGTGTGCTGTTCACCCAGAGCAACTAGGTGTGCGGCATTATTGACAATCCTGATGAATTGGAAAGTTGATTAAAAACAGAAAAGCGAAAGGGTTCGGCTCGAAAATCTTTCGTTTCTGGACACGGAATGGCAATCTCAATGAATTCTAAATCTGCTCGAGAAACGAAAAACGAAAGAAAAAACGCGGTGTGCTGTGGACTGGGGTGAACGAATGCAATGGTTTGGGTTTTTGACGCAGGACCTTGAACAGGAAAAAGGAAAGGCGATCCATCCAATTTTTCGTTTTTCGTTTTACCCCCCCATTTCCCCTTTTAGAGAAATTTTGCCAGGGGAGAGTTAGAAAAAGGTAGGGATGGAAAGTTGGGGGGTAAAACGAAATCCGAAATTTCGGATGAAATTTCTGTTGGAAATGATTTTGTTTTTCATTCTCATCGAGGTGCGGCATAATGGATGACTCGAAAGAGTTGGAAGATGACTCGAATGATTCCTTTGTGCGGGGGCAGTTTTGGCGAGTTGGGTCGTTGCAAAGACGAGACCGCTGTGTGAGCTGAAAGCTGGGCGCAATCTGCGCCAACAGGGCTTCGAGGTTTATTTGCCGCAGATGCGTACGCCGAATCAGCGCGTGGCGCTCATGTTCCCGAGCTATCTGTTCGTTCAGGTTATTGACCGGTGGTACTCAATCCTCGGGACGATCGGGGTTTCGTACGTGCTGCGCGATGGGGATGTGCCGGCACGGTTGCCGGAAACATTTGTTGACAGTTTGAAGGCACGCGAGAGGGACGGAGCTGTGGTGCTGGATGAGGCACCGAGCGAGGTTGTGCCGGCGCTCAAGGTTGGGCAGCGCGTGCGGATAGTTGGTGGACCACTTCAAGGAAAACTCGGCTTGTATGACGGCATGACTGCCCATCAGCGGGAGGTCGTGCTGCTTGGATCGTTGGGCCGAGTTGAGATGGCGTCAGGGAATTTGGTTGCTGCTTGACGTTGCTTGAGGTGGGTGGGCCCGACAGAAGTGCTGTCTGGGCATCGGCGGTAGCACCTCTGCGGAAAGCGACAATGGCAAAGCCTAAACAAGAGACGCTGCCGAAACTCCATGGCGGCTCACTTTATCGTCACGAGTATGCGCACACGGTTTATACCATCGCGCTGCTTGGGGCGACAGACCGTGTTTTGGCTGATGCGTTTGATGTTTCTGAGGAAACCATCCAGCAGTGGAAGCACGATCACCCTGAATTTGCCACGGCCTGTAAAAAAGGCCGAATATTTTCGGACATGTATGTCTCGCAGTCGCTGTATGGCAGAGCAGTGGGCTTTGAGCGCGAGGAGGAACAAGCGGCTGTGCACCAGGGACGCGTGGTGCGCTACAAGATCAATAAATATTATCCGCCAGACCCGACCTCAGCAATCTTCTGGTTGAAGGCGCGTGCAGGGTGGAAAGATCGGAATGCCGATGAAGAGCAAGGCGCACAGGGCAACAACTTTACAAGAATCGAACGAGTTTACGTTACGCTTGGAAAAGATCCTGGCGGGACGCAAGAGATACAGCAAGAACGGAAAAAGCCAGGCAGGACAAAAACCAAAACCAAAACCAAAGGGCAAAGTCCTCCAGATTAAAACTCTGCCCGCCTTTCGCCCCTTGGACTGTGATGCCCGTTACAAGGGTGCCAAGGGCGGTCGTGGTTCAGCCAAGTCCTGGTTCTTTGCCGACTCAGCGATCCAGCTTTTATACAATTATCCCAACACACGTTTCTTGTGCGTGCGCGAGGTTCAGCGGAGCCTGCAGCAGTCGGTCAAGTTGCTGCTTGAAGATCGCATCAAGGACCTTGGCGTTGGTGATCACTTCAAGGTTTTGAATACGCACATTGAGTGCGGCAACTCTGGGCGCGTGATCTTCCAGGGTATGTCTAACCAAACGGCCGAGAGCGTCAAGTCGTTTGAGGGTTATGACGTCGCCTGGGTCGAGGAAGCGCAGAGCTTCTCCCAGCGCAGCCTGGACCTGTTGCGCCCGACAATCCGCAAGCCTGGGTCTCAGCTTTGGTTCAGCTGGAACCCGATGTCGCCTAAAGACCCTGTTGATGCATTCTTCCTGAAAAATCCTCCGAAGGATGCAGTGTCTGTTCACGTTTCATACGAGGACAATATCTGGTTCCCAGAGGTCCTGCGCAATGAAATGGAATATGACAAGCGTCGCGACCCAGACAAGTACGCTCACATCTGGTTGGGTCACTACCAAAAGCAATCTCAGGCGCGCGTCTTCAAGAACTGGCAGGTGGACGAGTTTGAGGAAGAGCCTGGGGCGCGGTTTTACTTTGGTGCGGACTGGGGCTTCTCACGCGACCCAACGGTTTTGATTCGTTGCTGGATCAAGGGGCGCACGCTGTTCGTTGATCATGAAGCGTATCGCGTTGGTTGCGAGATTGATCAGACACCGCAGCTGTTCAATTCGGTTCCGGCCGCGAATGAGTGGCCGATCTTGGCGGACAGCGCGCGACCTGAAACAATCTCCTACATGCAGCGCCATGGTTTCCCCAAGATGGTCCGTGCCAAGAAGGGACCGAACAGCGTCAAGGACGGCATTGAGTTCCTGAAGTCGCACGACATTGTTGTCCACCCGCGCTGCAAGCACACCATCGACGAGTTGTCAATGTATTCCTACAAGGTGGACGACAAGACCCAGGAAGTTCTGCCGCAGCTTGATGACACCAAGAACCACGTGATCGATGCGTTGCGGTATGCACTTGAGTCCACGCGTCGGGCGACGCCTGTTGCCATTTCGGCCTTTGCAGCGCCGCAGGTGATCCGTGGCTAGACTGACTGCCGAAATGCTGGCCACATCGATCCGCATGGAGCTTCTGCGCATTGCGCTGGCTTATAGCAAGGGAGAGCTGCCTCTCTCCGAGGTGTTGGAGGATGCAGGCAGGCTGGAAGATTTTGTTTTCGGGGATCAGCCCCACAACACGGAGAGTGCCTTGCTCAACCTGAACGAAGTTCGAGCGCGCGGAAAGGCATAAGTCATGGGGCTTGTTTCCGTCCTGAAGCAGATCATTATGCCGACACAAAGGACAGTGGCGCCGTCTCGCGCAGCTGGCGTCCCCGGCACAGCCATCACCAACGGCTACATTGTCGGCAATGAGCGCAATTCCAAGCTGGTTGGCTCCGAGCGTTACCGCACTGCCGCAGACCTGCTCGCCAACATCAGCATTGTGGCTGCCGGCACGCGCTACTTCCTCAACCTGATTGCACATCCGGCCTGGTCGATTGAGCCAGCCGATGATAGCCCAGAGGCGATGGAGGCGGCGGAGTTTGTCGAGAGCTGCATGTATGACATGACAGCTTCTTGGGCGCGCATCATTCGGCGGAGTGGGTTGTACCGCTTTCACGGGTTTGCCATTCAAGAGTGGGTGGCGAAGAAACGAGCGGATGGCCGCATCGGCTACGCGTCAATCGAGCCGCGTCCGCAGTTCACCATCGAGCGTTGGGACATGGACGACCAGTTCCAGGTTCGCGGAGTGATTCAGCGTGGCCCAGAGTCGGGGCAGGAGTATTATCTGCCGCGCGAGAAGTTGATCTACCTTGTTGACGACACCCTCACTGACAGCCCTGAAGGCATGGGGTTGTTCCGTCACTTGGTGGAGCCATCGGAGCGCTTGAAGCGTTATCTGGAATTGGAGGGCATGGGCTACGAGCGCGATCTGCGCGGCATACCGATCGGTCGTGCGCCTTTGACAGCCATCAACAAGGCGGTCGCAAACAAGGAGCTGACCGAGGCTGAAGGCAACGCCATGGTGCAAGCGTTGCGTGACTTCGTGAAGATGCAGGCCAAGAAGCGCGACACTGCGCTGGTGCTTGATTCACAGCCCTACGAGAACACCACAGCGGACGGCCTGCAAGTGACGGGCGATCAGATGTGGGATGTTGAACTCCTGACAGGCGTCAGCTCCGGCCTGGAGGCGATGGGCCTTTCAATCAATCGTGAGATCGAGGAGATTGCGCGCATCCTCGGGGTGGAAAGCCTGTTGTTGGGTGGCGCAAGCAGCGGCGGTAATCGGGCACTGTCCGAGGACAAGTCACGCAATCTCTACCTCACTGCTAATGTGACGCTGAATGATATTGCCGAGACGATGGAGCGTGACTTTGTCAATCCGCTTTGGGCCTTGAACGGTTTTGACGATGCGCTGAAGCCGACCTTCAAGACCGAGGATGTGTCGTTCCGTAGCATTTCGGAGATCACTGCCGCGCTGCGTGACATGGCCACAGCTGGCGCAGTTCTTGCACCGGATGATCCGGCGATTGACGATGTGCGAGACCTGTTGGGCATCTCTCGCCAGCCTGAAGACCCTCTTGCAAGAACAGTGTTGCAGCAGCCAGACGAAGCTGTCCCTGGCGAGGGAGACGTGCCAGAAGAGCTGCCGACCGCAGAAGACCAAGCAGCTCTCGATGGCAAGATCAAGAACAAGTCGCGAGGATCGCGGAGGCGTGGTCGCGGAAAACGCGCCTCCGTGATATGATGAGTCAAGCGGTGCGCCTGCCCCCGACGATCCCCTGTGTCGTCGGTGTGCACGACTTGACGGGTGGATGGTGGGCATCTTCCTCGCTTCAAAGGAAAACGAGATGAGTGACGACACCCCGTTCGTGACAATCGGCTCTGACACCTACGAGGTGTATGCGGACGTGACGTCGGCTGATTACTATTTGGCCGCGAGCATCACTTCGGATGGCGTCGCATGGCGAGCAGCCACTGCGGACACAAAGGCGCGTGCCTTGGTGACATCAACGCGCTGGATTGACTCGGCGGAATGGCAGGGCAGCAAGGCGGTGGACGATCAGCCTTTGGCTTGGCCGCGCAGCGGCATCAGCGGGGTTAATTCTGACGCATGGCCGACAGCAATCACTGAGTCGTGCATCGAGATGGCTGCGAGGCTCGTGGCTGATCCTGATCTGCGGAAGACGCAGAAAGAGGCAATCGCGCGCAGCCTGAAGGCAGGCTCGGTTGCGATTGAGTATTGGCGTGGACAGGACGTGCAGACGCTAACCTTCTTCCCGACTGACATCATGAAGGCGATTGGTCAGTGGTTGACAGGAGCGAACGCTCTGTTTGGTGGCGGGATCGCGACCGGCACTGATGGAGAAAGCGCGTTTGAGGAGGGGTACGACTTCAACAGGGGCTACTAGAAATGAGAGCGTGCGTTATGACAGGAGGCGGCTTGGCCAGGGGCGGGTCGCTTTTTGAACAGGGCATTGCACGAGCAGGTTACGAACTTGTTCCGAGAGCCTACAAAAAGCCAAGCCCAGAAGATGTTCTCATCCTCTGGAACCGGCACAAGCACATGGAAGCAATCGCAAGGGACTATGAGCGCGTGGGCGCGCGAGTGGTCGTTGCGGAGAATGGCTACTTCAGCCGTGACCCAGCTGGGCGAAAGTATTATGCCCTGTCCATTGGCCATCATGTTGGTGCAGGCAAGTGGATTGAGGGTGGGCCGGAGCGCTGGGACAGCTTTGGCTTCAAGGTGAAGCCTTGGCGAGAGGACGGACGCCACATTCTTGTCTTGCCGCAGCGCGGCATTGGTGAGAAGGGCATTGCGATGCCGCGCAACTGGTTGGCGAGTGCGCTTGATCGTCTGCGTCACTCCACCAAGCGGCCAATCCGCATAAGGCACCACCCAGGGCCAGAGAAGTCTGAGCCCTACGAAGATTTGCGCGACGCGTGGGCTGCTGTTGTTTGGGCGTCGAGCTCAGGATTAAAATCTATGCTGGTCGGTGTGCCTGTGTTCTACGACTTTCCCGACTGGGTTGGCGCACCAGCAGCAAAGCAAGGTTTGGACGAAATCGAAAAGCCGGCACTTGGCGACCGCTTGCCCATGTTCCGCCGTCTTGCTTGGGCACAGTGGCGCGCCGAGGAAATTGCATCAGGGGAGGCTTTTAAGTGGCTTCTGAAGTCTTGATCTATGTGACCTACCAGCACAAGAGGAGCGTGGTCGTAGGTCAAGCAATGCTTCACGGCATTAAGAAGGTCGGTGATCGCGCGGTGCTGAGGGATGTGCGCACCTACAAACGGCCAGAGGGCAGTGTTGCAGTTTTCTATGGACTGGCTGATGGCTGCCGACGTGTTTTCAGGGAGTACGTGGACGCAGGGCTGAAGGCCGTTTATGTGGACCTTGGTTATTGGAAGCGCAAGGACGGCGGCAACTTCGCAGGTTATCACAAGCTCTCGGTGAACAACCGTCACCCCACCGAGTATTTCCAAGCGCGACCCAAGACGATCGAGCGCGCCAAGAGTTTCGGGCTGGAGGTGAAGCCTTGGCGCGCAGGAGGCACGCACATCTTGCTGGCCGGCATGAGCCCAAAAGGTTCGAGGGCTGAAGGCTTTGCACCGAGCCAGTGGGAAACTCGCGCAGTGCGCACCATCAAGGAACAGACCAAGCGTCCAATCGTCTATCGACCGAAGCCCAAGTGGGACATCGTGCCCAAGATACCTGGCACCTTGTTCCGTGCCGGAGAGAGCCTTGAGCAAGCCTTGCAAGATTGCTTCGCTGTGGTGGCCCATCACAGCAACGTAGCAGTGGATGCGCTGCTTGAAGGCATCCCGGCTTTTGTGGCCGAGGGCGTGGCAATGCCGATGGCACTGACTGATCTGCGCAAGATCGAGGAGCCATTGCGGCCGGAAAACCGAGAGCAGTGGGTTGCGGACCTGGCTTGGACCCAGTGGAGCGTTGCGGAGATGCAAGAAGGGTCGGCATGGCGCTATCTCAAAGACGACGGGTTGGTGCCATGAGGGTCGTTTTCATCGCGAGCGACAAACCGCGCGAGCAGTTGCTGGCAGATGCCTTCTTGATGGGCGCAGCACGCCACGGGCACGACATCAAGACTGTTGCTCGTGATGAGGACCTGCCGGCTGGGGCTGCTGACGTTGTGTGCATGGTCGGGGTGAAGTCGCGCGAGTTGTTCCAGCAGCATCACCGGGCTGGTGCGCACATCATCTACTTTGACAAGGGCTATGTTCGCTCGCGCACAACTAGTGGGCCGCGCGGTTGGGAGTTCTGGCGAGTGTCGATTGATGCGCATCAACCGATCGCGCACATGAATGAGCAAAAGGCTCCGGCAGACCGGCTCGACCGTTTGGGCCTGGAGATGCAGCCCTGGCGCGCGGCAGGAAACCAGGTGGTGCTTGCTGGTTCGTCCGCAAAGTATCACGCTTTCTATGGCCTGCCTTCTCCGACCGAGTACTGGAGAAAGATCGTCAGGGAGCTGCGCATCACCACGTGGCGTCCGTTGGTCTATCGACCGAAGCCTTCATGGAAGGATGCGGTGCCGATTCGCAAGACGCGCTACTCCGGACCGGAGGAGGGCATCACCCAGGTGCTGTCCGGCGCGCACGCCATGATCACGCACGGTTCCAACGCCTGCTTTGAGTCGGTGCTGGCTGGGGTGCCGGTGATCTCTCTTGGGCCTTCGGTTGCACGACCGATCTCCAGCACAGAGCTAGCGAAGCTGGAGGCTCCGTATCTGGCCACAGACAAAGAGCGCTGGCAGTGGTTGGCGAACCTGGCCTATTGGCAATGGACACTTGCCGAGTTCTCCAGTGGGGAGGCTTGGGACTTTCTCTCGGGACAGATTCATGCCTAGCGCTGCCTATGAACAAGCCTTGCGCGAATGCACAAAGCACCACGCGCAGTCCAAAACCTTCTCTGGCCGTCTTTTGCGTCCGCACAAGAAGTTCTTGACAGCTCTGCTTCAGCGTCATGGCGCTCAGAGCGTGCTCGATTATGGCGCTGGAAAGGGCGAGCAGTACAGTTGGGTTGACCCAGAAGACGGAAAAACTCTCGAGCAAGCATGGGGTGTTGATGTCTGCAAATACGATCCTGCTTGGCCTCCTTACGCGGATGAGCCGCAAGGAGTGTTTGATATTGTCATCTGCACCCATGTGCTGGGTTCAATACCGAAGGCGGATCTTCCGTTTGTCATTCGGAGGATCATGGGCTTCGCGACGAAGGCAGCTTTCATCGCGGAGAAGATAGGCCCAATCAAAAAGAATGTGCTGTCCAACCCAAAGATCTTTCCGCACGGATGGCACGCGATTGATTGGATTGATGCGATTGCGCCGCACAGGCGCGAGGGCATCGAGACGCATTTGGTGGTCAGATATAAATCGGACCACGGAGCATTCACAGGGCACTTTGCGCTATGAAGATCAGGGTCTTGGGCGGCGGTTGGTATGGGTGTCACATTGCGCTTGCACTTCGCAATCTCGACCATGAGGTCGAGCTGCACGAGATCCATGGCGGCTTGTTCATGGGAGCCAGCGGCTCCAATCCGGCGCGCTTGCATCAGGGCTTTCATTATCCACGATCGAGGTTGACGCGGGCAGCTTGCTTGGACCATGCTGAGAAGTTCATGGCTTTCTATGGGGAGCTAACGCGCGCTGTACCCATCAACCTCTATGCTGTGGCGCGTGACTCTCTGGTGGACTTTGGCACCTATAAACAGGTGCTGGCTGGCGAGGTGCCTTTTATTCCAGTGCACGACCCATCTGAGTATGGATTGTGCGAAGTTGAAGGCGCACTGTTGACGGGTGAGCGGCACATCGTGATCGCAAAAGCTCGCAGACACTTCGAAAGAGAACTGGCTGGCGATGCTTATTTATTTTGCAAACCAGCCAAGGAACTTGACGACAAAGCATGGGACTGGACCATCGACTGTACCTTCTGTGCTTTGGACGCTGAGGCCATTGATCGGTATGAGCCTTGCGTCACTGCGCTGCTTGAGGGTCCGTGCAACACCGCCGTCACAATCATGGATGGGCCATTCCCTTCGATCTACCCATGGCAAGAGGAGAACAATCTCTCCAGCCTGACCAGTGCGCTCCTTACTCCTCTCTCCAAGACCTGCCGGAGCTGGAAAGAGGCACAAGAAATGCTTTACAGCACCGAGCAATCGGAGCTGGCCGCCAGGTGCGAGCAGATGCTTGACCAAATCTCCAAGTTTTGGCCGGCAGCGCGAGATCTCTACAAGGTGGTGGATTATCGCACTGGCGTTCGTGCCATGCCTAAGAGCAACGCCGACGCACGACTGGTGGACGTGGTGCAGGTTGGTGAGCGTGCCTTGCGCGTTCGAGCAGGGAAGATTGACGCGGTGTTTCGGGCGGAGGCTTTGATCCGCGAGAGGATTGGCGCGTGATCGGGATCGTCGGTCACAAGACCACCATCGCTCAAGCGTTCGTCCAGCTGCTGCCGAAGGAAGAAGACCACCAGGAGCACCGACTTGAAAGGCTGCCCGTTTGGCACGATCGGTATCTGATCTGCTCGGGGCGGCTTGTTGGAGCCAGCCTCTCCGATATACGCAGGGAGGATGGTCACGCGGTCTGGGACGACAATTTCATGCAGATCGCTACTGTTCTAGACACGATCCTCGCGAGCAACACAAAGGCGCGAGTGTGCGTCATCGGGTCTGAGTCTGGATACAGCGGCAGCCATGACATGGCCTATGCTGGCGCAAAGGCTGCTCTTCACCTATATGTTGAGACGAAGAAGCTACTTTTCCCTGACCAGCAGCTGGTTGCCATTGCCCCCTCAATAATCGAGGACTCTGGCATGACGCGTCGTCGGACAGACATCGATCGCGTTGTTGAGCGTGCCCAACGCAACCCCAAGGGGCGGCTTTTGGCCGCGAGGGAAGTAGCGAGGCTGGCTTATTTCCTTTTGTACGAGGACCAAGGCTACATCTCGGGCACTGTGATCCGGATGAACGGCGGGGAGAAGCGCTGATGGTTGTGCGCTTGAAGCAAGGGCAGCACGAAGAACTTGCCAACCTCGAAGCGTTGTTTCGATCTGGGATCATCACTCGCTGGGGCGTGGCGTTAGATGGTGGCGCTAACGTTGGCGGATGGAGCCGAGCACTCGCGGCACGCTTCACGTGTGTGTTGGCATTCGAACCAGCACCTGACACCTTTGCGCTGCTGAAGAGTAATGTGGTTGATCTTCCGAATGTTTCTGTTTTTCCTGTCGCATTGATGGACAAGATTGGTTTGGTGGACATGATCCACCCAGGCAAGAGCCAGGCCCTAACCAATCGTTGTGCAAAATGGAATTCGGGTGGAGCGTCCAAAGCAGCAACCATTGACAGCCTCACCTTGCCAGCTTTGGACTTTCTCAAGTTGGACCTGGAGGGAGCCGAGCCGCTGGCAATCTCGGGCGCGCATGAGACGCTGACCAAACTGCGTCCGTTTGTCGTGATTGAAGAGTTTGGACACTCTCACCGATACAAATACGTTGAAGGCTCAAGTCAAGCCATGCTTGAGCAGCTCGGATACCGCAAGGTTTGGGAAGCAGGGCCCAATCAGGGATTTCAAATATGACGACGGCAGTGATGACGGGGTTTTCTCCGGCAGGTTACCAGGAGTACGGCAAGCGCTTTTTGGAAACCTTTGAACAGTTCTGGCCGGAAGAGGTCGAGCTGAATGTTTTTGTTGAGGAGCCGTGGCCTGGGCCTGTGCACAGAGCGATGGCTTACTCACTGTGGTCTCGGTGCCTTGGCCAGCGTGAATTCCTCGATCGTCACAAGGACAACTTGGAGGCTCAGGGCCGAAAGCCCAATGCTCGGTGGAAGGAGAAGGAGTGCATCGCCGGTTACAGCTTTCGCTTTGACGCAGCCAAGTTCTCTCGGCAGTGCTTCATCCCGGAGGCTGCTGCTTCTTTGATGGAAGATGGCAGCGTGCTGTGTTGGCTTGATGGGGACGTCGTTTCTTTCAACCACGTGCCGGAAGGTTTCATTGAAGGCCTGCTTGGGCAGCACGACTGCTGCTACCTCGGGCGCGGGATGAAGCACTCGGAGCTAGGCTTCTGGGCTTGCAGACTTTCACCGCTGGTGCGTGAGTGGCTGCGCGATTTGGCGGAGCTCTTTCGCTCTGACAAGATTTTCAATCTGCATGAGTGGCACAGCGCTTACGCCTGGGATCATGCGCGAAAGGTTTATGAGAGCAAGGGTCTCCGCGCGCACAACCTCACTCCCAATGGCTCTGGCCACGTATGGTTTCAGTCCCCGTTGGGCAACTATATGGATCACCTGAAAGGCGATCGCAAGGCGACTGGTCGGTCTAAGGAGCGTCGGGCATGAAATCGTCTACCGCCATGTCAATTTGGATCGGGTTTGATGAAAGAGAGGTGGCTGCGTTTGCTGTTGCCTTCTCTTCGATCCGTCGGCGGCTGACTGTGCCCATCCCGATCAATTCGCTGGTCCTGGATCACTTGCGCGAGAAAGGTCTCTATTGGCGGCCGACGGAAAAGCGCGGCAGTCAGCTCTGGGACGTCATCAGTGACGCCCCGATGAGCACAGAGTTCGCGATCTCCAGGTTTCTTGTTCCGCACCTGGCCAAGACCGGCTGGGCCTTGTTCACCGACAGTGATGTGATGGCCTTGGGCAATGTCGCGCGGCTTTTTGCCAGCGCTGACAAAACAAAAGCAGTGATGTGCGTAAAGCACAAGCACACACCTCCGCCCAATGCCGTCAAGATGGATGGCCAGGCGCAGGTGCCTTATGCGCGGAAGAACTGGTCGTCTGTCATGCTCTTCAATTGCGACCATCCTGCCAACAAGGAGCTGACGCCAAAGTTGGTGAACACCTTGCCAGGTCGTGACCTGCACAGGTTCTGCTGGCTGGACGACAATCTCATTGGTGACCTGACACCAGACTGGAACTACTTGGTCGGTCTGAGCAAATCCAAAGACCCACAGCTGGTGCATTTCACCGAAGGGTTTCCACAAATGCCAGGCTATGAGGATCAGCCCTACGCCAAAAAGTGGCGCCGAGAGTTGAAGGCATGGGCCAGCAAGCCATGATGTCACAGCGCATCGTCTTCGAGCGTCCACCGATCTTCAATGAAGCGCGGTCGTTGTTCGGCCAGCGAGTTGAACGGGCGATTTTCTCGTGGGGTGACGTTATTTATAACCCTGCGCGGATTTCGATCCCGGCTTATTTGTTGGCGCATGAATCAGTCCATGGCGCGCGTCAGCGGTCTTGCGACATAAACGAATGGTGGCAGAAATATCTGCACGATGCACAGTTTCGCTTGGCCGAAGAAATTCCGGCACATCGTGAGGAATATCGCTGGCTGATGAACAGTGGCAATCGTGCCGATCGGCGCATGGGAGCCAAGTCGGTTGCTGCGCGCCTGTCAGGGTCTCTTTACGGACGCATGGTTTCTGCCACCCAGGCAAAGGTGTTGCTCGAAACATGATCGTTCTTGTCCTTGGTGGCGCGAAGAGCCTGCATGATGATGTGCGCACTGCTTGCGCTATGTGCAAGCCGGACACAGTGGTCGCCACCAATCACGCCGGACGCGACTACGACGGTTATCTTCCTCATTGGGCGAGCGTGCACGTGGATCTTTTCCCGATGTGGATCAAAGAGCGTCGCGAAAAAGGGCGCAAGGATGCAGGAAAACTTTGGGGTCCAGACGAAAGGCCAGCACCAGCAAACCTTTCCATCTCTGGCGTGCCCAATTGGCGCGGTTCCTCTGGATTGCTCGCGGTTGCAGTTGCCTTGGAAAAGCTGCACGCTGATAAAGTCATTCTTTGCGGCGTGCCCTTGGATCGCCACGGTGCACATTACGATGATGACCAGCCCTGGCGCGACGCGTCTAATTACCGCCTTGCTTGGATGCACAAGAAGGAGCGGATGTGGGGCAAGGTGAAGTCCTTTGGCGGCTGGACAAAGATTTTGCTAGGTGAGCCTACGGCGGAGTGGATTGATGGCGCGGCCTAGTGCAGAACAAATCCGGCTTGAGCGCCTGCTCGCTGGAATGGAAAGCCGGATGCGGCAAGCCTTCCAGCAGTTCATCGCCGGGGTGAACAGCAAGGCTGCGCAAGAAAGAGTGCTGCAGCTTCTTCAGGCACGAGACATCGATGGAGCGCTGGGAATAGTTGACTCCTACACTGTGCGCATGGCGAATGTTTTGCCGACAGTTGTCACCACTGCCGCCACAGCAGA
>Ga0075472_10000728_pt1 | contig 13872 bp, 21 predicted proteins | sample DEB19_08_DNA_3_FD_77014 | JGI IMG/M metagenome (GOLD analysis project Ga0075472, IMG submission 77014) | Aqueous microbial communities from the Delaware River and Bay under freshwater to marine salinity gradient to study organic matter... | ecosystem: Environmental > Aquatic > Marine > Coastal ...
CCCCAAAACCCCAAAACCCCAAGAGGTGTGGGAGTGGATGGAGATTTAAATTTTGAAGCTGGTCTGGGTGGCCTCTGGTGCTGAGAAGTAAGATGGGGTGCGCGAAAGGCGGCCAGACTATAATCAAAATTCATTTTGGTAACGATTAAACTTTTACTAATATCAGCTTAGCGAAATTCAGAAGACGACTCCCACGATCAACCAAGAATGGATCCCTCTTAAAACAGCTAGCACCACCCAGGGGCGGCAGGTTATGGCACAAACAATAACCGCGTAAGTACTCGGGACGGTTTCGTGCCCGCTTTTGTTTCGCCAAATTCTACTTACTTTCTTCCCGCCTGATTGCCTGGTCGAGCTCTCACGGCCGTTACACTTAAACGTTCGATTTGAATTCAAATCGCACCGAGCCAATCAAGACCTTGCGGGGGCAACTTGAGGCCCCACTGCTGGTGACCTGTATGCGAATGCGAACCTGCGCTTGTGTTTCTGTAGATCGACTTGCAAAACTTCGTGCCTGACTACACGAAGAGCAACGCGCTCAAGGCCCGTCTTTACGACAGCGGCATCTCGAACAACCCGATGCCGTCAGTGAAGCGCCCCATCGAGGAGCACATCTCCACTAAACCGTTCTCGGCCAAGATGAATTCGAGCAAGTAAGTCCCTATTAAAATTATTCAGCCACAGTCACGCCCGCGGTCGCAGCCGGCAGCGCCAGCTACCTGTCTGCTTTGCACTTACCGTGCCGGAGTTGGGCCCTCATTTGCGCCCGGATTTCTGCCGAGATTTTCTGCGAGGTGTGACGTGGGCGCGTCGCCGCCCGGACCGGACCGGTCTCTTTGCTGATGAAAATAAAAATAATGGATTGGCAGTTGGAATTGCCAAAAGTGGTCCACCGCCGATTCAAATTAATCGATTTCGCTAAATGTGGCTCTTTTCTTTAATTTAGAATCCAGGCCCTGTCGCCGCTCAAAAAGAAAATTCAAGACCTCAACACAGCCATCATCGCCAACCTCAACGAGAGCTATAGGGAAGCGGCCATCAAGGAGGCGGAGTACCTTGGAGACGGCACGGCGGACTACTACCGTAGCCAGCACATCATCATCCCACAGCCGACCTACCTCCGCGAATCTAACGTCGGCCAAAAGCTCCAGAGCAGCATGGCAGTTTCGGTTGGACAGCCCCGCATGACAGGTCAGCTCCTTCAGCAGCGCAAGACCGCCCAAGTGGCCCCCCTCGACTCCGAATACCAGAGCAGGGTCTAGAACCAGCTCAACAAGACCGTTGACGCGACCCGTGTCATGTCAGGACCCCCAGCCCTTGTCTACGCCGGCTTCGAAGGCGGAGCATCGATGAGCCAGAAGAACCTGGAGCAGGCCCGTTCGAAGTACCTACTCGACAAACTGACTGGCAAGCTGCCTCCGCGTACGCTCCCCCCGATCGAGAAAGCTGACGGTCAGCGGTCAACCAGCGACCTGAACAAAAACGCGGTGATCGGCAAGGCAAAAGCCGACACCGAGCCTCCCAACGTGGTCCACAACCTCCGAGAGGAGAACTCGAAGAAGCCGAAGAAGCCGCAGCAGTGGGGCGAGCTCGACAAGTACATCGAGCTGCTGCTGGACACGCGCAGCGAAGAAGAGACCGTCTTCACGTACCTGAACTGCCCCAACAAGAACGACCCGTATGACTTGGAGCCAGTGGGCTTCTAGAAGAGGGACCCAGAGAAGTACTACACCATCTCCGGCAAAGGTCTCACCCTCTACGAGAAGGAAACCCCCGTGGAGTTCATGTCCCTCGGCCAGTGGCTCATCGAACGTGACTCTTACAACCACATCAAAGACTTCAGCTTCTTCAAGCAGTTTAAGAGCTGGAAATTCATGCGCATGTGGAAGAAGATCATCAAACGGCAGAACAAGAGCAAGGCAGAGCAGTCGCTGGAGGAGGGTTTGTTCATCCTGCAGAAAGACTTCAGAGAGCACCTGTTCATCCACAGGGAACTCATGCTCAAGATGGCTGACAAGAAGTTCGTGGACACGTGCTCCAGCTCAGAGTTCAAAACCATCGACGAGTTCGCGATGGTGCAGGAGGAGTGCCGCACCAAGATAGCCAAAGAGATCGAGGCCACGTCTGAGCAGTCGCGCCGCAACGTGCAACTCCTCTTCGACGCCGTGCTCTAGAAGCTGCGCGAGCAGATCGTCGGCGAGATCATCATGGACGAGACCAACGCGCAAAAGAACCCCGAACCCAAGAACAACGCCGTGAGCATGAAGAAGAATGAAAACAACAGCGTGTACGAAAAGCTGGACTTTCCAAAGGGCATGACCTACGCACACAGGTCGTCTCTGCGCCGAGAGTGCTCTCGTTTCCTCCGGTTCGCCTACCTCGCCGACTTCCTGTCGCTCGAGGCACTTTCAAACATCTACATCTAGTCGGTGACGGAGATGCTTGAGCGCATAAAGAAACTGGACAATCACGGCACGCAAGAAATGGAAAAGATCATGATAATGGAGTTCGACGACAACAACACGGCGGCACAGGCACCCCGCGGCTTCGACCCGCTTTTCTACACGAGAATCATTCTCACTGACTAGGTCGAGCTGCCTGCTCACGAGATCAAAGACGAGCCTATCGAAGACTTCCTTTTGCCGCCCCGAGGTAAGTCCGAGCCCAAAGACTTCGATCTGCAGGCTCACCTCGAGGTCAAAGTGATCGTCGAGGGTGAAGAAGAGGAAGAAGAGGAGGAAGACGAAGAAGCAGAAAAATTCGTTTAGAAGTACCGGAAGGTGACGCCAAACATCCAGGACTTCTGGATCGATTTGTTGCCCAACTAGGATGCCTTCATCAACGTGATCGTGAAGACTTTCCAGGACGGTCTCCAAGCGATAAAGTGTTTCGAGCGCTGGAGCAAGCACTCGGACTTGCTGAAGTATTCGGAGGCGCTGGAGACTTGGGACGACAAGGTCGGTGACGATTGGGGTGACCAGAACCTCGAGACTACGGCGCTTGAGCCAGGAACTTGGATTTCTGAGCACCCGATCCAGAAGTCGCACGAAAAGGAGGTCCATGACCTGGTGCAATCAGCCTACCAGAAAGCAGAGCGCTTCCTGACGCGTTTCTAGCCCTTGCTTGAGATTTACTGGCGCAACAAGAAGTTCGACCCGCAGATCCTCGTCGATGTCAACTTGGTGAGCTCTGTGGACTCCTTGCAAAACACGCTTGCTCTGCTCAAGTGGCAGTTCAGTCACTTCCAAACGCAACTTCCCGGAGTCACCGATATCGGTTTGCTGCACTTGGACTCCAAGAAGATCAAGTCAGATCTGGCTCCGACACCGAAACAGCTCTAAGATGAAATTGAAAAACTTGTGCCGGCGGTGACGAAGCAGCGCACTATGCTTGTGCTCGAGTGGCTGTCCTAATCCATCCGTGACCTTCAAAGACCAGTGAACGACGTCTCAGACTTCGTGTTCCAGCTGCAAGACTTCAACAGGATCAACGAAACGTTCCAGGCAAAGCGCGACTAAATCGACCTGTACGGCTAGTTCCACGGCGTGCTCGCGGGTGCCGGCTTCAAGATAAAGAAGGAGGATGAGAACGCGATCAAGGACGCAGAAAAGGAAATCTCCCGCCTGTCGCAGATCCTCGCCAACGTAGAGTCGAAGCAGGAGTTGGAGACGGAACGCTTCAAGAAGGAACTCGACTAGCTGATTCCCAAGCTGATTGAGGAGGCCGACCAACTCATGGAGGAGTCGCAGTTGCCGCAGTACCTGGACAAAAACTCAGACATGAACGAAATGATTAAGCAGCTTGACGAGAAAATGGTGAAAATGAACGAACTCCAGGCCACTTCAGTTAAGTACAACGGCTGGCAGGAGGAACTGAGGACGATGCCGACGATCTTCAGCAACATCGAAGAGCTGAAGGTGACGCTGGAGGCGCGGCACACTTTGTGGCATTCGCTCCAGGAGTGGAAGGAGCTTAAGGAAAACTATGAGAAGCAGCTCTGGAAGGATATCAACGATGAGGAGATCAAGAAAAATGCTGATCACTACTCCAAAATCACGAATAGACTGCTTAGGACGCTGCCCTCGAACCCAATCGTTGATGAGCTCAAGTACCTTGTTGAGACCTTCAAGGAGGCAATGCCAATCGTGGAAGCTTGCCGAAACAAGAACTTAACGTCTGAGCACTGGGAAGCCATCAACGACCTGATCCCGAACGGCAAGATCGACCCCGAAGACGAAAACTTCACGCTGCAGTCGCTGATCGATCTGGACGTCAACTCGCTGCAAGACGAGATCGTAGCCATCTCGCGAAGAGCGACGGGTGAGGCAAAACTCAAGAACGACCTCGCCAAGCTGGAAGAACTGTGGAAAGAACTCAAGATCACAGTCGTGAACTACAAAGAGCGCGATCAAGTCTTCATCCTCGAGGGCAAGGGGGTGGAAGACCTCTATAGTTTCCTTGACGAAAACCTGGCCAACATCAACATGATCAGAGGCAACCAGTACAAGGCCGTGGTCGAAAAAGAGGCCGAGGTGCTCAGGAAGAATCTCATCACGATGAATGTCGTCGTGGAGGAGCTCGTAGCCTTGCAGCGCTCCTGGATGTACCTCGAGAACATCTTCGCGTCTCCGGAAATGAAGCGCACACTCGGTAACGAAAACAGCTTGTTTGAAAAGATAGACACCTTCTTCAAGTTGACGATGGTACAGATCGACAAGTCGCAGACTGCAAGCAAGTTCCTGGCCAAGTCGAAGTCAATCATTGAGCATTTGAAGGAGAAGAACTAGAATGTGGAGTACATCATGACTCAGCTGGCCAAGTTCCTCAACACCAAGCGCACTGACTTCCCTCGCTTCAATTTCTTGTCAGACGACGAGCTGCTGGAGATTCTTGCGAAGCAGAGCGACCCGAATTCAATCCAAGGCTTCCTCAAGCAGCTCTTCGATGGCCTGTTCAGACTAGAGCTTAACGAGACAACAAACGACTCTGTGGCCATGCTCTCGCGAGAAGGCGAAAGAATCGAGTTTAAGAGGACGGTAAAGCACTAGAACAAGGCTGAGGAGTGGCTAAACAAAATCTAGGATGAAATGAAGTCCACGCTGACGAGGAGACTCAAAGAGGGAAACACGTCTTTCCCGAGTGAGCGCTCTGCGAAGAAGGAGTGGATCTTGGACCAGCCAGCCCAGATTGTCACCACCGTGGACATGATCCAGTGGTGCACGCAAACAGAGGACGCCATTACGAACATGGCCGAGGACCCAGAATCTCTAGCGCAGTGGTTCCAAGCCAACGACGACCAACTCAAGATGCTCACCGACTTGGTGCGAGGCAACCTCACGGACCTAAACAGAGCGAAGCTGGCGGCACTGATCACTCAGGACGTCCACTCGAAACAGATAATCGAGGAGCTGAAGCGCGACAACGTGACTTCAGTCTACGACTTCAACTGGCAGAAGCAGCTGCGCTACTACTACGAGGAGGCCGATGCGCAGTCTGGCTCGGAAACCCTCTGCGTCATCCGCCAGATCCAAGCGCTGCTCACCTACGGCTATGAGTACATGGGCGCGACGACTCGCCTCGTCATCACTCCTCTTACCGACAAGTGCTGGATCACGATCACGGGCGCCCTGCACATTAAGCTGGGCGCTAATCCGGCAGGCCCCGCCGGTACAGGCAAGACTGAGTCAACGAAAGATCTGGCCAAAGGCATCGCCATCCTCTGCATCGTCTACAACTGCTCAGACCAAGTCGATTACCAGATGATGTCACGCCATTTCGGAGGACTCGCCCAACAAGGCTGCTGGACCTGTCTGGATGAATTCAATCGCATCCTGGTCGAGGTGTTGTCGGTTATCGCACAGCAACTGCAGGAGATTCGCGCCGCGTTGCTCCAGGGTGTCGACAATTTTTGCTTCTAGGGCTAAGCCATCGACATCAAGCCCGACTTTGGGTGCCACATCACGATGAACCCGGGTTATGCGGGTCGCACGGAGCTGCCCGATAACTTGAAGGTGTTGTTCAGGCCCGTGGCGATGATGATCCCGTCGTACGAACTGATCGCCAAGGTCATGCTTTACGCGGAGGGCTTCGACAAGTCGGACAACCTCGCGAAGAAGATGGTGTAACTCTACAAGTTGTCTTCGGAGCAGCTGTCGCAGCAGGACCACTACGACTTCGGCATGAGGGCGGTCAAGTCGGTCCTCGTGATGGCTGGCAGTCTCAAGAGGGCGAATCCGGACGACCCCGAGGACGCTGTGCTCATCAGGGCCATGAAGGACGCAAACGTACCAAAGTTCCTCAAAGACGACCTGCCCCTGTTCAGCGCGATCGTGCAAGACTTGTTCCCTTCCGTCGTCATCAAAGAAGCCAACTACGACTACTTCCTCAGGTCAATCAGAGCGAGACTGACAGAAAAGGGACTGTAGCCGCACGCACCCTTTATGGCCAAGGTCATTCAGCTCTTTGAGACGTTCAACGTGCGCTTCGGCGTAATGTTGGTCGGCTTCACGGGCTCGGGTAAGACGACGTGCTACGAGACGCTTGCGGCTGTGATGACTCATGAAAGGATGACCAACTTAAGGGCAGCCCGCGAGTTCCAGGTCGTCAAGATGGAAGTACTCAATCCCAAGGCCATCAGCATGGGTGAACTGTACGGGCTGGTCGATCTCAACACGCAAGAGTGGACAGACGGACTCGCCTCGAAAATCATGCGCAACGGCGCCGGCGGTTCGGGTGAAGACAAGGAATGGACGGTGTTTGATGGTCCAGTTGACGCGCTGTGGATCGAGAACATGAACACTGTGCTCGACGACAACATGACCCTGTGTCTGGCCAACGGTCAGCGCATCAAGCTTAGACCGCAGATGCGCATGCTTTTCGAAGTGAACGACTTGCGTGTGGCTTCACCCGCCACTGTGTCGCGCTGTGGCATGGTCTACATGACGTAGGAGGAGTTGGGCTGGGAGCCGTACGTGAGGACCTGGATGGCGAAGACGTTCCCAGGGGACTACCCGCTTAAGCCCGAACACAAGGACTACCTCATGGAGCAGTTTGAGGGCACCATCAACTTAGGCCTTGAGCGTCTGCGATCCGGGCAGCTTTCAGAGCCGATCAAGACTGACAACCTCTAGCAGGTGCGCTCAATGTGTAACATCCTCGAAATCACGCTGCTCGACCCCAAGACAATTATCAAAGGCGACGACACGTCCGTCAAGAAAGACCTGTGCGCGATGTTCGCTTTCGCCTTCACTTTCGGCCTCGGGTCTTCGTTGTCGGATCGATCGAAGGACTACTTTGACACGACTGTCCGTGAAAATTTCAAGGCGGCGGCCTACCCTAACGGCTTCACTGTCTTCGACTACTACTTCAACCTGAAGGAACACGCGTTCAAGCCTTGGAGCGAAAGGGTGAAGGCCTTCGAGTTCAGCAAAGAGCAGCCCTTCTTCGACATCATGGTTGAGACAGAGATGACCTTCAAGCACTCCTTCATGCTCGAGTTGCTCCTCTCAGGCTCCAAACCTATCTTCTTCACGGGCGAGACGGGTGTCGGCAAGTCGGTCGTCATCCAGAACACGTTGAACCGGCTCGCCGAAAAAGACCTCGTCCCTATCTACATTAACTTCTCGGCTCAGACAGAGTCAAAGAGGACCCAAGACTCCATCAATGACAAGTTGGAGAAGATCTCGCGCAAAGTGCTGGGTGCTGTGGCTGGCAAACGCAACGCCATTTTTGTTGACGACATCAATATGCCGACGGTGGAGACCTACGGAGCGCAGCCGCCTATCGAACTTCTCAGGCTTCTCGTGGACAGGAATGGTCTGTATGAGCGCACCGAGTGGGACTGGAAGCAGGTCGTCAGCACGACGCTGATCGCTGCCGCAGCTCCACCTCTGGGCGGTCGCTCCCCCCTGTGCACTCGCTTCTCGACCAACTTTAACATGTTCTGCCTGCCCGATGCGACCGAGGGCGTGCTCGGCAACATCTTCAACAGCATCCTGGGTGGCTTCCTCAAGGCCTTCAACTTCGCCGAACCTGTGCAGAACCTGAAAGAGGCCGTCGTTTTGAGCACCATTGAGACGTATGTAAAGATCCAGAAGGAGTTGCGCGCCACTCCGGCCAAGTTCCACTACTCCTTCAACTTACGCGACGTGAGCAAAGTAATTCAGGGCATCCTCATGACCAAGAACGTCAGCATCAACAACGTCGAAGTGCTCGGCAAGCTCTGGGTCAACGAGGTCTCTCGCGTCTTCATGGACCGCCTCATCGACGACGACGACCGCGACTGGTTCATCAGCGAAACCATGGACATGCTCAGCAAGAATTTCAAGTCGCAGCTCGAAAATGATGATCTCTTCGGCTCAAACAAGGTCAAGTTCGGCGACGTCCTCAAGATCGACGCGGGCAAAGTATACGAAGAGATCAAAGATCAGGGCAAACTCGTGAAGGCCCTGGAGAACCAGCTTGAAGACTACAACGACACGTCAACGAACAAAATGAACCTCGTGTTCTTTGAGGACGCCGTGCTGCACATCCTCAGGATTATGCGTTCGCTGCGCCAGCCCCGCGGCAACATCATGTTGATCGGAGTGGGCGGCTCGGGCAAGCAATCGCTGATCAGACTCTCCGCCTTCATGTACGAGTTCCAGTTCCGCCAGATCGAGATCAAGAAGAACTACAATCAGAAAGACTTCAACGAGTTCATCAAGGAGCTGATGTTTGCGTCGGGCGTCATGGGCAAGGAGATCGCCTTCACGATGACCGATTCGCACATCTTGAAGGAGTCCTTCCTCGAGGACATCAACAACATCCTCAACACGGGCGAAGTACCCAACCTGATGCTCACGGAGGACAAAGACTACATTAACTAGGAGCTGCCGAACCAAATCAAGATCGAGGGCAGCACCGATCTGATCCAGCAAGAGTTCGTCAAGCGGGTGCGCCAGAACTTCCACATCTGCCTGTGCTTGTCTCCCGTCGGCAACACGCTTCGCGTCCGCTGCCGTCAGTTCCCATCGCTCGTCAACTGCTGCACGCTTGACTGGTTCAGCAAGTGGCCGGCTGAAGCGCTCCTCTTCGTCTCGCAGCAGAAGCTCATCGACATGGAGCTGCCCAATGAAGACATTCGCGGGGAGCTGGCCAAGATGTGCATGCTCATCCACACGAGCGTCGAGGAGGCTTCGGACCGATTCTTCGAGGAGTTGCGGCGCAAGGTCTACACGACACCCAAGTCCTACCTCGACCTGATCAGTCTGTACATCAACACGCTCGACAAGAAGCGTCTCGAATTCCAAACCAACAGGAACCGCCTCGCCAACGGTCTGAAAAAGCTGGACGAAACCAACAGGCAGATCGCCGAGCTGAAGATCTCTCTCGCCGAGTCAGCGCCCATTCTGGCCCAGAAAGACATTGACCTGGCCGAGACCATGAAAGTCGTCGACAAAGAGACTGAGGAGGCAAACATCATCAAGTCTCAGGTCGAAAAGGAGGAGGAGATCGTGTCGAAGCAGTACGCGGAGGCGAGTGCCGTCAAGGCTGAAGTCGAGGACGACCTAGCTGCAGCCCAGCCCGAGATGGACAAGGCCAAGTCAGCCGTCGCTTCTCTGGAGGCCGCAGCCATCGTCGAAATGGCTTCGTTCGGACGACCCAATCCCAACATCGCTCTCGTCTGCGAACCCATCATGCAACTCTTGGGACAGAAGAAGGACTGGGCCACGGCGCAACAAAACATGAAAAAGACGCAAGTATTCCTAAAGTCGCTCAAAGAATTCGACGTCTCCACCGTCAAGGAGACGACCATCACCAAAATCAGAAAGGACTACCTCTCCAGACCAGAGTTCAACCCGGCTGCGATGGCCAAACTATCCGTGCCGGCGGGTCAGCTATGCACGTGGGTGATCGCGCTGTCGAACTACCAGATCGTTTGGAAGAAAATTGTGCCCAAAAAGAAGAAACTTGCGGAGGTGTCCGCAGCCGCTGAGGAAGCCAAGGCTATTCTCGATGAGAAGCTGGCAGGTGTGCGCGCGGCTCAAGAAAAAGTCAATAAGCTGAATGAGCAGGCGAACTAACTCAAGGAGGAAAAGGCGGCTCTCGAAGCGAACATCAAGCGAGACCAGGGCAGAATGAGGCGCGCAGAGAAACTTGTCGTGCTGCTCAAAGACGAGGGTATTCGTTGGCAGGAGACTTGCGCTTTGCTCAACGACCAGATCAACAAGCTGATTGGCAACGTCTTCCTGTCCTGCGCTTGCATTTCCTACTTCGGCGGCTTCACAGGCAACTACCGCGTGGACCTCACCACGAAGTGGACGTTCCAGTGCATCGACCGCGGCATCCCAGCGAGCGAAAACTTCAGCCTGGTTACCGTGATGGGCGACCCCGTCGAAATATCTGATTGGAACCTGAACTAGCTGCCGTCGGACACAGTCTCGCTCGAAAACGGCATTCTGACGACCAAGGCGGAGCGTTGGGGACTCTGTATTGACCCGCAAGAACAGGCGAACAAGTGGCTGAAGAACATGTTCAAGCACGAGGACATGCGCATGATCACGTTCACTACGGACAACTGGCTCAGAGCCGTCGTGGACTGTATCTACAACGGCAAACCACTGCTGATTGAGGACGTCCAGGAGAACATTGACCCCTCCATCGACTCCATCCTTCTCCATCAAGAATTCTTGGATGAGGACGGCACCTGGAAGATCAAACTTGACAAGGAGGAGCCATATCCATTCGGAGAAAACTTCAAGCTGTTCATGACTACTAAGATGCCGAACCCGCACTACCCGCCGGAGATTTGCATCAAGGTCACCCTAATCAACTTCACTGTGACGACCTCAGGTCTGGAGGAGCAGCTACTCGGCGACGTCGTCATCAAGGAGAAGCCGCAAGTGGAGCAGCAACGCCAAGAGATCGTTATTTCGATGGACAGAGATCAGAAGACACTCAAGCAGATTGAGAACTAGATTCTGAAGCTGCTCGCTGAGAACGAAGTGGAGCAAATTCTTGACGAAGACACCCTCATCATCACGCTCGAACAGTCCAAGGTCACATCTGGAGAGATCAACACGCGCATGGAAAAGGCTGCCGAGGTTTCAATCGACATCAACAAGACTCGGCAGAGCTACGCCACCGTGGCCACCCGAGGCAGCATCCTTTACTTCGTCATTGCCGACATGGCAAACATCAACACGATGTATCAGAATTCGCTTCAGTTCGTCAAGGTCCTCTTCAACAAGGCCATCGACGCTACGCCCAAGAACGACAATTTGGAGATCCGGCTCCACGACCTGATCCAAACGATCACCAAAGCGATCTACTCAAACATTTCGCGAGGTCTCTTCGAGGCGGACAAACTCATCTTCACGTATCTCATTTCTACGTCTGTGAACCGTCATGCCGGCATTATCGCACCTGCCGGGTGGAACACACTGCTCCGCGGTGCCATCCCGCTGACAGCCCAGCAAAAGGACAAGAAGCCGTTGAACCCGCTGCCCAACTTGATGAGCGAAAACGCCTACACCATCCTTTACTCAGCCTACTGCCAAATCCCGAACCTCGACGGCATTATCGTGGACATGAAAGAGCGCGAGGAAGACTGGAGCACGTGGGCTACCAGCGCAGACCCCCAAGACGAACTCTTGCCCGAGCCTTGGTAGGAGAAGCTGAGCGATTTCGAGAAGAAGGTTCTGCTGAAAATTTTCCGTCCCGAGAAGCTAATGTTTGCCTGCAAAAACTACGTGAAGCAGCACATGGGCCAATTCTACGTGGACTCGCAGACAACTACGATGGAATCGATCTACTAGGACACTGATGCGAAGACACCCCTTATTTTCATCCTTTCGACGGGTGCTGACCCCACAGACGCCCTTTTCAAGTTCGCTCGCCACCGAAACGTTTTCGACACCCTCGGCAAGATCTCGCTTGGTCAGGGTCAAACCCAAAAGGCGCTCAACTTGATCGAGGACTCCTGCAAGAACGGATACTGGGTCCTGCTCCAGAACTGCCACCTGTCGCAAGAGTTCATGCCTTTCTTGGAGAGGGCAGTGCTCGCCCTGTAGGACAAACACGACATGCACAGCGACTTCAGACTGTTCCTCACTTCGACGCCCATCGAATTCTTCCCGGTCTCAGTGCTCCAAAATGGAGTCAAGCTCACGACGGAGCCGCCGCGAGGAATCAAGGCGAACCTGAAGAGGAGCTACGCGGAAGTCACGGACGATTGGCTCAACGACTGCAAAAAGGACGCGATTTACAGGAAAATGGTGTTTGGCGTCTCCTTCTTCCACGCGATCGTGCAGGAGCGCCGCAAGTTCGGACCGCTGGGCTGGAACGTGACTTACGAATTCAACGACTCAGACTTGGCCACCTCCTACACCATGCTCAAGATTTTCCTTGACGACTAGGATGAAGTGCCGTGGGAAGCACTCGTCTACGTGACAGGCATCATCAACTACGGTGGGCGTGTCACCGACGATATGGACAGACGCTGCCTGATCACGACTCTCGAAAAGTACTTCAACCCGGAGAACCTCACCGACGACTACTTCTACTCGGACTCTGAAATTTACAGGGCGCCCCCGTTCGGCCCTGCCGAGTCCTACCGCGAGTACATCAACACGCTCCCAGAGGAGGACGCACCCGAAGTCTTTGGTCTGCACGACAACGCAAATATTGCCTACTAGCGCGCCGAGTCGGACACTGTGATAGCGAAAGTGCTAAGCATTCAGCCTCGAGTTGCGGGCAAAAAGGACGGCGGTCTCTCCCCAGACGAGATCGTGCTGGAAAAGGCGAAGCAAATCACGGAGCAGATTCCACCGAACTTGGAACGAGCCGATGGCCTCAAAGATCTTTTCAAGACGAGCAACAATCTGCTGCCGTCCCTCACGACTGTGCTCGTCCAGGAGATGGAGAAGTTCAACCGCCTGCTCGTGTTGATGCGCAGGTCGCTCGACGACCTGGTGCAAGCCATCGGTGGCTTCATCGTGATGTCCCAGACGCTCGACACGATGTATCTCTCGTTGACGAACGGTGTGGTGCCTCCGAACTGGGAAAAGGTGGCCTACCCCTCACTCAAGCCGCTCGCCTCCTGGTTTGAAGACTTGATCAAGCGAGTCGAGTTCCTGCACACCTGGCTGACCCAAGGCAGTCCGATGGCCTACTGGATCAGCGGCTTCTTCTTCCCGCAAGGATTCATGACGGGCTGTCTCCAAACGCACGCCCGCCAGTACAAGATCGCCATTGATGAGCTTTCGTTTGCCTTTGAAATCCTCGAGGCTGAAGACCCCGATCAGGTGGAACAAAGACCCCAGGATGGAGTCCTCATTTTTGGTCTTTTCATGGATGGCGCTCGCTACAACCGCGAGCAAAGATGCATCGACGATCAAATTCCGGTAAGTTTATAGCAAGGCTGCTTGGCGCTGACTTAGTTTTCTGTGTGCGCTAGGACGAACTCTACGACAGGATGCCGGTGATTCACTTCAAACCAGTCAAAGACTACGTGCCGAACCCCGAAGAGTACTCCTGCCCCATGTACAAGACGGGTCTGCGTCGTGGTGTCCTCTCGACGACTGGCCAGTCAACAAACTACGTCATCTCCGTCGAGATCCCTTGCTCAACCGAAGAGCATCAGCCTCCCGCTCACTGGATTAGAAGAGCGGCAGCACTCCTCTGCCAGCTTAACGACTGAGCGTCACAAAGACCAGTCCGGTGGGGAATCAGAGGCAACCTGGTCCACAAAAGATTTCCAACTGCAGATTAAGGGATAAACACTGTTTAAGAAACCGAAACACGTGCGGCATTCAAATTCCCTTCACTTCTTTGTTTAACATCATCTAAAAGCAATGTCAATCTCTCCGATGGGGTTTTGGGGTTTTGGGG
>Ga0075472_10000730_pt1 | contig 13855 bp, 20 predicted proteins | sample DEB19_08_DNA_3_FD_77014 | JGI IMG/M metagenome (GOLD analysis project Ga0075472, IMG submission 77014) | Aqueous microbial communities from the Delaware River and Bay under freshwater to marine salinity gradient to study organic matter... | ecosystem: Environmental > Aquatic > Marine > Coastal ...
GCGGCTGAGCCACGTGTTGCGACCAGGTCCGATCTCGGTTTCCGACGTGGCAATCGATGCCGGCCGGTTGTCCCCGGTGTAGAGGCTGAGATATCCGCCCGTGTCCACCGCCGCCCATTGCTTGCGGCTTTCGCGCATGAGCGGGCTATCGAGCGACGCGGATATGCTGTCGATATTGGCCGATCCGAACAAGGCAATCAGGGCCGCGCTATCGTCGAGCGACGTGCCCTCGCGGCCCATTTCCCAGGCCATCATCAGCGCTTCGTCGTCCCAGGACCACCGATTGTCCGCATAGGACCATATAAGCTGCTCATTCGGGGTTGACGAACCGTTGGCGGGATAGGCGATGATCACGGCCCGCTTTGACAGATCGAGCGAAGCGGAAATCCGGTGCCGGTAGGAGTAATTCAGCCTGTCCAGAAAAAATTTGTTGACCTTGCCTTCGCCGACGTTCTGGCTCCGGAGCCCGTCGAACAGGAAAAACCCCTCCTCGCTCACATAGAACGTGTGCGGGCCGAACGGGATGACGCCGTGCGGGCTCATGGCGCCGCGTTGGGTTTCGACCTCATCCTTCTGAAACACCGTCGAGCCGCCCGTGTAGACAATGCGGCTGATCATGCGTTCCTGAAAGATCGCTCCGGCCTCTCCACCCCTGATCTTGACGAACCCGCCGCCCGCCGCCGGCATCTCGGTTTCGCCAGACTGCCGCGCTGTGTCCGGCGTCCACCATGTGCAATCGTTAAAGGCGCTCCACCGAAGCGTCCGGCCGAAGCCCACGAGCACATGCGGCCCGACGCGGCCGATGGCGTCCACCGTGCGCGGGGCATAGGTCTCCTGTCCCGCGACCTGTCCGGCGTCGGGCACATCGGTGAACGTCGCGTCCTCGCCCCACCGGAACTTCTGCAGCGGCACGCCACGCGCACCCGCGAGGATATTGTCGCCGAACTGCTCGAAGCTCCACACCCACTCGGCATCGGCCGTCGCATAGCCGGCGCTCCGGGACAGATCGGCCGGCACCCGGTTGGCCAGGCGATAGATGGCCCGCGCCTCGGCTAGAAACAGATGCTGCTGCGCCGCACCGCCAAGCCCCGTGTAGCACGAGAACGCCCCAATCACGGTTCCCGACGTGACGCGGGCGTTGTCGTCATAGCGCGCCAGCGCGGGCTTGGCCGTGTACCGGCCGCCCTTGCTGATCACGCCCTTCGCCGTCAGAAGCCCCGCGCCCGTCTTCGGCGCGTCCGGCGTCCATTCGCCGAACTCGACCCGTTGCATTCGAGCGAATGGGCGTTCTTCAGCCACGCGGGTTCACCATCGCTGCCATGGGCGTGGGCTTGATCGTCGGCGAGCCGTCCTGCCGCGTCTGGACGTTGACCGGTGCCAGCGGCGATTGCCGGTGATTGTCCATGGCCGCCTTCAGGTCCGCCAAAGCGGCCTGCTCCATGATCTGGGCGCGCTGATACAGGTCTTGATTGCCGAGCACGTCGAGCGCGATGATCGCCTTCGCGCGGGATCGGATCAGAACCTCGCCATCCGTCATCCACGCATTCGTGTCGCTGCCCGCCGAGAGGGGAGCCAGCTTCTTGACGCCCGTCAAATAGATGTTGAACACGCCGTTTGGGATCGGCCCCAGGCGGATGCTGGCGCCCTCCCGAGCGTAAAACCGCGGCGTGCCGTTTGCGACTGTCGTCGAATAAAAGTTATCCAGCCACAGATACGACGTACCGGCCAGCCGATTAGCCGCGCCGCTGGTTCGGTTGATCACGCTATCTATCGTGAGTAGATCCTCGCCCGACGTGATCGAGCCACCCGCCGCCGTTTTCAGGTTCGTGGGCAGCGTGTAGGTCTCTGTCCCGGATACAGTATCGATCCGAAAATGCCCCCGGTTGAACGTGAACGGCTGCGACTGATACGTCTTGATTGCAGACTGGATCGCGTCCGTGATTTGGTCCAAGAGATCGTACCACGTGGTCTCGTTGGCGATGCGGTCCCGCATGGTTGCAAGCGTTGTCATCAATACCCCCAGGGTCGAATGCGACGCGGCAGAACGTCGGTTGATTTTCTCCGCAGTGCGATGAGCGCATCGCGCTCGGCGATCGCCGCTGCACTCATCAACTCCGTGTCACGCAGAACGTCCCGAGCCAGCAGCCGAACGGCTGTTGCCCGCGTCAACGCCTCGCCGGCCACCATCCATGCGTTCGTGTCGCTGGATGCAGTGAGGGTCGATAGCTTCTTGGTCCCGTGGATGTAAATCGAGTAGACCGCATCCGGGATCGGCCCGAGCCGAAGCTGATCGCCAACCCGCGCGAACGCGGTCGGCTGCCCCGTCGTGGTCGTCGAGTTGAGGATTTCCAACTCATCGGGATCGACTGCACGCATGGGCGATCCGGTGTTGTTGTTCCGGACCACGGCGTTGTCGATCTCGATCAGGTCTTCGCCCGTCGCAAGGGCGGCCCCGGCTGGCGTCAGCAGAGCGGTCGGGAGCGTGTAGAACTCCTGAGCGGCTACCGTATCCAGGCGGAACCGTGCCTCGTTGAAGGCGAAGCGCTCGGCCTCGTGAAACTCGATTGCCGAGCGTATCGCGTCGTCGAAATGTTCGAGCAGGTCATACCGCCCGATCTCATTGGCGAGACGCGCCCGCAATGTTCCGAGTGTGCTCACTGCGGGCGCCTCCCGTTAGGCGTAGCGGGTCGGATCGAGGACATACTCGATCATGACCGAGGCGGCACCCGTCGTCGCAGCCGTGCCCGTCTGCGTGTAAGCGACCAGGATTTCCGTCGCCGACGTGAGCTTGGCTGCCTTGCCGGTGTAGCGGGTGAGACCGAGCGCGGTCTCATCCACGTCACCAGCCGCCAAATAGGCGTCGTCGTCCGACGCGTGTCCGACCTTGAGCACGTTGGTCGTCGCCGCGTTAAACACGGTCGTCACGAGCACCGTGACGGCCACAATGATCGCTCCGGCCGGCACGGCTCCCGCCGAGACGCCAGCCGTAATGCCGGTCGTGTCAAACGAGATGTCCTTTCGGAGCACGTGGGGCACCCAGGAGTGCGGCCCTTCAGTAGCGCTTGCTGCCATTGTCAGATCACTCCTTTATCAGCTCGCCGCAGCGGCGTAGGTCGAAACGACAACCGTGCCGAAATCGACAGAGTTGTACACGGTCTTCTTCATGCCGAAGATGCAGCCCGCCTCGACGCCGAGCTTGTTCTTGTAGTCGAACAGCTCTTCGTTCCAGTCGAACTGACCGGGGCCGAACTCCTTGCCGAACCCCATGCCCACGGCCTGCGCGCCGCACAACACCGCACGCCGCACGCTGGTCTGCGCCGCGCCCGAGGTCGAGTGAACCCCCTGCGTGACACGTGTGGCCTCGTGCAGAATGACGTTGTTGTACATGCCGAGAGCACCCGTGAAGAGCGGGTTCTTCGAGGCGTTGCCGCCGCTCATTGCCGCCTTCTGGATGTCCACGTACTGACCGGTCGAGGTATTGGTGCGCAGCGACGTCACCTGATAGGGATGCAGGAACATCACGTAATGCGGCTCACCGCCGATCATGATCGGACGGATGAGAGGCGTCGCGACCTTCGCCTTCTCCACCGCTTTGTCGATCAGATCGAGGGTGAAAACCTTCGTGCTGTCAGCCTGCACCGCCTGATCGGTCGAAAGCGCACCCGCCCGCAGAATGCGAGTGGAACTCGGCGCGACGATCGCGTTGTTGCCGGCGTACCGGGCGTCGGTCTGCACCGTGTAGCCGCAGATGTGGTTGAAGAACGTCGCATCGATGCGATCGCTCCACCAATCCTTGAGGCCGCTCATCGCTTCCTCGCGGACGCTCCACGGGATACGCTGCTCGCTCATCTTGCCGGCCGAGCGAACGGCGTGGCGAAGCTGATTGATCACGATATCGTCGGTGTAGGTGCTCAGCTCCTCTTCGTTGCCTTCCAACGTCGAGTCACCAACCACACCATCGCCGGCCAGCTGCATGCGCAGCGTCAGTCGAACGCGATCGCCGGCGCTCTTCTGGGTATCCGCCTTGATCTGGATCAGGGACGAATTATCGGTGCCCATGAACTTTTGCGCGTAGGTCTGCTTCAGCGCTTCACGGGCGAGACGCTTTGACCATAGCTTGACGGTCTCAGCGTCATTCAAACCATATGCGGTGTCTGCCACGGCGTGGCACTCCTTTTTGAGGTTGCTCCTTTCAGGTTTCGCCCTTGCCGACGGGCCGCCGTGGCGCGCATGCGCTGCGCGGTGCGATGCGGGATTACCGGCTCCCGCTGGCCGAAAACGCTTTTACGAACGCTCAAATCAACGCTAGTTCAGAACGCCGGCCGCGCGCATCTTCTGCAGGATGCTCTCGGCTTTATCGGGATCGGTCGTGTACATATTCGCCAGCTCGCCGATCGTCGGCCAAGCGCCGTCAGCCGGCGTGCCGCCCGATCCCGTGCTTAGCGAACTTGCAGCCTGCTGACCAGCCCGAATTGTCTCGATCCGAGACGGCGCCGCCGGTCTCTGAGCCACCGGCTGTGGTGCCGGCTGGGCAACCGGTGCCGCTGCTCGTGGCGCATATCCCCTCTGGCGCGCGATATTATAGGCCAACTCCGCCGGGCTCATGCCCGTCTGAGCCGCGTGCACGGCGATATTCATTGCGTCTCTCTCGACAAGAGCCTGTCGGAACTCTGCCGCCGTGCGAAACCCGTTCTGAATGGCCAGATCTTCCACCTTCGGATGCCCATCCGGGAACATGGCCGCATACTCCTGCTGCCGATGCTCGCGCAGAAACGTCACCGCGTTGGTATAATCCGGCGTTTGAGCCGCAAACTCCCGTTCCGCCCGCGTGACGTAGTTCATCAGCTCTTCTTGCTGGCGTCGGGCTTCGATCGCCTGCTTCTGCGCTTGTGTCTCTTTCTCCAAGCGGGCCGCCTGCTCGGCGATCGTCTCCACCTGCTTGCGCACGGGGTCGAGATAGGGATCGGCATCCGGCTGATTGCGCGTCTGTCCCTCTGCAAGAGTGCGCAGAAACTCACTCATGCGCTTGGCCTCGGCCTCGGCCGCTGCCTGGCGCTCGCGCAGCTGCCGCGCCTCAAGACGCGCCTCACCCAACGCCGCCTGCAGATTCTTGTGCCGCTTGTCCAATTCCTCATAGGGGAGCGGCTGCGGCTTCTCTGGTGCCTTCTCGGCGGGCTTCTCGGCTTCCGTCTTGGCCGCTTCGGCTGGCTTCTCGTTCTGAGCGGGCGCGTCGCTCAACTCCCGCGCCATTTCGGCATACTTCGCCGCATCCGGGTCCGGTGCCGGCTGCGTCGGGGCCTTCTCGATCACTGCTGCGTCAGACATTCACAACTCCCTGCGGCTTCCGGGCCGCTCCGATGCCGGGATGCGCTCCCGGCCAGCGTCACGCCGCGTTCTGCGGCGATCCCATGATCCGTCCAGCCGCCTCGATCGGGCGGATGTTGCTTTCCATCTCCTCGCGGCGAGCCTTGGCCGCCGTCAGAGCCGCGTTTGCCTGCTTGCCGGCCACGTCCGCCTGAGCGCCAGCCATCGCCAGCTGCTGTTGAGCCTGCGCCATCGGGTCGGGAGGCGCCGGTTCATTGATCGACTTCGCGATCTGGGCCGACAGAGACGACGGCAGCGGACTGTATTCGATCATCTGAGCCAGCACCTGCGGCGCGATCGGCATCTCTTTGAGGATCGGCATCATCTGAACCAGCATGCCCCAGACGGCTTCCTTCTGGTTCTGGCTCATGGGCGCTTCGTCTACGACGATGTCATACTTGACGACCCCCGGCTGACGCACGAGCGGCCGGTATTCGATGCCGCGATCGCCATTGATGCGGATCAGGCGGCCGTCGCTCATGTACCTCACGATGTAGTCGAGCAGCACACGGCCCTGCATCTTGCGATAGCGCCGAAGGCTATCGAAGAACGTGGCCAAGATCGCATAGCCCGAGCGCTTGCGCTGGGCCTCAAGCACGCCGGCCTGCTCCCGCTGCACGAGCCCGAGCATTTCCAAATTAATGCCGGAAACCTGCGGCAAGCTCTCAACCGCAAACTCCAGAATGGATTGGATGCCCTGCGGCAGCGGCGGAGCGGTTCGTTCCTTAATTCGGTTGCCCGCAATCGCGCCCGGCTGCAGCTCGATCATGCTATCCGGCCGCGCCCAATCGTCCTGCGCCTTCCGCGCGTTGACGAACGCATTTTGCTCGTAAAACAGCCCGCCCTTGCTGTTGGTGTTGATGATGTGGAGCAACTGCGAAAGCTGCTTGTTGGCCCACATCTGCGGGTCCACCATGGCCTTGACGACGCCGTACCACGTGTTGCGGTTGCGATCGCGCTTGCCCGTGATGCAGGTGAACGTGAACGCGCCGCAATCTAGCTTCTTCGTCGGCTCCACGAGCACCGAGCCCGCATAGATCGCCTGCTTGTAGACACGGCGCTTGCCCTTGACAGCAGGAGGCGGCACAAACCCCTGCGTCAAGTAAAGCTCGGCCATCTGCTCAACCTGCTCAGCCGTCAGATCGGTAATCTGTCCCGACTGCGGGTCTTGCACCGCATAGGCGGGCTCCATGTCCCACCATTGCATCTGGATGACGCGAATAGGCCGGGTTGCAGCCGATGACGGGTTGCCGTCCGTCGCCCGGTACTGATCGCCGGCAATGTTGTTGTGCAGATCCGAGCCGGTTTCGATCGCCTTGTCCTGCTGGCCGCGCACTTCGTCGATCTTGCTCGGCCACTTCGATTTGAACTCATCCGGGTCATAGTCGCGCATGCGATACACATAGCGCGCATCCACGAGATTCCGCTTCTTGGCCGTTGGGTCCCAGCCCATTTCGAGCGGGTCAATCCGGTGCACGAGAACGTCGCCCTCGGCGCTGGTTTCATAGCTCAGCGTCGTCTCGGTCCAGCCCATACCGGAGATGATCGTGTCAGAAAACGCGTCGCTTTCCTCGTCCTCCGCGTCGCAGTTGTCGCGCACCCAATCGGCCGCCGCGCCAAGCATCTCGCTGGCCTTGGCGTCGCCGATCTCGCGCGGATAATACTGCACGGCCTGCCGATTAAGCACCTCGGCGCCCATCACCGCAGACACCATCGGATCGACGCGGTTGAACGTGATCGGAACGCGCATTTCTTCCATCATGGCCGCGCGATCGTCCGCCGACCATTGGTCGCCGCTCGTGAACTCGTACCACCGCTTGGCGTCGGCGCGCCATCCGCTCTGATGCTGATCCGCGCGGCGCTGCCACTCATTGAGCCGCTTGACCAAGGCTTCCGCATCGCGCGGCGTGTCGACGCTGTCGTCTGCTGTGTCGCTCATGCCGCCCACGCTGATTTAGGCGCTCGGCGCCGCTGATATCGATCCGGATTGTCGGGAATGCTTTCGGGAACGTGGCCGCATGCGCCCGTCATGTACGCATCGGCGCAGTGCGATGCCCAATCATGGTGGGGCTCGCTCAGATACGTGCCGCGCTTGTCGTCCCATTTCTTGCGATAGTTGTCGAGACACTGGATACCGCGCGCGCAGCGAACCTCGTCGAACCAGCTCGCGGCGAGCAGCCGACGCGCGGCTTCGATCGCCTGTTGCTTGTCGGGGATGCGCGGCACCACGCGGAACGTCAGCCCTAGCCCACGGGCCACATCGACCGTCGATTGAGCGCCGGGCATAACCCAATGCGAGTTGTCGAGATCGTGCGGGCCGTAGTGCGTCCCGTATATCCAACCATGCTCGGTCGCGCGGTCGCGGATGACGCGGGCATAGTGATCGACGCCCTCGCCCGTGTTTTCATAGTAATCGATAAAGTGGAACATACCGCCGTGTGTCTGGTAAAACCACACTGCCGTGCTGTCATCCTTGCCGATGTCCCAACACGTGTGCACCGGCCGCGTCGGGTCGATCGCGATCTTGCCGATGCGGCCCTGCTCACGGGCCTTGAGCATCTGGGTCTGGAAATAGGCGCCCTGCACAGACGCGTTGAACGCCTCCGGCAGAACGGACGGATATTCCCTCATCATGTCGTCAGGCCCGATCGCCTGGCGCTTGATGACGTACCACGCGCGCTGCTCTGGCGAGAGCGCGACCTGGTGCTTGACTTCCAGGTCTCGGAAGTAGTCGTCCATCTCGCGCGGGATCGTCACCAACGCGGGATCGTCCACATAATCGGGGTGTGCGTGCCACGGTGAGAAGTGCAACTTGAATTGCTGCAGGGAAAGTTGCCGCCCGAGCTTCGCCACGCGCTCGGCATCGCTCACCAGATCGTAGAAATCGCCGCCCGCGCCTTCGGCCGTGCTCTCGACGAATATCATCTGTCCGCGATGCACCGTACCGAAGGCACCCGTCCTGATCTCTCGCGCCTTCTCGGGGTGCTTCACGCTGATCTTGCCGAACTCAGACACGTGCAATATCTGCAGCGTGCCGCCGCGGTGGCTCGTGCCGACGCTCACAGATGATCCGTTCTTCCACTGCAACTCAAAGGCGTTTTCCTTCGTGAGCGGATTAGCCTCGCGCACAAGCTGGGGCAGCCCATCGTAGGCGTATTTGATCTTCGCGAGCTTGTCCTTGGCGTCGTCAATCGTCAGGTCGACGATGCCGGCCGCCGTTGACGGACGGAACGTGCACGTGTCCGCGATAAACAGCGCAATGAATGTGCTGAACCCCAGCTGCCGCGCCTTGGGGATGACGTTGAGGGTGTGCATCTCATCCCATAGCCGGCGCTGGGCGGCATTCGGCACAAACGACACGGCGTTGCCGGCCGCGTCGCGGATGCGATAGAGGGTGCAGAGCCGCCACCACCGATCGGTGTATAGCTTCGCAACCTGTTCTCGGGCCGCGTCAAGCGCCATCGCCACTCGCCTTTGGGAACACCGACACAACGCCGGCCTTGGCCATCACCTCGCCCCAGCCGTCGCCTGCCGTCATGACGTGCTCGGCTTTGTCGCCCCACACGCGCGGATTGCGGCGCCCTGCCGTCCATTTCGCGGCGTCAATCACCACCTTTGCAATTTCCGCCGTCACGGGCTGCCCGTCGTCCTGCCGTAGTGTCCCGCGCGCCAACTGCTGTGCAATTTGTGGCACTCGCTCGGCGAATGCGTGTGCGGATGCTTCGCGCGCGCGCGTGTACAACTGACCAAAGTCCGCGTGTCTATGCGCCCATCTCAAAATCGTTCGCTCACGCGGCATATCGGGGAGCGCTTCGATCTCTGCCAGCGTGAGGCCTTCGACCACGAGATCGCAGATGCGCTCGCCCATCTCTGGCGTGTAGGTCGATTGATGTCCGCCCTTATCCTTAGGCGTGTCGTCACTCATGCGGTCCTCACAGTACGGCGGTTACTCCACGAGCATCGCAGGCGCGCCGGTACAGATCGGCGAAGCGGACTCGAATGTCGATCTGAGGCAGGGACGGGCGATCGGAGCCAGACCAGCCAATCATGAGCGCGAAAATGGGCACGAGCGTTGACACGAGCGCCATAAATGCGGCGATCGCAATCTGTGTCCAGGTCTGCGCGTCCGCGGATGGTTCAAGCGTTCCCCATGCTACCTGAGCGATAAAATCGGTTTGCGCCACAACTTTCGAGTGCTTGTACTCTGTTTTCGCGCCGGCTTCTCGGGCTTTGTCCACGAGACGCTGTGTCGCCTCAATGCGGCCCGTCAGGTCGTCCCGCTTCTCGGCGGTTGCGATGCGGGCAACCAACGCGGCGCGCTGATCCATGAGTGCCTTGCACTTGACCTTGCAACCACCGCGTGCGGTCTCAAGCTCGATGGCTTTGTCCATCGCGGGCAGCTCGCCTTTGAGGCCGTCAGCGGTAACGGTCGCTGCCCATGCGTTGGCGGCCGTCAGCTCGGCCAGTTGGTCACGCCAGAGCTTGAGGTTGGCTCGGTGGTCCGTGATCGTGTCCTGCGCTTCCGCGTGAACGGCATTCTTGATGTGGGTATCCTTGCTCTCAACCGTGCGGACGCCGACCGTATAGGCCAGGTGCGTACCGTACTCGGCGACCGCGAAAAACGCGCCGGCCGCGATGCACAGCGCGCCGAATGCTTTGCCGCCGTGGCGCATCTCGTGGCGTCCGTAGGTGAGCGCGATTGGAGCGAGCAGTGTCACGAGCACAAGCGCCAGAGCGTGTCCGCCGCTCATGGACGAGCCAAATGCATACGACATCCAACACGATGCCACGATGCCGACGAGGCCTAGGGTGCGGGCCAGTGCGGGGATTTCGGCGGGAGAGCTGGCGTGAATCCAGCCAGTAATAGCGCGCATGACGCCTCCGATAGGGGTGAGACGCTGGCACTAGATGACGCGGGAGTGATGCCGACAAATTACACTGTGGCGGGGGTGTGGTCAACTCGGCCTGTCCAGACGAAACGTCGCCCGTAACGATTTCCCTGGGCGGTCGTCCGCCGCGCCAGCAAAGCCGCCTGCGCGAGCCCATTGAGTAATCGCGTCCACGACCTCATCAATATTGAGCGTCACCAGCACGCTGTCACTTTGCACCTGTACATGCATTGACAGGTGCCCCAAAATTACGTCGCGAAGGTCTTCCCTGCCTGTCATTTCACATGTCCTCGACCATCCAAACCGTCATATCGTTCTCCTCTGCACCTCCCTAGGTGTTGCAACGGGGTCAATGCGCATGCTTCGACCCTCCCTAGTCACGATTCCGAGACCACGTGGTTGACGCTCGGCTCATGGCGCGCTCTGAATGTGGCTGTGACGCCATCCGGGCACACAATAGCTATCTCAAACGGATTTTCGCCGCGCTCCCACCCATCATGACGGGTGTAATCAAGTTCGCAGGCCAATTGCGCGGCTTCATTTCGATTGCTTGGCTGCTTCAGCCCTGGAAACCACCGCGCGTCCTCCTCAGTCTCGCCCAGGTCCGGGAAATAGTAGCGCCACAACATGCTGTCCTCCATCCCCTCACTCCCCCTTCTTCAGTCCCTCTCGAACGCTCTTGCGTACTCGGCTTGTCGCTCCAGATAGGCGTCGGCCTTAGCCTTCGCGACGTATCCTTCGCCGCCGTACTCCCCGCCGCAGAGCGGGCATGGCTTTTCGCCGTAGTTGACACACACGCACAGGTCTCCGCCGCAGTGACAATTGACAACCTGTTGCCCGTAGCAGAGTGGGCAACGCACGTGCCCCTTGGGAACGTGCAGATCGTCATCATAGAAATCGTCGTGCATCCCCCTCACTCCCCTGCCCGATGCTGTTCGCGGATCTTGACGGCCGCATTCCGGAGCCCCTGGCAAGCGCCCTGCGCCGCTCCAAGCACAGCGCCAACCGTGTACCCGAGCGCGTAAGCTATGCCGGCGATGATCTCTCGCATGGTCTCTGCCCTCCTAGCTGCACTAGCTACACCTGTTGCATCTCTGTCGCTGATCCGGCCACGATGGCACGGGAGCGACGGACGCTGATTTCCCACCGCTTCGGCGGGCCACTGGCCGGTATGCTCTCAACCGAGACGATAGCCCCGCCGTTGCTGTCGACAACGTATCCTCTCAAATGCTGCTCAGCGTAGAGGACGGCCGCTCCTGACGGTGTTTTGGCCGCGTACACGGCGCCGTGATACTCGCCGAGGCTTTTGACCTCATACCCGTTTACACGGGCGGTCCAGCATCGCCAGAGAGGGACGGCGGTCTCAAGCATTGGGGTTCCGATCCTCCACAAGGCGCGCCCCCTTTTTCCAATCCACGCAATCGTCGGCCACGATTGATCCAGTAGTCCAATCAACCACATGCCACCAATCGTCGGGTTCATCTTGCATGTCTCGTCCTGCCGCGATGGCGGTTTCCGGCGAGCCATAAAACCCGACGAAATCATTCCAACCGCCTTTAGGATAATAGTTCCGTCCTGCAAACAGCGCGTATTGCTTTATTTCTGGCGTTGCATCAGCCATTGGTTTTCTCCTCCGCTGAGATGCGAGGTTGCCAGAGCTTGCCCTCGGGGCCGCATTCCCCGCATTTTGAGCGCATCGCCTCAGCGATCCAGAACACTTTGAACGGCGTTGCTACGCACAGTCGGGCGGCGCGAGCTTGATAAAAAGACTTGCAGTCCTCGCACCTGCGCTCTGCCTTCGGCGCCTCCCAATCGGGCTCAAGCATTGGGGGGTTCCTCCGGCTGAAGATTGCAATTGGACTTCGGTTGCCGGGGTTCCCAGAATTTCCCATCAGGGCCACATCGATCCGACCAATCAAACGCCCGCTCTGCCCAGCAACGCGATACAAATCCGTCCGAGGGATCGCTTGCTGCCATGCGTCGTACGCAGTCATTGTTGGTGCGTATGGTGCCATCCAAGCAAAATTCCGCATTGAGCAAAGACAGTTCCGCATTCGGCCGCCATTGCATATGCTTGCACGTCTGACAGCAGCGGACGATGCCGCGCGGAAATTCCATTTTCTCATTCCTCGGCTTACGCATAGCCGCTCACCGGGTCGCGCGCCGCTACCTCCTGGATCATCTCTGCACTGCGCTCGTCGATCGACGCCAGCAAGTGCTCTCTCAAACCATCCGCCGCCCAAATGCCAGACCCGCCGCCGATCCCGACATAATCAATGAGGGACCGCGCGGCTAACATCGCTGCCACCACTTCCACAAAAACGCTCTTTCTCTCAATGCCTCGCAGCGCCACAATTGACACCATGGCCCGTCGCACGTCTCGTTCATCCTCGCTGCTCAATTTCGGCTTGCTGCCCATAGCCATTGGCTTCCCCTCCCTCCACTCAATGTATCTTGGCGTTCGTCTTCAGCCGATCCGGAACCGTTATTTCCCGGCCATCGGGCCGACGCGCCTTGAGGTCGTCCATAAACCTGTCGCCGATTGCCTCCACTTCCTCTCGCGTCGCCTTAGGTTCGGACATCATAACCGGCCGGCCGTTCACAAAAACCGCGACCATCCATCTGCCGTCAGTAAGCAGACGGATCTTTGTCTCAACCAGCGTCCCGCTCATGAGCGCCCTCCAAGTCGTCCATAAACATCTTCACCATTGCCACTACATCCTCAGGCGTGGCTATCGGCTCGGATCTCGTAATCAGAATTCCGTCTACAAAAAAAGAGACCACCCATCGGCCGTCCGCAAGCAGCCGTATATTTGTCTCAGTCGGTCTCTCGTCCATGAGCATCCACCTCCCTCCAATCTCGTGCGAGCGCGCCGCGTATCAGGCCGGCGACGTACGCCGACCGCTCGCGTGCGGGCACCGCAACGCGTAGACGCTCCGCCACTTCTGGCGGGAGCGATATTGCGATCTCGATGTATTTCTCAGCCGGCAATTTGGGCGGACGGCCGCGCCTCAGTCTCGTGTCCATGCTGGGATTATAGCACCGTCGCGGCTGATTTTCACCCGATCACGAAAATGTGATCACCTTTCTTATTTACCCCGGCTAAAAATGTGCTATACGACAATCATCAGAAGGCGGCGATCCTCCACCGAAACTTCCGGGCGGCAGCACCGAGATCGGGGTCACAGGAGAGGGCGGCGGGCCAAGACTGAAGTGACCAGCGCCTAGGCCATCCCATACGCGGGATGGCCCTCGCCCTGTTCACAAGACAGGCCCGACCGGTGTTGGAGCACCGGCCGGGAATGACAACCCCCGACCACACTCGGAGGCTATCATATGCACGATCTATCACACCGGATTGGCGCCGGTCTATTCGCCGCTGCTGCAATCATGGGGACGGGTTACGTGCTGTTCTCGGACGTTCCTGCGTCCGGGCTCACGGTCGACCACGTCACGAGCGCCCTGGTGCTCGTGCTTGCCCTCGGTGCTGGCCATTTCGTGTTGCCCTCGTGGCAGCGCGGCAAGCGGCTGGCGTCGATCGGGCTCGCCCTGGCGTTTGTGGCTGCCACCGTCGTCATCGTGACCGGCTCTGCCGGACGCA
>Ga0075472_10000733_pt1 | contig 13845 bp, 23 predicted proteins | sample DEB19_08_DNA_3_FD_77014 | JGI IMG/M metagenome (GOLD analysis project Ga0075472, IMG submission 77014) | Aqueous microbial communities from the Delaware River and Bay under freshwater to marine salinity gradient to study organic matter... | ecosystem: Environmental > Aquatic > Marine > Coastal ...
CCACAGTTTCAGCGTTCCCGCCGCATCCGTATCCTGCTGAAGCGCCAGAGAACCGTTCATCACGTCAGTTGCGTTAGCAACCTTGATAATGTTCGCGTTGCTGGTCGCCGTGGTCGCGATGACGATGCGATAAATGTCGCCGGTTCCCGTGGCAGCCGGGAGAGTGACCGTCACGCCCGCAGCCCGAGAGATTGCAACGATACGATTCGCGTGGTCAGCCTGCGTCAAGGTGAGCGTCGCATCAGTGCAAAGCACAGCCGAGCCGGTCGTCATCGAATTAACATGCAGGAGCATGTTCTGGTTTAGGCTATTAGTCCCGGTAGCCATCTTTAGGCCCTCGAATTAGAGAACAACATCATTCGCAGCGAGACTGATATATTCGACAACAATAACAGCCTTGCCGGTCGTCGCCGCAGTTCCCGTTGGAATGTAGGAGGCGTAAATCGTCTGATCGGTCGAGAATTGCGCCCACCCCGTCGAAGTGACCGGAGCGCCGAAATAATAGCCGACAGCGTTTGACGCGGTGTTATAGTCCGTGATAGCGGCAGCAGCCATAACTTCGGCCCCCGTCGCAGTCGTTCCGATTGTGATTGGGTTTGTAGTTCCGGCATTGAATGCCGTAAGAACCCGAACATGCCAATTCAGAATAACCGAATTAGCAGGGACGATCCCGACTTTAATGCCTGACGAAGCGCCCTGTGTGCTGTAATTCAGGATTTCAGCTATCGTCTGCGTGACGGGTAGCATGACATCCTGAGCATTAGAACCGGCGGCCATTTAATCCTCCTGAAGCGGAGAGAGGGCGGGCCGAAACCCGCCCCCAATCATCAGCCGTCGTTGTCAGGGATGTAAGCAATGATGATTTCCGCAGAGCCGGCAGAAGCCGACGCCGTGGATGTCACAAGAGCCTGAACAATCGTATCGACCGAAACCACGTTGGTCACCGCCTCATCGAGCGGGACAAACGCGATTGACCCAAGAGCGCCTTGAGTCATCCAGAGATTTGTTCCAGAGTCGGTCGAAGGGCCAATATCGAGCACGTTGGAAGAGTTGCCGTTGAAGGCGACGCTCACCGACACGCCCGAAATCGGCTTGACGAGGACGGAGCCAGCGGGAATCGTCCCGATGGTGACAGTCGTGCCATTATCCGAGTAGGTAATGGTTTTGCGCAGATAATGGATCATCTGCATGTTGTAGTCGCGCGCGCCAGTGCCAGCAGTTCCAGTGGTCATGCTAGCCTCCCTTAGTGCGCGACGGCATACGTCGGCATGATGACAGTAGCGAAGTCAACGGAGTTGAAAACCGTTTTCTTGATACCGAAAATCGTGCCGGCGGCGACGCCAAACTGGTTATCGACCTTGTGTTCGGACAGGCTCGCTACTTCCTGTCCCGTCCCGCTATTTGGCTTCGCAGGACTGCCCGTGATTACGCACGGGAGCAGACTATATCATCACCTCTTCGCAGAGGGTCGGGCGCTTCGGCTCGCTTGAGCCTACTCCGTTTCCGGATAGTCGTTGCGCCTTCTTAGTCTCATGAGGGCAGACACCGCCGTTTAGGCGTTTGCCTTGATTGCAGTTGTGGCAGAGGATTTGAAATTCCCCTTGCGGGTAATCGTGATCCTTGAGCCACTTAACGAGACGATAGCCGGTGTGGAAATGGCCGATCTTCTTGGCATATTCACGTTGATTGTTGTTAACGTGGTCAATGCTCAGGAACATCGGTTCCGTTTCACCGCAACAGACGCAGACGTAACCGCCGTATGCCGCATAAGCCGCTTCTTTCAAAACGGCGTAGTGCTTGCTCTGGTTCGCTGCCTTGCGAGGCTTTTCGGCTTCATTCCAAGCCGCCGCCTGCGCAATCCGCTTTTCCCGGTTCTTGGCGTAATACTCATTCCACCATTCGCGGGAGCGTTCGCTGTTACGCTCTTTCCAGTCTTGATAGGCGCGGTCCATGCACTCGCTGCATGTGTGTCGCCTATAGCCCGGCTTACTCTCTCGGAAACTCGTTAGGGGCTTCTCAACCCCACACTTTCTGCAAAGCCTCATGAACTATCTCCGTTTCGATTATGATAACACAATCACGGAGATTTGACTAAGCTTGGTTCAGGATTACCCACCGATTTTGCGGTTTGGGCTTCCCCTGAGTTCACCCGATTTGCAATGCGGATCGCTCCGCAAGGGACCTAAGCAGCGAACGCAACAACCTCGCGATTGTCGTTCGCGCCATTCAAGTCGAAGAGCTTTTCAACCCAAGTGAACTTCGACGGCGAGTTGTCCTGACCGAAGGCGAGCATAGCCGCCTGTGCGCCGCAGAGAACCGCGCGACGGACGTTACCAGCGCCGGCAGCAGCCGACGAAGGAGCGACCGGAATACGGTTCCAGCGGTAGAGGATCACACCGTTATAGACGCCAAGAGCGCCCGTCATAATCGGGTTATCCTCGATCTTGCCGCCCATCATGGACGACTTCTGAATATCGAGCCACTGACCCGTGCTCGTATTGATACGAAGGTCCGTAACCTGATAGTCATGCAGGAAGGCCACGTAATAATCCGAACCGTTGATCTTCAGCGGGCGGATCATGGGCGACGCGGTGCGCGCAGCCTCAACCGCCTTGTCGATCATCGACAGGGTGAACGTGTCGCTGCTGTTAATCGTCGCTTCCGAGTTGCGCGAGCTATTGGCGTAGACAATGCGCGTCGAGGACGGCGCAATCGTCGCCTGGTTGCCCGTGTAGCGCGTATCGGCCTGGCCCGTATTGCCGCAAATCTGGTTGGCAAACGCAAAGTCAAGACGATTGGCCCACCAATCCGACAACGAGTCCTTGCACTCCTGGCGAAGATCGAAGGGAACGCGCTGCTCGGAAACACGGCCACCCGTGCGGTGAGCGTGGCGAAGCTGGTCGATGTAGACCGCATCCGAATAAGTCGTAAGCGACTCTTCGTTGCCTTCCAGAACGCCGTCGCCAAGGACGCCATCGCCGGAAGCCTGCATACGAAGGCCGAAGTTGATCTTGTCGCCGGCGCCCTTCTGGGTTTCGGTCTTGAGCTGAATGAGGCTGCCAGCGCCAGAGCCGATGAAATTCGCGAAGTAGGTCTTCTTAAGAGCTTCTACCGCGAGTTCCTTCGACCAGAGCTTGACAGCAAGGGCGTCGTTAACGCCATAGCTGGTCACGGCCATTTGGGCCACTCCATATGTCAAAGATTTCGGGATTTGCTCCAGTGACGCCGGGGGCTTGCGCAGCCGGGTAGTTTTACGTCCGCAATGAGGCTCAGACGTTTATCGCGTATCGTGCGACGTTCCGCAGACGGTAAAGCTCGTCAGGCTAGTCGGTTACGCCAACCAGTCGCAGCTTGGATTGACCCCCAAGCGGGTTATTTCAAGCGGGCCGGGCTTGATACCGGCTCCCGACAGCTATCGAGGCCATGCAGGTCCGGGGGTTGAATGGCACCACCGCGTGTCCTTCCACGCCGCCGCTTGAATGCTACTTCAGAAAACGCAGCTTGTAGACCGTGCTGGCGTAAAGCGCGCCTAGCTCGTCAAGCTTGTTTTCCAAAACCTCGTTGCCCTTCGCGATTTCGTCGCGGTTCTCGGCTATCCAGTTTGCCTGCTCGACAATCTGGTTCAGGATATTATCCCGCGCGAACGCTTTGGGCTTCACCTCGCCAACCTTCCCAAAACAGCCCTGATACACCTCAACAATGCCGTCTAGGCTATCAAGCAGGCCGTCGTAGAAGTCGCCCAAGGCGACATGCTCGGCATATGAGCTAGTCGCCCAATGGGCAAGGTGAGAGGCGTCACGCAGAGCGAAAACACGCGAGATAAAATCCGCAATCATCAGCCACCCATTATCTGCTTATAAGCGCGCGGGTTGCGCGACCTAAACTCTTCGAATTCCTCTTCGGACATGTTCGCCAAATCCATCGCGCTCGGCGTGTTGGCCTTGGAGCCGCCGGCAGAGGAAAGCGACTTGGATGCAACCGCCGCCTTTTGCCTGCGGTCGATGTCCGCCTCGGCTTTCTTGGCAGTCTCGTCTACTGCCGCAGCCTTGGGTTGGTAGCCAAACGTCTTGGCCTTCTCATAGATCAGTTCAGCCGGGTTCATGCCGCGCTGCATGGCGGCAACCGTGATCTTGCGCTCTTCGTTCTGCACAAGGTCGTTAATCTGCTGCTGCGGCACGCCCTGCATTTCTAGATACGCCGCCGTAACGTTCACAAAGTGCTGATAGGCGTCGAGCGCATCCGGCTTTTCGGTGTTGAACACCGCCCACGACTGTTTATAAGCCGTGTCAATGGCGTTTATCTGCGCCTGCTGCTGGTAGACTTCCTGCTGCTGGCGCTGTTCCGTCGCGAGGCGTTCAACTTCCGACTTTTGCCACTCCATAAACCCGATAGGATCGTCCTTCGGATCAGGGACGGCGGGCGCTTTCGGCTGTTCGGGCTGTTGCGCCTGAAATAGCATCCGCAGCCGTTCATCAGCACGGGCGAACTGTTCGGCAAGCTCCTGGTTCTTGCGCTCTAGTTCTCGTCTTGCGTTAACTTCTTCTTGAAGTTTACGCAATGGCACACGCTGATCTTTTCGAGGCTTTTCAGGTTCTTTGGTCTCGGCGTCCTCGGTCTCGGCTTCTTCTTTGGCTTCGACTTCGGGGGCTTCACTCTCTGGCTCGTCAGTAGAGTCGTCAACCGTTTCAGTATCGGGCGCTTCAACGTCAATCGGCTTTTCGCCCTTTGACTCGAAATAGGCGCGTTCCTGCGGCGTGAATGATTCCAGTTCAACTGTCATCAGGCGTGGCCCTCTTCGGTCTCAGCAGCCGGGACAGTCTGGGGCGCGTTCTCTTCCGCCTTCGCCGCGTCAATCTTGCGCTTGAAGTGCAAGGCCGCTTCCGCAGCATCCAGTCCTGCCGCCTTCACAGCAATGTTGACCATTTCCAGAAAAACGCGGGCTTCGTCGTCGTTCAGTTCGATATGCATGTGTGCTTTCTCCAAAGCAGTGCCCGGCCAGATGGAGAGACGCGCAGGCTGACCGGGCTGCTCCTGCGCGTGTCGGTGTTAGGAAACGGGCGTCAGCGTGATTGGCGCGAATTGCGCCTCAACCAACGGCTCAACCTGAGCCTTGATCTGCGCGTAATACCACGCATCCACCTTGTTCTTGATGTCGAGGTAAACGCCTTCAGTCAGAGCGTGGAAAACCTCGTCTCCGGTCGGCTGGCGATAGCTGTCCGGCACGGCAGGAACAGCGGGCGTTACCACATTGCCCTGCTCATCCAGAACGGCTGGAACTTCAGCCGAACCGGGAACCAGCACCCCGTTGGGGAAATACTGAACAGCCGCCCATGTCGCGACGCGGGTGTAATCCGCATCCGAAAGCAGCTTTTCGTTGGCGTCTTCGACGGGGTCAGCGTCGCGTTTACCGATCAGTTTGATGTAGGCCATCGCGCAGTCCTATATGTTGATATTTTCGGCGGTGAATTATGCTACAATAAGCCAATTTGTTCCGTCCGACATGACCATTACTTTATTAGACCCACCACCAGCGACAGTGCTTCTCGGAGTCGTCGCATTTGCGTCTGACACAAAAGCAAGCGCACCAGCGTATGATGCTGCCGATGGTAAATTAGCAACGGTAAATTGTTTTGTTTGTATGATTGCTGCTCCGGCAGCACTGTCCTCCACAACGAGAACTTTATCCGCCGGCGACTTCATTTGAGTGCGGCCAACCCAATACACGAATCCTGCCGCTGATGTCTTGAAGTCTCCAGATGTCGCACTAAACCCGTATGCCAAAATCTGTGACCCAGTAGCCCAAGTGTTGGCGGAAGAAACTCCAAAATCAAGCTTCGTCGTCCCATTCGCCTTAATGGAGAACGTGGCAGGCATATTAATATCGCCCGCAAACGTCGCCAGCTTCGTGCTGTCAATCGTCAGTGCGGTCGCAAGCGCGTTCTGCGACGTGCCGGTCGATCCGGCCGCCGGAGCGACTTGGAAAATGATCGAGCCGCCAGCGCCCATGCCGGTTCCCTTCGAGCCAGCAATTGTGAACGCAGCGCCCGCTGTATCGGTCGTGCCAGCAACGACGCTTTGGACCTGTAGCTTCTGGGCGACGGGAGCGGTGTCGTCAGCCGCGCCAAGTTGAAGTGTCGCATTCGCGGTCGGGGTCAGCTGAACAAACGCAGCAGCCGTGCTGTTGGCAAGTTTCAAAATACCGCTGGACGTTCCAGATACGCCAAGCGTCAGTATCTTGTTCGTATCGTCCCAAGACAGCGAGGCGCTTTCCGTGACCTTGTTCGTCGCGGACTCGAACAGCAGCCGGCCAGCCGTGCCGGACGTGATCGCCGTCGAGTCAATCGTGACGCCGCCACCGCCAGCCGCCCAAGTCAGATTTCCAGAGCCGTCCGTTTGCAGGAACTCGCTCGCGTTGCCATCCGTCGTCGGCAGCTTCAGCGTGTAGGTTCCCGCCGCATCTGCGACAGAGAGCGTCACCGTGCCGGAAGTCGTGCCGACGAGCTTCAGCGTTCCCGTCTGCGTCGAGGCCGCGCCGAGCGTCAGAATGCCCGACTTGTCGAAGCCAGACAGAAACGCATTTGCTTCAGTCTGGATTTCCAGAATGTTCGCCGTCTGAGCCGCGCCATTGCGCCGGAGAGCCAGCGAAATAACGTCAGAGCTTGGCGTGACATTCTGCGAGGTCGTGAAGCTGTTGGCAATCGACAGTCCAGCAACCGTCGTGCTGGACGATGGGAAAGTCATCGTCGTGCTATCAGTGCCAGCAAGCGTAATGCTCGCATTGGCCGTCAGCGTCTTGCCGTCCGCAATCGTCAGCGTCGAGCCGGTCGCAGGAGCCGTCAGAGCAACCTTGTTAATGCTGGTCGCGGTCGCAACGCCAAGCGTCGGCGTCACCAGCGTCGGGCTGGCGCTCGTAAACGTCTTGATTTGCGCCGCAGTCGTCTTGACCGGACCAACGCCAGCCGTCTGGACGTTCGGAAAGACATCCGTGGCTGAGACAGCAGCGCCAGCCGATAGGTTGCTTATGCTTGTGTCAGCCATTTCTTATTCCATCGTCAATTTAGAGGAGCCGTCTTCCATCAGGAGGAACGACACGCCGTCCTCAAGCAAAAGCTTGCTCACAGGCGGGGGAGCGCCGCCCCAAATGGCCTGATGCGCCGTGAGGCGGAAGAGAAGCCGCCAGGACATCAGGTAAACGACCCAATCGCCACGACAGACACATTCGCGCCGGTCGTCACCTTCCACGCGCCCGACACGCTTTTCATGCCGAGCGGGATAAGGAACGGCACCAAATTGCTCACAGACGACGCGCCGCCGGTAAACACCGTGATAGAGGTCGCGTTATCGAGCAGCAGCACGTTGCCGGGGGAGGTCGTCGCAGGGATGACAAGCAAACCAGCCACATAATCCCCCAACGCCCCATTGGTACCGAGAACCTGTGCCGTCTGCGACGCTGCGACAGTCTCGTAATCCGCGTCATTCACGCGGACAGTAATGCCAGCCGGTTGAGCCATTTAATTCACCTGTGCCATTGGAGAGACGAGGATTTGCGGGATTTGCTCGCGCTGTGTCGCCGCAACCTCGCGCTGTGCCTTCGCCTGATTAAGAGCCGCTTTAGTCTGGACTTCCTGAACTTTCGCCTGCGCGCCGGCCTGCTGAATTGGAGCCATCTGCGCCGCCTGCTGCGCGGCCTGTGCCTGAGCCTTCGCCAACGCCTGCTGAAGCTCTTGAACTGCGCTCGCCGGCATGGGCGAATATTTCATCACCATGGCCATCAGTTCATGCGACATCGCATTCTTGAACGCGGGAAGCATTTGCATCATCGTGCCCCAGGCAATTTCCTTCTGCTGCGGGCTAGACGGCGCGTCGTCAACGATAACGTCGTATTCCGCCCACTCCGGCTGACGAACAAACGGGATATACTGAGTAGCGCCCATCTCGCCGCTAATGCGGATCAGGCGACCGTCGCTCACAAAGTTTTGGATCAGGTACAGCAGCAGCCGGCCCTGGTTCTTGCGATAGCGCCTGAGGCTATCGAACAGCACAGCAAGCACGGCCATTGCCTGCTTTTTGCGCTGCATTTCCAGAACGCCCGGCTGTTCCGTGTCCTTTTGGCCCAAAAGCTCCAGATTGACGCCGCCAACGTCCCGCAAGGACTGTATGGCGAACTCCATCAGATTGAGGCTTTCCGGCGGCTGCGGAACTTGCGGCTTGGCCTGTATCTTCGGACCATTCGGGCTGCTCAACGCGCCCTGCCGCATGTAAACGAACTTGTCGGGACGGCCCCAGGCAGTTTCCGCCTCGCGTTCGTCCTCAAACGCGCCCTTCTCGACCAGCGCACCACCCTTCGCAGCGGTGTTCATCATGTGCATGGTCTGGGACAGCCACTTGTTCGCCCATTGCTGCGGATCGAGCATGGAGCGAACCAGACCGTAAAACGTGCCCTTGTTCCTGTCCCGGTAGCCGGTTATGCACTGATAGGAAAAGAACTCCCCGAACGGCGCTTCCTCCGGTTCAGCCAGAACCTTCTCTCCCAACCACGCGCGGAAATACTTGCGTCGGGTCTGCTTGGCGGATTTGGGCGGCTCCATGCCAAGCGCCTCATACCGCTCAAGCGCCTTGTCCATGTCCTCTTGCGAGAGAAACTCGACGCCATCCGCGCCGGCCACCGCGTAAACGGTCTCGCGCTCCCACCACTGGCATTCAACGAGGGTGATTAGGTCATCCCCCTCATCCATCCCGCCATCTTTGGTCGGGCGGTAGAAGCGGGCTTCCTGCCTGGTCTCGTCTTTGTTGCCACGGTCGTCAAAATTCGCCCACTTGGCGTCAAGGTCGTCATCGTCAGCGTCCATGTCGCTGATCAGCGCCTTCGCCTCGTCAATCGGCACTTTCTTGACGCGCCAGATACGGCGGGCGTCCTCGATATTGCGCTGCTTCGCCGCTGCGTCCCAATACATTTCCAGCGGGTCAGTGCGGTCAATCAGCGGGGAACCGTCCTTGTCCCGCTCGAAATCCATGCGGGTTTCCGTCCAGCCCATGCCGCAGACGAGCGTATCCCAGAACGCATCCGACTCGTTGTCTTCGCCGTTGCATTCGTCGCGGAACCATTTGGCGGCGTTCGTGAGCATCTCATCCGCCATCGCGTCGCCCGGCTGGCGGGGCAGGTAGCGGACCTCCTGGCGGTTTGTGACCTCAGTGCCGGAGACAGCCGAGATAATCGGGGCGATCCGGTTGAAGGCGATGACCGGGCGCATCTGCTCGCGCAACTGGGCCATGTCCTGCGCCGACCATTGCCGGCCAGCCACAAAGTCAAACTCATTCTCAGCCGAGCGACGCCAATCCTCAGAATGGCGCTTGTCCTGCAAGAACCACCGCTTGAGGCGACGAAACAGGTTCTCCCGATCGAGGGCGGAAGCCGGTTCCTTACCATCGCGGGAGGCTGCTTTGTCGGCAGTCTCAAAAGTGCTTTCGTTGTCGTCGATCACTGTGCTATACGTTCCTTGCGAACGAACAGGAGACCCCGAGGGGGAAAGGTAGGCCGAGGCCGTTGCGCCAAAGCTGGTTGGCCGGAACCTCGTTGACAGGGTTAAACGGACGGGTTCGCCATGGGCCTAACGGGGCGCATGAACTAAACGGCCCCGGCTTTCGCTGTCTGATCAACAGCTCAGACCGGACAAGCCTTCGTTAGTAAAAACAAATACCGTCCTACGCCACCATCCAGCTATTGCCGCCAGCCTTTGCGCGGTCATAATCCGCCCAACGGTCCTTGCGGTCCTTGATTTGAGGCTCGGCCCAACCGCCCGCGAACATGCGGAAAGCGTCTGCACCGTGAGAAGTCCAGTCATGCAGAGGATTGTTGCGCCACACCTTGCCGCGATCGTCCCAATCCTTGCGATACTGCCAGAGGCATTCGAGGCCGCGCTTGCAACGTTCCTCATCGAACCAGCAGCGGTCCAGAAGCCTGCGAACCGCGTTTATGCCGTCATTCACGTTGTGGGCGGGAACAACCACCACATCCGACAGGCCGAGATTGTGGAGGGTCTCCAGCCGGCTCTTGCCCGTCGATAGCTCGCGAACTTGAATATCGTGCGGGAGGTAGTGCGTCCCGTAGACGTAGCCCTTATCCTTCAGCATTCGGGCGTATTCATCCAACCCAACACCAGAGCCTTCGTAATAGTCTATGACTCGGACTTCCCGCCCCACCGTCTGAAGGAACCAAATCGCTGTCGCATCAGAAACGCCCAAGTCCCAACTAGTATGAACAGCCATACCGCGCTCATAAGGAACTTTACCAATGCGGCCTTCGTCCCTGACATGCTTGAGGGCGTCGGCGTAATAGGCCCCTTGGATGGCGGCTTCGAATGAGCATTCGTATTCTTGCTCGAATCGATCCGGCCCCATCTGCGACCGGGCGTCCCAAAGTTCCTGCTCATTAATCAGCCCCGTCTCGGACGCCTTGAGCATCAATGAGAACCAGCCCTCAGACGTTCGGGACCGCTCCCATATGTCGTAGAACTCGTTCTTACCGGCGGGAGTGCCGATGAACACGGCCCAACCACCACGATCCGACAAGGCCGGCCTGACGACCTCTGTCCAAAGGCTCGGTCTGATCTGGGCTGGCTCGTCAATAACCACGCCGTCGAGATAGATACCGCGCAGGCTATCAGGGTTGTCAGCGCCATAAATGCGAACCCTGCCGCCGTTCGGGAGGTCAATACGCAACTCCGTCTCGTTGTATGTCGCGCCGACAGGAACCAGCGGGGCGGAATAGTGCTTGAGATAGTCCCAGGCGATTTCCTTGGCCTGCTTCAGCAGCGGGGCGATGTAGGCGAACCGGGGGCGATCCTTGTCGCTCGTCAGAGCAGCGCGGATTAGCTCGTTGATACAGGCGACAGACTTTCCGGCACCTATCGACGGTGGGCGACAATACACGCCCACCGTTGGCTCCTTTCATGGAAGGCCCGGAACTGTTCACGCGGCTTGTATGGTATCTGAATCACGCCAGTTCTTTCCGCGCCAAATCTCATAGATTGCGCTTTTGCTGCACCCGTATAAGCGCGCATACTGAGGGCCAGTCAGTTCACGTTTGCGGATATGGGCAACAGCTTCATAAGTGAGCTTTGCCCAAGTGGCACGTTCTCCCCGGTTATCGGGGATAAAGTTCCTTCCCTTGGCCACGCAATCGCGCATGTTGTCGCTAAGGGAGCCTAGGAACAGGTGGGCAGGATTGACGCAATAAGGGTTGTCGCACTTATGCAAGACATTAGAGCCGGTCGGGTCTCCGCAATACAGGCGGTATGAAACCCGGTGAGCCTTATCAACGCCAGCCGCTCTGCCTCCGCCCTTGCCGATAATGCCGTAACCATGCTCGTTAATTCCACCGGTCCAGAGCCAGCAGCCAGAGTTAGGTTCTGGCATAACCTTGCTCTCAAACCGCTCCTTGATTGGAGCGGCCTTGTGAAACGCCATAGATTGTCCTTGAGTTGTTAGCTGGCTACTTCAGCCACTCGATAACCAGCTTTGCAGGGCCGCTGTGGTTCTCGTCGGTGAGGGCGACCGTTTGCAGCTTCGCATGGACATAAGGCGCGGCAGCCTTGGCGGCGTCGATACGCGTAGCCTTTTCCTCGCCCTCGTCACGCATAACGTCCAACAGGTATTCCAATGGACTTATCCCGCCTTCCAGAGCCTTTTTACGGGCCTCTTCCTGAAAGCGTGTAGCAGCCCCCTTTGGCCTTCCTGCATTCGGTCTAGGACCACCCCAAGACATTTGTTAACTCGATTGTGTTTCAAGATAAGCTTGACAGTTGTGGCGTATCTCAGCGATCCGCTCGGGCGGCAAATGTCCACGCATGTCAAACCGTAAGAGCATTTTGGCGACAAAGGCGCGCGTTCCAATGCGCTCCATTTCGATCTCGTCTGCGCTCCGGCGATAGGGCTTTACTTTCACCCGCGCTATTGCGCCACCGCCACCAGCAACCTTGTTCTCCGCCGGCTTTAGCTTTGCGATTAAGCGAGCCTCGAAATTGAAGGCAGCCCGCTCGCTGGCGAACCATTTGACTACATATCCAACCCGGCCAAACCGCCTGTTCTGTGCCTTCAGTCTGTGGCCAGAACCTTTGCCAATGTAGATGCACTGGCCTTCGTCGTTATCGAACCGATAGACGTAAAACTGACTTCCAACCTTAGCCATTCAATTCCACGTTGCATTCCGGCAGGTCGTCTCGGCCAATAGAACCGCCTGGACGTAAGCTCGCTGCAGTTCCTCGTTTGCCTCTAGATCAGCAGCCGAGAAGCGGAACCAGTCGCCATTAGGGAGGCGATACTGACCGAGCTTGTTGCGGTCTATTCGACGCTCGACGCGCGCCCGCTCGAATGCCGCTGTCCGTCTAATGGCTTGGCGTTGGCGGGCGGTTGGCGTCATTTGCCGCCTTGAGGCTTGATAGGCGCGCTGTAGGCAGCCTTGCCGCCCGCGGTCTTCATGCCCTTGGAGGACTTGCCGCCGGCCATAGAGACCGGCTTGGCGGAAACAGCGGAGCCCTTGCCCATCTTGGGGCGGTTGCAACCCTTGGCCATATCAGAGACCTTTCTGGGGGCTGATGCCCTTCAGCATCTGCTTGCTACGGCTATCGCCTTTGACATGCTTGCCGGCGGCTGTCGGGGAGCCAGCGCCTTTCGGGCCAGGACCGCGCCCGTGAAATTCCTTGTTGCCGCCGTTGCTTTTGACGGTCGCCTTACCCTTAGCCATTTTCTGTTCCTTCTGTGCGGCGCATGGCATGGATCATGGCTCCATACGCCTCATGGTCGCTAATTTCGTGTTGCGCTTTGTATTCCGGCGCATCCCGGTAACGTTTTGCCGTCCGTTCTAGCTGGCCGATACGGTCAAGGGCGGTGCCAAGTTTGGCTTCAAGACTACGCAGGCGGGCAAGAACGTCGAAATCGGTCATATTTTTTCCAATGCCCGCTTGACTAAACCCTCAATTGGGGGTTAGATAGGCTCATCGGATGGAACTGGTTCCGCCGAAGTTGGGAGAGACCCGATGACAAACACCGAAAGATTTTACGCCGACCTTAACCCCGCATTCGGAGCGTGGCAGGAAAAGCGTTACGTCATTTTCGACGCCGAAACGAAGCGCCCGGTCGCGCGCGCCATTGCGCCCCAATACACCAGCCGCAAATCCGCCGAGCGGATTGCTGATCGCCTCAACTGCATGGAAGAGTTTAAGCGGCTTGCGCACTAACAAGTGGGGCTTCTAGCCCCTCTCAACTCTTAGGAGAGACGGAGATGACAATACGAGTTATCGTTAGGACTTTCGACGCTTCAGCCGCCGCGCATGTCGGCGGTCCAGTCGAGCAGGCGTTTGACACGTTCGACATACACGACGAGCGCCTTGAAACATTTTTGCGCGCCAACAAGCCCCAATTCGGAGGGCGAGAGGTTATTGGCGTTGAACTCTTGCCGGAGGCTCAAGAATGACCCTCGACCGCTCCGCCATCATGCGCGACGCTTGGCGCAGATACCGAGACAGTCAGCGTCTCAACCTTGGTTGGGACTTCGCACGCTGCCTCAGGATGTCGTGGACGGCGGCAAAGATCAGAGCCGTTGTGCCGCGCCGGTATTATCAGCCTTCAGAGCATTCGGCGGTGATCTACGCATGACATGGCAACCGATAGAAACCATGCCGAAAGGCGAACATTTCCTCGCTTGGTGCCCGTATAGGGCGGGGGAGGACATGCAAAAGGTTAAGCTGCTTCAGGCGCTTGGGCTCTATACGGAACCAAGCGGCGGGCGAATTGTCGTCGCCCAGAGGATTCCGTCAAAGCGGCGCAACTACAGCAAGCCGCACAACG
>Ga0075472_10000737_pt1 | contig 13817 bp, 12 predicted proteins | sample DEB19_08_DNA_3_FD_77014 | JGI IMG/M metagenome (GOLD analysis project Ga0075472, IMG submission 77014) | Aqueous microbial communities from the Delaware River and Bay under freshwater to marine salinity gradient to study organic matter... | ecosystem: Environmental > Aquatic > Marine > Coastal ...
GCCTTGAAGCACGGCAGCTGCGTCATGACCCTGGGCAACTCGCACCACCTGGGCCGAATTGGCCACTGGGCCGAGATGGCCGTGGCTCAGGGACTGGTATCGATACACTTTGTCAATGTGCTGTCACGCCCTGTGGTGGCTGCCTGGGGCGGCGGCGATGGGCGCTTCGGCACCAACCCGGTATGCATCGGTGTGCCGCTCAAGAGCCAGGACCCTTTCATTTTGGACTTTGCCACCAGCCGGGTGGCGCAAGGCAAGATGCGGGTGGCGCACAACGAGGGGCGCAAGGTTGACCTGGGCTATCTGATCGACCCCAGTGGCAACCCCAGCACCGACCCCGGCGTGGTGGTCGTCCCGCAGCCTCCCAGCGCCAGCGGCAACCTGTTTGGCGCGTTGATGACATTTGGTGAACACAAAGGCTATGGCCTGGCCGTGGCCTGCGAGCTTTTGGGTGGCGCGCTCTCGGGCGGTGGCACCTGGCACCAGCAAGCCGACGCCCGACGCTCGGTACTCAACGGCATGCTGTGCATCCTGATCGACCCCAGGAAACTGGGCACGCAAGCGAGCTTTGAAAGTGAAGCCCAGGCTTTTGTCGACTGGCTGCACCAGAGCCCGGCAGCCCCCGGCCATGACGCCGTGCTGATTGCCGGCGAGCCGGAGCGGCAGGCCCGGCTGGCGCGCGAACAAGCCGGCATCAGCATCGATGCCACCACCTGGGCTGAAATCAAGGCCTCGGCAGCCAAGGTCAACTGCCAAATTTGAAAGGTATCTGTCCATGAATGCAGCTCAACACGCTGACCCCCTTGCACGCTTTATCGATGACATGACCGCGCTGGTTGGCTCGACCCAGGATGAGGGTGTCTTGCTGACCCAGGGCCGCCAGCTCCTGAGCCGCTTGATTGAGAACGACCAGTGGCTGCCCGCTGAATGTGCTCGCGCCCTACCTGATCGCTATGCCCAATACCTGCTGCATGTCGATCCCCAGCATCGCTTCTCGGTGGTCAGTTTTGTCTGGGGGCCGGGCCAGAAGACGCCGGTGCATGACCACACCGTCTGGGGCCTAGTCGGCATGTTGCGCGGTGCCGAGCGTTGCGAAGAATTCGCGCTGGTGGATGGCCAGCCTCAACCCACCGGGCAATGCCATGTGATGCAACCCTGTCAGATCGAAGCGGTCTCACCCACCGTGGGGGACTGGCACCGGGTGTCCAATGCCTTGCCAGACAAGACCTCGATCAGCATCCATGTCTATGGGGCTGACATCGGCAAAGTGCGCCGGCATTACCTCAATGCGCAGGGCGACGTGGCCGAGTTCGTCTCAGGCTACACCGCTCACTGAACAGACACCGCCACCGACGCCCGGGCCAGCGCAAATTCAGGCTGGCTGCCAGGCGCTGGCAAACCTCCGGGCCTGTTGGTGAACCTGCACTGTTGTCATGCCCGGCTTGAACAGGGCCGAGCCGATGCCAAAGCCATTGGCACCAGCCGCACGGTAGGGCGTCATATTGTCCGGAGTGATGCCGCCCACGGGCAGCAACAAGGTCTGGGCTGGCAGCACCGCGCGCAATGCTTTCACCGTGGCAGGGCTGATCATCTCGGCAGGAAATAGCTTCAAACCGTGTGCCCCGGCAGCCAGCGCAGCGAAGGCCTCGCTGGGGGTCATGACGCCAGGCAGGCAGACCAGCTCATGCCGCGCGGCCTCGCGCACCACCTCTTCGTTGTAGTTGGGTGACACGATCAACTGGCCACCGGCGGCGTGCACGTCACGTACCTGCTGCACGGTAAGCACCGTGCCCGCGCCCACCAGCGCCTGCGGCTGATGCGCAGAAAGCAGGGCAATGCTCTGGATCGGGTCGGGCGAGTTGAGTGGCACCTCGATCAGGCCCCAGCCTTCGCCGGTGAGCGCGGCACCTACGGGCAGGGCCTCCTGTGGCGTGATGCCCCGCAGGATGCCGACCAGGGGCAGCGTCTGCATGGCGCGAACGAATTTTTCTTGTGGATTCATGCGGTCCTCAGTGTCTTTGCAATGGCATGCAGCCCTGCCCAGGTGACCTGCGCGCCAGGACTGAGACACGCAACACCGCATTGCGCCAGAGCCAGCTGATAGCGCTCGGTCAATCCGGCACTGCCAATCAGCACCACCTGATCTCCCGCGCTGAGCTGCTGGGCGCGCAACTCTTCACCAATCACCAGCCCCGAGAGATGACTTGCCAGCTGCGATGGGTTCATTTTTTCAAACAAGGACAGGGTGCGTGTGCTGAAGGCGGTTTGCAGCAGGCTGGGTGACCCCAGGGCCAATTGCACAGCACTGGTAAAGGCCGCTGCGTTGAGCGCTGCGTCCTCCGCGGGCAGGGTGCGCGCCAAGATGGAGTGTTGGCGCAACAGGGCAAAAACCTCACCGGTCACGCAAGTGGTGAATTCAACAATTCGCCCCGCCTGCACCCGCACCCACTTGCTGTGCGTGCCGGGCAGCACCAGCCGCGCCTGCGACAGGCCGAGCGTGCCCAAGGCACCAAAGACCTGCGTCTCCTCGCCCCGCATCACGTCGGGCACGCGCGCAAGCAGGGCGTCGCCGGCAAGGCCGGGGCGCTCGCAACTGAGCCCCGGCACGATGGCGATGCGCCCGGGCTGCACCCAGGCCAGATGCGCGGCGATGTCCTCAAAGCCTGCCGGGCAGGCGCAGTAAGGCGCCTCCTGCCAGCCCTGCCGGCTGCCCACCATACCCGCCATCAGGCACAGAAGGTCAGGCGTGTGGCGCAACCAGTCACCAAAACACTCGTCAAACGCCGCCGCAAAACCACCGGGACTCACACTGAGAATGCCCCGGGCAAAGGCACGGTCTGTGATCAGCTGACCTTGAGCGTCAAGCAAGGCCCCGCGCAGTGAAGATGTGCCCCAGTCAACTGCAAGCAGAACCGGTTTCATAACAAGGCCGCTACAGCCTTTGGGATTGGCAGTGGCGCGACGGCCCCAAAGCCCTGCACCGCCAGCGCCGCGGCCGCGTTGGCGTAGCGTGCCGCTTCAAACAGGTCGGCGCCCTGACTCATCCGCGCCAGCAGGTTGCCGCTAAAGCAGTCGCCAGCCCCCGTCGCATCCACCAGCTTGACCGGGTGGGCCGCGATGCGCTGGCGACGAACGCCATCACTGACCAGAGCCCCGTCAGCCCCCAGCTTGAGCACCACGGTGGGCGCACCCAACTGATGCCCCCAGTCCACGATGGCATCGGGATCATCTCGACCGCACAAATGCAAGGCGTCGTCCAGACTGGGCAGAAAAATGTCACTGTAGGCCACGGCCTGGGCAATGCAGGCGCGCGCACGGGCCAATGGCCACAACTTGAGGCGCAGATTGGCATCAAAAGAGACCTGCCCTCCTGCTGAATGCACCAGCTGCATGGCGGCAAGCACCGTGTCGCAGGCACTGGTTGAGATGGCCATCGAGATCCCCGATGCATGCAGGTAGCGGGTTGATTGCAGCAACCTGACCACTGGCGAGCTTTCAAGCCAGAGCGGGCTCATCCGGCTGGCCGCCGAGCCCGCGCGCAGGTAGCTGAACTCATGGCCTTGCGCGCCATGGGTGACAAAATAAATCCCGGTTGGATGGCCGCTGTCACGCTCGATGGCAGAGACATCCACGGCCTCTCGCTGCCACAGATCCAGCAGGGCCTGGCCAAAGGCATCGGCACCGACACGGGTCAGGTAAGCAGCGCGAACCCCGCAACGCGCGGCAGCGATCAGGGCATTGCTGGTGTCACCCCCAAATCCCTGCAGATAGTGCGGCTGGCCGGGTGAGGTCTGGTTGAACTCGAGCATGGCCTCACCCAAGGCCACCACATCGAAGGATTTTTGCATTGCGGGTTTACTTCAAGCCGTCCAGCGCCTGGGCCGGGTATCCGGGCTGCGTGCGGCAATCATCAATGTATTGCCGGATGATGTCCTGAAACGAGGCGTCCGGCCTGAGCCCCAGCGCACCCGCCCGTTGGGCCGAAGCGCCTCGCGCCCAGTTGGCCACAATCGCGGCGATGCGCTCATCGCGCTCGAAGCGAACCCGCTGACGCACTTTCTGTCCGGCCACCTGCTCCAACGCGGCCAGCATGTCACCCACCCGCATGGTCAGGCCAGGCAGGTTGATGGCCAGTCGGCCACCCATTTCAGAGGCACTGGCTTCAAAGACCCGGATCAGGCTGCTGACGGTGTTGGTGGGCGAGGCAATCGGGTGGGTTACATCCGGATCGACCGGGCATACCGTATCCTGACCCGCCAGAGGCTCGCGAATGATGCCGCTGAAGAAAGAGGAGGCCGCACCGTTGGGGCGTCCCGGTCGAACACTGACTGTCATCAGTCGGGCAGAGCGGCCGTCGATATAGCCCTTGCGGGTGTAGTCTGCAATCAGGTACTCGCTCATCAACTTGTGCGTGCCATAGGAGGTCTGGGGTGAAGGCAGCGTAGTGTCGGTGACGACATCGGGTAGGGGGTTGGACGGATCGGGGCCGAAAACCGCGACCGAACTTGAAAACACAAGCCGTGGCTGGTTGGCAGCCGCGCGCAGGCCATCGAGCAGAAGACGGGTGCTGTCCAGGTTGGAACGCAGGCCAAGGTCGAAATCAAGTTCGCACTCCCCCGAGACGGCTGAGGCCAGGTGAAACACGCCATCAAAGCCGCTTGCCAGCATCTGCCCCTGCTCCAGCATCTTGCCCACATGGGCTGTCACGCGTGCATCGGCAGCCAGATCCGGTGGTGGCGCCACCAGGTCGGCAATATGCAGTTGGGTAATTTTTTGCCCTGCGAGCTGCCCTCTTTTGAGAAGTTCACGCGACAAACGAGCGCCGAGAAAGCCGCCGCCACCGGTAACAAGAAGTTTCATGATTCGAGACCCTGCAAATTGAGAAATGAAGATTGTGTTGTTCGCGCAATAGCTGTAACTTGGCTAAGAGGCTTAGTCACAACCACAGAAACGCTTCGCATTTCAATGGTTGTCTTTCGGGACGAAGGCGCCACGTTGGCCAACCAGGAAATCAAGATCTGCGCCTTGGTCGGCCTGCAGGACATGGTCGATATAGAGTTTCCAGTAGCCGCTCTTGAGTGGTGGCTCGGGTGCCTTCCAGCTGGCCAGCCGTGTCTTGAGCTCCTCTTCACTGATATGCAGGTGCAATTTGCGTTCAGGCACGTTGAGCTCGATCAGATCGCCATTGCGCACCACAGCGAGCGGGCCGCCGGCGGCCGCCTCTGGCGCGGTATGCAGCACAACGGTACCGTAGGCTGTGCCACTCATGCGCGCATCGCTGATGCGCACCATGTCGGTGATGCCTTTGCGCAGCACCTTGGGTGGCAGCGGCATATTGCCGACCTCGGCCATACCCGGGTAGCCCTTGGGGCCACAGTTCTTGAGCACCAGGATGCAGGTCTCGTCAACATCCAGGCTTTCGTCATCGATGCGGGCATGAAAATCGTCGCTGTCCTCGAACACCACGGCGCGCCCGGTGTGCACCATGAGTGATGGGGTAGCCGCGCTGGGCTTGATGACCGCCCCGCGCGGGGCCAGGTTGCCACGCAAGATGGCAATGCCCGCCTTTTCCTTGAAGGGTTTGGCAAAGGGTTTGATCACACGAGGGTCGTAATTCTCGGCGCTGGCGATGTTCTCGCCGACGGTCTTGCCGCTGGCTGTGACGATCCCCGTGTGCAAAAGATGCTGTATCTCTTTCATCACCACTGGCAAGCCACCGGCGTAACAGAAGTCTTCCATCAAATGCTCGCCCGAAGGTTGCAGGTTGACCAGGCAGGGAAGCTCGCTGCCCAAGCGCTCGAAGTCATCAATGGTGAGCGACAGGCCCAGTCGGCCAGCAATGGCAATCAGATGAATGACCGCGTTGGTTGACCCGCCGATGGCGGCCAGGGTGCGGATGGCATTCTCGAAGGCTTCGCGGGTGAGCACCTGGCTGATGGTCTGATCGCTGTGAACCATCTCCACGATGCGCCGCCCGGCACTGCGCGCGAGCACATTGCGCCGGCCATCCACCGCCGGGTAGGCCGCATTGCCAGGCAGCCCGATGCCCAGCGCCTCCACCATACTGGCCATGGTGGAAGCCGTGCCCATGGTCATGCAGTGGCCATGGCTGCGGTGCATGCAACTCTCGGCCTCCATGAAGTCCTGCAACCTCAGAGTGCCGGCACGCACCTGCTCGCTCATGCTCCACACCCCGGTGCCCGAGCCCAGCTCCTGGCCGCGCCACTTGCCATTGAGCATGGGCCCACCCGACACACCGATCGTCGGCAGGCCCGCACTGGCCGCGCCCATCAGCAATGAAGGCGTGGTCTTGTCGCACCCCATCAGCAGCACCACACCGTCTATGGGATTGCCGCGGATGCTTTCCTCCACATCCATGGAGGCCAGATTGCGGTACAGCATGGCCGTCGGGCGAAGCATGGTCTCGCCCAGCGACATCACCGGAAACTCCAGGGGAAAACCGCCCGCCTCATAGACGCCAATCTTGACCTGTTCGGCCAGGGTTCTGAAATGCGAATTGCAGGGGGTCAATTCGCTGAAGGTATTGCAGATACCGATCACCGGCCGGCCGTCGAACTGGTCATGGGGAACGCCCTTGCCCTTCATCCAGCTTCGGTAAGCAAAACCGTCACGGTCCTGTCGGCCAAACCACTGCTGGCTGCGCAGGTCGGCGGGTTTCTTTCTTGGGTTGTCGCTCATGGTGTGAATCGCTCTAAGGTAGGTCGAGGAACTAGGGTTTGTATCTAGTGAATGGCCAAGCGAGTTTCAGGGGCTGGGCACTATTGGTAATATGATAATCATTCACGGCAAAGTGCCGGGTTTTCGAAAATAAAAATATTATTTCAAGTTTGCCAAATGTCTACATCAGAAGTGTCCAAGCCAGAAGTCCTGACCGCAACCAAGCTGTCGCCGCTATACATGGAGCTGCTCAATGCCAACTTCATCGTACATGACCGACTGCACCAGACCGATCCCACCGCCCTGGCCGCTGCCGCCCCGCGCATCCGCGCCATAGCAGCCGGTGGCGAATCCACCGTCAGCGCCGAACTCATCGCCAAGTTGCCAGCTCTGGAAATTATTTCGGTCATGGGCGTGGGCTACGACGGGGTGGACGTGCCCGCAGCCAAGGCGCGCAAGATACCCGTCACCCATACCCCTGATGTGCTCAACGATGATGTGGCTGATCTGGCGCTGGCGCTGATGCTATCGGTGGCGCGTGCCATACCCCAGTCAGACCAATTCATTCGCCAGGGTCAGTGGCTCCAGGGCGGCATGCCACTGCAGCGCAAGATGTCCGGCAGCCGGCTGGGCATTGTGGGTATGGGGCGCATTGGCCAGGCTATTGCCAGCCGTGGCCTTGCCTTTGGCATGCCGATTGCTTACACCGCGCGCAATCCAAGACCTGCCCTGCCTTACCGCTATCTGCCAAGTGTCACAGCGCTGGCGGCCGAATCAGACTTTCTGGTGGTGATCACCCCCGGCGGGGCCGCCACCCGACACATGATCAATGCTGAGGTTCTCAAGGCATTAGGCCCCCGGGGCTATGTCATCAATGTGGCCCGCGGTTCAGTCATGGACCAGGATGCCCTGATGGAAGCCCTGGAAAAGGGCGTGATTGCCGGCGCCGGACTGGATGTTTTTGCCAAGGAGCCTGAAGTGCCGCAACGCCTGCTCAATCTGCCCAATGTGGTGCTGACACCGCATGTTGGCAGCGCGACCCACGAAACCCGCCGGGCCATGGCCAATCTGGCCTTTGACAACCTGAAAGCGCATTTTGCCGGCGTCCCGCTGATCACGCCCGTGCCCGAATGCCGTTGAAGGGCAGGGTTTTCCATAGCTGGGCAAACTGACTTCTTAAGCTCTATCATTTGTTTATCAACAAGGTCGGCCCTTTGGTTGACCAAACTACCTCAAGGAGAACTGCATGAAACTAAAAACAATTCTCGCTACAACCATGGTGGCGGCGGGTCTGCTGGGCGGCGCCCAGGCCCTGGCCCAGGAAAAGCTCAATGTCTGGTGGGTCAAAGGTTTTTACAAGGGTGAGGATGATGCCCTGTACGCGGCCGTCAAGAAATTTGAGGCCAAGACCAAGGTCAAGGTCGAGCTGTCGCAGTACCCGATTCAGGACACCATTCCCAAGACGGTTGCCGCGCTGGACGCTGGCACCCCGCCCGATGTGGCCTACTCCGATGTCTATGACTTCCAGGTTACTTCCAAGTGGGCCTATGACGGCAAGCTGGAAGATATCTCCAGCATCATCGATCCGATTCGCAGCCAGTTTGAGCCGGGTGCCTTGTCAACCACTTTTCTCTACAACGATGCCGCCAAGAAGCGCGCCTACTACGCGTTTCCGCTGAAACAGCAGACCATGCACATTCAGTACTGGAAGGACATGCTGGCTGATGCCGGCTTCAAGGAAAGCGATATCCCGAAGGACTGGCAAGGTTTCTGGAGTTTCTGGTGCGAGAAAGTTCAAGCTGGCCATCGCAAAAAAAGCGGTCAGCGCACCTATGGCACCGGCTATCCGATGGGCGTTGACTCCAGCGACTCCTTCTACTCTTTCCTGACCTTCATGGACGCCTACAACGTCAAGCTGGTCAGCGATTCGGGCAAGTTGCTGGTGGATGACCCGGCAGTGCGCCAGGGCCTGATCAGTGCCATGACCGACTACACCTCGGCCTACGCCAAGAGCTGCACCCCGCCCTCATCCACCGCCTGGAAGGACCCGGACAACAACGTCGCCTTTCACAACAAGACCATCGTGATGACGCACAACGCCACCATCTCGATCGCCACCAAATGGCTGGATGACTCCAATAACGCATCTCTGACTGAAGCTCAACGCGCCACAGCCAAGAAAAACTACGGCGAGCTGATTGCCACTGCAGGTTTCCCCAACAAGCCTGACGGCAGCAAGATGACCTACCGTGCCGCGGTCAAGACCGGGGTGATCTTCAAGGACGCCAAGAACAAGAAGCGGGCCATGGAGTTCGTCAAGTTCATGTTGCAGGAAGAAAACCTGACCCCCTATGTTGAAGGCGCCAGCGGCCGCTGGTTCCCCGTCGCCAAGAAGGCCCAACAAAGCCCCTTCTGGAAAAATGACCCGCATCGCCTGGCTGTCTACAACCAGTTCATGAACGGCACCTCACCCTTTGAGTTCACCAAGAACTTCAAGTTCACCGTGCTGAACAATGAGAATGTCTGGGCCAAAGCCATGAACCGAGTTCTCAACGACAAGGTTCCGGTGGACAAGGCCGTCGATGAAATGATCGCCCGCATCAAGGCGGTTGCCGGCTAATTTTCGCCAGGCACGCGACGGACGCCGCCGAGTCTGACAGGCCGGCGGCGTTTTTTTTCACTACCTGAGCTCATTTGCAAATGTCCGAGTCAGTCACCTTGCAGGGCCCCAACCTGTCGCCTGGCCCGCGCCGCAACACCTGGGAATTCTGGGGGCGGGTACTGGTCACCCCCTACCTGCTGATTTTTCTGATCTTTGTGATCTACCCGGTAGGTTACGGTCTGTGGCTCGCGCGTCATCCCAGCAGCTATGAACAACTGTTGGCCGATCCGATCTTCTTTCGAACCCTGGCCAATACAGTTATTTTTTTGGTGGTGGCAATCAATCTGAAGATGCTTGTCGCCCTGTTTCTGTCGGGCTTCTTCATTCAGACCCGCTGGTGGATCAAGGGGCTGTCGCTGCTGTTCATCCTGCCCTGGGCCGTTCCCTCCATCCCCACCATCCTCTCGGTACGCTTCATGTTCAACCCGGAATGGGGTGTCATCAATTCTCAGATTTTTCGTTTTACCGGCCTGGATGGCCCCAATTGGTTGAATGACCCGACTCTGGCGCTGTCCCTGTCAATGCTGATGCACATCTGGAAATCTCTGCCATTCTGGACCTTGATCCTGATTGCCGGACGTCTGGCCATTCCCACCGAACAATATGAAGCCGCCTCAGTGGACGGCGCCTCAAAGTGGCAAAAATTTCGCTACATCACCTGGCCCTCGATGCGAACGCTGTATCTCACATCGACCATCCTGTCGGCAATCTGGACGCTGGGGGACTTCAACAGCGTCTACCTTCTCACTGGCGGCGGGCCTGCGGACATGACCCATGTGCTGGCCACGCTGGGGATTCGTTACCTGCGACTGGACCTGGTGGATCAGGCGATGGCAACCATTGTGGTGGCGCTGCCTATGGTATTGCCCCTGGTATTTTTCATGATGAAGCGATTGTCCAAATGATCCCTGCAGCAAATCGCCCTGTCTCCTCCCAGGTCGCTGGCCTTGATTTCACCTTCTGGCCCGTCACCCCTGAGGAGAAGTCATGAGCCAGAAAAGGCGCCTCACTCTCAAGTCGGTGACTACCGAGGCCAAGCTGTTGCTGATTGGCATTCCGGTATTCCTGTGGACCGTTATTCCGGTCTATCACATGATCCTGTTTGCCATCTCCAGCAAGGACTCGGCCACTTCCGGCCGTTTATGGCCCAAGGAACCAACCCTGCAGAATTTCCAACTGCTGTTTGGACAAAAGCATTTTTACCTGGATCACTTCTGGGTGCAGATGGGTAATTCCCTGCTGATTGCCCTGACGGTCGGAATTCTCACATTGCTGATCGCCACAGCGGCTGCTTTTGCCATCAGCCGACTGCGGGTCACCGGGGGGCGTACCGTCATGAATCTGGCCCTGCTGACTTATTTCATCCCGGCGGCGTTCCTGGCCGTGCCCATGTACAAAGCCATGGGCAGCTACGGACTGCTGAACAACCAGTGGGCGCTGATCCTGGCCATGGTCACCATTGCCTCACCCTACTGCATCTGGGTGCTCAAACAGGCTTCTGACAAGCTGCCACTCGAACTGGACGAGGCGGCCCGTATTGATGGCGCATCACCCCTGCAACTGTTTCGCATGGTTTATCTGCCATTGATGGTGCCCTCGCTGGTCGCGGTCGGCACTTACGCCCTGTTACTGGCCTGGAATGAATACTTGTACGCCTTCTTGCTTCTCTCCAAGGACAGCAGCGTCACGGTGGCAGTGGGCATGGGCAATTTTTTGCAGGCCGATGATTCGCCCTGGGAACTGCTGATGGCCACCGGGCTCGTCTATGCCCTGCCGCCCGCCGCCATCTACTATGTCTTCAAGCGCTACATGGTCTCTGGCCTTACCGCCGGGGCGGTGAAGTCCTGACTTACCCGAAAGTATCAACTTATGGCTTCCGTCTCCTTCAGCAATATTGTCAAGCGCTTTGGCAAGATAGAGATTCTCCACGGCATCAGCTTTGACATTACCGATGGTGAATTTGTCGTTCTGGTCGGACCCTCGGGTTGCGGCAAATCCACCCTGCTTCGGATGTTGGCCGGGCTTGAGGAAATTTCCGACGGCCTGCTCAAAATCGATGGCCGCGTGGTCAACGAAGTCGAGGCCAAAGAGCGCGACATCGCCATGGTGTTTCAAAGCTATGCGCTCTATCCCCACATGACCGTGCGCGACAACATGGGCTTTAGCCTCAAGCTGCGCAAGGCTGACAAATCCCTGATCAACGAGCGTGTCAACAATGCCGCCCGCATCCTGAATCTTGACACCCTGCTGGATCGCTATCCGCGTGAGCTCTCCGGGGGACAGCGCCAGCGCGTGGCCATGGGCCGGGCGATCGTGCGCGACCCCAAGGTCTTCCTGTTCGATGAGCCCCTGTCCAACCTTGATGCCAAGTTGCGGGTGGCCATGCGCGCCGAGATCAAGGCTCTGCACCAACGACTCAAAACTACTACCGTCTATGTGACGCACGACCAGATCGAGGCCATGACCATGGCCGACCGCATTGTGGTCATGAATGAAGGCCGCATCGAGCAAATCGGCACCCCGCTGGAGCTGTACGACCGCCCGGGCAACCTGTTTGTTGCCCAGTTCATCGGCTCACCCGCCATGAATGTGCTGGCTGGCACCCTGCAGATTGAGGGTAATCAACTGTCTGTGCAGGCTCAGGGCCAACGCTGGCCGGTGGCCGGCGTGACCGGCACCCCCGGACAGGCTGTTCATTATGGGATCCGTCCGGGTGATATTTCGCTGTCGGACAACGGCCAAGGGGTCCCCGCCAAGGTGGTGGTGGTCGAGCCGACTGGCGCTGAAACTGAGTTGCTGCTTCAGGTCGGAGAGGTCCCGTTCACGCTGGTGATGCATGGCCGCACCAGTGCCCGCCCGGATGACACGGTCCATCTGGCCATTGACGGCAGCAAGGCCCATGTATTTAGCAGCAGCACCGGGCAGCGGCTCGAATGAACGGAACAACATGATCAATGCAAATACCTTTCGCCTGGATGGCCGCATCGCCCTGGTTACCGGATCTTCCGCCGGCATCGGCAAGGCTCTGGCCCGTGGTCTGGCCCAAGCCGGCGCCTCGGTCATTCTCAACGGCCGAGATCGACACAAGCTCGAAGCCACCCGCGCTCAGTTGACCAGCGAAGGGCTGGCCGTACAAGCCCGTGCATTCGATGTCACCGACGCCGATAACGCCGCCACTGCGGTGGATGCAATTGAACGCGAGATAGGCGCGATCGACATCCTGATCAACAATGCCGGAATTACCCGCCGTGCCCCCTTTCAGGATTTGCAGCGTGAGCAATGGCGTGAGGTGATGAGCACCAATCTGGACAGCATTTTTTATGTGGGCCAGGCTGTTTCGCGCCATATGCTCACACGCAAGCGTGGCCGCATCATCAACATCTGCTCGGTTATGAGTGAGCTGGCGCGTCCGACCACAGCGCCCTACACCGCGACCAAGGGTGCCCTCAAGATGCTGACCAAGGCCATGGCAACCGACCTGTCACCGCATGGCATCAACGTCAATGGCATCGGTCCGGGCTATATCAAAACTGAACTGACCCAGGCGCTGGTCGATGATCCGACTTTCTCGAACTGGCTCATCGCTAGAACCCCTTCTCGTCGCTGGGGCGAGGTTGAGGACCTGATGGGTGCCGCCGTATTCCTGGCCAGCGATGCCGCAAACTTCGTCAACGGCCATATCCTGTATGTCGATGGCGGCGTTACCGCCACCCTGTGAGCAACACGGAGGTCCCTGAATGAAAGCCGTTATTTGCCATGCGCCCAAGGATTTGCGCATCGACACCCTGCCCGAAGAACTACCCGGCCCCGGTCAGCTCCAGGTACGAGTGGCCTTTGGTGGGATCTGCGGCTCGGATCTCCACTATTTTCAGCATGGAGGATTCGGCACGGTTCGCCTCAAGGAACCGATGGCCCTGGGCCATGAGGTCTCAGGCGTGGTGTCTGCCCTCGGCGAAGGCGTCAAAGGTTTCAGCCTTGGGCAGCGGGTGGCAATTTCTCCGTCCCGACCCTGTTTCCAATGCCGCTATTGTCAGCAAGGTCAGCACAATCAGTGCCTGGACATGCGCTTTTATGGCAGCGCAATGCGCTTTCCCCATATCCAGGGGGCATTTCGTGAAAGGATGGTCATTGAATCGCATCAGGCCCATCCCTTGGCCGACGGCGTAAGTCTGGCCATCGCAGCCCTGGCCGAGCCCCTTTCGGTTGGCCTGCATGCGATCAACCGCGCTGGCGGCGTCTTTGGCAAACAGGTGCTGGTGACCGGTAGCGGCCCGATCGGGGCCATGCTGATCGCTGGCCTGCGGCGCGCAGGTGCCGCGCGCATCGTGGCCGCTGATCTGAGTGATACGGCACTGGCCTGTGCGCGGGCCATGGGTGCCGATGAAACCTACAACCTGGCCAACCAACCCGATGCCCTGGCTCCCTATGCACGCGACAAGGGACAATTTGACTTCATGTTCGAAGCCTCGGGCAGCGA
>Ga0075472_10000739_pt1 | contig 13809 bp, 24 predicted proteins | sample DEB19_08_DNA_3_FD_77014 | JGI IMG/M metagenome (GOLD analysis project Ga0075472, IMG submission 77014) | Aqueous microbial communities from the Delaware River and Bay under freshwater to marine salinity gradient to study organic matter... | ecosystem: Environmental > Aquatic > Marine > Coastal ...
AATGTTGGAAAAATTCTTGATGGTTGCGGCAATGCCTGCTATAATGGCTACTCTTGCTATGCTTGCAATTGGAATTATTGAACAATTAACAAAATTATTTGACAGAAGCTAGCATTATGAAAGAATTAATAAATGTTTTTTGTCAAATTTATCTATTTGCTCTAATCTATGCAATTGCTATATCTTATCTACTTATACAAATAGCAAACTACGGCGTCCATGCAAACTATATAACGCATGGCAAATAATCGACGTAAAGCCTTACAGCATAAGGACTTGCGTCGAGGGGGCGCCGCCCTTCGCCCTAAGTCCTTACGCCACAACAACTTACGGCAATTCTAAAAAAAACAATAAAAATTAAGGTTACCCCTTGACAATGCCGATATTCACTGTATAATTAAGGCATGATGTTCAAGTGCATTATCACTGAACACTTTGGCCCGTTTGCCGGCAATGGCGGTTATGGTTCCGAAACTAAAATCGGAATGAGCCGTTCACCAAAGCAAGCGGTGGCGAAAGCAAAATCTTTTAGAGATTGCACACTTCGCCTCACCAACAACGAAAACTCGGAAACGGGTATCGTTGGAGGTGGCGTACCTATCTTGCTTCAGTTTGAGCTATATAAAAATAGCAAACTGATTGCAAGCTATGTAAGCTAGCTAAAGTGTAAGTCGTGGCCCGTAAGGGTTTGGAGTTTGGCAAGCTCTGTCGAGAATTACTCAATCTGCCAAAAAATTTATATCATCCACGCAATAAAGCTAAAAAAATGATTGTACCAGAAAAAATTACTAATTTCAATCGCACTCAAGCTGAATTAGAGGAATTTGCATTATTTGCTATTCTTGTAGCAGGCAAGTCAGCAAAAGTCACAGCAAAAAAATTAGATAACTTTTTGTTTGTGCCATGTCAGTTAGGCACCATGACTGCTTTTGAGTGGATTATTCATCTTAATCAAATCCAAATCACTGATCGCGCTTTGTATCATATGGTTAAATTGCATCGTTTGGGTCAATATCGTCGCGTGGTTCGTGCCTTCACAGACATAGTTAAATTAAAAGATAAACTTTCAACTGTGACTGTTGACGAACTTGAGCAAGTGTATGGTATTGGGCGAAAGACCGCTTCGTTCTTTGTGGTTCATTCTCAAGCCAATGCTCGCCATGCCGTGCTAGACACCCATATTCTACACTGGTTACGCGACAATGGACACGACGCCCCAATGGTAACGCCAAGTCGTCGTAAGTATGTGGAATTAGAGCAAGTCTTTCTAGACTATTGTGAGCAAGCCCAAAAGACTCCGGCAGAATTAGATTTAGAAATTTGGAAAAAATACTCTGGGGCCTTGACAAACGCTGCCGATATAGTATAATAGAGACATAAGGAAAAAAACATGAGAACGAAAACAATCAAATTCTGGTCGGGTTACACTTCGGTTCAAGAGTGGAAAGAAACCTTCACTCACAAGATGGAGTTGCCAGATGGTCGCATTATTCGCGGCAATCCCGCAAGTAAATTCTGGATGCTGCAAGTTGGTCGTAATCAAATGTCATTCTATGGGCCAGCCCCACAAGAGTGGGATGATTCGCTAGCAGTTGCTGATTTTTTTGAAGAAATTTCAGAAGTTGAATGTGATTTCAGTTGACAAGCACAAACAGCGTGCTAAAATTAGAGCATACAACACACACACACAGGAGTTTACAAAATGGATCGGCTTATTCTGATTGATTCCCGCGAAGCTTACAATATCGACGAACTAAATGCCCATGAGGCTCGCCTTGAGTACGAAGAATGGCTCATGGCAACCGATCCCATGGATGCGTGGATTGACGCATCAATTCCATGGTCCGCAACATGCTGGCGGTCCAATCCCATGGATGCGTGGATTGACGCTATGGAATCGTCAGTCAGCGACGAAGAAATCTTTTCAGTTGAGCGTAATTAACATGAAAAAAAGAACGCATGAAGATTTGCTCAACACTTGTGCAGAAATTTGTTATTTTGCACAAGAGCATAGCAACGATGAATCAGCATGGGGTCCAAGAAATTCACCAGAGTTAGAGGACTGGATGCAACATACTTCGTTTGTTGTATCATGCTTCATCGCTCAAAACACCAAAGATGGTTCGGCGGGTGTCGAATGGGAAATAGTGTGGAAAGAACTTTGTGGACCAGTCCTGTCATTGAAGGAATGGTTAAAAATAATCGAAAACCGTATTGAACTTTACGGTGGTGCCAAGGTGAGGGGCTAATTATGGCTGGCGTGAAAGTCAGGGCAGTTCGCCCAACCACTGACAGTTGGATTGAAGTAAACGTGCCCGATAAGGTGGCTCGATTTTTCTTAAAGACAAATGACGTTCAGTATATCATTACATGGGTGGGCGAAACATTTGGCTGGCAATTTATTCCAATGGAATTTTTTTACGAAACAAATGAAGTAAATGACTAAAGCTAAATTTTATATTTATTATAATTTGCACCGTAAGTGTTATTCTGTGCGTCACAAGGGTAAGGTGATCGGTCACTATGATAGCATTATTGCGGAAAATGTAGAGTTCAAAGTATCACAAAAGGGGCGTGAGCGTGTGTTGCGAGAGAGGAAGAAGAACGTACATGCTTTTGTAGTTAGTGACACAATTCATGTTGACGTGAAAACGTGGCCCGATTATAATGTCGGTTACCTATCTAGCGTAAGATACAATCCGTATCATTATGAAACTTTTGTTAATTGGTTAGACAAGCCTATCTACAAGGCTGATTTAGTTTGGCTATTAAAAGAGGATAATAAGGCTAAAATTTGGAACTTACACTGTAACGTAACGTATAAAGAACTATAAAGATGAAAAAGTGGAATGTAATTTATAGAGAAGCTAATTGTGGCCCGCTTGACTTCGATATATTTCAGTGCGATGCTGAAGATATGGATCATGCGGATGAACAAACGCTAGACGCATATCCAGATTGCGAAATCATGTGGGCCGATACAGAGGATAACCCAGAAGAAACTATAAAAAATTGGCTAAATAGTTAATGCAGTCGCCGTAAGTCCTTATCCTGTAAGGGTTTAGGGCGACGGGGCCGCGCCTTTTGCCCTAAGTCCTTACGCCACAAGGAGTTACGACAATTAAAAAAATAATAAAAATTCACCAAGCCCCTTGACAAGCGATGCCGATAATGTATAATAGAAAACGGGGCATGATTGCTAGGGTTCGGAGGCATGAGTGGCCGTGGATGAACCCTAGTAATCAGTTGACTACTATCCAATCAGCTTAGCCAGTGCGGCGGTATCACTACCACACATGTGTGGCATGCAAACAAACATGAAAAAACATGTGGAAAAGCTGCTGAAATCGGCTTGCTGCAGTTCGAACCGCATGGCTCATGTGTGTTATCGGAAAACGATTTTTCATTCACAACAACGGAGACAAGAACATGAATCTCGACACCCTGATCGAAATCCTCAACGACTACCGCGATGAACATGGCGGCGATGCCGAGGTCCGGTTGATGACCCAACAGAACTGGCCATTTGAGAACCGCATTTGTGGCGTTACCTCGGGCCAAGAGATGAACGACACAAACGACGACGACGAAGCCGACGACGATCAAGACGTTGCCGACGAAAACATCGTTTACATCGTCGAGGGTGGTCAGATTTGTTACGGCAGCAAACGAGCATGGGACACATGCCGAAATAGCTGATTGCAACACAGCGATGCGCCTAAAAACACCGACTGGGGCGGGAATCGCCACGGAGGCACGGTGAAAAAATCCTAGTAGTTAACAGCCCCCTCTTGACAAACACAGTCGATGCGGTATAATTGAAGCATAAGAACAACACACACAAGGAAAAGACAAATGAGCAAGTTCGATTTTAGCAAGACAATCGGTGGTCAAATTCTGGCAGATTCTCTCAAGGGTTGGGGCGAATCGCTGTCGGTCCCCAATGATATTCTACCCGACGAGTTTAAGAGTGGCAAGGGTAGTCGCAAGCTAAGCGTACTTGAGAAAATGTGCAACAAACGTGACGGCGTACTAAGCCAACACGCACAAGACAAGGCTACAAAAGCCCGTAACATTGCAAAGTTACGCCAACAGTTTGAGAATGGTCAACAAGAGTTTGACTACGACGTATGTGAATGTAATGATACTCAACTCAATCGCAATATGATCGCGGTTGTATCTGCTCTAATGAAAAATGAGGAATAAAATGTTTATTGTTATCTTTGGTAATGTATGCTCTGGCTATAGTTTTTATGGTCCATTTGAAACTTCTGGCGAAGCTTTAAACTATGCTAGATCGCTAGACGAAGGTGATTGTCACTGGGAAATTGCTAAACTAAAGAAAGATGAAAAATGAAATATATTGTAGTAGAGTTTGCTGGTTGGGCTAAAGCTGAACCTAAAAATGTTAAGTTTGTAGCATTAAAAGATGGTATTCCAGATTGCATAGATGGTGAAACTTGGATGGCTCTCGATGAAGATTTTCGCGATGAAAATTATATTCTTGAAGATGTAATCGCTATGCAGAGCGATGCTTATGAACTCGGTATTCCAACGAAGAGGAAGAAATTGACCCATCTAATTAACTGGCGACTACGCCGAAAGCTGGGGATTGTCTCAGCAAATCAAGCCCCATCAAGCCACCCAGCGGAATCCATTTGACATTCACACGATTGGAGTATATAATAGATGAGTGCGTTGCTGTTAGTTCTGAAGTGCTACACTGTATATGAAGTGGCAAAGCGTTTTTATGTTTATTTATTTGGATATTAGGGGGACGCGATGAAGATGTTTGGTTTATATAGTAAATTTAAGATTGGTGATAAGTTCTACGAGTGCGTTGGTTTTGTAAAAACTGACGGCGTTTGGAATGTACTCGCCCATGACGGTTCTACAATTCCACTGAAGCAAATCGAGAATTTATTTAATTAAATTAATCCGCGAGAATTACCCGCAGCAGGTCTTATAAACCTGTGACTTAAAATTGTGGGCGGTTGGTCAATGGTTCGACTCCATATTCTCGTATTTGACGTAAATCCTTATGCCACAAGGACTTGCGGCTAAGGGGCCAGCCCCGTCGTCCTAAGTCCTTACACCACAACGACTTACGACGAATAAAAAATATTTCGGTTTTTTCACTTGACATGCCCGCCCCGTGTTGTACAATAGATAGACACAGACAACACTATCACAGAAGGGTATAGCATGAAACTGCTACGTTCAAAAGATCGCAAGGTCACCAATTTAGCCACTCCCAACGGCAAGCAAGCCAAGATCGCCAACACGTTTGGACTGCCTGCTGGTCTAGCTTATTCCTGCCCAGGTGCTACTAGCATTTGCGAAAAAATTTGTTATGCTGGCAAACTGGAAAAGATTTTCCCGTCCATGCGTAAGAATTTACTACAGAATTGGGCTATTGTCAAGAGTGCAAATGAGGAAGTTCTAGAGTCTTTATTGTATGATATGATTGTATCTTTCAAAAAAGAATGCGAAAAAAATAATGTAGAAAAATTGTTTCGTATTCATTGGGACGGTGATTTTTTCAGCCCGTTGTATGCGAGAGTATGGCGTAAAGTTATTAAGAATCATACTGATGTTCAGTTCTGGGTTTATACTCGCGTCGGATATGCTGCCGCCGTGTTACACGATATTGATAATCTCAGTTTATATTTTTCAACTGACGATGACAATGTGGATGTGGCTGTATATCTCCACAAAACGTATAAGGTCAAACTGGCCTTTCTCGATGAAACTTTTGAGCAAGGTATGGCAAAGATCAAAGCTTTAATTGGGGAAGGAGGTGTTAAATGCCCTGAGAACAATAAAAAAATCCCTTTAATCTCTGACGGTAAAGGGGCTTGTGTAAAGTGTGGACTATGTATTCACAATCGCAATCACGTTCTGTTTAGCATTAGAAAAAAATGAATGACACACTTAATTGTAATGGTGGTTATATATGCTATATTCAATTCCTTTACAGAAAAGTGGGCTAGATAAATGTTTATAAATTTAGTGATTGGAATGATGCTCTTCTCTTTATATTGCGCCATTCAATTGCTATTGAGCCTATTTTTCTGGCTATTTGGTAAGGAATAAAAAATGACGTAAACCCTTACGCTGCAAGGACTTGCGGCGAAGGGGCGAGCCCCGTCGTCCTAAGTCCTTATGGGGCAACGACTTACGACGATTAAATAATTCTATAAAATTTCCTCATGGGGCTTGACAACGGCAACCGATAATGTATAATAGAGGAGTAGTCGCCAGCGGGTGTGCTGGTGGCAGATAGGTCACTTGAAGTTTAAGGGGTGAAGGGTAGGGTGATTATCAAATCCCTACATTCATTCCTGTGCCGTAACCTAGCGGTAGGCTGATGGTGCTGCTAGCTGGTTCGAATCCAGCCGACTACGTTTTTTTAAAATTCTACTTGACAAATGTTTGTCTTGTGCTAGAATAGTGTTGTACAGTAAAGTTTTTGGTTTGTTTTTCTCAGAGGTGTATGATGGTTGCGAATGTTGAAACGATGTTTTTTGTTGGTAAAACCCCTTGGCATGGATTGGGCGAGAAGTTAGATTCTCCTCCGACAATTGCCGAAGCCATCACTCAGTCGGGTTTGGATTGGGAAGTGGGTTTGAAGCAACTCTACACCGCTGAAGGTGCAGAAGTTCCCGCTAAGGCGACCTATCGCCTGTCGGACAATTCGGTTCTGGGCGTTGTTGGTCCACGGTATACACCGTTGCAGAACCAAGATGCGTTTGGTTGGTTTCAGCCCTTTGTTGACTCTGGGTTGGTCAATCTTCACACCGCCGGTTCGCTTCAGAACGGCAAGAAGATTTGGGTTTTGGCGGATATCAACCGCGATCCCAGCGTGATTACTCCTGGCGATGAAGTCGCCAAGTTTATCATGCTGTCCAACAGTCACGATGGCACAACCGCCATTCGCGTCGGGTTCACGCCGATTCGGATTGTGTGTGCTAACACGTTGGCAATGGCTCACAAGTCGTCAGCATCCAAGCTGATCCGTGTTCGCCATACAAGTTCGAGTCGAGTCAATCTTGACAAGTTGCGCGAGATCATGGATTTGGTCAATAGCGAGTTTGAAGCAACTGCTGAGCAGTTTCGCTTCCTGGCAAGTCGCCATTACAACCAAGTTGACATTCGCAAGTACGTCAAAGCCGTACTCGGTGTTGAGCGTGTTGACGATGCGGATTTGCCAACTCGCACCAAGAATACCATGAACAGCATTTTCGCTCTCATCGAGAATGAGCGACAATCTGTCGGTAAAACTCGCGGTACTTGGTGGGCTGCGTATAACGGCGTCAACGAGTATTTCAACTACCATCAGGGAAGGACCGCTGATAACCGGCTCAATTCGCTGTGGTTTGGTACTGGTCACGCTGACAACGCCAGAGCCCTTGAGTTGGCTCAGCAGTTCAGCCTAGCAGTCTGATAGATGCTTGACTCCTCTGACTTCGCTAGACGTAAGTCCTTACGCTGTAAGGGTTTGCGGCTAGCGGGGCCAGCCCCGTCGCCCTAAGTCCTTACGCCACAAGCACTTACGACAATAAAAAAAATAAAAAAAAATTGCACTTGACAAGCGGCTTGCCCCATGTATAATTGATAGAGTAGTAAGTCACTATAACACACACAGGAGAAAAAAACATGCCTCGCGCTTCCGCATTACCACAACTTAAACTATGCAAACATTCCCGTGGGTGCTGTGGGCTCGCAACTTCATGGGATGGCTTTTGTGTCGCCCATGCAGGCTATCGTGCCCTCAAAAGTTATAACGCTAGACCAAAGCCCTCACGTTCTACAAAAAACCCTATTGGTGTAGAATTGGAAATGTTCAACCCGATCAGCATTTATCATTTGACGCCAGTTGCCCGATTTGTTTGCTCTGATGGTAGTTTACCCGCTAATGGTGGAGAAGTCAAGCTGTGCAAGCCGCTTGATAAGATTGCCGATGCCGCCGCAGATGTTGCTCAGCGTGCAAGAATTGCCGGTGCCAAAGTAAACAAGAAGTGCGGATTCCATGTGCATTTGAGTCTGCCTGGAACATACTCGGAAAACTATGAATTGCAGGCAAATAAATGGCAACGAGTAGCAAAGTTTGCTTTAGGTATTCAAGACATGTTATTTGATATCATGCCACCAAGCAGACAAAAAAACAATCATTTTGTACAAAAAATTGACGATGCCCATGATTTGCATAATCACTACTCATGGTTAAGTCTTAGCTCGCGGGTGCCCACTATTGAGATTCGCTTGCACGGTGGAACTGTAAACCCATGGAAGGTTAAAGGTTGGATTGAATTTTGTATTCACTTCCGAACAGTCATTCATAATATCATGAACGATGTTCAAGGTGAAAAGCGTGTTGTAGAAAATACTTTAGAAGCTATTAAGACTCCTAAAGATTTTTGTCCGCGAAACAGTCTCTCTTACAAATACATTGAAGCAAGAGAGTCATCCCCAAGTTTAGACAAGTTTGTATTTTAGTTTTTTGTTTCACACACACTGAAAGGTTTTTACTATGTGTCGTCTTGCGTTTATTCCTGGTCGTGCTAAAATTACCAAAGCTCAAATGCTGAATCTTCTAGATGATTTAGAAGTATCTTTTGGCGGCGATGGCAATGGCTATGTTGCTATCTCACCAACTTCTAAAAATATCAAACATTCTAAGGCAGTTAAATTAAACAATGAGCGTATTGTTAATGAAACATACAAGCTAATTCAAAGGGGTTGGGCATTGTATTATCACACACGCAAGATTAGCGTTGGCTGGTCAAGTGATACGCAATGCCACCCGTTTAAGATTAGCGGTCCTAAGTTCAAGGGTTATTTGTGCCACAATGGTACATGGTTTGAAGGTTCAACTTTCGCCAAGTATTTTAAGTGTGGTAGTGATACCGCCGCACTGGCTAAGCTGATTGGTACGATTGGTATTCAGGGACTAAAAGATCGTGAATTATTCCCTAGTAGTGGAGTCTTTCTGCTGTATGGTGCTGGTCCCAATGAAACGCCAACCCATAAAGTTATCAAAGTAAGTGGCGACCTAGAATACTGTAACAAAACAGGTATTTGGGCTAGCGAATTTGATAACGCATGGGAATATAAGAACCAATGCTATAAAGTAGCCTATGGTTCTCATATGTTAGAAAAACCTGCTCCATCTTCTATTGTAGCAGAAATTTTAAATAACCCAGTTAAAGTAAAAACTAAGGGATTTGCTCCCAAGCTCAATCCTTGGAGAGATAAGGTAAGCCCGTTGTGGATTCGCGACAAGTATTGTTATGATCACAACTGGGAAGAAATTGACAGAGAGATCGACTCTACCTATGTAGAGAGAAATCTTCTCAAGTAGTGTGTGTTGTGTGGGGAGAAGCGGCCCTGAAATATGGGCCGCTTCTTCTATCAACTTTATTAGTGAGCGAGTATAATATGGCCTTTGATAAAAAAGATGTCACAATAATCAAAACCCTGCTTGATATTGGCGTCGAGAAAGACAAATTTGACAAGTGGATTATTCAGATGATTCGCTGTCTATTGGAAGACATGGAACCTACCAGACTGACCGTTCCTGAAATTGACGCAGGACGCAACAAAAGCAAACTTGATGCTGTTAGAATGTACAAGGAACGCAAGGACTGTGGCATTATCGAAGCTAAAAAGGCTGTTGAGGAATATTTTGCCATGAATAACCTGCTATTTGCTGCTAGCCCACCAAAATATCATTAAAATATAATACTCGCCCTAAGTTGTTTGCCCACAAGGGTTTACGACGACGGGGCCAGCCCCGTCGCCCTAAGTCCTTACGCCACAACGACTTACGTCAACAAAAAAATTATTCCAAGATAATTAAAGCCGCCCCCTTGACATTGACGATCAATAATGTATAATAAGAGAGTAAGATACGGGGCGGTGAGGAGCCGCCTGACGCCATCACGGTTAAATCCTCACGCTGTCCCAACGGTGCGAGTGCGTCAGCAAAGGGCAGGAAAAACCCTCAATACCGTGTCTTACAAAATAAAAAAAGAAGGGTGACTACCCCTTGACAACGCCACCCGATATAGTATAATAGAATCATGAAGATGAAAGCTGTGAAAATTCGATGTTGGCGATGCGGCACTCGCCATGTTATAATCGTGCCAATGCGTGATTACGCCGCATGGAAAAAGAAAAAGAAGCTGATTCAAGATGCCATGCCATATCTTGAGGCTGACTTGCGGGAGTTGTTCCTGTCAAAAACTTGCGGCTCATGCTTTGATAAGTTGTTTCCCCCTTGTGAAGATGAGTAAAATGAAAGACAGTTTTTTTGACCTGTGTATTGAGTTGACCGTTGTGATTAGTTTTGTCGCGTGTATTGTTGGGTTTATCATTTGTGTTTTAGGAGATTTAATCTAATGAGTGCTGTAAGTTTCAAGGTTTCCGTTGGCGATCATATCCGCTGCTTGTATCCTAAGCATGGTCGCCGTAATATTCTGTGCAATCATACCGGAGTCGTACTTAATTCCGGAAAGAGTCGCAACGGCTTGTACGTTGTGATTCAAAACGATAAAACTGGTGTCTATCGTACACTGTCACTTAGTAAAATGGTTTCCCCGAAAGTTGAATCATGAACGTAAAAGATGCTACACTGATTAAACACCTAGTTGATGTTGCTGTTGAGCGGCCCGACTATGACCACTTGGTTATCAAGATCATGCAGAAATTGTTGGACGATATGGATTCATACTTTGGAGTGCAATACGACCCTAGCAATGCCGTGGTGGCTGGAGATGATGAAGCGGTCAACAAGGCTTCAAGCGAAAGTCGTCGCGTATGGGTCAAGGTTGGGCAAGAGATAAGCAGGCTCGAAGCAATCAAGATGTACAGGGACCATTGGAACTGTAGTTTGATTGAAGCAAAGAACCGTGTAGAAAAATACTTTGCAGACCATGGATTACAATTCGCGAGGCTCCCATGAGTTTTATTTGTGTTGATTTTAATGGGTCGCTGACTGTAGATCCTAGTGATATCTATTTCGTCACAGAAGGTGAGATCCCACTTCGCATTAGTGGCAATGAGTGGATATGTTTGCCTGAAGAAGATAAAGTCAACTGGGTGATCGAAGATTTGAGCAAGGTCATGCGGCTCGCGTTGGCGGGTGAATCCAACATCTTTTGTACTTTAGACCCAGCGGCGTAAGTCGTTTGCCCGTAAGGACTTACGGCTTGCGGGCTGGCCCCGTCGTCCTAACCCCTTACAGGACAACGAGTTACGTCGATTACCTACGATTCCACTCTTCTGCCGCCCACTGGACCACCCCAAAGAGGAGTGCCGATACAATCAATACAGTCATGGTGATTTCCTCCATGCTTCCATTATAGCATGTGGACCAAAGGTGTCAACAGGATTCTGGATGAATCGGTGACTTTTTTCGCGGCGTCCCGAAAATGGTCTTTGCCCTCGATCTCGATGAATAAATCGTTTTAGAACTAGGTGCTGTCCTGTCCCATCCCTCCGATTCGCTCACTTCGCCCCGTGTCAGCGACTTTTCGATTTTCCGGTTGCAATTCGATTCGCTCACAGCTATAATATATGTCGTCTTACTTAATCCGTCCCCATCGCTCCAGATGCTATAGTCAGTGAGAATTATGAAAAAGCGCGGTCAAAAGTCCTGTACAAATTGTAATCAAATTAATGGTGTCCGCTGCTTTGTATGTAAGCATTGTGGACATGAATTTAAAATGAAAAAGCCGCCCAAGAAGCGGGCCCAGGTAGTCACCAATTGGAACGATCTGATTCCAGGTGATCGTGTACGAGTCGTGAGTGGCAACGGCACCTATTATATAGACGAAACGGGTGAACGTCAATACCTAGTGGACCGTGGTGTATATATAGTCTATAATAAGACACATAATGGTTTGCAGGTATACGGCGAAAACGGTGGTGGCTATAGCTTCCTATATATGGGGCCAGAAATGAGATCGACTCTGTGCGATGATTTGTTTAGGGCTCCCCACAAATTGATTAAACTGCGGGCTCGCAGCCTGTCGTAGCTCATCCAATCGGAACGCCCCTGATGCCATAGTCAGCGAAAAGGGTCTTGTATTAGCTAATCGAATCACATCGCCCCCAATGCTATAGTCAGCGAGGGGGCTGTACAAGCTAAACTAGCCCCATTAAATTTTGCTCGAAAAATCACGGGTTTGCCCCCCTTTTGGGGCAAAATGTTAAAAAACCCTGTGAAAATCGCGGTTTTTCAATATTTCAAAAAAGTGTTTTCACTATGGAGAAAAGTACATATGGATACCCATGAACTACGTCTAAAACTGCTAAAAAGCCCCCAAGGCATGGCGATTCCCGCCACCTTATCAGACCAAGAGGTTGCTGCTAGAATCAAGCTAATCATCGACCTGTACCTATCAGGATACCCACTATATCGAGAGCTTCAATATGATCCTACACCAATAAAAATCAACGAAATCCCAAGGAATTTCACATGCACCTTCAGATTGGGCGACGAGTAGATGGGGGTGCGGGAAGACACAAAATGGGGGTGAGGGCGCACCACGTTATATAAAAAATCATATCTTTTCCCATTCCCCTATATCTCTTATACCATTACTACTATAATATATATATTTTTATTGGGTATTTTGTATTGATAACTATGTGGTGTATAGTATAATAGGGTGTAAGAATGGTGTTTTTGAGCATGAAATTTTTCTCTATTTTTCGCCTACAGGATAGAAAGCAAAATAAAAAATATAAAAAGAGAGAAAAAAATGACAAATATTCGACAAGAGATGGATCAGGTCATAAATGAGCTTGAATCTAAGGGTGTAAAGCATAATGCTAAGGAGGATGAAGTTGTAGGATTAGGTGATGTTGTTGAGTCTGTTCTTACTAAGTTTGGTATCACTGAGGAGCGTTTTAAGCAGTGGTTTGGTTTAGCTGAATGTAATTGTACTAAGCGTAAAAAGTATTTGAATAATCTATTTAGTTGGCATGTTAATAAAAAGAAGGAAGCATGAAGGGGGTGGGCCAATATGAATAAAAATAAACATAAAAACCTAAATATTGAATATGCTTACATCGACTCAGAGCCAATTGGTATCTACTTTATTCCTAGATGGGATAATAAGTCATATATTCTTGTGACAGAAGATCCTTTTGAGGGGGTTTCTTGTAGAGTTATAGATAAAGAAGAAAAGGATAGTATATCTAAATTAATACATGAAGGGGGTAACTAAATAATGATTGTTGGAGTATTATTGATAGTGGCTTCTGTTGTTGTTATTTATAAGGTGACAAAATGATAATTAAAAAGGAGCCACCAACCCTACTGGAAAAAATTGAACAAAATATGGTCCCAGTAGGAATGTTTATTATATTTTTAATTTTAGTTTTAATTGTATTTTTAGTATTTGGGCCAGTACAAATTCATAGAATTATACAAAACATGTGTTGACACAAGGTAATCAAGTGCTATAATACATAAGAGTCGGGCAGCATAATGTCAAAAGCTCTAGCCATACTGGTGTTTGTGGGAAAATAAAGTCAATAAAGGAGACTCGCAAATGATGGTTACTATTCGCAACGATATGTTGCATGGAGTTGACAAGCACGAAACGATAAAACGTGGTAGCCCTAACGATGAGCTTGCATATCGCTGGGCAGTGGCAAATCAGGGTTACGAAAGCGACTTTGCGGAATGGTGCGAGATGCCGATACAAGAGCGACTGAGCTACGAGCAGGGAGCTAGTCACGGTGACCCGACTCGTGAAATCGTTGTCCGCGATTGAAGTATCTCTCATTACATGC
>Ga0075472_10000742_pt1 | contig 13763 bp, 15 predicted proteins | sample DEB19_08_DNA_3_FD_77014 | JGI IMG/M metagenome (GOLD analysis project Ga0075472, IMG submission 77014) | Aqueous microbial communities from the Delaware River and Bay under freshwater to marine salinity gradient to study organic matter... | ecosystem: Environmental > Aquatic > Marine > Coastal ...
ATCAAAACTCCGGCAGAAGAAGTGGTAACAAAAACGGAACACGAAATGATTATTGAGGAGATGGAGTTACAAATGAGAGAGGTTAAAAAATGATAGTTGGTGTATTATTCGGAATATTTTTTCTGCTTCTTTTTTTAAGTGTTCCCGTCGGAGTTGCATTAGGTGCTTCAACTTTTATAACTTCTTATTTTTTTGAAGGACCGGAAAGTTTAATAGACCTTGCGAGTGCCGTATTTTCAAAACTTGACAAATACGCTCTTATGGCTATTCCAATGTTTATACTCGCTGGTAATTTACTTAGTAAAGGTAGTAGCGCAAGAAGAATAGTTGATTTTGCCAGAACATTCGTAGGACATTTACCAGGAGGTCTTCCGATTGCGGCGATTTTCGCAAGTATTATCTTTGCTGCGGTTTCCGGAAGTTCTCCGGCGACGGTTGCGGCAATCGGATCAATTATGTTCGGCGCCATTACCGCTGCTGGATATCCTAAAAGCTATGCGGTAGGAACCATTACCGCATCGGGAAGTTTAGGAATTTTAATTCCTCCGAGCATTGTTATGATTATTTACGGTGTTACTGCGGAAGTCAGTATCGGTAAGTTGTTTATAGCTGGTATTATTCCGGGTCTTTTAATAGGATTCATGCTTATGGCTGTAACATATATCGGTGCAAAAAGACTGGGTTTCAAAAGAACCGAACCGGCCCCTTGGAGTGAAAAATGGAAAAAATTCAAAGAATCCTTCTGGGCCCTTATGACCATCGTAATCATTATAGGCGGTATATACGGAGGGATATTTACTCCAACGGAAGCTGCAGCTGTGAGTGCGGTGTGGGCTTTATTTATAGCAATATTTATTTATAAAGACATTAAAATCACAGAGCTTAAAACGGTGTTTTTGGAAAGTGCAAAAACGAGTGCAATGATTATGTTTATCATAGCAAACGCATCAATATTCGCATATTTTCTAACACTTGAAAACATCCCTCAGATGCTTAGCGATTTTGTGGTTCAAATGCATCTTAATAAAATAATGTTTTTAGTGGCAGTTAACATATTGCTTCTTATAGCAGGGAACTTTATGGAACCAAGCTCAATTATTATGATTATGGTACCACTTTTATTACCTGTGGCAACCATGCTTGGAATTGACCCGATTCACTTCGGTGTAATAATTACAATCAATATGGAACTCGGTATGTTAACCCCTCCTGTAGGACTTAATCTATTCGTTGCAAGCGGTATTACCGGACTGTCTATCAAAGAGGTAGTAAAAGCCGTAATGCCTTGGTTTTTCGTTATTTTCGTAGGTTTATTGCTAATTACTTACATCCCACAAATCTCTTTATGGCTTCCGGAAGTCATGATGGGCAATTGATTCTCCCTTTTTGCCTTTTTCAATTTCATAATTTATATTATATAATGTAAAAAATTAATTAAATTAATTCATATAAGTTTAGTAGAAGTAACTAAAATTTTTTAAATTTGTAGCTAAAAAATATTGACTTTTTTGCTTTTTTCTATTATAATTCCGTCAGTTAAAATAAATAACTGCTAAAGGAGGCGGAAATGTTTAAACCAATTGGACTAAGAGTATTAGTAGAAAGAGTTGAAGAAGAAGCTAAAACTGCAAGCGGAATTATTATACCTGATAATGCAAAAGAAAAACCACTTGAAGGTAAAATAGTAGCTATTTCAAAAGAAGTGGAAGAAGATGAAAATTTACCTTTAAAAGAAGGTGATAAAGTAGTATTTGCAAAATACAGCGGAACAGACATTACAATCGAAGGAAAAGAATATTTAGTATTAAATACTGACGATATTCTTGGAATTATAGAATAAGGAGGGTGAAATGGCAGCAAAAGATGTAGTATACAGCGATGTAGCAAGAAATGAATTATTAGCGGGTGTTGAAAAACTCGCAGACGCAGTTAGAGTAACTATGGGTCCAAAAGGTAGAAACGTTCTACTTCAAAGAAGTTTCGGAGCACCTCACATTACAAAAGACGGTGTGTCTGTTGCAAAAGAAATCGAACTTAAACACCCTGTAGAAAACATGGGTGCACAGCTTGTTAAAGAAGTTGCAAGCAAAACTGCAGATGAAGCAGGTGACGGTACAACTACTGCAACTGTTTTAGCGCATGCAGTATTCAAAGAAGGTCTAAAATACATCACTGCGGGTGCAAACCCTGTAGCGGTTAAAAGAGGAATGGATAAAGCAGTTGAAGCTATTATCGCAGAACTTAAAAAAATGAGCAAAACTGTTGAAAACAAAGAACAAATCGCTCAGGTTGCGACAATATCAGCTAACAACGACAAAAAAATCGGTGAACTTATTGCCGAAGCTATGGATAAAGTAGGAAAAGACGGTGTTATTACTGTAGAAGAAGGTAAATCACTTCAAGACGAACTTGAAGTAGTTGAAGGTATGCAGTTTGACAGAGGTTATCTATCACCATATTTCGTAACTGATACTGAAAAAATGGTTGCTGAACTAAATGACGCATATATTTTACTATACGACAAAAAAATCAGCAACATGAAAGATCTATTACCGTTACTTGAGCAAATGGTTCAAGCTGGAAACAAACCGTTATTAATTATTGCTGAAGATATCGAAGGCGAAGCTCTTGCAACACTTGTAGTAAATAAACTAAGAGGTGTACTAAACGTATGTGCTGTAAAAGCGCCTGGATTTGGTGATAGAAGAAAAGCAATGCTTCAAGATATCGCAATCCTAACAGGCGGTCAGGTAATTTCTGAAGAGCTTGGTAGAACACTTGAGAGCGCAACATTGGCAGACCTTGGACAGGCTGGAAGAGTTGTAGTTGATAAAGAAAACACTACAATCGTTGACGGTAGAGGCGATAAAGCGGCTATTGAAGCGAGAATCGCTCAAATCAAAAAAGAAATTGAAGAGACAACAAGCGATTACGACAGAGAAAAATTACAAGAAAGACTTGCAAAATTAAGCGGAGGTGTTGCTGTAATCAAAGTCGGTGCGGCAACTGAAACTGAAATGAAAGAGAAAAAAGACAGAGTTGACGACGCACTTAGCGCAACTAAAGCGGCTGTTGAAGAAGGTATCGTTATCGGTGGTGGTGCAGCAATCCTTAAAGCAGCTAAAAACATTAGCGTAAACGTAGAAGACGCTGATGAAAAAATCGGTGTTGATATTGTAAAACAAGCAGTAAAAGCACCAATCAAACAAATTGCTAAAAACGCAGGATTCGAGCCTGGAATCGTTGCTATGAAAGTTGAAGAAGCTGATGAAAACACAGGATTCAACGCAGCAACTGGTGAATATGTTGATATGTTCAAAGCAGGAATTATCGACCCTACAAAAGTTGAAAGAATTGCTTTACAAAACGCTGTATCAGTAGGAAGCCTGCTTCTTACAACTGAAGCGGCTGTAACTGAAGTTCCGGAAGACAAACCGGCTCCAGCAGCACCTGACATGGGAGGAATGGGCGGAATGGGAATGATGTAACCACATTTCCAAAAGCCACAAAATCCCGATTTTTCGGGCTTTTTAGCCCACTAAAACGAAAATTTGGTTAAAAAAAATGGTTACACATAATACTAAAACGTTACTAAATTAAAAATAAATTAAACAAGAAAAAAAGGAAAGAAGTTATTTAGTAGCTAACCGGTTGTAGATGTTGTTTAAAGTGATAAGAGTATTTTTAGCAAATAACGCCGTCTGCTTAATTTCTTCTTTTTCGTCGTCGTCCAACTCCCGGATGTTTATACGTTGAAGTATTTTTTGAATAAACATAATATTGTAATATGCTTTTTCTTTTAGCTTAAATAACTTTAACTTAATTAATACACGTTCTTTAAAATTGTCTTTTACCGGCTTTATACCGGATAATGAATCGTTTAATTTTTCGATTTCTTCCGTTAATTCTTTTAATTCTTCTATAAGTTCCTCAAGTTTATCAAGGAACGCGTAATAATTATTATCGGCCTTTACGTATGAATCGCCTTTTATTTTCATACTTCCAACCCTTTTAAAAATTCTTTTAACTGCCTTTCAAGCTCTTGATTAACTTTCTTTTTATGTTCCCGTTCCATTTCCGATATTTCTTTTTTATAATGTTTTTTTATATATTGTTCGGCTTCCCATTTTCCAGGAAACTCACGCATAAGTAAGCCGAGCAACTCGTCTGCTTGCTTTTCACCATATTTATTTGCAAAATATATAATAAATCTAAATATCAAACTCATCTTTGTAACCCCCTTTCTTTTTTAGGTTTAATTTCTGAAATATCAAGCCCATATAGTTCTTTTTTAATATCATTAAATAGTTCTTTATATTCCGGGTCTTTCAGTATGCTTGAAATTTCCTTATTAAAAACGGCTTCGCTTAATTCCCCTTTTTCCGCCATTGTAAACAAATCTTTCGATATATCACTATTTGCGTGAGCGTGAGCGTATGTAAGCATTTTTGCAAATTCTTCCGGCGTTAAGTTTGTAAATACTTGTTTTAATAAGTTATATTTTAAGTTATTGTTTAATAGAAGTTCGGTAGCCGATAAAAACTTACTATTAATATTATTCCCGTGATTATATAAGTTTTCGGCGACTACATTTTCAAACGATTCTAATTCCGAAAGATTAACGTCTTTATCTGTGACTTTATGCGTTAATAAAAGCACTTGTTCGCCCGCCTCTTCTTTTATTTCTGCGTCAATTTCATTTTTAGTTTCTTTCAGGTTTTCGATTAATAATGTTTGTTCTTCCTCTGGAAGTAACGTTAATTCTTTTAAAGATTCTTTTTCAAGTTCTTCATATTTTCCGTCGTTAAGTAACTTTTTAATTTTTTTAAGATAAGTATCTGTTTCGTTTTTTAACGTAATATTATTAATATGTTTTAACGCTAACTGTTTAAATTGATTCGCCCATATTTCGCCGGCAACTGAATACGTTTCTGCGACGTTCTTTAAAAGCAGGAACGGCATTAATATATGTAATGTGGAAAATTTAACATTACTTTTATACTGAAGGTTTTTAAACAGTTTTTCGTTTATCTTATCCAGTTCGTCAATTTCTTTTAATTTCTGCTCCGCTTTTTCCCGTAAAGAGGAAAAATATTGATTTACGATATTTTCATCGATGTTATATTTTTCTGCCAAATAATTAATTATTTGTTTTTGTTTATTAATATCTTTTGTTTTTATATAGCCGTTTACCAGTGCTTTTGTTTCTTTATCTTCCGATATATCATTAAAAAACTTTTGCAAGTTTTGTAAAACTTCAGTCGTGTTCGTGTTTACTGCTTCCATTACTGACCCCCTTTTAATGTTTTAAGAAGATTTCCGATTTTATAATCCGATGGATTTATCTTATATGTATATATATAGGTTTCCCTAACATATATATAAATAAGGTAACTGATTATTATAATTTTGAATAGTGTTTCCATTGTCGTTTTTCCTTTCGTATTTTTTTTGGATTACCTATATATTTATAAGTTTAAAAAAAGGAAATTAAAAAGTTAAATATTAATATCGTGTAGATTTTTTTGTGGATTTTTAGAAAGAATTTGAGCGATATAGTTTTCTTGAAGATTATAAAAAGCTCTTTTAAATTCTGCCGACCCGCGAGGCTCTAAGTCCATAATATTTTTCCCGTTAGCCGTTGCAAGTTTAAATATTTCATGGGCTACTTCCGTGTCGCTCACCGCCGGGTTTGCATTCGCGGTTATTGAATCCGGACTAACTTTTAAATATAAGTTTTTATCTTTGTTTCCGACTAAAATTTCATCGTCTTCCGTCTTTTTAAAAAAATAATCGTCCATAGATATACCCATTCTTTTAAGGCTCTTATAATCATTATTAATTAATTTACTAAACACGTATAACTTTTTATTAAAGTCGTTTTTTCCGGTTTTTTTAAGATTTACCGAATTTGAAAAAAGGATTTTTTTGTTTATTTTTTCTTTAAGTTCTGATAATTTTTTTTCAACTTCCGCCGCCGTTTTAGCGTTTAAGGATTTTTTAAGATTACTTAAAATTTTATAATCCTCCGCCGTAAATATTTTTTGTTCCGCGTCACGGTTTGCTTGAATCATTTTCCTGCGTAATTCTGAAATTTCTTTTTTCAAGGCAGAAACATTTTTCCCGGTTTCCTTTCTGTATTCCGTAAACATTTGTTTATATTTGTTTAACTCATTTTTTAACGTTTCGTTTTCGTTTTTTAACTTTCGGTTTTCCATTTTTAATTTTAAATTTTCCGCTCTTGATACATCTTTCATTTTTTCTTTTTTAACGGCTTCTGCTTCCGATTTTTTTCTTTCTTTATATTCATAAATATTGACGTGTTTTTTTGTTTTATCAGGACGTCCACGTTCCATGTTTAAAATTTGGGCAACTTCGTCTTGTAACTGCCTCAATACGTGTATATTTAATTTATTTCTTTTAACACTATTTCCGTTACTATCGAGGCCACTAAACATTATATGAGCGTGCCAATTTACGTGTTTTTTGCCGTCTTCGTTAATGAACCCCTCGTCGCGATGTAACGCGATTTGATAAACTTTTACGTCAAGTTTTTCTTCAAGCATACGTGCGACCTTTTTAACGTCCTCAAGTGAATGATGTTCATCAAGATTTATTAAAGCATTCATCAACGTTATAGCTCTTTTTTGTAACTTTTGTCCTGTTCTTTCTGTATATTTTTCGCTTTTTATTTTTAAATCTTCACGATAAAGTTTAATAGCTTCTTCCGCCGGTTTATCGTATTCGTTTGTCGCGTCTTTAAATATACTATTATTAGTTTCTTTTTCACGCGTGTTATGCCAAAATTCGCCAAGATTAGCTTTTTGAATGTTTATAGAACTTTTCCTCATTTATATCCTTTTTATTATTCTTTTTAGACGAGCTCGCGAGGAATAAAAACTCACGCAACACCGTAAGGTGTGGAGTGAGGCCTCACTCCACACCTGCCAGGGCAGATGTGAGTGAGCCTCGCAAGCTCGGGTTAATAATTCCCGGTTAATTCTTCTTGGATTTGTTTTTCCAGGTCTTTAATTTCTGTTTTTAATTTTTCAACTTTCGCAGATAATTTTGCTTCCTCTTTCTGTTTTTCTTCAAGTCTTTTCAGTAACTTGTTTAGTTTTCTTGCGTCCATTTTTAGATACTCCTTTGTTTTTTATTTACATTATTTATTTATAAGATTTATTTTCGGATAAAAAAAAAGAAAGAAAAATTAAAAGGGGATAAAGTCTTTATTTTCTTTTTCTAACTTTAAAATACTTTCCGCACTTTTAATTCTTTCCTTTGTAAAAAACGCGTTTAAAGTTTCAAATTCATTTTGAACTGACAAAGTAATTCGGAAAAGTTTATTACTTATGCTTTTTATTTTACGGAAGTCTTTTTCTTTTAACGCCTGCCGGAATTGTAAATTTAAAGCCGGCAGAAGTTCAAGGTATTCGTCAAGTCTGATTAAATAATACAACGCTTCTTTTTTTTCATAATTACGAAAATAACTATATGCTTTTAACAACGCGTCAAAACTTGTTTTATAATTTTGAGCGAGGAACTGTAACGCGGTGGTTTGAAACTCGACTTTATATCTGTCGTCCATTTTTAAAACCTTTCGTCTATTTTTTTATAGATTTGTTTTAATTCTTTTTCAATTCTTTTTATATCTTTTTTTGCCATTTTTTCTTTTTGTTTTATTAGTTTTAATAAATGCCCGTCTTCATCTTCTTTTAAATCGCTTTTTATTCTAATAGCAGTTTCTAAATCATTAATGTTAATTTGCAATTTAGCTTCAAGAACTTTAATGTGAAAAAGATAACTGTCTTTTAATGTTATTTTTTTCATTTGTAAATTCCTTTCCCGTTCCCGGATTTTTGTTTTTTATTTTTGAATACATAATTAATTATAATATTCAAATACTTATTTATAAGTATTTATAATTTTTTTTATTATTTATAAAAAAAAGGGGGATAAAAAGGATTATTTAAGGCGGAAAATTATTGCTTGTGCTACGTTAGTTATGCTTGTGTTTTGTGCAATTTTTATAAGTTCGTTAATTGTTAATTCTGCTTGCATATTGTATCTTTTTGCTATTACTTTACCGGTTTTGTAATTAATATTTAACTTTATATCTTTTTTCAAAACTTCTTTAATTATAACGTCAATTATATCGCTTTTGTTACTTCCGGTTGTAATATAATTAAGGCTTTTATCGAGCGGTAAATTTGCTTGTAAATCGCTTAAAAAGTATTTTGTGTATTTTTGGTCGTTTATCTTAATATAAAAGTCTTTATCTACGTAAGGGACTCGGTTAACACGAAGATAACTTAATAATTTTTTGTTTTTATCATTTGTATAAAAAGAGGGTTTTAATTGTGAATCTTTTTCCCCCGGAAAAAGAAACTCGATATCTTCTGTTTTAAAAAGTTTGGATATAAAATAAGTTAACCTGTCAACGTCAATTTTCCCTTTTTCGCGTTTTTCCCGGAATAAATACCCGGCGTTTAACGCAGTGAGGACGCTTTTAGCAACGGCTAAAACGTCGTTCCGATATAATAATAACGCTAATTGTTTTTTATCAATTTTAAATGTTTTGTTATTATAATTATAAATATAGTATGTGCCTGAAACTGACACTTTAACGTTTTTGTATTTCAAATAAATGTGGAAGCCTCTAATCAATTCATTTGCTATTTTAGGGGTTAAATTATTGCTCATCGCTTCCCCCTTCTTCTTCAATAAACATTCCGGCTTCTTCCATTTCTTTTAATAGTCTTTCCGCTTCGCGGTCAATATATTCGTTTTCTTTTTCGTTCCAATCTTCCGGCTTTACTATTTGCAAATTATCCGCAAATTCTTTCAAAAAACCTTCAACCTCACCGTTCCATTCGTTTTTGATACTTTCGTTTATAGCGTCTAAATTGTTAATTAACGCGTTTTCATAGAAGTTAATAACGTTCCCCGTAATTGTATAATCTGCTTCGTTTATTTGTATATAGTGTTTTAACCGGAATAAAAAGTCGTTTAATGATTCAAACTCGAATGATTCTGACACTTCTAATGAATTCAAATAATCGTTAATTTCAAGTTCATCAATAATAATTCCGCGTTTAACCACGCCACCGATTCTTTTTGTTTTTTCTTTTTTATTAAGTATCTGAAGAATACTTCCTTTTTTATATGCCACCTTAGAAAATTCCGCTTTATCGAGTTCATTTTCCAAAATCGACATTATAGTTCCCACCGATTTTGTGATAAAAAACGCATTATCAATATTATATATATTGTTTTTAATATTAACTTCTTTACCGGTAATTTTTTCAGGCTCTTTCTTGATTTTCAGAAGAAAATTATATATCGTTTCTTTAATCAAATCTTCTACATTATAATTACTTTTAATACTATATTTTTTATATATATCCGAAAGAACCTTATCTGCTTCCATATTCGCTTTTTCTTCCCCTAAATTAATTAAATAATTAATTTTACTTGTTATGTAATTATAGATATATTCTGCAATTACAAGTCTGTATCTGTATTTGTTTTGTTTGTATAGTGGTCTGTCTGTTAATTTAGTATTGTGCGAAATTTCCATTAATAAAACCCTGTTTGAAATTTGCTCGTCTATTAAATAGTTGAATGATTCGCTTTTGTCTGCATTAAGCAAAATTTTTGCAAATACCGGAACCCTTGATTTTAACCCGAATTTAGGCTCGACGTAATATTCGTGCGTTACTTTAAAAAGATGATTTCTAAATTTTTTAAACTCATCTATAAACAACACAATCGAGTTTAAAAAATCCGCTTCAGTAAGCCCGCCGGCTTTATTATCTTTCAAATCTTCATCTGTTATCGTTAAACCGACAGATAATAGTTCTGTAAATATCGACATTAAAAAACCTTTCCCCCAGTTACTTACCGCGTTTAAATTAAGGAATGATTTTTTTCTGTCTGTAAAAAATCTTGTATATATTATAAAGTTTAAAAAGTCTTCAAACTTGCTTTCAAAATGTTTTGAATAATCTTTAATAATTTTTTCTTTTTCGTCTTCTTTAATATCGAGTTTTTCCGGCTCTTTTATATATAAAGAATTTCTTACGATAATTACTTCTTCGGTTTGTTCATTTAGTATTACCGCAGGTTTTTCCGCAAACAAATTAACTTCGTATTTAATCTTTTTATATTGTTTTGTCAGTTTTATAAACGTTGCAAACTTGCTACTATCAACAATATTAGCAACGTTTTTATCTTTCATTTCAAAAAAATTGCTTATATCTTTATTGTTCATCTTGGCAAGTTTCCCGGTCGTTTTATTTATATAGTATATATCATTGTTTAAACTGATAAAACTGCTCACCGCCTCGCTAATAACGCTTAAATACGTTTTAAGTTTTGCCGGATTATTTTCGAGTTGAAACTTGTCGTAATCCGCAAACAACCCGTATTTTTTCATATTAAACGTATTACGATATTTAATTATTTCTTGAGCGATATTGTTACTCATTTTATTTTACCCCCCTTTCTTTTAAAAATTTCATAAGCATTTTTTCGACAACTTTTGACGCGATTAGCCCCTCGTCTTTACAAAATTTAACAAAATCTTCCCATAACGTTTTATCCTTAAGATTAATACTCGTTTTGTAAAATTTAGTTTGTCTTTTTTTTGTTCCCATTGTTTAAATCCTTTCGTTTATTTTTAATTATAATATTCAATACCTATTTATAAGTATTTATATATTTTTTTTTGTTGTAAAAAAAAAAGACTGATGAAAGTAGCAAACTGAATCCGCCGGCTTTTTAAAATTCCGCCGGCGGAGGTTACGGGAAAGCTTGCAAGCTTGAAAAATGGGGAAAAATAAAGGCTTGTAACATTTTTGTAACAAACGTAACATTCTGTAACTTTTTAAAATGTTACATTTCACGACCTCGCAAACCCCCGTAAATACGGGGTTGCAGGATTGTTGATATATCAACGTAACATTGTAACATTAAAAATCGAAAAACTATATATATAAAATAACGAATACCCATTCATAAAAATTACAATATAATTTAAAAAAATAATGTTACAATGTTACACCTACTTCAAACCCCCGAAATATCGAGCTTCAAGTGTAACATTTACAAATGTTACACGATGTTACAAATGTTACACTTACGTTACACTATCACTATAAACAATAAAATAACATCAAGAAAAAAGGAAAAAGGCAACGTTCCCGCCCCTTTTTTCTTTTCTTGTTTCTTCCTTTTTATGATATGTTAGTGTCCCGGAAGTGCCGGGCGGAAGTTAATCGGAGCCCGGCGGCAGGTAGCGTCTATATCAAGTCTTATATATTTAGTGTCCGTCACTTTTATAAAATTTGACGGATTCAGAAACCCGGTTTTTTGATATAATTAAAAAAAAGATTAAAAGTAGTCTGACAATAATTAATCAAATATTAAATAAAGATTAACGCAAAAATTAACATTAAGCAAACCTTAAGAAACAGAATGTCGTATTTTCGGGACTTCCGACGATTTTCATTAATCCTATATTAAATTAATCTTAATTATTAAATCAATATTAATATTACATTTATTAACTTAATATTAAATACGACTTAATAAAAGGACGAATCCTGCCTTTTCTTTTTTTCTTGATTTTTTCTTTTATTTTATTAAAATTCATATTCATCATCGGATTCATCATTATTGTTGTTATTATTAACTGGCTCGTCAATTTTTTTGCTATCACGCATATGAAATTCTGTCATACCTAAACCTATTAACTCGTCTTTTAATACTGAATAAAATATATCATACAAATAAAGTGCAGAAATATCGTATTTAGCCCGCATTTCGTAAAAAAACATTTTTATATCGAATTTCGCAGCTTCCATGTTGTATTCTTTTTCCGCGTCGTTCGCTTCGTCTTTAAGCAATAAATGATAATACGTTAAAAGTGATAAACGCTTTTGCTTATATTTACTTTTTAAATAATGTTTTTTAATCCCTTCAAAAGTGTGGGCAAATTGAGCCTCAAACACTTCGTTTTCAACTTTTAAGTGCTCAGAACATATAGTCTGCATAGTATGCCTAAATCCGTGTCCGCTAACACCTTCGAGTCCGTAGCGTTTTTTAATTCTGTAAAAAAACTTGTCCATATTTTTTTGGTCGCTTACAATGTATTGTTGGTCCTTGTTATCTTCATAAAATTTTAAAATATTTTTATCAGTATTTTTTTTATATTTAACAACTTGTTTAAATATTTTTCCTAATATTAAAATTGTGTTAAAAATAGCAAATAAATGTTTTGTTAAATACAATGTATATTCTTCATTATTTTTGCTTTGCCACCACCAAATTTGAGGGTCTTCATCAGGAACATCTTCGACATAAAGTTTTATTTTTCTTGCGTCAACATATTCATTTTTAATCCTAAAAAAATCTGATTGTCTTACACCTGTCAACATAAAAAATTTAACTATTAGGCCGAAATAAGCCGTTCGTATAATATCGTAGTCACGTGGAATATATCCGATATAATTTAAATTTTTTAAAACTTTTTTTTCATCTGTTTCTTTTAACATATCATCAAGGAAAAAGTCTATCGGCGAATGAACAACATCGTTAACATAGTAATGCAAGTTTTCAAACTCATCTTCCAAATCGTATTTTTCTTTAAATTTTTTAATATACATATATAATATACTATTAGCAATAATATCATTCAATTTTTTATAATATTTTTGTGCATCAATAAGCCTTTTAAAATGCGTGTAACTTGTAAACTTTAAGTTTTTGCAATCCTTAAAAAACTCAACATATTTATATTGTTTTATAGTTTGATACGTTTCATTATCAATTAACTTTTTATTGTTCTTTAAGTATTGTGCTATTATACGTAAAGTTATTATTGTTTTTTCGACAGTTTTACAATTGTTTTTACTGCGTGTTTTTGCACCGCCTCTGGCCTTCGCGTTTTGTTTTATTTTTGTAAGTAAATTCGTTATTTCGTCTTCTGTTCCCGGAAATTTATTTGTATGTTTTAAAATACGTTTTAATGCTAATATATATGTTTGTCTTGTTTTTTCGTTTGCGTATGAATTTGTAAAATGTTCAATTATATCTGATTCAATAACTGAAAGGTTAACCCGCCCGTTATAATATTCCTTTCTGTTAACATTTTTTACAAACATATTAACTAACCTGTTAATTTCGTTAAGTTCTTTAACTTTATAATTTCCATTAATAATTTCAAGTTTAACATCTGTAATTTTTTTAAATTTATTATTTAACCTGAAATACAACGCATACGTGCTTTTATTTTTTCCTTTTCTACATTTTAAATATATTTTTGCATCTAAAGCATAAAAACTACTTTCATTGTCACTTTTGTTAAATTTTTTGTAAATAATATCAACAATATCTTTGTTTTTTATTTCCATTTTTATTTCCTTTCATTTTTTTTGGTTACACCTTTGGTTACACATTATACTATGGACTTGTAAAAAAAAACGAACACATAAGTAAAAGTTATAACGCTAAAAAAGTGGTTTTTGCCCGGAAAAAGTGGTTTTTGAGTAGTTTTGCAAGGTTGATATGCTAAAACTCAACCCTTCGGAATGGGAATGATGTAATCATTCCTTTCCTTTTCATTTTATTTATTTTAATTAGTGTCTGTCATTTAGATCAAACATCTTATCTTTCTTATCTAAAACATTCTTATATATTTCTGTTTGTTTTTGAAACTAATTTATAAAATTTGAACTCATCTTATTTGATACAGAATTTAA
>Ga0075472_10000744_pt1 | contig 13752 bp, 16 predicted proteins | sample DEB19_08_DNA_3_FD_77014 | JGI IMG/M metagenome (GOLD analysis project Ga0075472, IMG submission 77014) | Aqueous microbial communities from the Delaware River and Bay under freshwater to marine salinity gradient to study organic matter... | ecosystem: Environmental > Aquatic > Marine > Coastal ...
CACGACCGGTCCAATTGGTGTGGAAAAACTCGCCACGCGGTTTGTCCACACGCTCGTAAGTGTGGGCACCGAAGTAGTCCCGTTGCGCCTGCAACAGGTTCGCCGGCAACACCGCGCTGCGGTATTGGTCGTAGAACGCGAGGGCGGTGCTGAACGCAGGCACCGGTATACCGCGTTGCGCTGCCGTGGCTACCACCTTGCGCCAGCCCTTCTGCGCCTTCTTGATCTCGCCGCGGAAATAGTCGTCGAGCATTAGGTTCGAAAGCTTGGGATTGTTGTCGTAGGCTTCCTTGATTTTGCCGAGGAAGCGCGAGCGAATGATACAGCCGCCACGCCACATGAGGGCAATGCCGCCGTAGTTGAGGTTCCACTTGTATTCCTTCGCCGCCCCACGCATGAGCATGTAACCCTGTGCGTAGCTGACGACCTTGGAGGCATAGAGGGCGCTTTTGATGTCTTCGATGAACGCCTTTTTCTTCTCGGGGTTGGCCGCGATGCTGCCGAGCGCGGGACGCGGGCCTTTGAGTTTGCGCGCCGCTTTCACGCGTTCGTCCTTGAGCGCAGAAACGCAACGGGAGTAAACCGCTTCAGCCATCAACGTGATCGGGATGCCGAGATCCTGCGAGTTGATGACGGTCCATTTGCCGGTGCCCTTCTGCCCAGCGGTGTCGAGAATCTTGTCCACGAGCGGCGCGCCGTCTTCATCCTTCTTGCCAAGGATGTCGCGGCTGATCTCGATCAGGTAGCTGTCGAGGTCGCCCTTGTTCCATTCGGCAAAGACTTCATGCATCTCGTCGGCGCTCATACCGAGGCCGTTTTTCATGATGTTGTAGGCTTCGCAAATGAGCTGCATGTCCCCGTATTCGATGCCGTTGTGGACCATCTTGACGTAATGGCCCGCGCCCATTTCGCCCACCCAGTCGCAGCAGGGAGCATTGCCTTCAACTTTTGCGGAGACGGCTTGAAAAATATCCTTCACGTGCGGCCACGCAGCTGGACTGCCGCCAGGCATGATGCTTGGGCCTTTGCGCGCACCTTCTTCACCACCGCTGACACCTGTGCCGATGTAGAGGAGACCTTTGCTCTCCACGTATTTCTGGCGACGGTTAGTGTCGTCGAACAATGAGTTACCACCGTCGATGATGATGTCGCCGGGTTCGAGGTTGGGAATGAGCTGCTCAATGAAGTCATCCACCGGCTTGCCAGCTTTGACGAGCATCATCACACGACGTGGACGCTTTAGCTTCGCCACCATTTCCTCGATGGAGTGGGCACCGAGAACTTTGGTTCCTTTGGCCTCGTTGGCCAGAAACTGGTCTACTTTTTCAGTGGTGCGGTTGTAGGCCACGACAGTGAAGCCATGGTCGTTCATGTTCAAAATGAGGTTCTGGCCCATGACGGCCAGGCCAATCAGTGCAATGTCGCCTTGAGGTTGCATTTCAGTAAAAAGGTGTCGGCTCTACGAAGCCTCCGGTCGGAGGCGCGAGGGAAGGTTAAGGCAAGCCAAACTGCTTCAAAGCCCAAATATCGGCAAAGAGTATCTCAAAAATGGCAATTTCGCCTGACATCGGACGTATCGCGTCACATAGTTTACACATAGGCATCGGTCCGCGGGGCAATGGGAATTGATAAATTTTTGAAATACAGGGCACTAAGACCGCGGTGGTGCCTAACAAAGTCAGTGGCATTCAACTGGCGCAGAAACTAGTTGAGGCTGGGAAATGCGAGCAGGTGCTGTTTGCCAGCGGCCACAGTCAGGTACTGATGGAGCAAAAGGACAAGCTTTTGTCTGGCAAGCATTTTCCACCCAAACCGTTCGATGTGAACCGGCTTCTGCGAAGAGTTCGCGAGCGCCTTCATTCAGCACCGGCCCGCTTCCCTCACAGCCCAGTTGAAACTTTGAACTAAGCGACTGTGCTTTGAACTAAATCGGGGCCAGCCTAACCATTGCTACCAAGGACAAGTCGGGGATCGCTTTCCAGCATTTCCTTGAGATTGCTCCAGTTGGCTTCGTTCATGTCATTGAAGGCGTTCAGATATACCCCGACTACTTCATGGGGATACTTTGCCAGCAATGCTTCCACTGCGACCTTGAGCTTCTCCGAGTCCATGGATTCCGGCAGGGTTTCAACGACCCCATCCTCATGCTCGATGCCAAGGGAATTTAGGAAGTCCACCAGCATGTCCTTGTATTTTTTTACGAGCCACGTGCGCAACAAGGTGCCAGCCACCATCTCAAGGCTCGGACGATTGAGCGCCGTTACCATGGTAGCATGGCGCTGGATACGAGGTTGGCGCTCGAGGAAGACCAGCCGCAGCTTGCGTGCGTCAGCCACGGCCTGAAGCGTCGCCTTGTAGGTCGCGCGTTCGGCCTCGTAAGTCCAATTCAGGATGTCATTCGCCAATGACGGCGACATGAATCCCAACAGTTCGTGTGAAGTCAGCATGTTCGGTATTTGCTATCAGCGTCCGCAGACGCTCCCGGGAGCGGGTTTAACCGGTCGTCAGGACGGCAATCTTATTTTTCCTTGCCAGTCTCTCGCAAGCTTGTTGTTCCAAAAGCAGCGAACGTCCCGCCTCAAACGCCAGCACCGCTACCCCCGAATTGGCGCAGGTTTCGAGAGTTTTCGGGCCGATGCAGGGGATATCGAACCTCATATCGTGGCTGTCCTTGGCCACTTTGACCGCTACCGCCCCCCCCTCTTTACCCGCCAATTCGCCACCGCGCGCCAGGCATTTGTCGGTTCCTTCAAATGCTTCCACGGCCAACACCGTTCCGCGTTTGACCACCACAATCTGGCCGATTTCCAACCGAGAAACCTCCTGCGCAATGCGCAGCCCATAAGCAACATCCTCCTCCTGCTCTCGGCTGAGTTTCGGGCCGATTGCAAATCCAAAGCCCGGCATCAAAGGCTTTAGCCAAGGGGTCGCCTCAATCAGCTCAACGCCGTCTTTCTTAAGTTCTTCAGCCACCGCCCCAAAAATCGTGTGCGCATTTTTCTCCTTCAACCGCAACAGAACACCCATCGTGCGCAAGTCGGGTCGCAGTTCGAACAGGTTCTTCGGGGCAATTTGCCCGACCATGACGCAGTGCTTCACCCCTCGATCCGAGAACGCAGCAATCATTTTTGAAAGCTGCCCCACCCGCAGCCAGACAATGTCGTCCACCAAACCCGCCAGTGCCGGTTCTGTTTCACCCTCTGCTGCCACGGCAACAAGGCGTTTGACCCCGGCACGCCGGGCCTCCCGGGCCAGTTCCAACGGCAACGACCGGTTTCCGGCGATGATACCCAGGATTTCTGGAGCCGCAGTCATGATCTTAGTTATTCGGCACGCACAATCGACGGTGTCCAACACCTGCGCGAATAGGCCCAAAGTAAGGGCAAAAAAGCAGCGAGTAAATCAGCGAAGCGCCTGAAACCAACGAAATCAAGCCATTTATCGCTCCTCAGGAACGGGCAAGGGTTGCCGCCCTATCAGTGAGCTTGTTCCGTCCGTCAGCATTAAGATGCTGATATGGTGATGCCGGATGGCATGAATGGACGCCAATTGGTCACGTTGCTGCGCAAACGTAAAGCCAGCCTCAAGGTCATTTACAGCAGTGGCTATAGTTCCGCCTTGCTGGCAGATGAGTCCGACAAGTTAGACGGTCTGTTCCTGCCGAAGCCATACCGCCCCCGAACTTGCGGCCGTCGTCCGAACGGCCTTGGACCAGCTAAAAACCGAGCCTTTGATGGCGTAGACGTGTGCGGTTTGATTTGCAGAATAAATAAATCGAACCGACAATGGCTTCGCATTGTCAGGGTCATTGTTGTTATGAATTACCTTTCAAGACTCCACTTGGTTGGCTGGGTTGTAGCCTGCCTTGGCATGCTGCTGGTCTGTCCCACTCGTGGAGACAACGAACTGGAGTGGAATGCGGAAAGCCAGACGCTCGACGTCAGCCTCGAAGGCGCACCCCTGATTGAAACGCTGGAGGACTTGGCGCATCAGACCAGCTGGCAGATTTACCTCGAACCGGCTCCGGGCAAGACATTCACGACCCGCTTCAAAGGTCTTTCCCGTGGCGAAGCCATGCGCGTTCTGATCGGCGACATGAATTACGCGTTTGTCCCGGACGCGAAGGGGCCAACCAAACTGATCGTGTTCCGCACCTCGAGGGAAGCGGCCACCATCCGCATCCCTGGCGAGGCGCCCCGCATACCTCAAACGCCCACCTCGAAAAAAATCAGTAATCAAATGGTCGTGAAACTGAAGCCCGGAGCACAGATCGAAGAAATCGCCAAGAAATTAGGGGCGAAAGTCAAAGGATGCATTGGAGATATGAATGCGTATCTGTTGGAGTTCGAAGACGAGCAGGCAATGGAAAAGGCGCGCTCAGAACTCGCCAACCACGAGGACGTGGAGAGCATTGACTATAATTATCACGTTGATCGCCCCATTGACCCCAAACCCGTCACCGGCAATCTCCCCGGTCCGCCGAAGCTCGATTACAACCCCGGAGCCTGCGGCAATATGGTGGTGGCGCTGATCGACACCTCGATGCGCTCTTTAGGCAACGGACTCGATCAATTCATCCTGCCGCAACTTTCGCTTGCAGGTGAAGCGGTCCCAACCACAGAAATGACTCACGGCCCTGCCATGGCAGAAATCTTATTGAACGCTCTGCGCATCGCCACGGGGGGAAGCACCGGCACGCGAATTCGCCCAGTGGATGTTTACGGAGCCAATGCGAGCGCCACAACTTTTGACGTTGCGAACGGGATTATCCGGGCCGTCAACAGCTCACCATCCCCTTCCATCATCAACTTGAGCCTTGGGAGTTACAGCGACAGCCAGTTCCTGCGCCAAGTCATTCAGCAGGCGACGCAGCTGGGCATTACCGTATTTGGCGCGGCGGGGAACGACCCTGTGGCGACACCATTCCTTCCCGCGGCGTGGCCGGAGGTCATCTCCGTAACTGCCTCGGATGGCCCCGGACAGTTGGCCCGCTACGCCAACTTCTCAAACTCCGTGGATATGATGGCCCCAGGCACGGGAATCGTTCACTCCGGCGGACAAGCCTTTGCGGTGAGTGGGACCTCCGCGGCCTCTGCCTATGCTGCCGGCTTGGCGGCGGGATTGGCGGAGAAACAATGCATCAGTGCCCAAGCCGCCGCCGCCAGCCTCCAGAGGGCGATGCCGTTTCCAGGCGCAACCCGATAAGGCTGGAGACAAGCAGCGCTACAGCGCCACTTCGTCTTCGCCGTCGAGGAACCCTTGCAAGTGACGCACGCGGGTCGGGTGACGCAGCTTGCGCAATGCCTTGGCTTCAATCTGACGGATACGCTCACGGGTGACGTTATACATCTTGCCGATCTCTTCGAGCGTGCGTTCGTAGCCGTCCACAAGGCCGAAACGCATTTCAAGAATCTTCCGCTCGCGCTCAGTGAGCGTGGTCAACACATCCGCCAGCTTTTCTTTGAGCAAGCTGTAGCTGGTAACGTCGGAGGGATTCTCCGCGCTCTTGTCCTCGATGAAATCACCGACGCTGACATCGCCGTCGTCGCCCACGGGTGCGTGCAACGAGATGGGCTGCTGCGCCATCTTGAGCAACGCATTGATGCGGCTGACGGGCATGTGCATTTCGTCGGCCAACTCTTCCGGCGTTGGCTCGCGACCAAGCTCCTGGGTCAAGTGCTTTTGCGCACGCCAGAGCTTGTTCATGATTTCGATCATGTGCACCGGGATACGAATGGTGCGTGCTTGGTCGGCGATGGACCGGGTGATCGCCTGACGAATCCACCAGATGGCGTAGGTGGAGAACTTGTAACCGCGGCGATACTCGAACTTTTCGACGCCCTTCATGAGGCCGATATTGCCTTCCTGAATCAGGTCGAGGAATGACTGACCACGGTTGGTATATTTCTTGGCGACGGACACCACGAGACGGAGGTTGGCTTCGGCCATGTGCGTCTTGGCGCGGTGCGCAGCATCAGCCGCTTTCTTGAGATCATTGAACGCCTGATAAAATTGGCTGCGCGGCATACGGACGAACTGTTCCAAATCGGCGATTTTGGCTTGTTCGGCGCGAATGGCGGCCTGCTGTTCGGGAGATTTGCGATGACGTTCGTAGTCCTCGATGACGCGGCAGCTCATCTGCATCTTCTCGTGGATGTTTCCCGCCACCACAATCATTTCTTCGAGCGCCTTCTGCTTGTAGAAGAACTTCGGGAACGTGTCCTGCAACTTCTTGTCGGCCTTCAGAAAATCCTTCTGCGCCTTGTCCTTGCGCGCCTTAACGGAGAGCTTCTGCCAGTCAGCAAACAGGCCATCCACCGTCATGTCCAGCGTTCGCACTTTCTTGATCATCGTGCGAAGGTCTTTCAAGTGCCCGTCCCGATTGGGGATCTTCTTGTCCACTACCACGCGGTCAAAGCGTTCTTTGGGGGGCTCGGAGAGCAGCTTTTCCGCGATGGCGATGTGTTCCTTGGCGGCGAACCCGAAGCTGTAAACGATCCGCTTCATTTCGAGTTCAGCTGTTTCGATGCGTTTGCAGATCTCCACTTCCTGCTCGCGCGTCAACAACGGCGCCTTGACCAGCTGGTTCATATACATCCGGACCGGGTCGTCCAAGATGTCCAAGCGGGTATCTTCAGCCTCTTCCTCTTGCTGCTCCTGCTGGGGCTTGTTGCGCTCAACCTCGCTCTGGTCCATAATCTCGATATCCATGCCGCGCAGCTTGGTAAGCACTTCATCGAGTTCCTCAGGCGACAATCCTTCCGGCAGAAGATCATTAATATCGTCGTAGGTCAGGTAACCGTTCTCATGCGCCAAATGAACGAGCGCCTTCATGGTCTCGTTCAAATCAGCACGGGTTAGCAAGGTAATACCTTCGGTGGGAGCGCCGGGTGGCGGGGTTCCGGCTACAACGGGGGCAGCAACAGCGCCCGCCTTACCCTCCTTCTTCTCGGCACCGTGAGCCGCCGTCTTTTCAGACGCTTTGGCCTTGGAGCTTGGACCTGCAACAGGTGCCTTCTTGGCTGCGGCCGGCTTGGCGCTAGCTCGAGCAGGGGTCGCCTTTTTGATGGGCTTGGCTGACTTGGAGTTCTTGGGTGCCGGCTTGGACGCTTTCCGTTTCAACATAGTGTTCAATGCAAAAATCAGCGGGGCAGGCGGGCAAGTTCGACTACCTTGCCCCAAGAAACAAAGGCGGCGCCGGCTTTGGAGACAATGCGTCCCCGCCAATGCCGTTTCTTAAGGGATTAGGGTATCTGCCGCTTAACAGGCAAAAGCCTGTCGTCACTCGTGTCCGCCCCAAACGAAAGGTGATATTAGGGCAAGTAGCGTGCAAATTCAATTTGAAACTGGCTGTTCCAAAGGTTGGTTGAGGCTCAGCGTCAAACCTCGTTCGCAACCTGATTTGCAGGCAGTTAGACGGTGCCAACCCTATTTTGAAGCGGGAGACTGGCCCTTCAACTCAAAGATCAACTGGCCATTGACCACTCCGACCCGCGCGACTTGGTCCAGTGAGGCTTGGGTTAGCGTGTTCGTGCCGATATTACGGGCAAAATTCTGCTTCTGAATCCAGTCCAGATAATGTTTGGGCAAGGCCAACCCTCCGACTGATACTTCTTGTAAGTTCACCACCAGCGCGCCGTGGTAGCAACCAACGCTGATCACCCCTTCCCCGTTCAAGTAGCGCCCCGAGAACAGCGGCATCCCCATCTGCTCGAACGGAACGCTCAACCGTCCACGCACTTTGCCATCCTGCAATGCGACGTGAACATGGTTGCTGAATAGTGAACGCGAAATCATGGCGTTAAGGTCATTAGCCGTCAGCGACAACTGGGCATTCGTCCGCCTGATGCGCGCGCCCGCAAGGAAAGCTTCAATGCGGTTGGTCAAGGCAGCATGCTCGGCGTCAGAGTATCTCACCACGGGCAAAGCGAGCGGTTGTCTCTGAGCGAATTGCTCCGTGAACTTGACGGCTTTGCGGTAGCCTATATACGCCGCAACGCCCACCACAATCGCCAGACAAAAGGAAATGCCCGCCACCCAGACGAGACAGCCGAGACAACCTGATTTCTTATCTGCCATGCCCTAGTTAAAAGTGGCTCATCCCCTCCAACAAGCACGCAATGAGTTGAAGACCAGATTCAGCATCCGCCTCAATTATTGCCAGCACCACTTCAAACCCACCGGGGGGGGGCGGCAACATGAAGGCACGAGATCTCGGCTTTTATGTCGCCGACTGTGTCATAACCGGACGGAGCAAACAGCACAATGGCGGGATGGCTTCGCAGCTCCACGACGGTATTCCGTCTTGAAACCAGAGCGAAGACATCACCAATTTGAGCCATGCAATCTCATGAACTACTTCGGGAGGTTCTTAAGTCATCCAGCGCCAAGCAAGTGGCTGCCGACCTTGGCCTGTCACTTTCAATGATCTACAAGTGGGCGGAGCCGGACGAGGGAACCGGCAGCGGCGCAACCAACCCACTTGACCGAATCGAACTATTGCTGAAAAGCACCAATGACCAACGACTCGTTCATTGGATCTGTGATCGTGCGGGAGGTTTTTTTATCCGCAATCCCAAGATCTCCAACGCACGCCCTGATTACCTCATTCCCGCCACGAATGAAATCGTGCAGGAGTTCGCCGACTTGCTGGCGGTCATCGCAACCGCCGCTGCCGACAGCCACATCAGCACCACCGAATCAAAGCACATCCGGGCACGCTGGGAAGAACTGAAATCAGTCACCGAAACATTTGTGGCCTGTTGCGAACATGGCAATTTCAGCCGCATCACGGAGGCTGCTGCTCAAGTCACCACGTGATGACTCAGAGTTCGAAGCAGTCGATGGCAACACCAAATTCGGCGGACTTGCCGGGGGCTAGCACGACTTGATTTTGCTTTACGTTCCCCGACTCAACACAAACCATGCGAAGGTATTCGTCGTCCCCGTAGTCGGTCAGGCGCTTGGACTTTTCAATCCAAGGATTCCAGACCACCGTGGATAGGGAGTCCTGTTTGCTCACCTCAATGGAGCGGTTCCATTGGCGGTCAACGATTTCAACAGTATGGGGCGAATTCTGGTAAACTCGATCCACCTCGCCGGTAAACTTGATTGAGGCGCACTGTTCCGTTTTGTTTGAAAACCCGTCCAACGCATCCAAATAGTTCACGCCCTGCAGACCATTCACTTCTATCTGTGAAATGTCGCTTACGCCGAAATAGGTATGCAGGCAGGACTCCAACGGGAATGCCATTGAGTCATCCACGTTGGTGACCTTCAAGTTCATTTCCAGTTCCATCCCAACAATGACCTCGAACTCAGCAACAAACTTTGCCCAGCCCTGCGGGATGGCGGACTCGGGGAATCGGAACCGCAGTCGCGCCGAATCGCCATCGGAGAATCCCACATCGAGCAACTCCCACGGAATTGTGCGGGCAAAGCCATGAGCAGGCTGGCCATCACGGTTGCCGAACCAAGGCAGAATCACCGGTACCCCACCACGAATCGGCTGGCCCGGCGCGAACATCGCCTGTCGGCTGAGAAATAGAATCGGTTTGTCGCCGTGCCGCTGGAAATGCGTGATGTGCGCGCCCTGCAGATAGATTTCTGCCAGCGAGGTTGCGGTTTCGACGCGCACCAGCGGAAGCCCGCCTTGCCCGGCCCGGAATGAGATTTTTGCACCTGCCATAAACAATCACGTTTCGTCTGAACCCAAGAAACGTTCGCAATCAATGGCCGCAGCGCAGCCCATGCCGGCCGCCGTGATCGCCTGCCGGTAAACACGATCCGAACAATCGCCTGCCACAAAAACCCCGGGCACCTTGGTCGCGGAACCGCAAGCGGCCTTAAGATAACCCGCCTCGTCCATGTCGAGCACGCCGTTGAATAACCGGGTGTTCGGCACATGTCCGATGGCGACAAACACGCCCGCACAGTCCTGAACCACCTCCCCATTCGTTTTCACATTCTTCAGCCGCACGCCCGTCACCTTGTCCTGCTTCACGTCCAGAATCTCGGTCACCACCGTATCCCAGATGGGCGTGATCTTTGGATTGGCCAGCGTACGTTCCTCCATGATCCGGGAAGCGCGCAATTGGTCGCGCCGATGCACCAGATAAACCGTCGAGGCGAAGCGCGTCAGATACATCGCCTCTTCGCAGGCGGAGTCACCGCCACCCACCACCACGAGCGGCTTGTTGCGGAACATGGGCAACGCGCCATCACAAGTCGCGCAATAGGTCACGCCCTTCTTGTCTAGCAAGCGCTCACTTTCCAGCCCGAGATGACGATGGCCTGCACCCGTGGCGATGATGAGCGACTTCGTTTCAACCATCTCGCCATCGGCGACCAATTTGAACGGGCGCTGGCTCAGATCAACGGATTCAACCGTCGCAAACTTGATGCGTGCGCCAAAACGCTCCGCCTGCTTCTGCAACCGGCTCATCAATTCGAACCCGTCAACGCCTTCCGGGAAGCCGGGGAAATTTTCAACAATGCTGGTCGTGGTAAGCAGCCCGCCCGGCATAGTGCCGGTCAGCACCAGCGGATTGAGATTGGCCCGCGCCGTATAGATTGCGGCAGTCAGCCCGGCGCAGCCGGTGCCCATGATGACAACGTTTTCCATAATATGCGCCTAGTTTCTGCGCTGATGAAGCATGAAGCCAGCGAAAATACACGATAATCTCAGCCTCGCTAGACCTGCGCTCGCACCGATCAATTCTCTATTGCGAGCAACTCTGCCGAAGGGCACGTTGGCTCCATGGCCCATGCATCCAAGCTTTTGATCGTGCTGGTAACTGCACCCAATCGGCAAGTCGCCCGTTCGCTAGCAAAAGCAGCCTTGGAGTCGCGTTTGATCGCCTGCGCCAACATTTTGCCCGGTATAGAATCTCACTATTGGTGGCAGGGGCGGATTACATCCGGCAAGGAGATGCTTCTCCTTCTGAAGACCAGTCCTAGGCATGTGAAACGTCTGGAAAAGCTGATTCTCGGAAAGCATCCCTACGACACGCCGGAATTCATTGCGCTGCCCATTGCGGGAGGCTGCAAGGCTTACCTTAAATGGCTGACAGATGAACTGGCCTGAAGTTGCCAACCTAAATTACCCACCAATCCTTACGAGTGAGGTAAAGACTTGCAAATGGGGGTGAATTCACTGGGGTGCGTTTTGTCTGAAACGCGTGGCTGCCATCACCAAGAAAGACAACCGGCTCAAGCTCCAGTTTGTTGCCAACACCGATCATTCCATCCACGCCGGAATAGTGGCGGTCGAGACCAGGGCCCGGTGGTTTGATCCCTGGCACAAGCTCCGCAAACTGCCCGCTCTGGACCCGCGCAGGGATAAGCGGCGCAGCTTTGGTCAGGAGGTCATCGTCGGCCAGTTGATCTACGCGCCCTGCTCGGGCGGAGGCTACCTTTCCGACAGCAAGGCGCTCAATGACGATCCGCTGGCGCGCGCCGTGTTCGGCGTGAACAAGTTCGCCGACCAGACAGGTTGGCCAGCGGCTGCGGGAGCAATCCGATGAAAGCGTCACGGCCTTGCGGCAACTGTTGCATGAGTTTTTGGCCTGGTTCTGGCAGCAGGCGCAGGCGTTGCCCGCCTTGGCGTGACACTGACACATGACCTGATGGTGACGATCAAGGTGTTGGACTTGAACGACGAGTGCCAAAGCTGGCGGGTGAAGACGCGGCTCAAGAAGCTGGTGATGTTGCCGGGCCGGTTGAGTCTGCGCGCGCGGCAATGGGTGGCCAAAGTTTTGGTGCCCGGGACGTGGTTGAGTTGGTGGCAGCGGTAGGCGGAGCGGATCTGGCCCAAGCAGCCGCCGGGCCGGCCCCGACTGACAGAGGCCTTGGGCTGAGCCATCCAAGTGAAGACCCTTTATTCCCTGCTGCGAGCCAAAAGTTCGTCAGCGTGGCGGAGCCTTGGCTGGTGTCCACCTCAAACCGGAGAAACAAGCGATTGAGGCTTGAGTTCAGCGCCTGAAAAGCCAAACACACGCACGCAGCAAGCAGCCTCATCCTCTTGGCGACACCTTCTACCGTCAACCCCAATCACATTGTAAGGATTGGGGAAATTACCGCCACGCCAGACTTGCTTGCCCGTTGAGGGTTCGGCACTTTCTAGCTTGAAGAGTTCAGGACCCACAACCAAAGGAATAACATGTCCACCGAGCTACATCTGCAAAAGTTTCCCAAGAAGGTCACGTTGAAGGACGGCTTCAAGTGCACGGTGCGCCCGCTCAAGAAGGATGACGAGAAGGCGTTTCATGCCTTCTTCCAGGCTGTCCCCGAAAAGGAGCGCATGTTCATCAAGCATCGCGTAGTGGACCCCGAAGTAATTCACGGCTGGTGCCAGAACATAGACCTCGGCCGCAATCTGCCGCTACTCGCGATGGTGGACGGCGAAGTGATCGGCGATGCCACCTTGCACCAGCAGCTAGGCGGCTGGAAACGACACGTCGGCCGCGTGAGCGTGCTCATCCATCCCAAACATCGCGGCCATGGCGTTGCCAAAATGCTCGTCGAGGAAGTAGTCGATATTGCCCGCAACCTCGGCTTGGAACGCGTGGAAGCGGAGTTCCTCGGTGAACAGGAAGCGGGCATGAAACTGTTCGCGATGATCGGCTTCAGCCATCTTCTGCGCCTGGAAGATCATGTGAAGGACATGCAAGCCATCAACCACGACTACGTGCTGATGGAAATGCAGCTCAAGACCGATGAGGAATACGCGGGCTCATTCTGATTGGCCATTTGCCCCATCTATTTGGCTCCAAGTCAGAACCAGGTGGGAGGGGCGGGTTAGAACCTCACCTTTTCCCACACCACCGGACGTGCGGTTCCGTACCACGGGGGCTGATAAAGACCGCTGCTCGGACGGCGTCGTAAACTGGAGCACTTCGTCCAGCAACGTGAGCAGTCCCATTATCCGGAAGTAGGCGGTCGGAAGGGTTGGGTAGATGTATTATACCGATTCTAGTTTGAGATTGCCCTAGTTGTGAGGCGTGGCAGGTGGGGTCATGCCCAAAGGATTTCATCTGAAGCGACCCGACCTTGCCTCTGAGGTGACGGCGGCACTGACAGGCTGCAAAGATGTTCGCGCCCACCAACTATTGCTCGCGATACGCTTGGCGGCCAGCGGGCAATTCACCGCCGCACAAGACTCACGCGCACAAAGACGCGGCCGCCAGCGCCGAGTTTCAGGGGACGCTCTGCGTACAGCTCAAGGACTTGAACGTGGCTGGTGGAAGGCCGGTGCGCGTATGGGTGGCCGATGAGCATTGCTACGGGCTGATCCCGGTGGTGCGGCGGTGCTGGACCTTGCGCGGCGTCCGGCCCACGGCGCCGCATCAAACCCAGTATGAGGGGGCTATCCCCACAGCGCGCCGGACGTGGACGGGCAGCATGCGGCGGAGTTTGCGTGTCTGCCGGGCGTGAGCTTGGAGTTGAGCCGGCTGGCGTGTGGCGATCTGGGATCAAGCAGGCTCTCATCCCCGGCCCGCGCGCATTCATCTGTTGCCGTTGCCGGCCTACAGTCCGGACTTGAATCCGGTGGAGGTGATTGGCGATGTGATCAAGGACCGTATCGCCAGCACGCCCTGGCACACGCTGGAATCCTTGGAGGAAGCGTTGGGCGAGGAACTGCGTCCCGTCCACGAAACCGCCGAGCGCGGGCGAAGGTTGGCTTCACATCCTCGGCTAGCGAACTGGCAAACGCTACCGCAACGGAGAATACTGCAATCGCGCGCTAGAACA
>Ga0075472_10000746_pt1 | contig 13748 bp, 12 predicted proteins | sample DEB19_08_DNA_3_FD_77014 | JGI IMG/M metagenome (GOLD analysis project Ga0075472, IMG submission 77014) | Aqueous microbial communities from the Delaware River and Bay under freshwater to marine salinity gradient to study organic matter... | ecosystem: Environmental > Aquatic > Marine > Coastal ...
AGATTTCGAGGAAGTGGACGTTGCACCGCCAGGCGGCACGGTGGAACAAGCGTGGCTTGCGTTGGCGGATGTGGACGCGGATGGAAAGAACGAGTTGTTGCTCCCGCAACGAAATTTTATGCGCGCAGCCGTCTTGAAGCAAGACGCAGCCGGCGGTGCCGATAAAAAGGCGGCCTGGTCATTCCAAGTGCGCGATCAAATCAATGGTGCGGCCAGCAACTCACGCATCACCGGTGCAACCAGCATCGCCACCACGAACGGCAACGCCCTGTTCCTGCTGGATGCTGAACGCAAGGCATTGACGTTGGTGGAGCGCAACGCTGCCGGCGTCTGGCAATCCGTGCGCAACGTGGAGCTGCCGGTTTCAGTGTTCACCAGCTTGCAATCCGTCGGACTGGGCAGCGCCCCCGCCAATGCGGTGAGCTTGCTCGGTGCGAACTCGGTCGCGTGGCTGCCGCTAGCTGGCCAGACATGGAGCCTGGAAGAGCTCGGTGGCTACGAGTCCCCCATCAAGGACGGCTATCTGCACGACGTGATTCCCGGTGACTTGAATCAGGATGGCCGGAAGGATTTGGTCTTTTTGGAAACCGGCAAACACTACCTCGATCTTGTGGTATTCGGTGGCAACAATCATCTGGTTCCGGCGAATCGTTGGCAGGTTTTTGAGGAACGCTCTTTCCGTGGCGGGCGCGGGGATTTGCCCGAGCCGCGCGAAGCCACCGTTGCCGACGTGACAGGCGACGGCAAAAATGACCTGATCGTCCTCGTGCATGATCGCGTACTGGTCTATCCGCAAGAATAAATCCAGCGTCTAAAATCTAAGCCCGCAGCATGATCAGGGAGAACACACACCGTATAACATTGAGCGCCCAACCTCCAGGGGTGGCGCCCCGGCTGTCCACCTTGGGCGTTGAATATTGGGGGTTGAACGTTCCCGCAATCCATGGCGGAAGACCCGCTTTGAAGGGCTTGCTCCATGAATCTTCCATATAAAATCTCCGCGCTGCTCTATTGCTTTGATGAGCGGGACGAAATCCTTTTGCTGGAGCGCGCGCAGGAACCGAACCGCGGATTCTGGAGTCCGCCCGGCGGCAAGCTGAAGACGGACATCGGTGAATCGCCTTATGCCTGCGCGTGTCGCGAAGCACACGAAGAGATTGGGCTGAGCCTTTCGCCGCAGGACCTGCATCTCACCGGCATCACCAGCGAACATGGCTACCAAGACGCGGCTCATTGGCTGATGTTCCTGTTCGAGGTGAAACCACGGCTCTCCCAAGTGCCACCGCCAATGAAGGAGGGTCGCTTTGCATTCTTCCCGCGCGCCGCACTGTCCGGTCTTCGCATCCCGCAAACCGACCTCGAATCCATCTGGCCATTGTTCTGGCAACATCGCGGCGGATTCTTCGCGGCGCACTGTCGTTGTCATCCCGATGGCAGCAATGCCTGGTCAGTGGAGCAATCCATCCCGATCCGGCCTTGAGGACTTTGGCGTTGAATTTTCATCGTGAGCCTCCTCGCGCTGGGTTCTACAATCATCAGAAATGGACGAGCCAATCATGGACCTGCATAGCGATGATCACTTCATGGGCGAGGCCCTGCGCCAGGCCCTGAAGGCTTACGAAGCCGAAGAAGTGCCGGTGGGTGCGGTGGTCGTCCGGGAGGGACGCATCATTGCGCGGGCGTTCAATCAGGTGGAGTTGCTCAAGGACGCCACAGCCCACGCCGAGATGCTGGTCATCACGGCGGCGGAGGAAGCCGTGGGTGACTGGCGGCTGAACGATTGTACGCTTTACGTCACCAAGGAGCCTTGCCCGATGTGCGCGGGAGCCATTGTGCATGTGCGCTTCGGACGCGTGGTGTTTGGCGCGAGTGATGCCAAGGGCGGCGCGGCGGGAAGCGCGTTGAACCTTCTGCAATTTCCGGGTCTGAATCATCAATGCGACATCACGCATGGGGTCCGGGAAAAGGAATGTCGCGAACTGCTGCTCACGTTCTTCGCCGAGCAACGCGCCAAAAACAAAAACGCGAAGCTTACGTCGCCGCACGGGGAGAATTGAGCGAGTTTCGGGTTTTGAGTTCCGAGATGGCAGCCCAGGCGCTTGCGTCCGGATGGGTGGCGCGGCAATCTATGCGGCAGCATGTTCCCGCGCAAGGCATCACTCCTACTCGCCCTAATGGGCTGTTGCCTTGCGCTGCCCGTCGGAGCAACAGACGCCAGCGCAGCCTCGCGTTACATCATAGATGTGCTGGGTGTCAGTTCGCGGTCGCCCCGCGAAAAACTGCCGTCGCGCGCGGTCATCTCCGTCCTGCAAACGCGTGACGGATATCTGTGGTTGGGAACTTTCAGGGGATTGGTCCGCTTCGATGGAATACATTTCACTTTGTTCAACCAAAGCAACACACCCGGACTGGGCAACGATGTAATCGTTCACTTGTTCGAGGACAGTCGGGGTTGGTTGTGGGTCGGCACGGGAGATGGCGGCATCGCACTGGTGCGCAGCGGACAAGTGGATACCTTGCCGATGCAACGCGGCCCAGGCGATAGCCGATTAATGTCAGCCTGCGAAGACGCGGACGGTTCGGTCTGGCTTTATCGTGCCGACGGCCAGTTATGGCGATACTTCGCGGGTGAGGTGCAGCTGGTGAATCAGCGCGAAGTCACCTCCGGCGTGATGCCCACGGCGATTGCCGAGCGCGGCGGCCCCATTTGGGTGAGCTCCGAGTCGGGCCAAATCGGTTTTGGTGTGAATTGTCCGTCGAATCAGATCGCCCCGCAGGTGATCGCGGGCCGGCTCGATTTTCTGCTCGCCAGCAAGCAAGGCGGCTACTGGCGGCTGGCGGATAACCGGATTGAAAAGTGGCAAGGAACCCAACGGGAAGGCACCCTGGGTTTCTATCCGTGGACGAACGCGCCGAATGTGCGCGTGACCTCGGCCTGCGAGGATCACGACGGCAACCTGATCGTCGGCGTGTTGAATGATGGGGTGTATTGGTTCGATGAAGAAGGAAACGCCACTCACATTTCACCGGCGAATGGCTTGTCGCATCCCGGCGTGTTGTCCGTGTGCGTGGATCGGGAAGGCGATCTCTGGGTGGGCACGGATGGCGGGGGCCTGAATCGCGTGAAGCAACGCATCGGCGGCGTTGCGCCGGGGACGTCTGGTGTGGTGCAGTCCGCGGCGGAAGGCCCGGACGGAACGCTTTGGGTAGGGTTCACAAGCACCGGCGTGCTGCGGGCAGGCAACGAGGGCCAGCGCGTGTTCGGCTGGGATGAGGACAGTGGCATCCGTCCGGAGGATGGCTTGATCAGCCCCAACATTTTGGCCGTGATGGCGGATTCGGCCAGCAATGTCTGGGTCAGCACACGCGTACCGGGTGCCTTGCATGTGTTTCAGGATGGAAAGTTCATTGCGCTTCCCGAAACTCTCGGCCAGGAAATCCGGGCGATGCATCAAGACCGGGCGGGCAATTATTGGTTTGGCACGCCGAACGGCTTGATTCTCTGGAACCGCCAGGCATGGCGCTTGTTCACCGCAGAGAACGGTCTGTCATCACCAAATGTGTTATCCATCGCGGAAGACCGGGCGACAAACATCTGGGTCGGCACGGCGAATGGCGGCTTAAACCAGATACATGAAAACGGGGTGAGGGTGTTTCGCATGTCGGCGGACGGACTTCCCAGCGACACGGTGACATGTTTGCTCGCCGAGACCAACGGCACGCTGTGGGCTGGCACCGGCAGCGGACTCGCGCAGTTCAAAGACGGACGGTGGACACGGTTCACTTCGCGCGAAGGTTTGGTGAGCGACAGCATCTCCTACCTGCTTGACGACGGTGAGGGCTGCTTGTGGGTCGGCTCCAATCTCGGATTGATGCGGCTGCCGAAGCAATCGTTGAACGACTTTGCCGTGGGCCGCACGGAGGCGATCGTGTGCCGCTCCTATGATGAAAGCGACGGCCTGCCCTCGGGCGAATGCACTTCGGGCTCACAGCCAGCCGCGATCAAATCACGCGCGGGAGAATTATGGTTTCCCACGATCGGCGGACTGGTGACGATCGACCTGGCGGAGCTTCAGCACAACACGAATCCGCCGCCGGTGATGATCGAAGCCGTATTCATTGATGGAACGCCACAACTCACCAACGGCCTGCGCGCCGAGTTGCCGCCGGAGATCGTGGTGAAGGCCAGCGCGGAACGGCTGGAGATTCATTTCGCCGGCTTGAACTTGGCGGCGCCACAGTGGACAGATTTTCGCTATCAAATGGAAGGCTTGGAGAGTTCGCTCTCGCAGCCAAACGACAGTCGCATCGCTTCGTACAGTCGAATGCCCCCGGGCGAATATCGCTTTCACGTGGTTGCCGCGAATGAAGACGGCGTCTGGAACAACGTCGTCAAATCGATCAACGTGCGCGTGCTGCCGCCGTTCTGGCGCGAGTGGTGGTTCCTGACGGGCAGCGGATTGCTGCTGCTCGGCATCATCGTGGGCATTGTTTATTGGTTCTCGACACAGAAGCTCCAACGGCAAGTGGCCGCGCTGAGGCAAAAGGAGGCGTTGGAACGCGAACGTGCCCGCATCGCCCGCGACTTGCACGATCAACTCGGCGCCAACCTCACCCGCGTCTCGTTGCTTGGCGAACTCGTGGAGACCGACAAGGACGAACCTGCTGAAGTGGAAGCGCACGCGCGGCAGATCTCCCGCACGGCCGCCGAGACCGCGCACGCCTTGGATGAAATCGTCTGGGCCGCGAATCCCTGCAACGACACGCTAGAGGGACTGGTGAATTATCTGTGCAAATATGCGCAGGAATTTTTGACGACCGCTGGCGTGCGTTGTCGCTTGGATGTCCCTGCCTACGTAGCCACGCGGCCCATCGCACCCGACGCGCGCCACGGCATTTTCCTCGTGGCGAAGGAGGCTTTGAACAATGTTGCCAAACACGCAGGCGCAACTTCGGTGAATCTGCGCGTTGCCGTGGAGCCGCATCAGTTCGTGGTGGAGATTGCTGACGACGGTCGCGGCCCCGCAGGCACGGAGACAGCAGAGCAGCGCGGCAGAAATGGATTGCGGAATATGCGTCGCCGGATGGAGGATGCGGGTGGCAGCTTCAGCATCGAGCCTGCATCGCCGAAGGGCACCCGGGTCAAATTGACTGCTCCGCTGCCAGACTTTTGAGCCATGCCCGTCACTGTAGCCATCGTAGAAGACAATTCCGACTTACGCGCCACACTCGCGCGCGTCATCAATCGCGCTCCTGGTCATGAGTGTGTTGGCCAATATGGCGATGCTGAATCCGCCCTCACCGGCCTGCCCAAGGATGAACCGCAGGTCGTACTCATGGACATCAACCTGCCCGGCATGAACGGCGTGGAGTGTGCTCGCAAGTTGAAACAGATGCTGCCCGCGACGCTGGTGGTGATGCTCACCGCCTACGAAGATACGGACAACATCTTCGGCTCCTTGGAAGCTGGTGCCTCAGGGTATCTGCTGAAGCGCTCCAAGAGCGCCGAGATTCTCAAGGCCATTCAAGAGGTGATGGAAGGGGGGTCGCCCATGACGGCGCATATTGCCCGCAAGGTGGTGCATTCGTTCCAAAGCAAGGGTTCCTCCACCCAAGCCACCGAAAACCTTGCTGAGCGCGAAAAGGAAGTGCTGAATTTGCTCTCCCAGGGCTTCATGTACAAGGAAATCGCCGATAAATTAGGTATAAGCTTTGAAACGGTGCGCACCTACATCCGGCGGATTTACGAAAAACTTCAGGTCCGATCCAGAACTGAGGCGGTAGCCAAGGCTTTGCGACGTTGAATTCCAACGACTTAAAATCCTTACTCCGCTGTCCCCCGCTATGGGGACTGGAGGCGTGACGTTTCCGAGCCGGAACGATGCAGTTGAGTGTGCATATTCGGTGTAATTTTTGTGTTCATGCTTGGAGTGAGGCAACTGCATGGCAGTTGGGTGGTGCGGTCAGTTTGCTCAAGATTTCCCGCCACCAGTTGCGATTGGCAGCTCCGCGCACGACCAACTTGAGCGTGGGTTTGCCTCCGGCTCGACTCCAAACCGCCGCCCGGCCAGACAGCCGCCAACGCAGCGTGTTCAATTCGCATTTCTCCAACTGCCCCAGCCGCCGTTGCAACAGCACGCACAGGTTGTAGGCGGCGATGGCCAGATGATGCAACGCCTCCGTGCCCCAGAAGCTGTCCACGCACAGCCGTTTGATCCCGAACTGCTCGCCCAGTTCCCTGATCCGGTTTTCCAAGTCCGACCGCCCGTTGTAGCGCCGCCACGCCGTCAGCGCATCCACACCCATCGGCAGGGTGGTCACCAGTGCTTGAAACCGGCAGCCTTCCAATTCCAGCAACGTCTTGCCGCCCGCCTGCGGCCGATCTTTCACCCGCTGCCAGATCGCGATCAGGCGTCGCCCCGGGCGGTCCATTTCCACCTCCTGCACCGCCAGAGCCCCGGCACTTCCGCGGCCTGCCACGCCGCGTCGTTGTGGCGGCAGAGCGACTGCACCTTCTGGGTCAGCCTCGCCACAAAAATGAACTTCAAACCCACCTGTTCACAGGTGTCCTGCACGCTGGTATCGCCGAAGCCGGAGTCCGCGCGCACCAAGCCGAGGCGCGGATGGGTGGGCAATGATTGCACGGTCTGGCGCAGGAACTCCGCCGCGCCGTTCACACACGCCGTGTTGCCCGAACGCAGCCAGTGGTTGGCGACCAGCTTCGCCTCGGCCAGTCCAGCAAATCAAGGGACGGTGACAGGGCTTCAGCCCCAGCCGGGCGTAGCCCACGGCCACGCCTTCCTGATGGCCGTCCCCATGCAAGAGCACCCACAAGTCCAAGGCATAACCCTCGCGCAACGTGGGCAGACTGTAAGCCACACGGGAACTTGTTTTGGTTTTGTCACCGCAAGCCCGTCAAACAGTGCTCACCCTTTAAGCTGAATCGTTCGTCGTCTTCTATTTTCTTTTGCTGCACGCCCGCCGCGAACTTCCTTGGGCATTCGCCGGGCCGGGCTGCTGGGCGACATCGCGTTGGCGACGCTCGCGCTCGGGGTAGTGACGATCAATGCAGAAGCGCGCCCACTTCACGCGCAACATTCTCGGGCGAGTGGACATTCTGTTCGTCGTGGCAACAACCACACCCTTGGCCATTGCCGATCCGGATTTGATAAGTGCGTTACTACAGCTGCCCTCGAGCCTACTCCCAACTTTCATCGTCCCGTTGATTCTTGCCAGGCACATCATGCGGTTCGTGCGGCTGGCGCACCGGAAACCTTGATCCCGGCTTTGCAGATCCCCGGGCGTTACGCCGAGGCGGAGGTAACCGTGGTTGTCAGGCGGAACAACAGAGCGCGTGATGCCCTCGGAACACTGCAGGCGGGCTTTCATGTCTTGCTTTGGTAAAGTCACGGGGCGCTCCACAGGATAGTGAGGTTAAGCTGAGGAGTTTAGGCGTGGCTGGGGACCAAGACTCATCTGGTGCGAGCTCTTACAGGATGACCGGGTGACGCCATGCTAAACGATGCTTAAGCCCGCCTTTCAGCGGGGCAGCACCAGGCCCATCGATTGCCGAATGGCAGGGATGCTGATACCTTTACGGCAACGGGTCAGCTCTTCCACTCGTTGCCGAGACTGGAGGTTACGGTATGGGCAAAGAGAACCATGGAAACCAAGCATCTGGGGCAGATGTTCCCAACTCCAGCAATCGCCTACTGCCCAAACGCCACACCCCGATTCGCCGAATCACAATCGCATGGTTTGGGAGCAAGACCCCCACGGGGAAGTCGATGGACTGCTGTATCAGCCATCGCCACCCCAGGCCAAGTTCCGAGCCTCTGCCGGATCCACCCGCAGTAATCCCGCCCGCCGATGCGCCCTGACGGAGGCAGCATGAAAACTGAAATCTCCATGATCGAGCGGCAACAGGCCGAGCTGGCGCGGGACGAAAGCGAACTTCGTTATCGCCGCCTGCTGGCAGCGACGACCGATTACATTTACACCGTCAAAGTGGATGCTGGCTGTGCCAGCGCAACCATTCATGGGCCGGGATGCCAGGCCGTCACCGGCTATTCCTCCGCTGAATTCACTGCTGACCCTTATCTCTGGTATCGGGTGATCCACGAAGACGACCGGGCGGCTGTCGTGGCTCAAGCCGAACTCATCCTCAAAGGCGAAACGCCGCAGCCACTTGAGCACCGCATCAACCATAAGCAAGGCAGGGTGCGCTGGATCCGCAACACAACCATCCCGCATCACGATCCCGCAGGGCGCCTTGTAGCTTATGACGGGCTGATCTCGGACATCACCGTCCGCAAACAGGTGGAACTGCTCCTGGCAGCGCAATATGCCGTGGCGTTGGAACTTTCGGAACGCGGCAGTTGGGCGGAGACCATGCCCAAAGTGCTCGCCCAGCTTTGCCGGAAACTGCTCTGGCATCATGCGGTCTATTGGCGATGCGAAGCAGGACGTCTAGTACGGGAATACGGCGTGTGGCGGGCCCCATTGCGCGAGGCGGACTTTGAACCCCCACTGGTCGGGATGTCGCAATCCATGAACGAGGGGCTGGCGGGCCGCGCCGCCAAAACTGATGAGGCGGTCTGGCGCGCGGATATTTCCACCGAGCCGGCGCTCACCCGCAACTACCCGCCCGCCCACGCCGGACTCCACTGCGGCTGCGCGTTTCTGATCCGCATCAATCACGCGATTGCCGGGGTGGTGGAGATCTACAGCCGCGAACTACAGGAGATCGATGAACGAATGTTGGCCACCCTGGGCACCCTTGGTGTTAACCTCGGGCAATTCCTGGAGCAGAAAAATTCCGATGCCAAACTTGAAACGGAACGCCACCTTCTGCGCACCCTCGTGGACAACCTGCCGGTATGCATTTTCGTGAAAGACACGGAAAGCCGCTTCGTGCTCAACAACCCCGCGCACATGCACTTGCTGGGCGCGGCAACGCCGCAGGAAGTGCTCGGCAAAACGGAACAGGATTTTTTCCCGCCTGAACAGGCCGCCCGCTCATGCGCGGAGGAGGAAGGACTCTTCCGCACGGGCCAGCCGGTCCATGATTGCGAGGAGCCTGTCCGCGACCGGGCCGGGCGGGAATACTGGTTCCTAACCACCAAGGTGCCCCTTAGGAACGCGGCAGGCCAGGTCTCCGGCCTGGTGGGCATCGGTCGTGACATCACCCAGCGAAAAATGGAGGCCCAAGCACTGAAGCTGGCGAATACCCGCCTCGCCCGCCGGGGCAAAATCCTCAAGACCATGGTGCGCCAGTTGAAAGCCTCCCACAAAGAACTGGAACGAACACAGTTGCAGCTGATCCAGGCGGCCAAACTGGAATCAGTCGGCACCCTCGCCGCGGGGGTTGCGCACGAAGTGAAGAATCCGCTCCAGACCATGCTGATGGGCGTGGACTACCTGACCGACCGGCTGACGCAGCCGGACCAGGAACTGGGCGGCGTGCTGGCGGACATGCGCGAAGCGGTCAAGCGCGCCAACACCATCATCCGTGAATTACTGACGCTCTCAGCCAACACGGAATTCCAATGGGTCATGGCTGATGTGAACGGCCTGCTTGAACGGGCCCTGCACCTGGCCAAAAGCACGCTGATCACCAGCCGGATCACCGCGCGGCTGGAGCTGGCGCCGGACCTTCCGCTGTTGCCGATAGATCCACCCAAACTGGAACAGGTATTCCTGAACGTCTTCATCAACAGCATCCAAGCGATGCCTCACGGCGGCACATTGACGGTGCGGACCCGGTTGCTCGCGATGAGCGAAACAACACGGCAACAAATGCTCTTCGGAAATTGCAGAGGCGACGAAAAGTTGGTCGTAGTTGAGGTGGCGGACACCGGGGAAGGCTTGACCGAAGAGGCGTTGCTGAGAGTTTTCGACCCATTCTTCACGACCAAGCCAATCGGCGTCGGCACCGGTCTGGGGCTCTCGGTCGCGCGGAAGATCATCGAACTGCATGGCGGAGCCATTGAGATCAAGAACGCCCCGGACGGAACGGGAGCCATCGTTACGGTCGTGCTCAAAACCTGAAAGGAGACACCTATGGATAAGCCAAAAAAGCGCATTCTAGTCGTTGACGACGAAGCCAGCATCACCCGGATGCTCAAACTAAACCTGGAAAGGACCGGCAAATTCGAGGTCATGACGGAGAACTCGCCGCACCATGCACTCACCGCGGCCATATCATTTCATCCTGATCTGATCATGCTCGATGTCTTGATGCCCGGAAAAGACGGGAGTGAACTCGCCAGCGATTTTCAGGCAAGTCCGGCCCTGAAACATGTCCCGGTCGTATTCTTGACGGCGGCCGCCACCAAAGACGAGGTGAAGACACATCATGGCAAGATCGGAGGGCTGCCCTTTCTGGCCAAGCCAGTTGATCTCCATGAGGTGATCGAGTGCCTAGAGCAGAATCTGGGCGGCTGAAGGTGAGCTGACGCGTCCAACCAAGAAGATCCGAGCAGACGCACGACAGGGGGGAAGGCTTGTGCCAAAGGCTCAAGATTTCAGCTCCCAGCGGAACTTGCGCTCACCCTCTTTGAGAAGCTGGTCCCTGATGCTCGCATAGCGTTGTTTCATGCAGCCGAGTTCGTCGAACCCCCAGTTCTCGTTGCCCTGGGCGCGATACCACCGACCGGAGCCGTCGTGGTGGTATTCGTATCGAACCGCGCGGAATCGCGCGCGTTCCAGGCATTTTCGGCAGCTTGGACTTTCTGGCGGACGTGGATTCATTGCAGGCCTTGGCTTTGAGCCGGGCTTCTCGTTCTGCGATGCGCGCCCGCAAGGGTGCAACCGCCTGCTCGACTTCGGTGCCGGTGTAGCGCGGCGTGGTGTATTTTGGACAGTTTCAATCATAGGAGACCACCTCGATGGGGAAGATGCATTCCACGATGCCGGGCATCTCCGGCTCAGTTGACTGCGCGACGAACTCAGGCTGCTTGCGGGCGTCCACAACGCGGGCGCTGCGGGCCATGCATGAGGAACAGGCATACGCTCCCGTTCCCCGCCGGGTTCCCGGCTGAGAGCATTTAACGATTACCCCTTTAGTCAGCAAACGCGCGCTACGTGGGGCTGACGACGGGCAAAAAGCCGGGCATGCCGCCGCGATGCTGCATATACGGCCAGCCGGTTTCACTCACGGTGGCCAAGCATGACAAATCACACGACTGGATGAATTGCGCCCCGGCGCATCGGAGCATCACGTCGAAGGCATCAACGCGTAAAGCCCGGGCTGACCGACTGAAGCATTTCGAGCGCTCGGGAATCTTCGAGCGCGTGGTGTTAACCCAAAATCCCGCCGGGCGTCGAATATGGCCTGACGCGCCTTCGGTAAGAAACCCGCGAAATTGCTGCGCGAGGCGGAAAAGCTCCAGGCCGAGTTGGACGCGCAGGCGGGAACACCAAAACAGCCCGCAGGGCGCCAAGCCGAAATCCATCGCGAAGATTTCAACGCACATCTATGAGGCTGTATTTTGGTTGGGATTGGGGCAAAATGGAGGCATGACACTGGACGCTGCTCGCGCACGGCACGCGCAACTAGCTGAGGAAATCCGCAGACACGACCACGCCTACTACGTGCTCGCGACGCCCAGCGTGAGCGACCGGGAATACGACCAGCTCTACCGCGCGTTGCAGGAGCTGGAGCAGCAGTTTCCCGAGTTGATCACACCCATCTCTCCCACCCAACGTGTGGGCGGCGCCCCGGCGGAAGGATTCGAGCGCGTGAAGCACCTTGTGCCGATGCTGTCGTTGGACAAGGTGCAGGCGGATGACAGCCCCACGAAGGAGCAGGAGCCTGACCGCGAGAAACGCAGTCGCGCCCAAGACGAAAACACACTCAAAGAACTCCTCGCCTTCGATGCCACCCTGCGCAAGCAACTGGGTCGTGATCGCATTGAATACATTATCGAACCCAAGGTGGACGGCGTTTCGCTGAGTGTGCATTACCGTGATGGGCAGTTTGCCCTCGGCGTCACACGCGGGGATGGCCAATTCGGCGACGACATCACGGCCAACCTGAAAACGGTTCGGTCCATTCCGCTTGAGTTGAAGGGGAAACCACCCGCCCTGCTGGAGGTGCGAGGCGAAGCGTTCATCACCCTCGAAGATTTTGACGCACTGAACGCTCGGCTGGCCGCCGAGGGCGAGAAGACTTTCCCCAACGCACGCAACACCACCGCCGGCATGCTCAAGCAGAAGAATCCCGCCGACGTGGCGAAGCGCCCGATCCGCGCCGTGTTCTATGCGCTGGGGGCCAGCGAGGGCATCCAGTTCAGGAAACACTCGGAAATGCTGGACGCATTGAAGGCGTTCGGGCTGCCCACGCAATCCCAGTGGTGGGTCTGCGACGGCATCGAGGAAGTCTTGGGTGTTTATCGCGAGCACATCGTCGCCGATTACGACGAGGATAGGGATTTGCGCCGCAAGGTGCCCTACGAAATTGACGGGATTGTCATCAAGGTCAACGCCCTCGCCGACTGGGCGCGCATTCCAGGTCGTTCACGGGCGCCGGGTTACGCCATCGTGCACAAACCGGTGCCGTGGATCACACCGGCCGAAACCCTGCTCACGGCCATCACGGTGCAAGTCGGTCGCACCGGCGCGCTGACGCCCGTGGCCGAGCTTGTGCCCGTATTCGTCCAAGGCTCAACGGTCGCGCGCGCCACATTGCACAACGAGGATGAGATCCGCCGCAAAGACATCCGCATCGGCGACACCGTGGTCATCCGCAAGGCCGGCATGGTGATCCCCGAGGTGTTTGAGGTGGTGAAGACCAAACGCCCGCCCGGCGCAAAGGAGTTTGACCTGGTTGCGCATGTCGGCGGCAAATGCCCGGCATGCGGCGGGCCGATAAGCAAGGAGAAAGCCGCGGCAGGTGATGCCGACGAAGTGGCCTGGCGCTGCCAGAATGTGGCGGGCTGTCCGGCGCAGCTGATGCGACGCGTGGAATACTTCGCCGCGCGCAAGGCACTCGACATCGAATCGCTCGGCGGCATCGTCGCCGAGAAACTCGTGGAATGCGGCTGGGTCAAAGATCCGCTCGACTTGTTTGACCTCAACGTGGAAAAGCTCGGCAAGCTGAACCTCGGCACCGACGACGAGCCGCGCACCTTCGGCGAAAAGAATGCGACCAAGGTCATCGAAGCCCTCGAGCGCGCCAAGACCGCCCCGCTCCACCGCTGGATTCATGCGCTGGCGATCAGTGATGTGGGAGAAGCCACCGCCTATCAACTCGCGCAGGCTCACGAATCGCTTGAAGGCCTCGCGGACTCCGCCGTGTTGCGTGATATCCGTGACCTCGGCGCCAAGGAAGCCGAGCGCCAGGAGATCAGCCCGCGGTCGCGGAAGAATCCGCCCAGAAACGAATCCGACAAAGCACGCCGCACCCGGCGTGATGAGGAACTCAAAGCCGAGATCGCCGAAATTGAAGCGCGGCTAGCCTCTGGCGGCTTGAAGGCGCAGATGAAGGAGGTTGGCCCTGTAGCCGCTGCCAGCGTGCTGAACTACTTCGCCTCAACCACGGGCCGCAACACGCTCAGACGGAGCCGCGAACTGAAGGTCAGGCCTGAGACCGTCGCCTCCCCTGCTCCGACCTCAACGCAAGCCGGTCCATTCGCGGGCAAAACGTGCGTGCTCACGGGCACGCTGAGTTCCCTGACCCGGGAAGCCGCCGCTGAATTGATCCGTCAAGCCGGGGGCACGGTGAGTGGTTCCGTCAGCAAGAAAAC
>Ga0075472_10000747_pt1 | contig 13747 bp, 14 predicted proteins | sample DEB19_08_DNA_3_FD_77014 | JGI IMG/M metagenome (GOLD analysis project Ga0075472, IMG submission 77014) | Aqueous microbial communities from the Delaware River and Bay under freshwater to marine salinity gradient to study organic matter... | ecosystem: Environmental > Aquatic > Marine > Coastal ...
CTCTTGAAGAGTTGCGCGACGAGTATGTTGCCGCCATCAAAGCGGTTGCGACCAATGGCGTTAGCTATTCCATTGGCGGTCGCAGCCTGTCCCGCGCCAATCTGACCGAGATGCGGAACACGCTTGGCGACATCCAAGCCGCGCTGACCCGCGCTTCCGGTAGCCGCCGCCGCACCCTGCACGCCTCCTTTGCAGGCGTCCGCTCATGAACTTGCTCGATCAGACCATCGCCCTGTTCAGCCCCCGCGCTGCCCTGCGCCGGGAGGTCGCCCGCCAGAAGCTGACCGCCTTCAGCCGCTTCGATGCCGCCAAGGTCACACGCAACCGCCCGATGGCGCGGATGAATATGCCCGCCGAGCAAATCGGGGGCACGACCGAGCGCATCCGCTTGATGAATCGCGCCCGCGATCTCGACGACAATTTCTCTACCGTCCGGGCGATCTTGACCCACTTCGTCGTTCATGTTGCTGGCAGTCTTTCCTACCAAGCCCGCACGGGCGACACCGCCCTCGACCAAGACGTTGAGGCGTATTTGAACGGATGGTTCAATGACTGCGATATTACCGGACGGCATAGCCTCCTTTGCCTCGCTCAACTGGTTCTTCGCGCTACTTTGGTCGATGGCGATTGTGGCGTGGTTATTGCGCGGGATGGCGACTCGTTAAAGCTGCAACCCATCACCGCCGACCGCATCGGGCGGGACATCGACCTTCAGCAAAACGATCCGAACTATATCGGCGGCATCACGCTCGACTCACTTGGCCGTCCGGTCAGCTATCGCATTTACGAGCGCGACCGCTCCGGGCGTTACGGAAACTTTGAGGAAGTCGCCGCTGAGAACTTCTGCCATGTCTTTGTCCCGACCCGCCTTGACGAATACCGTGGCCGCTCGGTCATGGCTCCGATCTTGGATGACGCGCAGGACGTTGCCGATCTGATCGAATACGAAAAGCTCGCCGCTCGGTGGGCCTCGTCACAGGCAGGCGTGGTCAAGACCGAGTATGGCGCGGACGAGGAAATGGCGTCCGTCCTTCGCGGCGACAAGGATCAATTCGGCAACGACATTAAACTCACTGCGCTGGAACCGGGGCGCATCAATTACCTTTCGACGGGCGAGAGCATGGAGGTGTTCAAGAACGACAACCGCCCCGCGCAAGCCTTCGCCAACTTTGTGCAATACTTGGAGAACCGGATGTGCCGCGCCCTTGGCACTTCGGCTCGCGTCATCCTCGACCGCCAAAGCGCAGGGCCGGAAGCCCGCAAAGACCTTCGCCAAGCCGAGCGCACCTTCGACTTTTGGCGCAGGCAGTTGGAGATGTCTTTCCTTAACAAAGTCGTGCGGCTTGCGCTTATGGACGGCGCAGCCAAGGGCATCTTGCCCAACGCCCCCGAGGTCGCGCAGGGTCAATGGCAGTGGCCGGGGTCGGTTAGCATCGACGCAGGCCGCGATGCCCGCGCCGACATCGAACTCTGGCGCATGGGTCTGGCGACCGCTGCCGAGCTTTACGGCGAGGCGGGACATGATTGGCAAGCCAGCCTGCGGCAACGCGCCAAGGAGGCGGCTTATATCAAAGAGCTTGCCGACGAAATGGACGTTAGCCCTGCCGAGATTAGCGGTGGCAAAGAGTCCATCGCTACCGATCCGAACCGTGCACCTATTGAAACCCCTGTCGCTGGCGATAGCGTCGAGCTTCCCGAAGGCGAAACCGCCGAGGCCGTGCAGGATACCGCACTCAACGGCGCACAGGTGCAGGCATTGCTTGAAATCGCGCAGTCTGTGGCGAGCGGCATCCTTACACCGGACGCAGGCAAGGCCATCGCAGGCGCGGCGTTCCCGCTGGTGCCTGTCGAAACCATCGACCGCATCTTCGACAATATCGAAGCGGGCGAGATCACGCCCGACGAAGTGCGTGAAGCTGCACGTGAAGCAGACTTAAGCCAGCCCACACAGTTCGCTATTCCCGCGAAATACGCGCACATTAATTTTAAGCCGACCGCCGCCCTTGCCGTTGAGGCCGAGAAGGGACTGAAGTGGCGCGAGGAGTTTAATCGCGGCGGAACGGAAGTCGGCGTTGCTCGCGCCCGCGATCTGAAGACCCGCACCAACCTTTCGCCACAAACAGTTCGCAGGATGCACAGCTATTTTTCTCGTCACGAAGTCGATAAGCAGGGCCAAGGATTTAAGCCCGGACAGGACGATTATCCGTCTGCGGGCCGTATCGCTTGGGCCTTGTGGGGCGGCGATGCAGGCCAGTCGTGGGCCGCTGCTCGCGTGTCGCAGATGGATGCCGTCGATGATGACGAGGGCTAATTAACGGGGGCGATTGCTTCGACCGTGGCTGCGGCCACTGGCACGGGGGTTCAAACCCCCCGCCTCCACCTTCGCTTTGACAGTCGCGGCAAGGCATGACCAAGACCGACTTTGCCGTTCTCGACGGAACGATTGACGCGCAGGCCGCGACGATTACGGGCGTCTCCGTCATCACCGTTGGCGAAGCCAAGGGCCACGGAATGTTGATCGACGCGCAAACCTTGCTGCAAGTGAAGGAAGCCGCCGAGACGTATAGCGGCGGGCTGAAGGTAAAAACCGACCACTACACCGGATTCAACGAAATCGTCGGCACGCTGAAGAACTTCGTCATCGACGGCGACCAGCTACGCGCTGACCTCTACCTTCTAAAGAATCACGACGCGACCCCGCGCATCTTGGAGATGGCCGAACTCATGCCCGACACCTTCGGCTTGTCGATCAGCTTTAGCGGCGAGCACGAGGAGCAGGGCGACACGATTTTCGCGCGTTGCTCCGAGATTTATTCCGCCGATCTGGTCGATGCGCCCGCCGCAAATCCGACCGGACTCTTTAGCGCCAAGGTTGACAGCGGAAAAAAGGTCATGGACGAAAAGCAATTTGCCGAAGCCCTCGCCGCCGCTCTCGCGCCGATCAACGAGAAGTTGTCGGCGTTTGAAGCGTTTATGGGCGAAGCCAGCACGAAACTCGCCACCATCGTTGTCTCTCCCGAAAGCGAAGACGATAGCTCCGACGATTCTTCCGAGGAAATGCCCGAAGAAGAAATGAAGAAGCAAGAGGACATGAGCGCGAAGCTCTCGGCTGAAGTGGCCGAACTCAAAGCCCTTGTCGCCAATTTTGGCGCAAAGCCCGTTGCTCCTTCCGTTGCTCCCGAAGTGAAAGCCGAGGAAGCCAAAGTCGAGCCGACCAATTTTCAAGAAGCCCTCGTCGTTGTTAAGGCCGAAGGCTTGCAGGGCAGCGCGGCGACCAAAGCCGTCATTGCTCGTTATCCCGAACTTTTCATCGCTGCCCGCAACAGCGGAATCCGCACTCTCTAACCTAAAAAACTACTATGGCATCACAAGTTGACTCCCTCAATCGCAGTTTCGTCGCCAATGCGGCGATCAGCGCGTTTCGTTTGGTCAAACTGCACACCGTCGAAAACGAGGTTGTCGCAGCCACTAACGGAGCCGCCATCGGGTTCACGCAGGATGACGCTTCGGCGGCCTCGACTGTGAACGTCAAACTCTTTCACCCCACCTTCCTCGCCACCGTTTCGGGCGCGGGCGTTGCGGTCGGCTCGGCGGTTCACGCCATCGCTGACGGCAAAGTCGCTTCCGCTGGCGGCGTTTCCGTGGGTTACGCAATCAACGCTGGCACGACCAACGACATCATTGAGATCGCCGTTTCCAGCAAGAGCTTCTAACCGGACAAACCTATGGCATACGCTAACAGCAACGCACTTCCCCGCGCCGAAATCTCGCAAGCAGTTTTCGAGGCGGCTTCCAACAGCAACGCGCTTCCCCTTATCGGGCTTGAAGTGCTTCCGATCTACTCGGTTGCCGCTCGCTCCGGTGAGTATGTGAAGATCGAACTCGGCGGCGGCGAGGCTTATAACCTCGACGCGCTGAAGACCGATCCCGGCACAAACCGCAGTCGCGTTACCCGCCGCTTCACCAGCGACAGCTACGCGACCACCAGCTACGAACTCGAAGAGCTTCTGCCCGACGAGACTTCCGCTGACCTTGGCCGCTACTTCGACGTTGAAGTTTCGTCCGCGACCTTCCTTAACAATAGCCTCCTGCTCTCGCACGAACAGCGCGTTGCCGACCTCGTTTTTGGCAGCAGCATCAGCGCGATCAGCGCGACTGCCGCTTACACCGCTGGCTCGGTCGATACCCTCGATCTCGCCAAGGACATCGACGATGCGCAGACCGAACTCGCCAAGAAGAACGTGGTTGCCGACACGGTAATCATGTCCCTCCCGGTGTTCAATCGCGTCCGCCGCACGACCAAGCTCCTCAACAACATCTTCGGCCCCGTCAAGAACGTGTCGCAGGCTCGCCCCGCGACCGCCGAAGAAGTTGCCGCCGCCCTCAACGTGTCGCGCGTCCTTATCGGTCGCGCTGCCAAGAACGGCGCGAAGAAAGGCCAGAGCTACTCCGGTTCCTTCATCTGGGGCAACAGCAAGATCGTCCTCGCCAAGCTCGGCGCGGGTGAGTTCACCGCTGGCGGCTTGGGCCGCACTCTCCTCTGGAACGAGGACAGCCCGACACCGCTGGTCACCGAGACTTACCGCGACGAAGCCCGCCGCAGCAACGTCATCCGCTGCCGCCACAACACGGCGGAGAAGCTGATCGACACCTCCTGCGCGATCGGCATCGACACGAGCTACGCCTAAAAGACTGTTCTGTGTGTTCACTGAGACCCCGCCGGGAGGCGGGGTTTCTGCTTTTTGACAGACAGGGCAGGGCAGATGAAAATTGCCGTCTGCTTGATTGCAGGCAACGAGGAAGCCGTCATTGACCGCGCCCTCGACTCTGCCTTCTCCGTTACCGATACCGTCATTGTTGTCCGAGCCATCGGAGGCCAGACGCCCGATCCTACGCTCGACGTTGCCCGCGAGCGCGGTTGCATTGTCGGGGAATACCGCAACAGCCCCGCGACCGCATCGTGGCCTTTTGTGGACGATTTCGCCGCCGCCCGCAATGAAGCCTTCCGCCTTGGCGCGGATACCGGGGCGGATTGGCTGATGTGGATGGACTGCGACGATACGCTGCCCGAAGGGATGGGCGCGACGATCCGCAAAGCCTGCGAGGAAACCGCCGAGGATTGGATTTTGGCCGAGTATGTCCTGCCTAATCACGGCAAGGCCGTCTGGCGCGAGAGGCTATTTCGCACCGGAACCGCCGCATGGTTCCACGGCGTCCATGAAAAGTGCGTCCCGGTCAGCGACGACAAGGACAAGGAATCGCTCAAGGTGCGGGTGCGCCGGGACATCAAGGTGGTGCATGAGCCGATTGCCGAGAAAAGCGGCTCACAGGAACGGAACATCAACATCCTGCGCTGGCGTTACCAAGAGGCGCAGCACTTGGCGTTCTACTTGCATTATGAATACTACCTTCTCGGCAACCGAGAAGAGGCCGTCCGCTATGGCTTGGAGGCTTTGCGGATGCAAGACCTCGACGGAGTGTATCGCTACGAGGTCATGCTCAACCTCGCCCTGCTCGCAGGGGAAAACGCGCACGGGCAAGACCTCTGCCAGCGAACAATCAAGCTCAACCCGCAACGCCGCGAGGCCCACAACATCCTCGCCCTCCTGCAAATGGACGCAGGGCAGACCAGGGACGCACTAAAGACCGCCGAACATACGCTGACCATCCCGCTTCCGAAGATACCGGAGTGGACGCACCGACCCGATTGCTACGGATGGAAGGGCTACGCGACCCTTGCATGGGCAAATCGTTTGGCAGGCGACGAGGACAAAGCCAAAGAGATCGAAGCCAAGATGCTTGAGGAAGGCGGCAAGCCGCGCATCTCGCTGCTTCACGCTACCCGTGGCCGTTGGTCGCAAGCGATACAGGCAATGAATCTGTGGATGTCTCGCGCAGAGAATCCGATGGCTGTTGAGCACATCTTCGCCATCGACGCCGAGGACGAGGAATCCCAAGACAAGCTGCGGCGATTCCGTTGTGTAATCTCCGCAAACGGCTACTCGGTCGGAGCATGGAATACCGCCGCCGCCGCCGCAACCGGGGATGTGCTAGTGCAGCTTGCCGATGACTTTGAGCCGCCCGCAGGATGGGATCGCCTCATTGTTGATGCGTTAGGCGGCGACATCTTTGCGCCTCGCGTCCTGCGCGTAGCGGACGGCAATCGCACGGACGGGCTAATCACGTGCGCCATCATCACTCGCCGCTGGTATGAGCAGCACGGATTGTTCCACGGGGAATATCGCAACGTGTATTCCGACAACGATCTGACCGCGACCGCGACCAAGGCAGGTGCAATCATCGAAGCTCCGCAAATCGTCATCCGCCACCATCATCCCTTTTTTAACGCATCCGTTAAGATAGACGCGACCTACGAGCGCGGGAATGACCCGCAGGAATACGAGCGTGCTCGCAAGATTTACCAAGCTAGACATCCATGAAACGCGCCAAGCTCTCAGTCCTTATCCCGACAATCACCCGCCGCGAATACTCGGCCAGCACGCTATTTCGCAAGCTAGAGGCAAGAATCGGCAAGCGCCCCGTCGAGCTTCTCATGCTGCGCGATAACTGCTGGCAGAACATTGGGGAGAAACGCAATCAACTTCTGCGAGCCGCGACCGGAGACTACATCACCTTTCTTGACGATGACGATGAACTGCTTCCCGGCTTTTTTTCCCTAGTTTTGCCAGAGCTAGACAGGGGCGCGGACGTTGTCTGCTATGACCAGCAAGCAATTATTGACGGAACGGAAGGGCGAATCTCATGCGCCCTTGGCAACAACGTCGAGCCGTTTAACCCCGGAGGACTGACTCGCCGCCCGCCGTGGTTTTGGTGCGCTTGGAAGCGCGACCTTGCCGCTGCCTATCGCGTTCCCGAATCTTTTGTCGATGAGAACGGCGTGACGCATCATGAAGATGTCTTGTGGCTGCGCCATCTTTGGGTCGAGGCCAAGACCGAGGTTCGCATCCCGCAAGTCCTGCATCGCTACAACTTCAGCAGCGACAAAACGACCCTTCAGAAGCCATTGACAGAGGGGCAATAGCATGGCCCTCGACACCACGCGCCTCGCCAGCGAGCTTGATTCTATTATCGCGGACTTGCCCGCGACTGTGACCTTTGGCGAGGACACTTTCAGCGCGGCGGTCACGATGGCGACCACGGGCGCAGACATCGAAGAGGGCGGGTTCCTGCCCGCAAGGGATGTCGGCCTGCACGTTAAGTCCACGACCACGACCCGCTCGGTCAAGGTCGGCAGCAAGCTCTCGGTCGCCTCGCAGGGAGTCACCACGATTTATCGGGTCATCAGCATCGAACGCTCGCAAGACGGGCAAGAACTCATCTTCTCATGCCAGAGTCACCGCCGCTAACCTATCAGACGATCAAACGCCGCGCACCGGAACCGTTGGAGGAGGCGGTCGAGAAGGCCGTTGCAGATATGCTCGCCTTTAATCTGCGGGCCTACGACTTGCAGGAAGTCACCGTGACTCGCGCCGATGTCGGCACAGACTTGGAGCTTCCCGCCGTAGTGGTGCGATCTAATCGCGTCCGCGAGTCGATCCCCGCAGGCGATGTCTATGAAATCAAAGTTACGATCAGCGCGATGACCTTGATGGACAAGCTCAACGACAGCGACCCATCCCCGGAGGAATATACGGATCGCCTCTGGTCGGCCCTTGTCGCGGTGCTTGAAGACCCGCAACTCTTTGCTGTCCTGTCTGGTTCGCGCTCGTCCGTGCGCTGGCACGGCTTGCTACGGCAGGAGGCAATGGAGTTTTCGCGGGAAGACCGTCATGCGATCCGCTCGCTCTCTTTTTCGGTTCACGTTTCGCGCCTAGCGTAGAGGTTGACAGAAGCGGTCAAGCATGGCCGCTACCATTGTTTCTTCTTCCGCCGCAACCAGCGTTGTCTTCGGTTGCTCTGCCGAGACAGGCATCCTCATTTCTACTTTTTCCCGTGAAGTCAGCCGCGAAAAGGCCGAGGTCACAGATAACGACGGTGACGTTGTGGCCGTTTCATATTTCAAACCGACCGCGACCATCAGCATCGAAGGCGTGGTCAATGGCTCGACCGGAATTGCCGCCGCCGCTCCCGGCGTTGCGCTTTCCATGAACAGCACGACTAGCGGAAACGGCATCACAGGCGGTTCGATCATCGTTGATTCGGTGAGCCGCGAGGAAACAGCGGAAGGCTTCGCCACGTTCAGCGTGTCGGCCACGCAGTATCCGAGCCTGTAATTCCCTCTAACGCGCAGCGGCGGGCGCGTAATCCCGCCGCACTAGATTCAAAATGAAGGAAGACGTAAATAAAAACGATGAGGTCTTTTTGACCTCAAACACCAAGCTGGCAACGGCCCTGTTGTGCTTGGGGCATACGCTTCGCCGCCCTCCCTGCACTCGCCAAATTCGCCGCGATGGACGCACCATTGTTACCTTCCTTTTTAACCCCTCGACGCAAGGCGTAGTCGATTCCTGCGGCAAACTCGCCTCGCAGTGGCTTGAGCTTGAAGCAAAAGACCCCGGTGATGCCACGCCCGAAGCTCTTACCAAGCGCGTTGCATGGCTCGCGGAATTAGCCGCCAGCGACGATGCGCTGGAGTTTGCCTATGCCAACGCAGGCTGGCGGGACGTTTGCCTCTCCATCGTCAAATCCACTCCACGCATGGTCGAGGTCAGCGCGGGGGATGGGCTTGGCTACATCCGCGAGGACGCCACGCCCGACGAAATCCGCAAACTGCAAAACTACTTATGAGCCAAGAACTACTTACCGACGAAGAAGCAATCGCAGACGCACCAGCAAGGATCGACTTGCTGACTCATTCCGCATTGGTCAAGGGCCGCAAGCTCGGCTCCTTGACCGTGCGCCCGCTGACCGCAGAAACGCTTTCGTATCTGTTTGAGTGCGAGAACTTCTTCATCAAAGGCATGAAGGGCGAGCGCGTTGCCCCGGCTAATGCCAACGCCATCTGGTCAACGGCAGAGTTTATCTACATTCACGCCGCCGATGCCGACGAAGTAGCTGGCAACATTTGGGACAAGGCAGCGTTCAAGCAAGCCGTGCGATCCTTCCTCGCGGGGCCGATGAACGACCCGCAATTATTGGCCGAGTCGCTGCCGATCATCGAACAGATGGTCAGCGAATACTTTGCCGCGCAGACACAGGCGCAAGACCCGAAGCATCACAAAGGACTTAAGCCGCCGGGAAAAGGATCAGCCCGTCTTGGCAAGCAAGCTACGTCTCGCTAATCGCCAGTAAGACGGGCTGGAGCTACGACTACATTCTGCGCGAGTTGCCTCTGGCGGCGGGGATGCAGTTGATTCTTTGGCACGATACTTCTCTTGGCAGAGTCGTCCGGTGGGCGGTTCCCATGAAAGGACAGAAGGGCGGCGTGGACATCGCGCTTCAGATGAAACAAAGCCTTTCGCAAGCGGATGAAGATTACGGCGAAAACTAATACCAAAGACCTTCGGCAACGCATGGCGAACTATGCCAGAATTGTCGGGCGTGATGCCGCCGATGCGCTTCGCCGTCATGCCCGCATTGCTGCGGTTGATTTGTGCAACAGCATGACCCCTTACAGTCACGGCGTATCGGCTAAAGCCAAGGGACTAGGCGAGGCGGCGGTTCAGAGGGACATTCTAAAGGTCTATCATTCTGCTACTGGAGCCAGATTTAGAGAGCAGGCCACTCGCGTTGCCAGAGCACACGCAATGCGGAGCAATAACAAGAACGTCAGAGGACAAGCCGAGAAGTTCAAAGACAGGCTGTTGCGTTATCAGATGTCGGACAACACGGAGGCTTTAGCAAAAATTGCCGCAGACATGAAGTTTCGCGATGTGATGATTGATCGCCTCGACCGCAACAGACACAAAGTAGAACGAGGCCCGGACGGACGAGTAAAAAATCCCGCCCCAGTTATTGTTATTGGTGCGGATCGGGAGATTGAACGCTACATCGAAGAAACCAAGCGCAAGGTCGGCTTGACCAAGGCGGGGTTTGCTAAAGTCGCAGCGGCTATTCCGACGAGCTTGCAGGGCGACCCCATGAAGGGCGTCCCGGCTTGGGTCAAGCGCAACGTCTCAAGGGCAAGCGGCAGGATGACCGACAGAACGCGAGGCGCGTTTATTGAGAAGGTCAAAAACATTGGAGTCGGCATGGACAATACGACTCCTTGGGCAAGCAATACAATTACGCCATCGCAAGTGCGGCGATCCCTAGATGTCACTAGGCAAAAGTTCGTCAAGTATATGAATCACTCTATTCGCGGAGAGTTGAAACGGCGCGCAGGGTTGAAATAGACAACAATGGCCGACGTAAATACATCATTCGACGCAAGAGACGAGGGCGTTGGAACAACGATCAATAAACTAGAGCGAAGGTTCGCCAGTTTTGAAAGCGGTCTGAAGGGCTTTAGTGCTCGCGTTGGCGCAATAAGTGCAGGCTTTCGCGGAATGATCGGGCCGCTGGCTGGTTTGACCGCAGGATATGTCGGCCTCCACGCAGCGATAAGCTCCTTCAAGTCTGTGTTCGATGTCGCGGGTCAGCTAAACGATCTAGCGGCGCGCACCGGGGAATCCGCCGGGAAGCTGGCAATCCTTCAGCGGGCCTTCCAAAACGCCGGAAGCAGCGCGGATGCGGTCGGCCCGACCATTAACCGCCTGCAAAACTTTATTTCCAAGGCGGGCGAGGAAGGATCGAAGCAGGGCAAGCTGTTGGCCGACCTCGGCATTAACCTCGCGCAGCTTGGGCGGCAGGCTCCAACCGAGCAGTTGCAAACACTGGCCCGCGCAATCTCTGGTATTGAAGACCCCAACGCCCGCGCAGCCGCCGCGATTGCCATTCTTGGACGCAGCGGAGCCGCGCTTCTTCCGCTATTGCTTGGGATGGAGGGTGCGCTTGGCGAGGCCAAGGCGCAGCTTGGCGGCTACCCCGCCGCGATTGATGCCGCCCGCGAAAAGCTCGACGCTATCGGGGACAACTTCTTGGCGATTAAAGCAAAGGCAATGGAGTTCCTTACCGGAGCCTTGGTCGGGTTCGCCCCGGCTTTGGAAAAATTCACCGCCGAACTTGCCAGAGTAGATTTTACAGCGATGGGTCAGCGGTTTGCCAATACGATCCAATTTGTTTTCGACTTCTTCCGCGCCCTGTTTGCCGATCCTTCCAAGATTTTCGGCCTTTACGGACAATACATGAACGCTACTTTTCGCGCGGCGGGCGATACTCTCATCAGCGTTTTTGCTACGGCTGGCAATTTCTTTGCCGAGTTGTTCACTCGCCTAATCAGCGGCGATGTGTTCGGCAAGCTGGCAACGGTCATGGCGACCTCGTTTGAAATTGGCATCTACAAGTTTCAAGGTCTTTTTATTTCCGTCATTGAGCAAATTTTCCAACTATGGGGCAACGTCTGGAACGGCGTTATTACAGAGGGCGTGTTTTATTTCACGCGCAAGCTATTTGATCTTGTAAGTTGGTTTGCCTCTGACTTTGGGCAAGCCCTGCTTAATCCTATTGGCTTTCTTGCTGGCAAACTAGGAAGCGCCTTGGCAGACGGCATCAGCAAGGGCGGCGATGCCTACGCTTACGAGTTTGATGCAGCGACCGGGGGATGGATCGCCAAAGCCCGCGCAGGACTAGACGCAGCAACGGCAGACGCAACAGGACGCTTGAATCAAGGAGGCATCGAGTTTGGCAATGCCGTTGCTCAAGCTACCAGCGAGGCGGCAGCAAACACCGAAGTCGTAAGAAGCAACTTTTTCGGAAGCCAAGAAGCCCTCGCTCAAGTCGCGCAAAGCACCCGCGATATGGCTGCGGCGGGCGCAAGCATGAGGCGGGATGCCGAGTATGCGGCTTTGGCACAGCAACCCGTCCCGACTTATGCCGAGTCAATGGCGCGAGCCTATGAGGCGGCGGGGCTAACCTCCGACCGCATCCGTCACAATATCGAAACGGCGCAGCTTGATGTGGACGAGATGGAAACCTCCCTTGCAGGCCCGTCTGGCGTAGCCGCCGCAATGCAGGAAACCGCTGCGACCACCCGCGAGTCGATGGCTGCGATTTCTTACAGCTACGAGCGGTCGGTCATCAGCCTCACACAATTTTCCGAGATGCTCGACAATAGCGGTTTGCGTTTCGGACAAGCCATCGAACAGGCTGGCACAGCGTTCACGCAGAACATTGCCAACGCCATGATACCGCTCACCGATGCCATGCGCGGCGTAGCTACGGAGGCAACATTACAGCAAGCCGTGAGCGAGCTTCGCGGCATTGCCTCCAAACTTCCTCAACCCGTTCTTGTCTAAACATGGCATCGCTCGTCAAAGCTACTAGCGGTCTAACAAACGGAGGAATCTCGGTTGTCTCCCGGTCTATTTCGACCAAGCGAGACGGGCAGATCACGCTCAAGGTTACTTATGTCTGTCTGGAGCAATATGCCGCCACGCACATAAAAAACCTCAAAACCAACAGCCCCTTACTGATTCCAATTCCGCAGGAGCTTTTGACCTATTCTTTGCTAGAAGCCCCCAAACTGATCGACTTGGAAGCAAAGACGGAGCGCGGCCTTACCTATTTCGACGCGACTTATTCAGCGGCAAATGCAAGCGATGTTGTCGTAACCTATTCGTCTTCTATCCGCAGCATATCTTGGCAAACCGGAACGAGCGAAGAGCCTGTGACTTGCGGTTTCGATTACGTTTCCGTGTCCGTAACCGTAGCTGGAAAAAATCAAGACCCTCCGACCATTCCGGGATTCACCTCGCGCGTGTTTAATGCCCGTAACGTGGATGCTACAAAAATTGTGAATAACCAAGTCGGCAATGTAAGAAAGGAAATTTTGGAGACTTTCGACAGAAGCTACAACCAGAGCGGCGAATACAACCATAGCATCACATCATCGGGCATCTACGTTGCCTTCGATACCCTTGTCCAGATTCCCAAAGTCAACGCAACTCAAGTTGCTACTCAGCAAGAGAACGTGCCAGTGTATGAGAACATAAGCGCAAAGCCAAACGCAGTGACTTATTCCAAAACAAATTTGGCGAGTATGCTAGATAGGTGGGGAACAGGAACAACGCTAGTAGAAGCTCAAGGGAAAATTGAAAGACTGGCAAAGCTAAATGGTTACGATGTGAACTGGACAGTAACCACCTAAACCATGCAGCTTGTCTCTTTCGCCGCGCAAAAAGGCTCTGGCTCAATCCGCGCCGATGACCTAGACCAGAACTTCCGGCAGTTGCAACCAATGGCAACGGACGGCTCCGCGCGGACGTATAGCATCACCTCAACGCCCGATGGGTGGTTGCTCACAATTTATCCCGGCAACATCGTGCAGGAGGGGTTATCGCAAATTTTCAACTCAGAATTTCCATCACCCCCCGGAAGCGGAACCTATGTTCTTGGTTCAGTTAACGGGCAACTCGCTTGGATTGGCACGGAAAACTGCGCCACATAAACGATGCCAAACGTCCGCACGAGTAATGGCAACGTGCTTCTCAAGAACGGCAAGGTTACTTGCCAGTGTTGCATACCAGAGGAAGAAGATTTGCTTGAAGGCCCGGATGGGTTTGGTTATCCGCTAGATTTTGTTGAACCCGGAATTTGCGATTGTTCTACAATTCCGTGTTACAGGGAGCCGAATAATTTGTCCCCGGCAACAGTAGTTGCGGGCGGGATAACTTGGACTAATCGCACGCCGGGAACCGTTCGATTTACGCCAGATATTCCTTCAGCCGCTGTCGGGGGCGCATCGGGA
>Ga0075472_10000748_pt1 | contig 13743 bp, 11 predicted proteins | sample DEB19_08_DNA_3_FD_77014 | JGI IMG/M metagenome (GOLD analysis project Ga0075472, IMG submission 77014) | Aqueous microbial communities from the Delaware River and Bay under freshwater to marine salinity gradient to study organic matter... | ecosystem: Environmental > Aquatic > Marine > Coastal ...
ACAAAGCGATGCACACGCCTGGTCGGAGGTGTGGTTGGCAGGACGCGGGTGGGTGCGAGTGGATCCAACAGGTGCTGTTTCGCCGGGCCGAATTGGCACCTTACAGCGCCTGGCGCAGCCTGGCGGTGTGATGGCTGCCGTACTTGGTGCAGTCAACCCGGTCTGGTCAGTTAATCTGCGCGCTTACTGGGATACCGTCAATTACAACTGGCAGCAATGGGTCATCAACTACACCCAAGGCCGTCAATCTCAGTTGCTGCAGACCTTTGGCCTCAAGTCGGCCGTCTGGGGCCATCTGCTATGGCTTCTGATCGTAAGCAGTGTGCTGGCCAGTCTGGCCTGGCTGGCTTGGACCCTCTGGCTCCTGCCCCGAAAGGATCCATGGCTGAAGCTGCTGGCAACCGCGCGCCACAAGTTGCGCCGCGCGGGTCTGGTCCTGCCGCCGCATTCGACGCCACGCGAAATGGCTAACCTGCTGCGCCACAACAGCCGCCTTTCGAATTTAAGTCCAGTCCAACGCAGTGCCCTGGTGGATTGGCTGTTGCACCTGGAAGCACAACGCTATGGCAAAGCCGATGAGAAAATCAGGAGTACTGACTTGCGTCGATTGGTGAAACAGGCAAAACAATTGAAATGGCCTATCTGAGCGCACTACCCTTCAAATGCATTGCCGTGCTTGCTCTGCTATTGGGCCCGTGCTTTGGAGAAGCCGCCCCCGCGGGCATGAGCAGCAGCAAAAAAGCAGCCGGCCCACTGTATGCCAACCAGACACAGGCCATGGCATTGGCCGATGAAATCGCCAAGCGACACGAACTCGACCGAACCTGGGTCAGGCGGGTGATTGCCCAGGCCCGCTTTCAGCCCCAAGTGGTCAAGCTGATGACGCCCTTGCCCACGGGTGTCCCTAAAAACTGGGGCGCCTACCGTGAGCGTTTCATTGAATCCAGACGAATAGATGCTGGAGTGGCTTTCTGGCGAAAGCACCGCACATGGCTTGAACAGGCCGAGAAGCACTATGGCGTGCCGGCCTGGTTGATCGTTGGGGTGATTGGGGTGGAAACACTTTACGGGCAGCAGACCGGGACATTTCGCGCTGTGGATGCCTTGACCACCCTGTCCTTGGATTTTCCTTCGTCTCATCCGCGGGCAGCGGAGCGAACACAGTTTTTTCGCACTGAACTGGGCCATCTGCTGGCTCTGAAGACTAGCGGATTGAACCCGCTGAAACTGCGCGGAAGTTTTGCCGGGGCGCTGGGGCTGCCGCAATTCATGCCCTCCAGCTGGCGCCGTTTTGCGGTTGATTTTGATGGCGATGGCCGAATTGACCTGTTGAACAACGTCCCGGATGTGATTGGCTCGGTGGCCAACTATTTCAAGACCTTCAACTGGCAAACCGGCATGCCCACCCACTATGCCGTTGAATTTGACCCGGCTCGTCTGGATCTGGAAACCCTGCTGGCGCCCGACATCCTACCCACCTTCTCGGTCGCCAGTTTCGTCGACAAGGGCGCTTTGCCAGATTCGCAAGGCCTACATCACCCCGGGAAATTGGCTCTGATCGAGCTGCAAAACGGCGATGCCCCTCCTACCTATGTGGCCGGTTCCGACAACTTTTACGTGATCACCCGCTACAACTGGAGCAGCTATTACGCGATGGCGGTGATCGAGTTGGGGCGTGCGGTGCAGGCCAGCCTGCCACCCTGAGAGCAAGCTGCCCTAGCCTGGTTGGTGTTGCCAATAACGGCGCGCAGACTCCCGCTGGCAGTTGACCTCGCCCGGGGCTATCGAGCGCCAGTGTGCTGCGCCGCAATGCGCTGAGTCATGCACCCTGATCTTGCGATCCTGATAGCGCGCCATCACCACCTCAGCCGGATGACCGAAACGGTTGAGGTAGCCGGCCTGCACCAACGCAGTGTGCGCCGCCACGGCATCGAGAAATTCCGGGCTGCTGGAGGTTTTGCTGCCGTGATGGGGAACCAGCAGAAGATCTGACTTCAGGGTTGCGCCCGAATTGACCAACTCGATTTCCTGGTTACGCTCGATATCACCTGCCAGCAAGGCGCTGGCCGATCCACTCTGGATGCGCAGCACGCAAGACAGCGCATTGGTTCGCTTCAACTGGCCATAGTCAACCGCCTGAGGGCGCAGAATCTCGAACCTTACGCCATCCCAGTTCCATGTTTGCCCTGCTTCGCAACGCTTGCCGGGCCGGATCTGATGCAACGGATGCTGATCCTCCAGCGAACTCAGAAGATCAGCCTGGGGTTGCATGGCCAGCACCGCAGCCGCTCCCCCGGTATGGTCTGAGTCGCGATGGCTCAGCACCAGCTTATCCAACCGAATATCAAAAGCCCGCAAAAGTGGCAGCAGTACACGGTGACCCGCATCGCTTTCCAGTGAATAGCGCGGCCCCGCGTCATAAAGCAGGGCATGGTGGGCGGTTTGAACCAGTACCGCATTGCCCTGACCGATATCCGTCGCCAGTAAATCAAATTCACCTGGGGGTGGTCGCACCGGCTGCCAGAGCAACAAGGGCAAGATCAGCGGCAGCCCCAACAACCGAAAGGTGAGCGGCAAGCGAACCACCAACAGGACTCCACCCAACAGGCCAATCAACCCCACCCATAAGGGCGCCTGTGCCAGCGTCAATGAGGCCAGCGGCAGACTGGCCAAGTAGCGCAGCACCATGCTGAGCGCCTGGACCCCAAATGCTGCCCAATCCCAGAATCCAGGCCACACCATGCCCAACATCGACAACGGGGTTACCACCCCAGTGACCCAGGGAATAGCCAGCAGGTTGGCGAAAAACCCGATCAGTGAAACCTGGCCAAAGAGCAGCAAGGTTAAGGGTGTCAACGCCAGAGTGATCACGCTCTGCTCCCGCAGCAGTGCCAGCAGGGGTTGCATCAGCTTGCGCCTCTCGTGCAAGGGCTGGCCGGAGTCGGTCAGGAACAGCACGCCGACCGCGACAAAACTCAACCAAAATCCTGGCTGCAGCAGGGCCCAGGGATCGACCAAAGTGACCAGAAACATGGCCAGCAGCCAAATCACCCACCAGGGCCACTGCCGCGCACTCAGTCGCAACATAATGACCGTGGCCAGCATCAGGATGGTGCGCTGTGCTGGCACACCCCAGCCGCTAAAGAGTGCGTAAATACCCGCCAGCATCAACCCAGCCAGGGCGCCAGCGTGCTGCGCAGGCCAGGCCAGACAAAGCCTGGACGAGCGACGCCACAGCCAGCCGCATAGAGCAGAAGCCAACCAGGCAAACATGGTGATATGCAAACCCGAGATACTCATCAGGTGCGCCACGCCAGTCGCCCGAAAAACGTCCCAATCGGCGCGGTCAATGACACGCTGATCGCCTGTCACCAGGGCGGCCACCACGCCAGACTGAGCCAGACGCGCTTTCAGCTCAGCTGAATCGGCCGAGTCCGCAGCACCCTTGCTCAGACGCGACAGGATGCTGTCGCGAACCCGTTGTCTGAGCTGTTGTACTGGAAAATTCCAGGTGGCACCGAGGCGTTGTGGCAGGGCATCGCGAGGACCGATCCGCACATAGCCTGTGGCCTGGACCCCTTGCTCCCAAAGATACAACTCATAGTCAAAACCATGGGGGTTGCGAGCGCCATGTGGAGCTTTCAGGCGGGCGCTCAGTCGCCAGCGCTCACCGGCTTTCAACAGCGGGGGCACCCAAGCCTGGGCCTGCACGTCCTCATCGCCCCGCCAGAAGGTGCCATACCAGCCAAGCTCAATGAGCGCCGGGATCCTGATCGGCTGCCCCTCGAACTCGGCCTGTTCCACTTCGAAGCGAAAGCGCAAACCGTTTTCATTGCGCTGCGGCATGGAGGCGATCAGGCCCGTCAGTTCAAGATTGCGGCCCTCATGCTCAGGCATCAATCCCTGGTCGCGATAATGCGCGGCGCGCCAGTCTGTACTGACAAAGCCCAGCAGAGCCAGGGCCCCAAAGATCAGCAGGCTTCGTACTCGGCCAACAGTGAACCAGCGGGCTGCCAGCACAAGCCCAAGCCCCAACAGAATGCCGCCGATCCGCATGCCCTGCGGCATCAGGTCGGGCTGCTGCAACTGCCAAGCCAGCCCGATCAGCCAGGCCAGCATCACCAGCACCAACCAACGACCCCACCTCTCGGGCCCGAGCTTGGGTATCAATTAAAGGTCCCCGCTCAAGGCTGCTCGCACGGCGGAGAGTTGTCGCCGCGAGACCGGCAGTGGCTCCTCCAGGCCTTCGAGTCGCAAGACCCAGCCCTCACCGTCCTGGCTGACATGGGTGTGTTCAATAGCCTTGATCGCCGCACGGGCCACCAGGGTATTGCGGTGAATTCGAAGAAAGCGCTGCGGGTAACTGGCTTCGAGGTCGTTGAGAGAAGCGTTCAGAATCAGGCTCTGAAGCTGCGTACGAACCGTGACATATTTGAGTTCAGCCTTGAGATAGAGGACATCCGCCAAGGGAACCCGCTCGGTCCTTCCCCGGTCATGGATCAACAGGTAATCAGCCTGGGATTCATCACTGCTTGGCTGAACGGATGCCATCAGGCGTTGAACTTTATGCAAGGCTTGTTGCAGGCGCTCCAGGCGAACCGGCTTGGTGAGGTAATCGATCGCCTCCAGCTCAAATGCATGCAAGGCATGCTTCTCGTGCGCTGTCACAAACACCACCGCAGGACTTGGCGGATTCAAACGGATTTGTCGGGCCAGTTCCATGCCATCGATGCCAGGCATCTGGATATCCAGCAGCACCAGGTCAAAGGCCTGTTCCTCCAGCAAGGCCTTTGCCTCCTCGGCGCCAGCGGCCTCCACCACGACAAGACCTGGATGGCTATCGTTTTGCCCAAGCAAACTTCGCAAGCGGGAGCGCGCCAGCGCTTCATCGTCGACCAGAAGAATGTTCATCGGTCGGATCATGCGGGAATCTCTATGCGAACCCGGTAGAGACCGTCTTGCCGAACACTCTGAAACTCAGCCTCAATATCGTGCAGCAAGGCCAGCCGGGACCTGGCATTCTCAAGGGCGACGCCCTGCCCGTGGCGCACCCCCTGGCGGCGTAGCGCCGAGTCTGGCGCAAGCGTATTGCTGACCTCGATCACCACCCGGCTACCCAGGCGTTTGGTATGTATCTCGATACTGATCGGCACCCGACTCGGTTCGACGCCGTGCAAAACGGCATTCTCCACCAGGGGTTGCAGCAGGAGTGGCGGCAACAAGGCAGCGCTGGCAGCAGGGTCAAGTGACCAGTTGACAACCATACGGCCACCGAATCGGACCTGTTCGATGGCCAGATAGCGTTGTGCCAGTTCAATCTCTTCAGCCAAATATACGGTTTGGCCTTGCTCGGCCAGGGCACGACGAAACAAGTCGCTCAAATCCTCCAGCAAGGATTCAGCCCGTGCGGGCTCAGCCCGGACCAGTGCAATCGCGCTGTTGAGGGTATTGAACAAAAAATGCGGCCTGATACGTGACTGCAACTCAGCCAGACGGGCGGTGGTGGCCGCGGGTGTTTTGCCACGCTCGCGAAGACTTAGCAAGGCTACCAGGGCAAAAGCCAGCATGGCGCCTGAGGCGGCACTGCTCAGCCAGGCCGGATTGGGCAACAAGTCCGCAATCACCAGCAAGCCACACCCGCCCAGGCCGGCCAAAGCACCCAGCAGCAAAGCCAGCAGCCAACGCCAGCCGCGACCAACGCTCATAAACTGTCGCTGCACAAAGCAGTTGGATGCCAGCCAGGCCAGGGTGGCAGGCAAGGCGCCACCAGTCAACCAGGCCAGGTTGGCCAGCCAAGTCGTCATATCGGCTGCGCTGTACATCAACACCACGGCCAGGGCCAACTCCACCAGCAGAACCGTACGCAGTACGACCCCAACATGGCAGGCATCAAATAATTGCCTGGTGTCAGCGGGTCCTGATGCGGAGGGCGTCCGGAAGGCCGATAAAATCGGTTTGTCTTTCATTCTTTGCGTCGGCGACAACAACCGCTCATTGAGCGTTCCACCTCATTATTGGTTAAGTTGCCACAGGCGCACAATTTTTAGCCCAGATCGCCAAAAAAAGGCAAGCATGTCTAGCAACCAATTCGACAAGAAGTCCGAAGCCTGGTCGGCCCTCTTCTCCGAGCCGATGAGCGATCTGGTCAAACGCTACACCGCGAGCGTCTCCTTTGACCAGAGGCTCTGGCAGGCGGACATCGCGGGCTCCCTGGCACATGCTGACATGCTGACCGCTCAAGGCGTGATCAGCGCTGAGGATCTCGCCGCGATTGAGCGCGGCATGGCTCAGGTGCGCCATGAAATTGAGGCGGGCAGCTTTGAGTGGAAGCTTGATTTTGAAGATGTTCACCTCAACATCGAAGCGCGCCTGACCCAGATCGTGGGAGATGCAGGTAAACGGCTACACACGGGGCGCAGCCGCAACGACCAGGTCGCCACCGATGTGCGACTCTGGTTGCGCGGTGAAATCGACCTGATTCTCAGTCTGTTGTCCGAATTGCAACTGTCACTGGTCGAGGTGGCTGAAAAGAATCTATCTGTCATCCTGCCTGGATTCACGCACCTGCAGGTCGCTCAACCGATCAGCTTTGCGCACCATCTGCTGGCCTATGTCGAGATGTTTGCCCGCGATGCAGAACGTTTGACCGATGTTCGCAAGCGCACCAACCGCCTGCCCCTGGGCAGCGCTGCCCTGGCAGGCACCACCTACCCACTGGACCGTGAACGGGTGGCCAGGTCCCTTGGCATGGTCGACGCTCAAGCACACGCTCAGATCTGTCAGAACAGCCTGGACGCGGTCAGTGACCGTGACTTTGCCATTGAGTTCACAGCGGCAGCCGCGCTGGTCATGGTGCATATCAGCCGGCTGAGCGAAGAACTGATTCTGTGGATGAGCCAGAACTTCGGCTTCATCCGGATTGCCGACCGTTTCACCACCGGTTCATCCATCATGCCGCAGAAGAAAAACCCGGATGTGCCTGAACTGGCCCGCGGCAAGACCGGGCGGGTGGTTGGGCACCTGATGGGCTTGATCACGCTCATGAAGGCGCAGCCCCTGGCCTATAACAAGGACAACCAGGAAGACAAGGAACCCCTGTTTGATACTGTGGATACCTTGCGTGACACCTTGCGCATCTTTGCTGACATGATCGGCGGCCAGCTCAACCCAAGCACCGGCCTGAAGGAAGGTGGCATCACAGTCAACCCGCAGGCCATGGAGCAAGCCGCCCTAAAAGGTTATGCCACGGCCACCGACCTGGCCGACTATCTGGTCAAGAAAGGCTTGCCATTTCGAGACGCTCATGAAACCGTGGCCCGGGCGGTCAAGGCGGCAGTGGAGCATGCCTGTGATCTTTCCGAGTTGCCACTCAATGTGCTGCAGTCATTTCACCCGCAAATTGACAAGGATGTCTACAACCTGCTCTCTCTGCGGGGTTCGCTCAACGCCCGCAATACCTTGGGTGGAACCGCTCCGGAGCAGGTCAAAGCCCAACTGGCCAGACACCGCGACCGGCTCAAATAGGAAACCTCCATGACCGTTGCCAATACCCTCAGCTGGAACGAGGAACTGGTGCTGGGCGATGCCCGCACCGACCACACCCATCAGGAATTCATAGAACTGCTCAACGCCACCAGTGCTGCATCGGGGGCTGAACAACTGACGGCTTACCAACAGCTCTTGACCCACACTATCGAGCACTTTGCCCAGGAAGAGCGCTGGCTGCTGGCTTGCGGCATCAGCCCGGACTTTTGCCACTTCTCCCAACACGCCAGCGTGATGGAGGTGATGAAGGAAGTGGAGCGCCGAGCCTTGGGCGGTGAAACCGCCTATATCGGCAGCATGATCGAAGCGCTGGTCGAATGGTTTCCCATGCATGCCAGCAGCATGGACGCCGGGCTGGTGGCCTACCTTCAGGAAAAAGGCTTCGACACCGCCACCGAGAGCTTCATCAACGGGGTGCCAGAGGCTACCAATGCTACTGCTCCCGCCTGTGGCCACGACAGCAGCCACAGCTGCGCCTGATCCAACGACCACCGCATGAGTCGTCCGATTCGAAAAATTGCCATCAGCACGGGTGGTGGTGATGCCCCGGGACTGAATGCAGTGATCAGCTCGGTGGTCTGGGCTTCAGCCAATCGGGGGTGGGAATGTCTGGGCATCCGGGACGGCTTCAACGGCATCCTCATGCCTGAACGTTATGCCCAAGGTGGTCTGGTAGCGTTGACTCGGGATCGAGTCCGCGGCATTTCACACCTGGGCGGCACGATCCTGGGCACGACCAACAAGGGCAACCCCTTTCATTTTCCAATCCAGCACAGCGATGGCAGCTGGCAGGAAATTGACCGCTCTGACGAGCTTTTGAACTGCTTTGCAAGAGAAAAAGTCGATGCGCTGGTCATGGCTGGCGGGGATGGAACCCTGACGATTGCCCATGATCTGCACAAAAAAGGCTTGCGGGTGGTGGGCGTCCCAAAAACCATTGACAACGACCTTGACAAAACTTTCACCACCTTTGGGTTTGACTCGGCGGTTTCATTCGCCACTGACTGCATTGACCGCCTGCACAGTACCGCCGAAAGTCATCATCGGGTCATGGTGATAGAAGTCATGGGCCGATACGCTGGTTGGATCGCCCTTCACTCCGGCCTGGCTGGCGGCGCTCACGCCATCTTGCTGCCAGAAATTCCATTTGATCTGAAAAAGGTGGCCTCTGTCATCCGTGAGCGCGATAGACACGGTCGGCACTACAGCCTGGTGGTTGTCGCCGAGGGGGCGATTCCAAAATACGGCAAGCGAACCCTCGTAGCCGGTGCCCAGGCGGGTCACGATGAACGGTTGGGTGGAATCGGGGAGCTGGTGGCCCATGAATTGTCAGCACTAAGCGGAAAAGAGTCGCGATCTGTATCGCTGGGCCATCTGCTGCGCGGTGGTAGTCCCACCAGCTTTGACCGTATCGCAGCCAAGCGTTTTGGAACCGCTGCGGTTCGCGCTCTGCAAGCGGGCCTGTCAGATGTGATGGTCTCACTGGCCTACCCGGAGGTCATTTATGTGCCCTTGTCGGAGGTGGCCGGTCGAATGAAGGCCGTGCCCCTGAATTGCGACACCATCGCAACCGCCCGCGACCTGGGCATTTGCCTGGGCGATTGAAGAAAATGGCTTGTTCCATGACTCGCACGCCCTTCGCCAAACCGCCTCGACTGATCCAAGCCTAGCGGCCATAACTAAACGCCTTTTGACCTAGAGTTCACTTATTCCTTCTGGAGACATTGCATGACAGTCATCACCAATATCGAAGACCTACGGGTTCTGGCGCAAAAGCGGGTGCCGCGCATGTTCTATGACTACGCTGACTCCGGCTCCTGGACCGAGAGCACCTACCGTGGCAACGAAGCTGATTTCAAGAAAATCAAGTTTCGTCAGCGTGTAGCCGTCAACATGGATGGCCGCAGCACGCGCACCCAGATGCTGGGGCAGGATGTGGCCATGCCGCTGGCGATTGCGCCTGTGGGTTTGACCGGCATGCAACATGCCGACGGAGAAATACTGGCCGCACGTGCAGCCAAAAAGGCTGGTATTCCGTTCACCTTGTCAACCATGAGCATCTGTTCGATCGAGGACGTTGCCCAGGGTACCGACGGCCATCCCTTCTGGTTTCAGTTGTATGTGATGCGCGATCGCGACTTCATCGAGCGCCTGATCGATCGCGCCAAGGCTGCCAACTGTTCCGCGCTGATGCTCACGCTGGATTTGCAGATCATTGGTCAGCGGCACAAGGACCTGAAAAACGGCTTGTCCGCCCCGCCAAAGCTCACACTGGCCAACCTGATCAATATTGCCTCCAAACCGCGTTGGGCCATGGGCATGCTGGGAACCTCTCGCCGTCAGTTCGGCAATATCGTTGGCCATGTCAAGGGCGTGAGTGACATGGCTGACCTGTCATCTTGGACTGCTCAGCAATTTGACCCCCGCTTGAACTGGGGCGATGTGGAATGGGTGAAAAAGCGCTGGGGTGGCAAGCTCATTCTCAAAGGTATCCAGGACGTGGAAGATGCCCGGCTGGCCGTGGCCAGCGGTGCCGACGCGCTGGTGGTGTCCAACCACGGCGGCCGTCAGCTTGATGGGGCCGAAACCAGCATCCGCGCCTTGCCGGCTATTGTGGATGCGGTGGGCCAGCAAATAGAGGTGCATATGGACGGGGGCATCCGCAGCGGACAAGATGTCCTCAAAGCTGTCGCCCTAGGGGCCAAGGGCACTTATATCGGTCGCGCGATGGCCTTCTCGCTGGGCGCCATGGGCGAAGCCGGTGTGAGCAAGGCGCTTGAACTGATCCACAAGGAACTCGACCTCACCATGGCCTTCTGCGGCCATACCGACATCAACCAGGTGGATCAACGCATTCTGTTGCCCGGCACCTACCCTCAGTGATGTGAAGCGCCGCATCGCGCATCTGGACATGGACGCCTTCTTCGCGTCCGTCGAGTTGTTGCGCTATCCGCAGTTGAAAGGTTTGCCCGTGGTCATCGGCGGTGGCCGACTGCGCGCCGACAATGCGATGTTGCTGCGTCATGCCGACCTGCCCTTGTATGAAATTCCCGTAGCTGAATTTCCCCGCCTGCAGGCTTACACCGGGCGCGGGGTCATCACCACTGCCACTTACCCGGCCCGGGAATTTGGCGTGGGCTCAGCCATGGGCTTGATGAAGGCGGCCCGGTTGTGCCCACAAGCCATTCTGCTGCCAGTGGATTTCGACGAATACCGCCGCTACTCTCGCCTGTTCAAGGGGGTGATTGCCGAGATCGCCCCTGTCATGCAAGACCGTGGCGTCGATGAGGTGTATGTCGATTTCACCGAAGTGCCTGGTGGCCAGCGCGAAGGGGGGCGGGTGCTGGCCCGGCTGATCCAGAAGAGTATCTTTCAGGCCACCGGGTTAACCTGCTCCATTGGCGTTGCCCCCAATAAGTTGCTGGCCAAGATGGCCAGCGAGTTCAATAAACCCAACGGCATTTCTGTCGTTTTCAAAGAAGATCTGCAAGCCAGGATCTGGCCCCTGCCCTGCCGCAAGATCAACGGGATTGGCCCCAAGACTGACGCCAAACTCAAGGCCTTAGGGATCGAGACCATCGGGCAATTGGCTGCCTTCGACCCTTTCTGGCTAATAGAGAATTTTGGCAAAAGCTACGGCGCCTGGCTGCATGAAGCGGCCTGGGGCCGCGACGAGAGCCAGGTGGTGACCGAGAGCGAACCCGTTTCCATGAGCCGGGAGACCACTTTTGAGCGTGACTTGCACGCGATGCATGACAAGGCCGAACTGGGCGCCGTCTTCACCCGACTGTGCGAGCAGGTGGCAGCCGATCTGCAACGCCAGGGCTATATGGGCCGGACCATCGGCATCAAAATTCGCTACAACGATTTCCGGTCTGTGACCCGCGACCAGACCCTTGAAACCCACACCGCTGATGCAAAGGTGATCCGTCAGGCTGCCGGTCAGTGTCTTAAACGGGTCGACTTAAGTCGACGCCTGCGCCTGCTGGGCGTTCGCGTGGGCTCGCTTCTGCCATTGTGCGAAAACGGCACTGTCCCTGCAAAAGAGACCTCGCCAGTGACCGAGTCGCTGTTTTGAGGGAGTGGTTATTGCCGCGCCGTCCGAATGTTAGGCGGTAAGGCCTGCGGATGGCTGGTGCGCCAGGGACTGATGTCCAGCCCGCCACGCCGGGTGTAGCGTGCGTACACCGTCAGCTTGGTAGGGCGGCAGTGGCGCCAGAGATCCATGTAAATCCGCTCAACACATTGCTCGTGAAACTCATTGTGGTTGCGAAAGCTCACGATGTAGCGCAACAGCCCGGCCTGGTCAATTTGCGGGCCGCTGTAGCTGATCTGCAGGCTGGCCCAATCGGGCTGACCAGTGACCAGGCAGTTGCTCTTGAGCAGGTTGCTGGCCAGCGTCTCGGTTACCGGTTGTTCATCAAAAGCTGCCGTCAAAAGCTCTGGGGCGGGGGTATATTGGCTGCATTCCAGATCAAGCCGATCCAGGTTGACCCCGTCCAGTTCATGGACAGCCTGTTGGTCAAACTGTTCGGGCGCAATCAGGCGCACACCCACCGACCCGTTTTGATCAGTGCCCCGCCAGCTCGCTTCACTCAGATCAGCACGTAAATGCCCCAGCAGCTGAGATACATCATCCAGACGGGTATTGTTGAAACTGTTGAGGTACAGCTTGATTGATTTGCTTTCAACAATGTTGGGCGACTCACACGGTACCGTGATCTGGGCCAAGGCGACCTGGGGCTTGCCGCGGGCGTTTAGCCAGCTCACTTCATAGGCTGTCCAGAGGTCGGCCCCCATGAAGGGCACCTGGTGAGGCACGCCGATCTCAGCGCGCTTGGGTGCCCGTGAGATGGGGTAAAGCAGCGAAGGATCGTATTGGTCGGCGTACGGCACCGCTCTGCCAAGAGCTGAATTTTCTGGTGAACTCATCGGTCAATCTCCGTGCTTCGCATCAGCTCAAGCCGCCACCTTGCGGCGAAAGACTAGACGATCCGGCTCAGAGGCGGATGGCTCAAAGGCATACCCTTCCAGATTGAACTTTTCCAGCTGTTTGGGGGTCGTCAGGCGCTTGCTGATGGCATAGCGGGCCATCAAGCCACGCGCCCGCTTGGCCAGAAAACTGATCACTTTGTACTGACCGTTTTTCCAGTCCTCAAAGACACACTCGACCACGCGCGCCTTGAGCGATTTGCGGTCCACCGCCTTGAAATACTCTTGCGAAGCCAGGTTCACCACCACGGCGGTTTTGTCTGCGGTCAACCGCTGGTTCAGATGCTCCGCTATCGCGCTGCCCCAGAATTTGTACAAGTCCTTGCCCCTGGCATTGGCTAGCTTGCTGCCCATTTCAAGTCGGTAGGGTTGCATCCAGTCCAGCGGTCGCAACACCCCGTACAAGCCGCTCAGGATGCACACATGGTCTTGCGCCCAGGCCAGCGCCTTGGGCTTGAGGGTCTTGGCATTGAGGCCATCGTAAACATCCCCATTGAATGCAAGTACAGCCTGCTTGGAGTTCTTTACGCTGAACTTTTTACTCCAGGCCTGGTTTCTTGCCACATTCAATCCGGCCAATTGATCGCTCAGATCCATCAGCTCGGCCAGCTGCGGCGGCGAATAGCCGCGCAGAATGCCAATCAACTCGGCAGCTTCACTGGCGAACTGCGGCAAGGTGTGGGGCAAATCGCCTGCCGGCGTGTCATAGTCCAGAGACTTGGCGGGAGATAGTAGAAACAACATGTTGGAAATCCTATACCGGAACGATTATCTCGTGGCTGTGAACAAACCGCCCGGACTGTTGGTGCACAAGACCGGGCTGGATGCAGCAGAGACCCGTTTTGCCCTGCAGGCCGTCAGAGACCAGCTTGGCCAGACCGTTTGGCCTGTCCACCGACTCGACAAGGGTACCAGCGGTGTTCTGCTGTTTGCCCTGAATGCAGATGCCGCGCGCCAGATCGGCCGGGCGTTTGTCGCCGCAGATGCCACAGGTTGTGATATTCACAAGACCTACCTTGCGATTGTGCGCGGCTGGCCAGTCGGACAGGGCCTGATAGATCACCCGCTGGGTCGCATGCGAGATGATCACCGACCCGATCGCTTGTCGGCGCAAGCGGCTCAAACCCACTTCCGCTGCCTTGAGCGCTATGAATTGCCCCTGGTGACCGGCTCGTATGCCACCACCCGCTGCGCTCTGGTTGAACT
>Ga0075472_10000751_pt1 | contig 13725 bp, 14 predicted proteins | sample DEB19_08_DNA_3_FD_77014 | JGI IMG/M metagenome (GOLD analysis project Ga0075472, IMG submission 77014) | Aqueous microbial communities from the Delaware River and Bay under freshwater to marine salinity gradient to study organic matter... | ecosystem: Environmental > Aquatic > Marine > Coastal ...
ATCATCAGATGTTAAATTATCTTGGTATAACTGTTCTACTGATCTATCTATAATTGCTTGTGCAGCTATTACTTTCTCTTTATCTGTATAGAATACTCCTATGTTTCTAGCCATTTGAGCAAGAGTATTAATAGTAGGCATTTCTACTCCCCGCTTTTCATAGAAGGTTTTAGCTGTGTGATATGAGGCGGGATATCCCAAATGTCTCATTGCAGGAGAAATCCCCATCTCATTAGCTTGATTAATAAATTCTGTTATTTGTTCTTCTGTATATTTTGAATATCCCATAATATCTCCTTGTCTATATGTCGAATTGTCGACAAATTGACTTATCTATATATATCCCATATGGGGATATAACATTTTTATAACAATTTAGTATATATATTGACATTACGAACACACATTTGGTATCGTTACTATATAAATTACTAAACTATTCATTAAAATCCTAGTAAATCATCTATATCTGACTCAAGCTGATCATTTAGATCAAAAGCCATTGTCATATTTACTTCTTGATTATCATTAAAGAATATCAAGGTAAATCTTATCTTTCCATCCTTATACGTTACATCTCTAGCTATAGGTAGTAATGAGTATTGTTCTGGTTCCCGCCCGTTGTTGTATGACTCACTATATCCCATTGAGATTACCTCGTATAACTCTTTTAAACTAGTCATTGCAACAATGTAATTGTATCATCTTTAGTATCATTGTGCAATAAAAAACCCCTAGCTTGGACCGTACGAATTGGTATACCAGAGGCTAGGGGCGAGGTGATTAAATGCCTAACTACGTAATATTGAGCGATATTCTTAAGTTAGATTTTAAGTATAACAGAAAGCCCTTGAGTAGTCAAGTACCCAAGGGCCCTATTTCTATTTAGGAATTGACCAATGCCTGTAGGTCAATATTTATATCTTACCATATCTAAAAGCATTTCGCAATACTCTCTGGCAAGGCTTGCAATAGACATTTAATCCATCTATTGAGACAGTTCTTTTATTATATTGTGATCTTGGCTTTTCCATATTACATCTAGCACAAACCTTACTTTGTACTACTTTCTTGACTCCCTCTTGCTTCCGCTTCTCTTTATACTCCTGGGTATATTGAGATGTGCAGGATCTGCATCTTGCCTGTAAACCATGAACTCCTGCTTTATTCTTATTAAACTCAGCAAATGGCTTTTGTTCTTTGCAATAGCTACATCTTTTAACTGACATTATCTTCCATCCATCCTATTATTGACATTAGTCCTGTGCATTCTTCACACCTGCCCGCCAAAGCCGTTTCCTGGCCTTCTGGGACCATTTCTACGTTGTCGCAGGCCTGACAGCCATAAACGACCTTCATGGTCTCTGCTGGCCTCTGGCGGCCTTTATAGCCTCTGTAAGCTTGGCCAGCTCTAGATTAGCCAACCGCACTTCCTGCGTCAGGCGGTGCAATTGCTTTTCAATTATTTCAAGATCCCATTCTAATTGATTTGAATCAAGGTATCTATTAATCTTATTACTCCTAACTTTATAACAATTTGATAACTTTTTAAATTAGTACCCAAGTTACTACTTGACAACAGAATTTTTTCAAGGTATCGTTATATATACAATAGAGTTTATAAATACGTAGTATTGATTACTCTATATGTATAAGTTTCTAATATTTAATATATTAATATATTACAACCAATACTTTAAATAGTCAATAATGCTTAAGGTGTAGTCTATTCCCTTATTCTCTATAATTCCAACATTGGTATTACATTTAATACAAAGAACACCCCTGAGTTTTCCAGTAATATGATTATGATCAGATGACCAATCTTGTAAATCTGTATTATCTGTAGTCCCGCAAATAGCGCATTTATGACCCTGAGCTTCCCATTGTTCTTGGAAATGTTCCTTAGTCATCATATTCTTGTTTAATCTATTTCTGTAGCCCATACTAGATTTCTGGTATTCCTTGAAATGAGGATAACAAAGCCTAGTCTTTTGATATGTTCCGTATTCCCCGCAAATTTTGCAGGTCTTTTTCTTGTTTATTAATGAGTTGTGCTTAGCTGATTTAATAGCTGGCATAATTAATCGCCTCCTTTTGACGTATCTTAATTATAGCCTATAAATGTATTCTTATGCAAGTGACTTTTTGGCATTATTTATTTGCTTAAGCGCATCCTGTCTTACTCGATCTTTATACTGAGTAACCCTTGCTCTTACCCTGGCAGCCTGCCAAGATCTAACAGCGCTATCTGAAGGCCATGGTCCATATTTTCCAGCTTGAATTTCAATTTTAAGCCTATTGATAGCTTTTTTATTTCCCATAGCCGCTCTAAATGCTGAATTAAATGAAGGACTATGGTCCATTTTATAAAAAACTTTAGAGAGTTGGGTAACTTTTTGTGTTGCAATTTTTGTTAAAGCTTTAGATTGAATAGCACTTGCAGCTTTAACATCGGCATCAGCTTTTGCCATCACGGAAGCAGCAATAACTCCGCCTAAAGTATAATTTAATGCAGAGCTAGAAGTTTTTCCACCAGCCTCAGAGTATGCTTGTTCTAATTCCCAGCCCGTTTCATCAGTAATTTCACTAACAGCATTATATTTATCATCACCAATTTCGTTTTCTATATAATATGAAAAATCATCTTTACTAAATCCTTCATCATAATCATCATATTGTTCACAAAATTCTTGTGCCGCTTGAATCCAATATTCATTTAAAATGGTATCTTGACCAGGGTTTCCAGATTTATACGTAGCATCATCAAGAATATCTGGATAAGTACTTTCCCATTCTTCTGGATTAAAATAACCATTTCCGCCACTAGTTGCTCTATATAGTTGAGCACCCATTCTAACTCCAGTACTTAGTCTAGTCGCAAGCACTCTTCCTATTCCAAGATAGCCCATTACTTCTCCAGCAGATGCTTATATAGATCGTCTAATCTTTGTTCAACTCTTGTAATTTGGTCTTTTGCACTTGATCCGCCATTTGGTTTAAGTTCTGCCAAGTAGTGCTTTACAATATTACGGACACGAACTTCCATGACTCCTAAAATAGATATTGTTGTAGCTATAACGCTAAGTATAATTTGTGCATCTGTCATGTTAATGTTGCAGCTCCAGTCTTCATTTTATATCCTTCAATAAAACCTAGAGCATTTATTACAGGTTCTACTGAACTAATAAACCACCAATATCCAGGCTGAACATCATTACCACCTCTATCTTTAAGATTACGCAATTGATAATTTTTAGTAATAGGTAATTCAGCACGAATAATTATTTTATTAGTGTTATCAGTAGTTATGTCTATATTACGTGTATCAAGATAATCGTATTGTCTTACAATATCTCCATTTACATTTGTTGTTTCAGTGTAATCATAAACATCAACCGTATAGTAATATTTTTGGTATGCTCTAAGTTTCATATTTAGTCCTTTTTCCAGCTAGAAACTGGTGAATATTGAAATACTCTTCCAGTATGAACTGATTTTGACTTATAAATTGAAAGTTTTCTGCTAGCAATCATTGCTAATGGTGACATATATGGTGCATCTAGATCTAATCTAAAAGATGAAACTGATTCTCCAGAACCAGCTGCTGTTACAGCAACCTGATCCCAAACAATGGATTCATTTTCCAACATATAAGCGCACTGATATGCTGTCATTTTGCGAAGAATTTCAGAGTCTTTTGTATTTTCTACAAGAACTTCTGGCATTCCTGTGTATGATTCAATTAAGCCTTGTGCACGACGAATTAGGTCAAGAGTTACTTCCTTGCCTGTTAATTCTGTTACTCCTTCAGTTGTTACAAACATTATCTATTTACACCTCCCAAAGCTTTTACAACTATTCTATGAGCAGTAGTAAAATCTAAATTTGTTGTTGTACCGCTTGAAATAGTTTTAAGTTCTATCTGAAGCAAATAATCTCCTGCGTCATCAAAGACAGTTCTACCCTGCGGAAAGGTAAATAGAATTCTTCCATTTGCCCTTTGAGAAATGTCTAGTGTATAACCAGTTATATCTACTTCGTTATTTCTTTCATCAATTAAATATGGGGTGATTGTTGTATACCCCGCCAAATTTGCTGCAGCGCCGCTAGAGTCTTTTATATCAATGACTATTGGCCTTGCAGGGATTTGGTCAATCCAATATTGACTTATCATTAGTTACTTATATTCTCCTTTATATACAGCACTGCGTCAGAGTGTGGAAGTGTTAATACAACCATTTCTCCACTAACAGTAATTGTAAAGTTTTCTCCTAGATTTGTAGTAGCAGTCATAGGATCTGCATAAACTACCTTTACTATTGACGGCATTTGTGCAAATACTGTCATTGGCAAAGCCAGTGCTAGGGCATCTGGTAAACCGTAATTTGTTGGCTGAACAATTGTGGCTGACGCAACCATTGTTGTAGCAAATATTTCATTATTTACTTCAAGCTCTACTGTTGCATCAACAATTTCAGCTGTTGCTGTCATTGCAATTGGGCGCTGAATAGAATCATTTTCTGCAATTTCAATTGGAGTTGATAGCCATCTCCAACCAGCATTAGATGCAGTAAATTGTGTGTAAAGTCCTTCTTCATAATTATTATAAATTTCAATAACTGGTAGATTTAATGAAACCCAAACAATAACATCTCTTCCAGCAACGTTTCTTGTTCTACCAGTTTGTGCAGCATCAGCAGCTTGACCACCTTTATTATCAGGTCCATATCCTGATACATATGTTGCACTAACATTTTGAAGAGTAGTTGTTTGTCTAAATGTAGAATATTGCCAGTTAGCAGCTTCTCCACCCCACATAAAATCAACTTCATCAGCATCTAAATCAGTTATTGGTTTTGTCTGATCTTGGTATCTTAATGCTGAGTTTGGTGCAGCTCCCTGCATTGGTTCTGTGAAGCTAACAAATACCTTAGCATTCATTTGAATTCCAGAAATGTTTTGTCCTGGCTCAATAGCAATTGTTGTTGCATATCCAGAATATGGATTAGCTGTAGAACTTCTTCCATTGTAATATGTTGGAGAAATTGCAGTTACAATTTTTCCAGATTTAACGTTTGATGGTGGTACAAGAATTAAATTCCATCTATCTCCAGTTCCAGCAAACTGCTGTTGACGATAGTATGGTCCGCCAACAGTTCCATATAAACCAGCATTAGCAACATAGAAATCTTCATTTAGTGCAGCTTGACCATATTTAAATGAATATCTATCAATTTCAAATGGGCTGTAAGGAACATATCTTGTAAGATTTTTTACGTAATATTTTCCAGATCTAGCTGTTGAATCTGTAATTCCATCAATTTCATTAATAATTCTATGGAAGGCATATGTATGCGTATCAGAAAAACCAACACCCTGATTAATTGCTGTAACTGTTCCAGTTCCACGACCATTTCCAACAAATGGATCTATATCGTATGAACGTGGATCAAATGCTCCTGCTCCATTTCCAGCTAAATTAACATCTCCACCTCTATTAACACTATCACTAATTTGAACAACTTTATCAACAATTCCAAGGTCAATAGCTAGTTGTGGGTCATTTACATATAATGATGTTCCAGTTTGATTTATTGCTAATAACAAGTTTCTAGCAAATGTCTCACGTTCTTTTTGCCAAACATCTCTTAATCTTGCCCCAGTAGTTCCACCAAGGTCAAGTGTATTTATTCTGTCATATTCTGTAGATTCGTTTGGATAATCACGGAAGGAAACAATATCAAAATCAGCTAATGATACGTCTGTGCGTAAATCAATAGTTCTAAAGTCATCAGAAATTGCATCTCTCCATGGTCCAAGAATTGGCTGTGTAAATACATCTACATCTCCCCAATATATTGATGTTGAAAGATCTTCAGATACAGGTAATGTAGGGCCAAAATCATAGTCAAATTCTTTACCATCTGTAATTAGCTGGCCACCCTCACGAACTCTGTATCCATCAGGATAGAATCCTGGAGCATATCCTGTGTAAAGCATAAGCATTCTTACTCTGTTACCACGAACCCTCTTAGGCTGAACAATATCTGCAAGTGTAGCGATCATTGGTTCAGCTTCAATAGCATCAATATCTAAAGCAAGATAGTAATTCTTTACAATATCGTCTTGGCTAAGCTCAAGTTCATAGTGTGCTATGGACTGGATATCTCCAGTAAAGTTTGCAACTAATGATGATGGACGACCCTTTGTAGCATTTGACATTCCCTGGAAACGCTTAAAATCACGCTGTCCATCAATATAAATATCAAAATAGTTTGGCCCATTTACAACATCATCGCTGAAATTAACAATGATATGGTGCCATTGACCATCAGCAATATTCTTAAATCCTTCATAAGCTGTAACAAAGTTAAATCCAGTTCTTGATCCAGCGCTCCATAATTCAAATCTTATCTTGCCATTATTGATAGAAAGTCTTACTTCAGACCCGCCACCAATGCTTGAAATAAATCTTCTTTGATAGAACTGACCAGCGTTAGCCTCAGATACCCTTAAAACGGCTTCTACAGCCGATTTAGAGCCATCATAGCGTCCAGTTGAGTCATATAGACCCATCGAATATGTAACGCCCGTATTGGTCAATGTTTGGGCTCTACGGCCACCTGGTGATGGTACTATTCCTCCAGCATTTACACCGTAAGTTGTGTAGTCTCCATCAAACGAAGTCCAGTTTGCATTTTTAATAGTTGGCTTCCAGCCATAAGTATCACTATCTAATCCATCAAAGATAAATAGGTAGGATGGTTTAGCTGTAGCAGCATTGTCATCATCACCAAGCAATTCACGAATGCGTGTGTAATATGGATCTAGTGCACGGCTGTAAACTGGGTTAGGGAAAGCAATATTTGCTTCCATTGGAGTGGCATTTACAGTTTGTGAGTTAAGAACAACTGTGATTGATGCATCAAGCATTTCTGCAGTATTGCTATTCATTTCGTTTGCGTACTGTAGGTTATCTGCACGAAGTGATGGATCAACCATCAAAGCAGAGCCATCCATATGTACTGCTACGTTATCTTCACCAATATTCCATCCAACAGATCCCATTTCTGCTGAGGCGGTACCAACAGGCTCTGTTGAATAATAAATGTAGGTACCTTCAATATCAAGTGTGGGATCAACCATTAGAGAATCTGCCTCAAGGTGTCCTGATGTAACTATTAGTTCTGCTGCTACAGCTGGATCTACAAATTCAGCTGATGCTGTCCATGGGCTATCTGTAAAGCTTGTGTTTTGAGAAGTTGTGCCTACTGGATCAACCATCTCAGCATTTGCTGTAACAACATCTGCGGCTAAGTTTAAATTATTAATAGTTGTTGTAGATGGGTCTACCATTTCGCCAGAAGCAGTAATTGCATCTGCGTTTAGGTTTTTGCTTACAACATCTGATGAAAGAATATAAAGCAAGCTGTCATCTACGCCATTTGGTACTGAGAATTCTGTTCTGTCGTAAGATGAACCGCCAGTACCCACATGCTCAATTAAAATACCATAGTCGTGTGAACGAGCATCATTAAATGCTGCAGTTAGATCTGGTTTAAAGCTAACTCCGTCATCTGTTAATCTTGTTGCATAAAGTAATTCTTTTGCAGGAAGATTTGCATAAGTCATGCTCTGGAAATTGCTTCCAGGATCTGCAGTAAATACGTAAATATTAAATGTGTTATTTCCACCATCATCTGCTGCAGTAGATGCAGTTACCTGTGTTGGGTGGAATTTAGCCTTAACAATTTTATTTGCTGGAGGGAATCCAGAGGTTGGCTTTAATGCAAGAGATACCTTTGTTCCGCCTCCACCATTATCTGTACCAATTGTAAATGATGTAGTGACTGCCTGATTTGCAATACTTCCAACAATTTGTCTAGCTTGAAGTGTGTAATCTGTATCTTCAACAACTACTCCAAAGAATATGTTTGCTGTAAACAATGAAGATGCATCCATTGGATCCGCCGCCACAGATACATAAACTTGAGCAGAGACTGTTGGGTCTGCCATTTCAGCAGAAGCAGTCCATGCTGTTTCTGTGTGTTCTACGTTGCCAATTGCCTCTACTGTAGAGTCAACCATTTCTGATGATGCTGTAGAAGCATCTGCAGCATATTCTGCGCTGCTATCAGCGCTTACTGTTGGGCTTACTGTGTCAGCACTTGCTGTAGAAGGGTCTGCTGTGTATTGAACGCTGGACTGCAAATCAATAACAGGATCAACCATCAAAGCATGTGGTGTGGCTGTTTCCATACCAGCAGTATCTGTAATAGTAATGTTTGTAGCTGTGCTTCCAGAATACAAAGAAGCAACTTCAGCAGCTGTTAATTCTTTTTGGAAATAAGCTACTTCATCATAAGTGTTTGTACCGTCACCAGTAGCAAGGCCAATATAAGTTGATACAGCAGTAGTGTTTGTTCCAGAACCAGCTGTTCCAGTATTTGTTAAATTTCCATCAATATAAATTTTGGCAGTTGTGCCATTTCTTGTAAATGCAATGTGGTGCCAGTTTCCATCAAGTACGTTGACATTTGATGTCATTGAAGTCATTGCTGTGCTGTATCTAGGTCCAAATTGAACATAGCCAGATGTATTAATACCACACTCACCAACTGAGTCCATATTGTAAGATGAGCTTGTATAAGCTTCAATAAGGTTTCTGCCTACTGTATTTGTTCCACCAGTACGCTTAAACCACATTGAAAATGATGACGCTGATCTAAATGGATCAATGCTAAAAATTAATTGTCCTGTAGGGGTAGATGCACCATTTGTAGAATCAATACCAGTTGCACCTTTAGTCCAAGTACCTTGTACTGAGATTGTTCCGCCCTGGCTTCCGCTGTTTGCAAAAGCAGTTGCTCCAGTTTCATTTAACTTAGCCCATGCATATGGACCAAGGCCTGACATTACCGTTTCAAATGCACCCATAATAAAAAAGACTGCGACAAATTATGCCGCAGCCTTAACACCTACTTTCAAAAATTCTGGATTGATTGCGGAAATACTATGTCCGCTAATTGTAGGAACAGTAAGGGAGAGGCCAGCATTGTCTGTGATAACAATCTTGGAGGCGTTATCTATGGCTACAGTTGCAATTAGGACAGGTTCAGTCATCGCTGAAGCTACTGTCATTGGCTTAGCCTCTACCCTTACGTTCATCTATCTATTATACCTTACGCAACTGTAATGCGAACAATACCTGTTGCATCCCATGTAATAGTAAAGTTACCATTGGTTGAAGACTGGTTTGAACCAAAGTCTACATAACCAATCAATGCCTTTGCTGCAGCTGATGCACCAGAGTCATTGTAAAGAACTGCATAACGAGCAGTAATTGTTGAGCTTGACCAAGTTACGTCAGCAGCATCAAGCACGATTGTGTTTGTTCCTGAGTCGTAAGTTGAAGTCTTTGAAGCTAGAGTTGCTCCACCAGATGTGTAACCTGTTCCTGTGACTTCGTAAGTATTTACGTCATCCCAGTAGTCATGTGTATCCTGGTTAGGAGTATATGAAGATGAAACGAGAGCTACCTTGATGGTATCTGTATCGAAATCGATCTCCTTGTTAAGTGCTTGCTTAAGGAAGTTACCGTATAGTTTTGATGCCATTTGTTATATTCCCCCTTATGCTGAAGTCTTCTCAACAACTGCAAAAGCTTCAGCTGCTGCAACTGCAAAGCCACGACGAATACGTGTCTTGAGAAGAACTCCATCCTTAGAAAAGTCTGCATCACGAGATACAGCTGATTCAATGCTGCTACGAACACCGTTGATCATCATCTGACGGTTACCTACGATAAGAAGTGGGTTACCTGATGGTGTTGCTGTAGCTGCTGCTGATGTAGCTGCTCCGTATGATGTTACTAGTGGATATCCGAACAATGATCCTGGCTGTGCTGCCATTGGATTTGGAAGAACAAGGTTTCCACCTGTTGTTTCCATGTTACGGATGTGTGAAAGCATCTTTGGGTGTGCAATGAATACTGTGTTAGCAGCATCGAAGTACTTGCTTGATTCAGCAAGACCTAGTGCATCTGAAATGTCATTGAATGTCAATGCTCCAGCTGTCTGAATGCGGTTTGATGCTGAGTTGTACTGTGAAACTGCGTAGTATAGAGAATCGAAAGGTTGTCCGTCATCTCCATCGCCTGCTGCTGTTACGCCAAGGCAAGCGTTGTCATACTTACGAGCCCATAGTGATGCCCATTCTCTCTTGTATGTGTTAAGTGTATCTACGAGTGAATCGTTTAGATCTTCCTCTGAGATATTAAAAATTTGTGCGTACTTCTTAGCAGTAAGAACTACCTCGTCTAGTGTTGTATCTGAGTTCGGAATGTCGACGCCTTCTGCGACAACAGTTGGAGCGTTTGATACGAAACGTGGTACACCCTTAGTGCGTGAAGACATATTCTCACGACGAGCAAATGCTTCTACTACAGAGTTAGCAAGTGTTGCTTGAATAGCAACGGAACCTTTTTCCTCTGGAATATAACCATTAGCTTCGGTGAGATCTGTGCGACCTGCGGCCATGTTATTTCTCCTTTAATTTGTTTGATTTGAGTTTATTAGGATTTAAAATCGTCCAATTTTTAACCGTAGTAAACCCAATCGTCCAACTGGAGTTTACCTGGTTATATTTTAGCATAATTTTATCTCCCAAGCAATAGCTTAGCTTGCTTGTCTGATACGGAAAGCTTGGCATTTACCACATTGGCATCTGCTGAGTCAGCTTTTCCACCTACAAGAAGCTTTGGATCAAATAATTCTGGGAAGTCTTGCTTTAAATTATTAATTTGAGCATCTAAGCCTTTAATATTGAATTCTTCATCAAAATCCAAGGCATTAAAGTCTATATACTTAAGCAATCTATCGGAATTTGTTAAATTTAAGTCTGCAATGCTTTTCTTAACCTGATCTTTTAACAATCTTCCTGAATATTCAGCTATTTTTTGATCTTTTGAGTTTAAGTCGACTTCTAGGGCTTCCTTTTCTTCTCTAAAGCGCTTAGCATCTGATTTTGCCCGCTCCAAAGCATCCAAAACAGCCTTTGGGTCTTTAATCTCTATTGTTTCGTTATTTAATTGTTCTTGTGTTTCTGTTTGTTCCATTAGATCGTCCAATCTTCTAGATATCTACTCCATTTTGGCGTAATATATTTGTTGTATTTAGTCCTTGCTGAATTTGAGCGTTTTGAGTTGAGTTTGCAACAATTCTTTGAGCAATTTCAAGATCGTAGCCCATTTCTACTAGGATTTGTTCTAGAGGTACGCCAACTAAGCTTTTCTTAATAGCTACTTCCCATGCATCTAGGCTGTCCATAGTTTCTACGAACTCCCATGAAACTTCTACGTCAGTGATAATGCCATCAATCTTAAGCATAAATCTGAATAGATCTCTCCATGTGTTTCCAAATGCGTATTGACGGTCTTCGACCTTCTTTAGAAGTGGTCCTTCAGCTGTTCTTAACGCCTCTCCACTAGGTATATTACCAGTCTTTTCAAAATAATGCAAAGGTGTGCTTGTTAGCGAAGCCATTGCACGGATGAAATCCTTGACTGGTTCTGTAAATGTCTTTGGATCAGCAGGAGCAAATTGTCCAACTGAATTGACACCTTTAAGATACCAAAGCTCTCCTGGACCATTTTGTAGTGCTCCAAGGTTGTCTCTGGCTGTTGAATCATCATTGAAGTCTTCAATTTCTGCATCATTTCCACCAGATGATAGGGCATAACGCTGTGGTGCACCCTGATAATCAACTGTGTACATGTGAGTAGCAATTAATTTATTAATTGCATCTTGAGGACCCATTGCATCAGCATGTTCTGGTCTTCCGTACTGCTTTGTTGTGCGGAAATGGAATACTGGCACTTCATTCCATGGATTTGGCACAATTTCTACAAATTGGAAGTTTGAACCTGCTGTTAGGTTATCCAAATGACCATACATTGAATATTTTTCAATTCTATCTGCATAGTATAGGTTTAAATTAATTTGATTTTGTCCAGAAGATGTGGTTATCTGCCATAACTTTGTAGCAAATGACTTTTTACGTGGATTTTCTGGATCATAAATAATAGCTGTTGTCAATGGTGAGTTATAGTTAATTGTGATGGTTCCATCTTCTTCTGGCCATACAATTGCATAACAATCTCCATAAACAAGAGCCTTTCTGTGAATTTCTTCAGCATCTAGCTTTAGATCATTCTGTTCCCAGTATTGGTTAATCTTTTGATTAGCCGCTTCATCTGGGGTTGAAACTGTAGCAATTTCTAGTCTATTAAGGACCGCATCAATAACTGTGCGTGAGAAATTGAACTGATAGTCTACTTTATCTTTTCTAAATAGACGAGTCCATCTACGACTAGCAAAAATCTCTTCTTGATTTCCCTCATAGTATGCTTCAGCCTTTTTATAGTGTTCTCTGCTCTCAACAATGTGGTCGAGAGCTAATTTAATGTCTGACATTATCTGCTCCTTGCATAATTTATTTGTCTTGCACCAACTTTTACTGCCTTATTATCAAGGAAGTAAAGAACTCCTGATACTACGGCGTCAAGAACGTCGTCATGGCTTACCTTTGGGAAAGACCACATCTGTTCTTCTAGCGAAGGGAAGTGCTTTGTGTGTTTAACTTTGCCTTGTTGGTAGAAGTTCAAAGCTTTACCAGCACGTACCTGTTTAGAGATTTTTTGATGTTTTGATCTATATTTAGTAGGAATGCCTTTAAAAACATCCTTCCATAGATCTCCACCCTGGTTTGTCTCAACGTAGAGCACCCCAGGTTCGTATATTTCTACCAAGTCAGCTACTCTAGCGGCTAAATCGGAAGGAGATACCTTTAATTGCATTGCTTCACGAACATAAATAACTTCATTCCCCAATACATCTGTACCTCTTGACAATACAGCTACTCCTGTATAGTCAGAAACTTTATTTTTTGTAACAGCAGGGTCAACAGAAATAATCGTATTTCCATATTCTTCTGCCTCTTGTATAATTATATCTTCATTTGTCCAAAATGTACCGTCTGTATTGATAGGACGATTCATGTAGTTCTTTGCAAAATCTCTTAAATGCCTTTGGCTTACTAGCCAATCTAAAGGCCATTTCTCTGGCCATACTGATCTTTCAGACCCGTCATCATTTGGCAAGATAGCTGGATAGTAGTGAACTCTAACATTCTGCTCTTCAATCCATCCTAGGTCTTGGTCACGCTGGCCTTCTGAATATTTGCGGAATTGATCCATTACTGAGTTGGGCATGGTGGTGGTCCCAACGAAGATCATACGAGCATATATGTTCATGGGGGCTATATCGTCGAAGACGGTGTTTTTCTGTTGTCCTGCCTGATATTCTGAGTAATTCTTTTCACCCTTTTCGATATCATCAAGAATAATGAGGTCAGGGCGTTGGCCAAAGACCTTTTTACCAAGAGAGTTAGTGTCAATACCGTTAGCGTCGAATATAAAATCATTTGACTGAATAATACGCCAAGAGTTTGATGCAAGGGAACGCCCAGTTGAGCCGACAATTTTAGGTGTGCATAATTCTTTGTAATCTTGTCTAAGATAGTCATTTGTTTCCAATTCATTTTTAAATGTCATTAAGTGAGTCTCTGCCTGTGAAGCAGCATCAGAGAAAGCTGCAATAAATTTAACATGACCATGAGCGGCAGCCCACATAGGCAAAATAAGAAATATCCAAGTAGATTTAC
>Ga0075472_10000752_pt1 | contig 13718 bp, 9 predicted proteins | sample DEB19_08_DNA_3_FD_77014 | JGI IMG/M metagenome (GOLD analysis project Ga0075472, IMG submission 77014) | Aqueous microbial communities from the Delaware River and Bay under freshwater to marine salinity gradient to study organic matter... | ecosystem: Environmental > Aquatic > Marine > Coastal ...
CCCCAAAACCCCAAAACCCCATTGGTCTGGATTGAGAGGATTTGTGATTTGAAAACAAATTGAGATTCCGTTGAGATAAAAGTCGAGCAGTAGGCAAAGACCTTGAAATAGCTAAAGTTTGTGACGGTTTGGCGAACAGTGCAAATGTCTTAAGAAACGATTGGTTGCGTCCATTTCTGCGGCAGACTGAGCGAGTGCGGTTGTCAGCAGAAAAGGCTTGCGTTTAAATTCTGGCGAGAGACTTCCTCCAGTGCTTCATTTGGCCAGGGCGCTCAGACTCAATCGTTCAGCTGGGTGATCATGGCGACTCCTCGCTTGATCCAATGAGCCTGGTCGTGGCGTCGGAGTATCGGAAGCCAAATCATGCAGACGAAGTTGGTCGAGTGGCCCGTGGTCGACAGAGTGCCGAACCTCTCGAGCGTCTTGTAGACGGGGCACTCGTACGAGTGTTTCTCAATGATGTCAGTGCACGGCTTCATCCAGACGTAAGGCATCTTCGTGTAGAGAACCTTCGGATTGGACTCTTCGAGGGCAGCCTGATCAACGTCCCAGCGACAACCCTCCAGGAACAGGCCATAGATGTAAGCGCCGTCAGGAGCCGGTTTCGTTTTGTCGAACTTCGACTCGATCATGATCTCGTAGTCCCACTTGATCAAGTCGATGGCGATCGTGTATTTTCGCGCGAAGTTCTGCTTCAGGCCCGTCAGGAACGACTGGGTGAAGAAGAAGCCCGAAATCCAGAAGTTCGGGGGCTTCCCCTCGTCGATCCACTTGTTGATGAAGTTGAGTCGGTCAACGAAGTCCACGATGTAGGAGGCCAGAGGCTTGAGCGACGGGTAGGAGCGCTTGGCCCAGAGCGGCGGGATCTTGTTGTCGAAGAGAGCGTTGCCCACTTCTTCGAGCTCGGAGCTCATCACGACTTCACCCTTGATGGCGAGCTGGATGTTCTTGAGCGAGCCGCGAATCACGCCCAGCAGCCTGTTAAACCGAAGAATCTCCTGGTGCAGCACCGTGTTCATCGATTCTTCGTACATGACCTTGTGATTTCTCTAGGCTCGCTCGTAGTCAAGATTGGGCGGCAGCTTTTGGATGATGCCTTGGCAGGTTTCGGCCAGCACCTCATCCTGGGTCTTGCCAGAAGAGCTCGTGGCGCGAGGCTGCAGCGACAGAGCAGTGCCGAGGATGGTGTCGGTTGCATTGATGGCGGACGTAATGTCGGCGTTGTCGTGCAGGCCAAACACTTCGGTCTTGTCGTTGAGCGGGATCTTCTGCTCGATGAAGTCAATGTAGTCCTGGCGATCGCCGTCCGAGGGCACGTAGTAGATTCCGCTGGGACTGAGCTTGTGGTTCTCTTCCGAGATCATGCTCTGGTTGTAGTAGTCTTTGAGCATTGTCTCGATCGCGCGTCGATCCTGAGGATCCGTCACTCGGCCGCCGTAGTTTGCCTGGGCGACCATGTACGTGAGGGCCTGGAAGGGGATTTCTTCGTAGAAGTCCAAGAACTACGTGAGTTGTCTCCTAGAAATCATCAGGTCCGAAGCCGAGAACTCATACGCCTTATTCCAGCCGAGTGGCCCGAACTTTCTTCTTTCGAGGATGACAGCGTTGAAGAAGCAGAGACCCCAAAGCAGGCGACGGAAGGCAACAGGCTTGGTGCATTCTTCGAACTCCTTGTCAGTAAAGCTGCGATAAGACTTTAGAGCGTTTTGCTGAATACCCTTAGGTGGCTCCGAGGTCATCTTGACTCCGTTTTGGACGATGGTGACAGGGAATTTGTCTGATGGCTCAGTTGTCATCCAGATTCTGAAAGAGGCGTCTTCGTTGTATTTGATTTCCTCGAGAAGCGCGTCCAGCGAGGGCATGAACGACGGGGCCAGGTGACAGTTCTGAAGGACGACCCATGTGCCCATAGTGCCTGCCTTTGAAGGCGTTACCTGAGCCTCTTTGATCGCATCAATCGCTTTCTTGGCCTAGCCTCGACCCAGGGAAAGGCCCTTGTGGTCGATCTTCTTGTCTCTGGAAAGAATCGCGATTTCAGACATTGGGTCCGCACCAGGGGAGATCACAATGATGATCGCCGCGTTGTTTTTGGAGTCTCTGTAGAGCGAGGCCAAGTCCGCCTGGGGTGGCACCAGGTACTCTTTACCGAGCTCGGGCTGTTTTTTGACAATCTTTTGAATCATGGGAATGACCTTGTCCGGGCGGATAGCTCTCATGACCATGGTTTTCTGCAGCAGTCGGAGCTCGCCCCACTGGCCCGGCCACGGGTTCTCTTTGAAACTCTGTGGGTTGGGACTGTTGTAAATCTTTTCCCAGAGGGACAAGTTCTTGATTACTTCTTCGTCGAAGCCTTTGAAGCTCTCGAACTTGCTCGACATTTCGAGAATGGTGAGCCACGTCTTGTCCGTCATCCAACCTGAGTCGCCCGTCGGATTCGGCTTTGTCATGTCGACCTGGGTCGCTCCAGCCATGAGGAACCTGAGTTCGGCCAGGTTGAGTCCTCCCTCAGTCTGCAGCAAGTTCTCGTCCATGATCTTGAGGCAGATGAGGAACGAGAAAAGAAGGATGTGCCTCTGGAAGAGAGACCTGCTGACGTTGGCGTAGAGTCTCCTCGTGAACTCGTTGATCCAGTAAGTTCTCTTTCCCTTGGCCTTGTCGCCGAAGCCAGCCTCCGAAGCCGACCTGAGGGTCTTCTCGAAAATGTGTTTGAAGAAGTCGAGCGAGTACTGATACATGGGGTCCACATTGGTCAGGTCGGTGAGCACAAAGAAGAGTCGACTGACGCGCAGTCCAACTGCGAGGTTCTCTGTGCGCATTGCCTCCACCTGCTTCATGATCTTGCCGTTGGCTTCGTCAGACGCCTCGATTTCCTGTTGCGTTTCTTTGGCCTCCTTGAGTGATTCGCGCAGCTCGAAGTCCTCCAGGATGTCTTCCTTCGAGTTGGCGAGTAGAAGCAGGATCGTGTCGTCTACGGCCTTCTTCTTGGCTGCGTTCTCAGCACCCTGCTGGATGGCTTTGATCCTGTTCGTCGACAGTGTCTCCTTCGTGATTCTAATGATCTCGTTCAGCATCTGGTCCTGCAAGCCATCCTGCGTGACCGTGAAGTTCAGAATGGTGACTTTGACGCAGACTTCGGGGCTGTAGTGGGGCGCGGGCATCTTGGTTGTGATGAAGAACTTGAAGTCCTTGTTGTAGGACACGGTCTTCTCGCCAAACTTGATGAAGATGTCGGAGCCTTTCTTTTCGATCTGCTTCGACATGACAGGGTCGATCATCGGGTCGAAGGTTTCCGTGGCGTCCTCGTAGATCACCGGGTTGCCGTTGAAAATGCTCTTCTCGAGTTCGCGAGTCATGACGTTTTGCGCCATCGTCGGCTTCACAACGACCACGCCGTTTTCGTCCTCTTTCGTCGCCTTATACTGCATCTTGAGCCACTTGTTGGCCTGCATTTGCGGGTCAATCATGAGGGACCAGCGCTCTGAGTAGTCGAGAATGATGGCGTTCTCGATGGAGAACTCATCCGAGGGCAAGCCGTTCGAGTTCCAGTTCACGATCTTGACCTGCTGGCCCAAAATCATGTTCAGCGTCAGTTTGTCCTGCGCCTTGATGTTGAATTGCTGCAGCATGTTTATCCACTGCTGGATGCACTCCTCGCGATAGCTCTTTGTGAAGATGCCAAGGTAGGCCATGATGCCTGAGCAGATCAGGATGTCGCCCTCAATCGTAATCTTATCGTCGCGAGACTTTTGCAGTTGCTTCTTCCACGCTTCGCGCTCGCCCGCCAGACTGCCGATCAACATCTCAGCCAGAGCCTTTTTGTTCTGCATCAGGTCGTGCTCGTCTCGGAGTGCCTTCTCCTGTCGCTGCACTTCGTCGAGCCGATCGACGCAGGCTTTCAGTTCGGCCTCCTTCTCAGCGAGGCGCGCCTCAGCCGCCTCCTTGATCTTGTTGGCTGCGGCTGATGCCTCCTTCGCTTCTGCGAGTTGGGCTTGCTTTGGCTTGACGATCTTCATTGCGTTGTCATACTCGATAATCGCCTTGAGCCAGCTGCCGATACCGAGGGCAGCCTTGCCCGCGTTTTTGAGGGCTGCATCGGAGAAGGCTGGCGTGAGGATCAAGGGCGTCATCTTTTGCACGAGATCGGCCGGCACATCGTCCTTGGGGTAGTCTAGCATCTTTTGGAGCACCTTGCCCGACAACACGTGCTTTTTGCAGTGCGACCAGTACTCGAACACGTCTGGGTCGCTCGCCTTCTCTTTCTTCAGCATGTACTGTTTCTCTCTGAGACCGTCTGGGATGAAGAAGTAGCAAAGCGACTGGGCGACAATCTTTAGACCTTCGGAGGGAGTCGAAACTCGAGACATTTCTGTGACATCGGCTGCGCTCAGTCTATCTACCGCAGCCTGAGCCCTGTGGTAGATTGGCATAACCAGCTGCAGCGCCTCGTTACACTCCGCTTCGATCGCGCTGGCCTTTTCAGCCTCCCCCTTGGCCTGTTTGGCCTCAGCATTGACAATGACGACTTCTTTGTCGACTTCGACCTTCTTGGCTTCCACCTCCTTCTGCGTGATCACAGCCTCTTCAGCCTGCTTCTTTAGTTGAGGGATCAGCAGAATCAGCTTTTCCTTGATGTCCTCAGCCTGGGCGCCGGCTTTGGCCATCTGGTTTAGACCCCTCTCGAATTTGTTGATGTCAGAGTAGTTGCTGTTGCGGCGCGCTTCCAACAACGTCGTGAACATTTTAATCAGGATGAGGTACGACGTGGGCGTCACGTAGTAGTGACGACGCAACTCGAAGAGATACCTCTGAGACAACTGGCGCACACGCTCCTGCATGTCAACGCAAATGGCGACGATGCCTTCCTTCTGCGGCAGGTCATCAACCTTGGAGAGGAAGAACTCAGCGACGTCCTTCAGTGCATCAGCAGGCCACGGGAGGAACCAGTCGATTGTGCAGCAGTTGACCAAAGCGGGGAACATTCGCAGTCGACGTTTGAAGTCCTCGCCGATCGGAGAGAAGGCTAAGACGACGTGGATGCAGTTCTTGGCGCAGGCCTCGAAGACAGCCAGGATCTCTCCGTCTTCTTTGTTCTTGATCAAATCATCCGACTTGTGCGTGTCTTTCATGTCCTCAACGATTTTCTAGATGTCCTCGACGGCGTACAGGTTCGGGATCTTGCCGTTGTTCAGGATGTTGTTGATGTCTTCCACGAAGGCTTCATTGATGATCTACGTGTCTGGCAAGAGGAAGACATGGGGCTGGCTGTCAAGACCTGCGGCGATGAACAACTAGTTGATCATGTCGTCTCGCCACTCCTTCATGCCGTAGCCCTTGGCCATTTCAAGGCGCACGATTTCGTACTGGGCGATGAAGGTGGCGAGCTCAGACAGACTCTTGCGGCCAGAACCACCGACACCGACCAGCAGCGCGTTGCCGAACTGAGTGGTGATGACGCGGTGGATCTTGACTATGTGCTCGATGGCGTCCGTGAAGAGGACCAAGTCCATTTGCTTGGAGCGGTTTATCGAGTTGAATTCTTCGAGTTGGCTGTTGCACACTTTCTTAACCATGTCGCGGTTGGTCAGTTCGCAGTAGATGTCCTGCAGCGGCTTCTTCGACGTGTCGCCTTCGGGGTAGATCGTGGGAGTGAACGACGCGAACAGCAGGGGCTTGATCTGGATCATGCTGTCGATGTCCTTCTTGAACTTCTTCGTTGTCTGTTCCTTCAGCAGCAGCAGGAACTCGTCGCGGTCCGACTGCGAGATCAATCGGTCCTGGAACACGCGCATGCACTCGTGGGCCCACAGCTTAATGATGTTTGCCTCTTCTTCGATGGCCCGCGGGTCTGACTTGGCGATGCCCTGGAACACCTTCGAGACGTCTCTCAGGTTGTACGTGTAGTGGGACTTGGCGGGCGTCGGGCGGAACTGTTTTTAGATTTGTTGGTAGGTCTAAATCGTGGCGACCACAATGTTTTCCTTCTGGCTCTTCACTGAGGTCGAGTAAACGAACTTGGTCTGCGAGAGGAACATCCAGTCCATCACGCTGCCGAAGATGGTCTTCAGCGACTCGTCCGAGTAGGGCTCCACGTAGATAATGTTGTAGTGGCGCACGTACCGGTTCGTGATCGTCTTCTGCCCGCCTGGAGGCTGCATCGCCGCGCAGTAAGTCACACTCACCGTCTTGCGGAACTCCTTCTCTCCGTCCAGCTCGTACCAACCTTCGTAGTCCATCCACTGGCGAAGCAGTTCGATAGGAGGCTGGGCTCCGTACTGCTCCTTCTTGGGCATATTCAAGTCATCGACAAAGATGATGGCACTCTTGCCCAGCTTGGGACCCCAGACACCCTTGCGACGCCTGTCCATGCTGCCGTCAATGATGTTTTGAGTCTGGTTTGCGGACGTTTGGGCTGAGAAGGCCAAACTCAGGAAAGTCCACTCTTCATTTTGGAATTGAGCGTTCAACTGGTTCATCACGGAGATACTTTTGCCAGTGCCTGTGGGGCCGCAGAGAAGAGTGTGCTTCCTGCAGAGCAGCAGTTGCTGCAGCAGACTGTTGGTGCGGATGGAGTCGATTGTGGGCACAATGACTGCTGAATACTCGGCGCCGACTGGAACCTCGTAGGGCGGCACCGTTTTCATCCAGTTGACCCACTTGCAGTCGACTGGGTCGAAGCTGAGGTCAAACAGACTCTTGTACTCCGAGCCGAGGTGCGTCTTGAACTTCTGGATCGTAGGGTGCTTCTCGGCCTAGTCCAAATTGTATTTGTGGTTGACGTCTTCGACGCCCTGCAGGATGTCCTAGAGGAAGAGGTCGAATTTGGGCCTGGTGTCTTCGTCGATCTGGGCGCCGATTCCCCAGATGAAGGAGAAGACGAGGGCGTTAAAACAGACTTCCTCGGCGTTGGGCGGGATCTTGGAGGCGGTGTCGTCCTCGTTGGGCTTCCACTTGCGCACGAAGGTGTCAAAGACTTTGAGCATGTTGTCTACCACGAAGTTGGGGCCGGTTGGCACTGGGAACTTGCAGTTTCTGTACACGAAGTCGATGGTGAGATCGCTGATGTAGTGCATTAGTTCGCCAAGGCGGCAGCTCAGCTTTTCGTCGAGGAACGAGCCGATGTCGTTGACGTAGGAGGTGATGAGAACGTTGTGGCCGAGCTCGTGTGGCTCGAGCAGAACCATGCCGCAGCGGGAAACGGTGGCTGGCGAAGCTTGAGAAAGGTCCTCCACCTCGAACATAATAGTCATTGTCGGCTTGAGCTTGATGATGGCGCCCGAGGACAAACACAGCTTCTTGTTGTCGTCAAGCACCGTGTTCATGTTCTCGATCCACACGGCGTCGACGGGGCCGTCGAAGATGATCCATTTCCTGTCAATGGTGTCGCTGTTGGCGCAGCCGGCAATCTTGATGGCTAAGACGCCGTCAGTCCACTCGCCCGAGTCCTCGTCGTTGTAGCCGTAGAGCTGCGTCTGCAGAATCGACTTCGGGTTGATAAAGTGCGTCTCCACCGGCACAAAGTCGTCGTTGTTGATTGCGGTGAACGAGTCCTGCAGCGTCTTGATGACCTTGCTCTTGCCGGAGAAGGCCCCGCCCACGACCATCAAGCCGTGACGCACCATGATGGTTTCGTACAGCTAGATGCACTTTTTGAGGAACTCGGGCTTCGCCTGCAGATTCAGATTGGCGCACTAGGCAACCATCGACTTTGTGAGCAGCTCGTAGTCCGGGGGAGGCAGCTCCACGCCTGGGAACAAGTCATTTGTGATGCCAGAGTACAGTGGGATGTCGTTTGATGTGAACTTGGGCAGGTTGACGTCCTTGAGAGCGCGCAACCCGATTTGGTCCTCCGACCAGTCCAGGGCTCTGCGTAGGTTGCCGCAGGCTGTCAGAATGGCCTTGAGTGCACGCATGCCGAAGTCGTAGTGGTCCTGCGAAGACAGCTGCTCAGATGAGAGCGTGAGCGAGGCACAGACCTTGACGGCGATGGGCTTCGCGTTTTCGAAGCCAAACGAGTAGAGCTCAATTTCTGCGATTAGCGCGTAGTTGGGCACCATCATGGCGCAAGGTCTGAACAGAGCCTTCAGATTGTCGGGGAGTTCGGACCTGCCTGCGTAGCCTGGGTTCATCGTAATGTTGACGGCGCACGCCCTGTTTAGCACCAAGTTCTGCGTGTCTTCGAAGTCGAAGTTGGTCCTCTTGGCCTTGATCGCCATTTGAATCTGCAGGATTTGCGAAGCTACGACCGAAAGCACCTCCAGATCAATTCTATTGAACTCATCGAAGCAGCACCAGGCGCCGGAGGAGGCCAGACCTTTGAAGAACTTGCCCATCGAATTGTGGTCGAGTCCGTCGGAGCAGTTGAACACGACGCACTGGACTGCGAGGGCCTTCGCCAGGTCCTTCACCGACTCCGTTTTGCCCGTTCCAGCAGGCCCTTCTGGAGCGCCACCGTAGTCGAGGTTCTTTGCTCCCATGAGCGTCCTGTAGCACCTGTCGGTGAGAGGGGTGATGACGAGGCGCGGAGAGTTGCCAAGGTACTCCCAGCCGTAGTTAATGACCGCCGTCACCATCTTGACTTCGAGCTCGAAGTCTTTCTTCATGTTCACCCAGTAGTATCGAAGTTGTGAGCCCCAGGCGAAGTCGTCTGAGCTTTGGATTTGCTGATCAATCAGATCCTCTACGACCTGGCGACCGTGCACGTCGAGTACGACGAGAGCCTTCAAAGTTGTGCGCAGCTGCGCCGTCAGTTGGCCTCGCACCAGTTGCACCACGTCGAGGATCGCGTTGTTGATCTCGTTCCTGTAAGCCTCCATCTTGCCCTCGCGCATGTCCTTAAACACGTTCTCGACGCCTGTGGTCCAGTCGATTTGATCCACAGCCAGCACGATCTGTCCGGGCCATCGTGCGACCCATTCGGTGCGCTTGCTGTTATAGTAGTCGGCAAGCGACTGCTGAAGCAGGTTTTTGAGTGACAAGCGCATGACTTTTTCGATTTCGAGCATCCATCTCTCGACGTTGCCCTTCTTTTCGCCCTCGTTGACATCGATTTTCTTGATCAAGTCGACAACTTCTTGCTCGGCCGAGACCATTGCCACGACTTCCTGTCGGTCGCTGAACTTGACCTTTTGGATGCCTTCGAAGCACTTGTCCATGTGCTTTTGCACCAAAGTGGGATCCTTCGTTTGCGCCAAAATCATCAGCAGATCCTCGTTGGCCAAGAAGTAGAACCTGGGGAACACGAGACGCTTCTCCTCCAGATACTCATTCAAAGAGCGCAAGATCTTTTCAAGCTTTTTGTTGGCCTCGACGAATGCTGAGAGGACGCTGTCGCGCTCGGCAAGGTCGAAGATGCCGGGTTCTCCGTCAATAGCCTCCATGGTCTGTCTCCAGAGCTTGTCGACGTCTTGGAAGGCCACTGACTCGTTACCGAGCGTCTTGCCTATGTCTTCGGAGCAGAAGATGGGCTCGAGGTACATCCACTGCTTCTGGCAGCGGTTGACTTCGATGATGATGTCTTGCATCAGCGTGAGTTTGGTCTCCCAGTTGCGCGTGTCGGTACGCAGCTTGAGCACGCAGTTCGACGAGCCGAGCATAGCTTGAGTCTGTACCATCTGGTCGTCCAGCTTGGCGTTGACTTCGTCGTAGGCCCTCAGGACGTAGGTGTCCTTGTAGACAAACGTGGTCAGCTTGAACTCCTTCATCTCGTCCTTCATGACTTTGAGTTTCTTGGACAGCTGGAACTTCTTCTCCGCGCGGTTCGTGATCTCATCGATTTCGTTGAGCTTGCCTGCAATTTTGTTCTCCGCGAACTTGTTCACCGTGATCGTCATTTGGTCAAGCTCCGTGTTCTCGATCGCCTTCTTAATCTCGTTCCAGTCTTCATCGTGGAGCGCTTCGCTCATGAGACACTTCATCAGAGGCAGGTTCTGACTGAACTCGTCCACTTTCTTTTTAAACTCGGTCGCGGCGTCGGCGGCGTCGGGGTAGTCCGTGTTGAGAGTGCGAGACAGCTTGAACAGCGTTTTCTGCCACATCACCACGGAGGACTCGGCATCGTCGTAGCTGAATGTGGCCGTGAGCAGCGGCGTCGAGCTGAACTCGTTGAGCATTCGGGATGACTCGTAGGCCGTGGAGAGCAGCTGATAGAAGGGCTCGAAGTTGGTCCTCAGCTCTTCGAAGTCGGCCCACTCGCTCTTTGGCTGACCCAAGCGCCCCTCGCGCATGTTGAAAAGCTCCACCTTGTCGCGCGACTGCTCGATCGCCGTGTTCAGCGATGCGGCCTCTTTGAAGAACTCGTTCAGCTGCTCGATGTTGCTAAAGCCCTGGATGCGCTTCTGCGTCTCCTTGTAGCTGGCCAAGTCCTTGAGGAACTGCTCCTTCTCGCCGTCAAGCTTGGCGATGAACTGCTCCTCCTGGGTCATGATAGATGAGTTCCCGTCGGCAATCGCCTCGCCAATGATCATCGGGTACTGCTTGAGGGTCCAGCAGTTCTGGATGTCGTCGATGTTGTACGTGAAGCTGAACTCGTCGAGCAGCTCGTAGTGCTTCTCCACCTCTTTCTGCAGCTCGAGCATCTAGTACTGCGTCTGCTCCTTCGACACCTTGATGAACTCGCGCAGCTCCACCAACTCTTCCTCGTTGTCGGGCACCTTGCCGATGCGCTTCTGCATGTTGTCGAAGGTCGTCGAGATGGTCTTCACGGAGTCGGAGCACCACTTGTACACGCGCTCGCACAGCCGCGTCTTAATGGCGGACGCTTCCTTCGCCAGCTTCACTTTCAAGTCTTGCGCCTTCACTTGGAAGACGGGGAAGTCCACCAAGTCGTTGCTGATGTTTAGGATGTCGAACTCCGCCTCATGGAACTTGTTCAGCATCGCCGCGATCTCCTGGTACGACGCCTTCTCGCTGTTGTTGTTCTCATCAATCGTTTTGTTGAACAGGTCCTTGATCATCTTCTTCTTGTCAACGTTGAGGATGTACTCGTACTTTTTGTACTCGTTCAGCAGCTCGGTGGGCGCCACTTGGTTCTCCTGGAAGATCTTTTGGATCTGCGCCTTGGCGGTCTGGATCCAGACGAAGTCGGCGCTCAGCTCAAAGCTGGACTTGTCCGAGAGGTTGAGGAAGGTGACGAGGTCCTTCTCAAGGCAGAGGAAGTCGTTGGTAGTCTTGCGCATTTGCTCGAGGCAGTCGATCATGAAGTCCTCGCACTCCTTCAGGTTCGGCTTGTAGCGGATGCGCTTCGCGTTTTCTTCGTCTTCGTGCTCGCCATCGCCTTCCGCCTCCTCCGTCTTCCTCACGGTCTTTTTCTTGCGTTTGTCGTCTTTGGCTGCCACCGGCTTCATGATCTCAAGCCTGACCGAGAGCAGTGCCTCCTTGCTCAGGTCCCACAGTTCGCCTTGGTCGAGCTTGGGCACGGTGAAGCTCTTGATGAAGGCGACCCAGTCCCTGATTGAGAGGTCGGAGAACTCGCGCATGAAGTTGTTGAGGATGAGTTCGAAGCGCTGGATGATGTTCTTGAGGCGGCTCTGGTTGTAGGAGTGCAGGTCGCTCTCGAAGATGTTGTGCGTCTCGCGCAGCTTGCGTCTGATCTCCGATACCAGGAACTCTCGCCACTGAATCTGCATGTTCTTCGACACCGAGTCGCAGTGCGCGCTCTGCTCCTTCTTCATCTCCTCCAGTTGCAGGGGCAGGCGCAGCTGCTCCCGCTTCGTGTTCATGTACCGTTTTTGGATGAACTCAAGCGACTTCTTTGAGAAAATCGAAGTGAGCTCCGCCACGTCGGAGTCGCTGCACCAGTGCGCGTTGTAGATCCGGCTTTTGAACTTCATGTAGTTGTACTTCTTGCTTGCCACCACTCCGAAGTACGGGTAAGTGTACTTGTTTATGCGGATCGGCACCTTTGCCGCCATGAACTTGGCGAAGTTGGCAGGGTCCTGCATCTCGCCAAGGACCAGGCACTTCTTCATCTGGCGGATGTACTCTTCTTGGACGACACGCATGAGCTCTGAGAAGGTGCGATAGATGGCGTTCTGCTCGAACCGGTCGCTCTCCTGAATGCACTTGCGCATGAAGCTTTCGCGGCGCTCTTTCGACAACGTGGACACTGCGTCGTGCTTTACCTTGTCGACCTCCTTGGTGAAAGCAATTTCGGCCATGCAGTTTTTTAGCCGTGTTTTGCACAAGTTGACGCGCGTGCGGAACTGCGCAGGGTCTTCGGCGTAGAAGAGTAGGGAGAGGCGTGTGACAAGTTTGACTTGCCTCGTGTTGCAGACCTCCACTTTGTACTTCTTCTGCGCATAGTCGTAGCCCAGCACTCGCACCGGCTTCCACGCGTACTCGTTGTCGGCGAAGCAGGGCGACATCGCGTGGGGCTGGTCCGGCCGCATTTCGCAATACCGCAGCCACTGCTCAACGCTGCGGTCCATGTCCCAAGTGTCGTAGCGTGTCAGCGCGTTTTGGGGTGGCGCGCTTGCATCCTGGAAGATCTCTTACTCGCGCTCGAGGATAGCCTTGGCCTCGATTGAGAGTTGGTCAGGATTCTCGTTCTTGGCCTCCTCGTTCACGAACTTGGTTTCGTTCTTGACGTGTTTGTGCGCGTTGTATACATTTACGTGGCGTGCGGGCAGTCCCTAAATCGAGGCAGCGCAATTAATTAAATCTCAAATAGCCAACGCGATTATAATAGATTTGTCAAAAAAGCGTGGCGAATCACTCCGCTACACAACCAAGCAACCCGGGGTGTCGGTTGGAACACAGGAAGTCGAGGCTTTGAGGCCTGCGGGCGGTAAGCGAGGCGAAGTGACTTACCTTGATTTGGGTCAAGTACTGCTTGTTCGTTTGTTCTTTAATCCATGGGTTCTCGGGCACCTTGCCGGGGAACTCTTCGGCAAGTCTGTCAAGGTCGGCCTGGTTGAGCAGGCTCTCGTCCTGGTCGCTCTATGCAGCCGTGTTACCATTCGGTGGCCCTGACCCTACGATATTTCCCCTATTGGGGCCACCGGTTGTGGCGTACTTGACGCTGGCGTCCACGCTCATATCGCCCAGGACTTGCGCACCTGCTCGACTCGGCAGCGCGGCCTTCCTTATAGTAAAAGGTTTCATTTGCTTCCTTGACACAGGGACCCAACCGTTACGACCGTTAACCACTCTCTGTACTTACCTTGCCTTCGCGGGCATGTCTAGACCCTCGCTTTACAGTTTGTCGTACACGTTTGTGATGTGCTGGAAGTCTGGCACAGTCAGCTTCTGGATCGGACCTGGCACACAACACGAAAGGTAAGCCCGGGTTTCTCGACTGCCGTTGGGCAGCGCCCAGCAGTAATTTGAGCCCTCGATTAAATTAAATTCAAACTTGACAAGAGCGACTGACGCCCAGAGCAGCCCCCAAGCAGGCTCGGAGCGCGCCGTTTTCGCGTCTTCTCATCGCAGGCCGCCGCCAGTTCCCCCGGGGACCGGCAGCCCACCGCAAAACGTCTACCTACCGAAGTTCTTGTTCTGGCCCACACCTTGCTTCCCTTTCTTATGCATAAGCTTTAATTAATTATAATCCGCTTGGCTCGCTCTCGATTCAAATTCGGTCAGCCACCAAGGTCGTCCAAACCAGGCGAAATTTAAATCGGCCGTTACAAATTTAGCTCGGCGGGCCCCTCCCATTTAGACGGCAGCCAATCCATTTACTTTATTCAAACTCCACCTCTCGGGGTTTTGGGGTTTTGGGG
>Ga0075472_10000754_pt1 | contig 13700 bp, 13 predicted proteins | sample DEB19_08_DNA_3_FD_77014 | JGI IMG/M metagenome (GOLD analysis project Ga0075472, IMG submission 77014) | Aqueous microbial communities from the Delaware River and Bay under freshwater to marine salinity gradient to study organic matter... | ecosystem: Environmental > Aquatic > Marine > Coastal ...
CATGGTCTTTTGTACATTGCCAATAATGGGGATGGCACAGGATACTCTAAGTTGGGGGCCGGCCTTTGCGCCAGATCAGAAGTGTTCGGTCAGCACCGCAGGATGGGTCAGGACGGTCACACCAGGTGGCTGGGCCAGGCGTTTTTAGGGCCAGTCCAATGACAGTTCCTGCATCTTGCGGGTGATGGTGTTGCGACCAATGCCCAGTTTCTGAGCAGCTTCAATTCGACGGCCGTGCGTATTGGCCAGCGCTGCCATGATCAGGCGGGATTCAACCTTCTGGGTCAGCACGTTCCAAACATCCGGTTTACCAGCCGATAGCAAGGCCAGGGCTTCATGCTCCAGGCCGTCCTCCCAGTGGGTCAGGTCGGTGACCGGATCAGGCGACCAGTTCTGGCCGGTGGGTTCGTCGGCAAGGACCTCATGGCTTGGAGGTTCGGCCTCGTGTTGCACCGCGGCGGGGGAGGCATAAATTTCGGGGGGCAGGTCTTTCACCTCGATCAGCTGAGCCGGTGCCATGACGGTCAGCCAGTGACAAATGTTTTCCAGTTGTCGCACATTGCCCGGAAAGTCAAACTGGGCGATGCGGGCCAGGGCGGCCTCGGAGATCCGCTTGGGCTCTACCCCGAGCTGACGGGCGCTGGCATGCAAAAAATGACGGGTCAGTAGGGGGATGTCCGCGCGCCGTTCCCGCAGGGCAGGCAGTCGCAAGCGGATCACATTGAGTCGATGAAACAGGTCCTCGCGAAAGGCGCCATCTTTCACCCGCTGTTCCAGGTTCTGGTGGGTTGCAGCAATCACCCGCACATTGGCCTTGACGGCGCTGTGTCCCCCGACCCGGTAAAAGTGCCCATCTGACAGAACGCGTAACAAGCGGGTTTGCAGGTCAAAGGGCATGTCGCCGATTTCATCCAGGAACAGGGTGCCACCATCGGCTTGCTCGAATCGGCCCCGACGCATACTCTGGGCGCCGGTGAAGGCGCCGCGCTCGTGACCGAACAGTTCACTCTCCAGCAGGTCCTTGGGGATGGCAGCCGTGTTGATGGCAACAAAGGGACCGCTGGCGCGCGGCGAATGTTTGTGCAGGGCCTGAGCCACCAGTTCCTTGCCGCTGCCGGACTCGCCGGTGATCAGCACTGTCACGTTGCTTTGCGACAGGCGGCCAATGGCCCGGAAGACATCCTGCATGGCTGGGGCCTGGCCCAGCATCTCTGGATTGTCGAGGAGGTTTTCCTGCGCCACTTGCTCACGCTGGCTTTCCTGCAGCGCACGCTGGATCAGTTCGATCGCCTTGGGCAGGTCAAACGGCTTGGGCAGGTACTCAAAGGCGCCGCCCTGGAAGGCTGACACGGCGCTGTCGAGATCAGAAAATGCGGTCATCACGATCACTGGCAGGGCGGGCAGGCGCTTGTGTACCTTTTCAAGCAATTCAAGGCCGCTGCCGCCAGGCATGCGGATATCGCTGATCAGCACGCTTGGCAGGTCGTCGTCTGCTGAATTTTCCAGGGCTGCCAACGCATCCCGGATATTTGTGAAGCTGCGGGTGGGCAATTCTTCGCGGGCCAGTGCCTTTTCCAGTACAAAGCGGATGGACTGGTCATCGTCTACGATCCATATCGTTTTCATCGATTGCATCACCTTTGTCTGAGCGTGCCGGTCAGGGCAGCGGAATCAATATCTTGAAATCGGTCCGTCCGGGCTCGCTGTCGCACTCGATCAGGCCATGGTGCTGCTGCACAAAGGTCTGTGCCAGGGTCAGTCCCAGGCCAGAACCGCCATCCCTGCCCGACACCAGCGGGTTGAAAATGCGATCCCTGATCGAGTCCGGCACACCGGGCCCGTTGTCTATCACATGCAATTCCAGTGCCAGACGATTGCGCTGACGCCCGAAACTGACCTGCCGCGCCACCCGGGTGCGAAAGGTCAGCCGTGCACTGCCTTGAGCGATCTGATCGGCCAGCGCCTGGCAGGCATTGTGGGCAATATTGAGCACGGCCTGAATCAGCTGCTCGCGATCGCCACGAAATTCAGGCAACGAGGTGTCATAGTCGCGCACGACCGTAAGCCCTTTAGGAAACTCTGCCAAAATAAGTGAGCGCACACGTTCACAGATTTCATGGATATTTACATCCCCCACCACATGGGGTCGGCGATGGGGTGCTAGCAGGCGGTCCACCAGCGTCTGCAGGCGGTCAGCCTCATGGATGACGACCTGGGTGTACTCCTTGAGAGAGGGCTCAATTTCAGTTTCCAGCAACTGGGCGGCACCCCGAATGCCCCCCAGCGGGTTTTTGATCTCATGCGCCAGGTTGCGAATCAGCTCCTTGTTCGCCTGGGCCTGATCGATCAAGCGCTCTTCGCGCTCCTGTCGCGCCTGTTGCTCCAGCGGCAGCAGCTCAACAATCCGCTCATGGGTCCGTTCCCCCTGGGTAAGGATCACATGGACGGGCAGTGGGTCGCGCAAGGAGCGCAACAGTGAAGCATCAAAGCGCAGGGTGGCAAAGCCATCCTGGCCCATGCCGATAAGGGCTTGCTGCCAAGCCTGGGGCTCGGCAAAAGCTGCAGCCAGATCGGTCCCTAAAAGAGTGCGCCGTGAAGTACCAAGGGCATCTTCTAGGGCGGCGTTGGCAAAAAGGAGGCACCCATCAGCCTTCACCACTGCCAGCAGACTGGCCAGCAGGTCAAAGGCATGAAAGCGGTTGGCGGGGTCGGGCTGGTTCAAGCCGCCTATTTTGACGCAGGAAGTCGCCCCAGCTCGCGCTGCAACCCGGCGATGTCGCTGTCAACCCGCTCCAGGTTGGCTTTGAGGTTGGCCACTCGGTCGAGGTACTTCTGATAGTTGCGGGTTTCAGGCCCCATCCTTTCGGGCTGGCCCTCGTTGTACTCCCTGCGCAACTCCTCGCGCCGGGCTTCGGCTTTGCGCAGCTCCTCTTCAAGAATGCGTCGCGCATCGCTGTCGCGCTGGCGCTGCTCGGGCGAGCTGATACGAGCGCTGATCGAAGCGGGCTGGGCGGGCTGGGTGGGCACAGATCGCTGCGCCGGCACCACAGTGACATTGCCCCCGGAAACCAATTGGCAGTTCGGCCGCTGAGCCTCGCTGGGGTTGTTGGTGTACTCATTGCCGCAACGCCAGATCCGGTCCTGTGCAAGGCTTGGCGAGCACAGGCCAAGCAGAGCAAGCGCCAAAGCCATCGAAGGGCGATCAGAACGGGTCATGCGAAAAAGCATACACCAGAAAAAAAGCGACCGTTGCCGGTCGCTTTGAGGGGAATCAAGCAGAGTTAATTACAGCGAGTAATACATGTCGTACTCGACCGGGTGCGGTGCCATGCGGAAGCGGGTGACTTCACCCATCTTCAGCTCAATGTAGGCATCCAGCATGCTGTCGGTGAACACGCCACCCTTGGTCAGGAACGAACGGTCCTTGTCCAGATAGTCCAACGCCTGATCCAGGCTGTGGCACACGGTCGGGACTTTTGCATCCTCTTCGGGCGGCAGGTGGTACAGGTCCTTGGTGGCAGCCTCGCCCGGATGGATTTTGTTTTCCACGCCGTCCAGACCGGCCATCATCAGGGCCGAGAAGGCCAGGTAGGGGTTGGCCGAAGGATCGGGGAAGCGGGCTTCGATGCGGCGGCCCTTGGGGTTGGCCACAAACGGGATACGGATCGACGCAGAGCGGTTGCGTGAGCTATAGGCCAGCTTCACCGGGGCTTCAAAACCAGGCACCAGGCGCTTGTAGCTGTTGGTGCCCGGGTTGGTGATGGCGTTCAGCGCACGGGCGTGCTTGATGATGCCGCCGATATAGAACAGGGCGAAATCCGACAGGCCGGCATAGCCGTCACCGGCAAACAGGTTCTTGCCGTCCTTCCAGATCGACTGGTGCACGTGCATGCCCGAGCCGTTGTCGCCAGCGTAGGGCTTGGGCATGAAGGTGGCGGTTTTGCCGTAGGCATTGGCCACGTTCCAGACCACGTACTTCAGGACCTGGGTCCAGTCAGCGCGCTCGACCAGGGTGCTGAACTTGGTGCCGATCTCGTTCTGGCCGGCGCCAGCCACCTCGTGGTGGAACACCTCGACCGGGATGCCCAGCGACTCAAGAATCAGGGACATTTCAGCGCGCATGTCCTGGGTGCTGTCAACCGGGGGGACCGGGAAGTAGCCACCCTTGACGGTGGGGCGGTGGCCGCGGTTGCCGCCTTCGAGCTGCTTACCGCTGTTCCAGGGGGCTTCGTATTCCTCGATGGCAAACATCACATTGCCGGGCTCGTTAGACCAGCGCACGCCGTCGAAGATGAAGAATTCAGGTTCCGGACCGAAGAAGGCGGTGTCGCCCAGACCCGAGGCCTTCAGATAGGCTTCCGCGCGCTTGGCGATCGAGCGTGGGTCACGGTCATAGGCCTTGCCATCACTGGGCTCGACCACATCGCACTGCAGGAACATCGTGGTCTCTTCGAAGAAGGGGTCGATGTTGGCGGTTTTGGGGTCGGGCATGAGTTGCATGTCCGAGGCCTCGATCCCTTTCCAACCGGCAATCGAAGACCCGTCAAAGGCATGTCCGCTGGTGAACTTGTCTTCGTCGAAAGCAGAAATTGGCACAGTCACGTGCTGTTCTTTGCCACGGGTGTCGGTGAAGCGAAAGTCGACAAACTTGACTTCGTTTTCCTTCACCATCTTCATCACGTCTGCGACGGTTTTTGCCATCTGAATTTCTCCTGGTTGGGTTGAAAATGTTAATAATAGAACGCAGAAAGCGTGCCAGCTGAAAGGGCTTCTGGCAGGGCGAAACTCGCTATTCTGCCTTGAGTTTGAGCGGGAAGATTTGTCATCTTCCGAAAAATCAAAGAAAGCTCGAGCAGGCTATCCCTGAATTGGTGCAAATTACAACGCACTAATGTGGTGCTTAGCTCCTTATCGCACCAATTCGGGGCCAAGGCGGCAGCCCAATTTTTGCAGCCCGGTCAGCAGGGCCGGGTAGGCGGGCGCCACCTTCGAAGGATCGCCCTTGATGCCGAGTTCAATGTGTTTGCCGTGCTCGGGATGGTCCACACTGGGCAGGCTGAAAACCTTGACCGCTGGATGCTCACGCTCGATCTCGATCATCAGGGGGGTCAGCGAGGCTTCGATCGCGCCATAGACGATGACGGACTTTTCCATCCAGGCGCCGCGCCTGAACAGGTGACGGTAGCAGTTGTCCAACACCCATTCAATCATGGGCCAGGCCATGACCGGAAAGCCCGGCACGAAATGAACTGTGCCGCCCCCCGAGCCGTTGCCGGGCCGGGGCGCTTGGCAGGTGAAGCCGGCAATCTTGTTGTACGGGTTGGGAATGATCTGGGCACCGAGCGGAAACACCCCCATGTTGAGGCGGTGGATGTTGTCAGCACGGTCAGGCTCGTAGGGAATACCTTGCTCGCGCGCAACATCCTGCATGCGTTGACGGATCAGCTCGGCGGCCTCAGGATGCAAGGCCAGCTCCACACCCAGTGCCCGCGCCGCACACTGGCGTGTGTGGTCATCGGGGGTGGCGCCGATGCCGCCGCAGGAGAAGACCACCTGGCCCGAGTCAAAAGCCCGTGCCAGGGCCTCAGTGATGCGCTGCGGGTCGTCACCCACATAGTCGGCATGCGAGAGTTGCAGGCCACGCGCAGCCAGCAGCTCAATCACCTTGGGCAGATGCTTGTCGGCACGCTTGCCGGAAAGAATTTCATCACCAATGATGATCAGACCAATCTGGGTCGTGGATTCAGGGAGGAGGGACATTGTCAGGATCCTGGGGCGGGGTTGGGCTGTGGTTGAGGGCCGGGGGCACCACTGGTTCGCTGCGCAAGCCCGACAGAGCCGCCAGGCAGTAATGGGCAAACCAGAGTGAGGAAAAGGCAAAGACAAAGGTGTAGATCCAGATCGCCACCGGTACCAGCAGGGGAGCCAGAACGACCGCCATGGCCCCCAGGGTCCAGATGGCGCCAGGGGCAGCGCCCAGGTAGCCGGTCATGACCCCGATGGCCAGCAGCGACAACCTGTGACGACGCACAAGCTTGGCGCGCTCTTCATGGCTGGCATGTTCGGCCAGCACATCAAACACCATGACCCGGTAAGTGAGCCAGCCCCAGATCAGGGGCGGCAGGATCATCACCAGCGGTGGAATGAGCCACAGCGGCATCGAGATCAGCAAGGCCAAGGCAGCCATGAGCGAGGCGCTCAGGCCCAGCAGGATGCTGCCCCACAAACCACCGCCGCGGTGTCGGGCCAGCTCGGGAAAGCGGCGTTCAGCTACCAGCGCCACCAGCGCCGGTGTCATGAACCAGGATACCGCCAGCAGGGCCAGCACCGTCACGATCGGCAGGGTGACCAGCAGGACCAGCAGGGGGGCCAGCACATTGCGCAGCCGACTGGCACCTAATCCCTCCAGCAGGGCCAGCGCTTGGCTGAGCAGTGCCTGGTCTTGCAACCACCCCTGCATCCAGCCCACCGCAGTTTCCCAGAAAAAATAAAGCAGCCCGCCAGTCAGCCCGATCAGCAGCAGCAGCGGCAGGATGGACAAGGCAACCACCCGAGGCCTCAGGCAGTAGATCAGGGCGCGGCAGAACGAATCAAACAGCAGAGTCATGGGCAATTTTCATGGGCGGCCAAGCATAAACGGTCTGCAAATGGCAGCGCGCCCCCTTAACCATGCCCGGCCAGCCGTTTCAGGCCGAGCCACTGCTGTGCCCAGAAGCCGCGTCCATAGTCGCGGTCCTGTTCAACCTGATCGCGGATGCCAGTCGGGTGGTAGCGCAGATCGAAATTGGCGGTGCCAAACAGCATGTCCCAGCAGGGCAGCAAAACCCCGTAGTTCTGTCCGCCCAGCCGATAGGCCGATGCGCCCTGGGCCAAGCCCGCTGGCTCGCTTGTGTTGCGCACATGCGGTGGCTCAGAGGGGCCGCCGGCTTTGCCGGCCGCGATGGGCGATTCATGTCCCAGCCCAACCGCATGATGCAGGCGATGAAAGCGCGGACTGATCCAGAGCCGCTCGCCGATCGGCCCGAACCAAAGTTTCAGGTTGGCATGCTGAAAACTTTCGCTCAGCTGGGTGATGATGACGATGGCGACAAACTGTGTGGGCGCCACGCCAACCAGGTGCGCCACGCACACCAGCACGGTGTCGCGCAGGACATCGTCCAGCAGATGGTTGCGGTTGTCACTCCACATGGTTAGATCGCGTTGGGAGTGGTGCAGGGCGTGAAGCTGCCACCACCAGTTCCACTGATGCTGGGCCCGATGGATCCAGTAGTCCACAAAGTCAAACAGCACCAGGTAAATCAGCAGGCTGATGAGGGCCTGATCGGTGACACCCGGCCACAGCTGATCGACCTGCAGGGTACTCAGACCAGCCACCCGCAGGGCACCAAACAGATTTTCCAGCAAAGGGATGAGCGAGAAATAGAGGACCAGGCGAAACAGCCCGAGCCGGTGAATCAGGGTGTAGAGAATGTCGGTGCGCACTGCAGCCGGGTCGGCGATGCGCTGCACCGGGCGCCAGCGCTGCAAGGGCCCGATCACGCTGATGAGCACCAGCAACTGCAACAGTCCGGCTAACAGCCAGCCCGAAGCGTTGAAGGCATCATCCAGCCGGTTGGCCAGGCCCAGCCATAGCGTGATGGGCGCCACCAGTGCCTCAAACAGCATTTGCTGCAGCTTGGAAAAGATATCGCTTAACCAGTCCATGCTTTATTGTGAGGCACTTGCGGGAGGCGGGTTGGCCAGCCCGGACGGGCGCCGCCCACGGGCAATGTGGGCCTGGTAGGCAGGGTGCTCTTTCAGGGTGGCAAAGCAGAAACCGCGCTCCTTCAGGCCAACAAGCAGGGGCTCCAGCACCGTGGGTGCCCAGGGGTCACGGCGTGACCAGATGCCCAGGTGGGCCACCAGAACATCCCCCGCGCGGATCTTGCGCAGGGCTTGTTCGAGCAGCAAGGCATTGCTGTAACGCTCACTGGGCAACTCGTCACCCAGAAAACCCGCCGGCGACCAGCCCACATGGGCGTAGCCGCAGGACAGCGCAGCGCGCAGCAGGGCGGGCGAGGTCTTGCCTCCGGGCGCACGAAACAGGGGCAGGGCGGGCTGACCGGTGATCTCTTGCAGCCGCCGGGCGGCAGCATCGATTTGCTGGCAATACTGGGCGGCGTTCATGACCCGATCGCGACCTTGCTGCGCGCCAGCCGAGGGTCGAATCTGGAACTGCGTGGGTGAACCTGGCAGATCAGCGCGCCAGTAAGCATGGTCCAGGGTGTGCGAGGCAAATTCATGGCCTTCCAGCGCTCGCTCGCGCCACCAGCCTGCCCAATGTTCGCCCAGGCTGCCGTCGCCGACCTGGGTGCGTTCGTTGGCGGCAAAAAAAGTCACTCGCACCTGATGCCGTTTCAGTACCTCGGCGATCAGCGGGGCCACGCCCATGTGGCCAGTATCAAAGGTCAGGTAAACCGCCTGCTGGCAGGCCGTCGAGGGCCCGCCTTGGCTGGGGCTGGCCGCCGCGCCCAGGGCCGCTGGCAGGATGAGGCAGGCCAGCCAGCTACTGGCGCGATGCATGATCCAGAGTCCAGATGCCATGCGGAGATTTTCCCACCTTGACCTGACGGATCACTTTGCGGCTGGCCGTATCGATGACCGTCATTTTTCCGGCCCAACGTGAGGTGACCAGGATCAGTCGGCCGTCGCGGGTGACCTCCATGTCGTCCGGGCCGCTTGGCGCTGGGTAGTGGTCCACCACCTGCAGGGTCTGGTAGTCGATCTTGCTGATGGTGTTGGCCACCCGATTGCTCACCAGCACATGTCGCCGGTCACCGACAGCACGAAAGGAGTGTGCCCCTTTGCCGGTGGCAAGCAGTTGAAGCCGGCGCGGCGTTGCGCTGCTGATATCGATCACCTCAACCGAATCGCCACCGGTCAGGCCGACCAGCAGGGTGCGGTCATCGGGCGTGCCAAACACATCGGCGGGCATCGGACCGGTGGCATAGCGCCATTTGAGCGATTGGCTGTTGAGGTCGATGGCAACCAACTCGTTGCTGTCTTGCATGGTGGCAAAGACGGTGCTGCTCCTGCTGTCAATCCAGAGGTGGCTGGGCGTCTTGCCGGTGGCAATGCGCTTGGCCAGCGTCAGGGCGTTGCCATCCCAGCGGTAAACATCCACATGGTTGAGTCGGTTGCCGGCGGTGACAAACCAGCGCATGTCAGGGGAAAAACGCAGGTGGTAGGGGTCGGTGATGCCACGCACGGTGCGCTGGACTTCAGCCGTGCGCGGATCGATGAAGCTCAGCGAGTCGCTCAAGGCATTGGCCACGATGACTGAGCGCTCATCGGGTGTGAGGTAAATATGGTGCGGCTGCTTGCCAGTGGGAATGCGCTTGAGCTGGGTCCAGGTCTGCGGGTCAATCACGCTGACATCGGCATCCAACGAATTGAGCACAAAGATGGGTTGAGCCGCAGCCAGGGCCGGCAACTGCATCAACCCAAGCACCACACAGGCGCGTGCAAACCGTGAACGACGCAAGGTGCCGCGGGGTGTGAAAAGCGCAGAGCAAAGTGAACACAGGGTGGTGTACAGGGTAGTGCGCAGCGCAATATGCAGCGGGGTGCAGAACGTTGTGAAGAGTGCGATGGCCATGTGGGAAAACTGCTGCACGATAAAAATGTTTGAGTAGAGTGGCCAAGTTTACCGGTGCATCGGCCATCATCGGATCCGCGGGCCAACCATGAATGTGGGGATCAGGCGCTGATAGATGCCAGTTCGGCAGCGCTCAGCCAGCGCCAATGCCCCGCTGGCAGGTCATCCGGCAGCCTCAATAGGCCGATCTGCGAGCGATGCAATTGCTCCACCCGGTTGCCCACCGCAGCCAGCATGCGCTTGACCTGGTGGTATTTGCCTTCGGTCAGGGTCAGGCGAAGCTGAAGCGAATCAACTGCCTCGCAGGCGGCCGCGCGCACCGGCTTGGGGCTGTCATCGAGCACCACACCGGCCAGCAGCCGCTCCAGCTGCTGCGCATCGATCGGGTGCCTGGTGCGCACCTCATAGACCTTGGGCACGTGGTGTTTGGGTGAACTCATGCGGTGGATGAACTGGCCATCATCGGTCAGCAGCAGCAGGCCGGTGGTGTCCTGGTCCAGACGACCCACCGCCTGCACACCTTGGACTGCCCCTTTTTGCGGCCGTTGGCGCAGTGGTGCCGGCAACAGGGTGTAGATACTGGGCCAGGCCGAGGGTTTCTGCGAGCACTCGGTGCCTGCAGGCTTGTGCAGCATGACATAGGCCTTGGCGTGAAAGCTCCATTCACTGTCCTGCACGCGAAAGCGCAGGCCCTCGGGCGCCAGCTCGGCATGGGCATCGTAGATTGGACGCCAGTGGTCCGAAGCTGGGTCATACACCTGAACCCGGCCTTGCTGGATCAGTCCGGCACACACCCGTCGCGTGCCAAAACCCTGGCTAAAAAGAATCTCTTGCAATTGCACGGGGCCTAGTATCGCCTGAGCCTGGCCTGACCCAGGCCAGACTCAATCGGATGGGCGCCGGAGTATGACACCGGGCCAGTGCGTCAGGGGGCTGTTGCCTGATTCAGCCCGGCAATCCCGCTGAAAAGCAATTCTGATGACTTCCATCAATTTTGCGAGCGGGTTTGCAAAAAGAATCAAGCGTATGCAATGGCGCACCTTACTCGTATCAGGCGTGCTGGGCTTTGGCCTAGGCTTGGGGCCTTTGCCGGCAGCGGCGTGCCAGCTGGAGCGGCTGCAACTTCAGGTGGCCGATCCGTTGGATGCTGCCGATGTCTGTGTTGGTGTCGGCCGGGCACTGACTTTCTTTGCCGAGTACGGGCTTGATTTACGGCAACCGGTCCGACTGGAGGTCAGGCCAAGCCTGCCATCTGATGCATCAAATACGGCTGCCGGCATTTTCATGCCGGATCAAAGTTTGATCTACATGCTTTCATTCAGCTCGTTTCGAAAATTCAGAAACTGGTTCAACCTGTCGATCACCCGTGAGGTGTATCAAAGCCTGGCGGCCCATGAAGTTGCGCATGCCATTACCAATGCCCACTTCAGCATTGACCGCCCCAGTGTGCATGCGCGGGAATACCTGGCCTATGTGGCCCTCTTCGCCACCATGCCTGCCAAGCTTCGGCGCCAGGCCCTGGCAGCCATGCCCGGACAGGGCTTTGAAGATGAGCAGCGCTTGTCGCTGCCGGTTTACCTGATGGACCCGATGTTTTTCGGCGCACAGTCTTACCGTCACTTTCTGCACCTCAGCCCCGCGCAGCGCTCAGCCTTTTTCCAGGCACTGCTCGCGGGTGAAGCCCTGACCGACTGACTCAGTGACTGGTCTTGGAGCGGTCGTGGTGTGATTTGGGCTTCATTTGGGCGTGATATGGGTTTGTTACAGCCACCAGCCTTCTGTGAGAGTTGCCACAAGTATCCGGCCCTGATCACCACAATGCCATCCCTTGAGACCAAAACTTTGCCATTCTGGACAGAATGAAACAAAAAACACCATTGGAATTTGTTTTTTAATTTCACCCATGCTTATAATTTGCCATGGACGAAACAGTACATTCGGTGGTGAATTCTGTCGGCACAGCGCCCAAGGAAGGCTCGCGTACCAACCATCCTGAGCGTACCAAAGCCAATATCCTGGCCGTTGCCATGCAGGAGTTCGGCGAAAAAGGCTTGGCGGGCGCCCGCATCGATGAAATTGCCGCTGCGACCGATACCAGCAAGCGGATGATCTACTACTATTTCGGTAGCAAGGAAGGCCTGTACACGGCCGTGCTGGAAGAATCGTACCGGCGCATGCGCCAGGAAGAGGGCGACCTGAATCTGGACAACCTCGACCCTGAAGAGGCCCTGCGCAAACTGGTGGCCTTCACCTTTGACCACCACAACAGCAACGAGTCCTACATTCGCACGGTCATGTCCGAAAACATGCACCGCGCCCAGTACATGGCGAAAAGCGAACTCATGTCAGACCTGAATTTGCCGGCCATTACCACCATCGAAAAGCTGTACCGGCGGGGTGTGATGTCCGGCGTCTTCAGGCCTGATCTTGATCCTCTGGACGTCCATGCGTCCATCTCTGCCTTGGCCTTTTTCAACGTCTCCAATCGCTACACCTTCAACATGATCTTCAGGCGCCAGCCCACAACGCCAGCAGAACACACCCGTCGCCGGGACAGTGTGGTTGAAATGATCGTACGCTTCCTGCGCGCCGATTAATTCGGGTCGCCTGACGGGCATCTGCCCGTCCTCCAGCTGTTTTTTGATTGGTTTTGACACAAAAAACCAAAATAAAATGCTTTTAGTTGTTCCAATCCCTGGAATTTTTTTACAGATTGGTCAAAAATTAACTGCATTGATGCAAATTTAAACGGAATTTACAAAATTTTTATAAAAAAGTGTTTCTTGAGGTGTTGACAAGACTAAATAGATGGTACAAACCTGAATCAGTACTAACCAATTGGTCCAAAATTTTTTTTATCGGGCCATCAGTTTTATACCTAGTTGATAGCAGACCGCAGAATCGATCTTCTCAAGCATGAGTTCGATCTTGCGCTTTGAAGTTCAGAGGTTTTTTAACAAGCATATGACTAGCAGCAGGGCATCATGAGAGATCCGTTTGACTCAGCCAGCGTGATTGGCGCCAGAACCCTGGCGCCCATGATCATTGATGGCAGCACGCAAACCATCGCCCATATTGGCTATCCCACCCATACCTTCAGAGCGCCCCTGATCTACAACCCCTACTTTGCCTCGATCGGGCAAAAAACGCTTGTTGTGCCCATGGCGTGCAACCCCAAGACCAGTTCTTTTTCTGATCTGTTACGTGTGCTGTTCTCGCTGGATAACACGCGCGCTGCCCTGATCACCATGCCCTACAAAATGCGCACCGTTGACCTGGTTGATCAGGTCGGCAAGCGCGCCCAGGTGGCTGGCTCCTGCAATGTGGTGCGGCGTACCCACGACGGCAAGTTGATCGGCGACATGTTCGATGGGGAGGGCTTTGTACGGGCGCTGCATGCCAAGGGGCGCAACCTTGGCGGCAAAACAGCCCTGCTGATCGGATGTGGCGGAGTCGGCAGTGCCATCGCTGCCTCACTGGCCGATGCCGGCATTGCCCAGATCAGGCTCTTCGACATGCATGCAGGCCTGGCGGCCTCCTTGGCCCAGAGACTGAATAGCCACTACCCCCGTGTGAAGGTGTCGGTGATGTCCGGGGCCCCTGATCCTAAGCAGTGCGACATGGTGATCAATGCGACGCCTCTGGGCATGAAAGATGGCGACGCCATGCCGCTGGATGTCAACCTGCTGAATGAAACCATGCAGGTGGGCGAAGTGGTGCTGAGTTCTGAGTCCACTCCATTCCTGCTCGCCGCAAAAGCGCGTGGCTGTGAGGCGGTGACTGGTTTTGACATGTTGTTTGAGCAGATTCCCCCCATCCTGGAATTTTTTGAGTTGCCAAGCACGACGGCGGATGTCTTGCGAGCTGTCGCACAGATAAATCCGCCGATCGGTTTGGCCAAGGAGTTAGTGTCATGACACCCAAAAACGAAAACCTGATGCGAACCGATGAAGATCGGCGTAGCGGTATTGACAGGCGTCTTGCTCCTGAAAGAAGCGATCAGGTCGCCACCGGCCCGGCCCACTTTGACGAGCTTGAATTCGTGGAAATCAGCACCGATCAG
>Ga0075472_10000756_pt1 | contig 13660 bp, 12 predicted proteins | sample DEB19_08_DNA_3_FD_77014 | JGI IMG/M metagenome (GOLD analysis project Ga0075472, IMG submission 77014) | Aqueous microbial communities from the Delaware River and Bay under freshwater to marine salinity gradient to study organic matter... | ecosystem: Environmental > Aquatic > Marine > Coastal ...
AGCGACTGCTGCGCAAGAACTTGCCTTCACCTTTGCGAACGGGATCGCCTACGTTGAAGGGGCACGTGCACGCGGGATTGATGTCGACACGATTGGACCGCGCCTCTCGTTCTTCTTTGCCTCGTGGACCGACATCCTGGAGGAGGTTGCAAAGTTCCGTGCTGCCCGAAGAATCTGGGCGCGCATCATGCGCGATCGTTTTGGTGCAACGAGCGAGAAGTCGATGATGTGCCGCTTCCATGTGCAGACGGCGGGTTCAACGCTAACGGCGCAGTCGATCGACAACAATGTCGTGCGTGCCTCCTACCAGGCGCTCGCCGCGATTCTTGGTGGCGCGCAAAGCCTCCACGTCAATGGCAAGGACGAGGCCCTCGCGCTGCCGACGGAGGCTGCCGCACGCCTCGCCTTGCGCACGCAACAGATTGTTGCGCATGAGTCAGGCGTCGCTGGCACCGTTGACCCCCTTGGCGGCAGCTATGCCGTTGAGGCGCTCACGGATCGCATTGAAGCAGATGCGCTCGCGCTGATTGCCGAGACTGATCGGCTGGGCGGGATGGTTGCTGCGATCAGCAGCGGTTTCCCGCAACGGGCGATTCAGGACTCGGCATTTGCCTACCAGCGCGAGATTGAGCGCGGCGATCGAGTGATTGTTGGGGTGAATCGTTTTATCGACGAAGAGGCCGCCACACCCACCATCGCAACGATCGACCCTGCGCGCGAGCGTGAGCAGGTTGACCGGCTTGCCGTGGTCCGCGCTGAGCGTGACGCGAAGGCGGTTGAGGAGGCACTGGTCGTGATTACTGCGGCAGCGTCTGGAACAGCGAACATGATGCCGCCGATCCTTGCTGCAGTGAAGGTGGGCTGCACGGTTGGCGAGATTAGCAACGCGCTACGCGCCGTGTGGGGCGAACACCGCGAGGGGCTCGTGCTATGAGCGGCAATCTAGTGCACGGAAGAATCCACCACGTTGCGAGTGTCGTACGCGATATCGATGCTGCAATCGATTTTCACGTGCGTGTGCTCGGGCTGACGCTCGAGCAGGCGGTCGATGTTCCTTCGCAGGAGGTGCGCATCGCCTTCCTCACAGCCGGTGGCTCAAAGATTGAACTTGTCTCTCCCCTGAACGAGACGAGTGGCGTCGCCCGTTTTCTCGCTGCAAAGGGCGAGGGGTTTCATCACCTCTGCCTCGAGGTTGTCGACCTTGGAGCGGAGTTGCGGCGGCTCGCAGCTGAGGGGATTCAGTTGATTAACTCCGAGCCGGTCCCTGGTGTTGAGGGGCCCGTCGCGTTCCTTCATCCCAAGAGCTGCAACGGCGTGTTGATTGAACTGATCGAAGCGCCAGGTGGTCCAGCGTGGGCGCAACTCGGCTATGGCGACCCAGGCCAACTGCGCCTGAGTTAACTCCGCGGCGCGTATCCAGCTTCGCGCAAGAGTCGCGGGAGTTCCGTGGGGGAGAGTGCAACCTTGAATCCGGCCGCCTCAAGGGCGGAGATCTTGTCGCTCGCGCGACCAGAGGCCCCAGAGACAATGGCGCCGGCGTGCCCCATTCGGCGCCCCTCAGGCGCGGCACGTCCTGCGATAAAGGCGACCCGCGGCAGGTGCTTCAGGTTATCGCCAGCCCACGCCGCCGCCTCTTCTTCTGCTGAACCACCGATCTCACCAATGAGGACGATCGCGCGCGTCGCAGCATCAGCGGCGAAGAGCTCGAGTGCGTCGCGGAAGGTGGTGCCGATGATCGGGTCGCCGCCGATGCCGAGGCAGGTCGACTGACCGATCCCCGCATCGGTCATGGACTGGACCGCTTCGTAGGTGAGGGTTCCAGAGCGACTCACCACGCCAACATCGCCTGGCAGGTGGATCGATGCAGGAATGATGCCAACCTTCACCCCGCTGTTGGCAGCACTTGGCGAGGTCGCGCCAGGGCAGTTCGGCCCAATGAGTCGCGCGCCGTGACGCTGGACAATTGCCAGGGCACCAACCATGTCGTGCACGGGGATCCCCTCTGTGATGCAGAAGATTGTCTTGACGCCAGCCGCCGCAGCCTCGGCGATCGCATCGGCAGCGCCGGCTGCAGGGACAAAGATGCAGCTTGCATTGGCGCCAGTCGCACGTACTGCTTCGGCGACCGTGTTGAAGATTGGCGTCGTGCCATCAAGCGCGCGTTCGCCACCGCGTCCCGGCGTCACGCCAGCAACAATCTGCGTTCCGTATGCGGCCATCTGGGCGGCATGGAAGCCGCCCTCGCGGCCCGTGAGCCCCTGCACGAGCAGGCGCGTATCGGCGTTGACGAGGATGCTCATCGGGCCGCTCCCCCCGCTCCTGCGAGCGCAACAGCCTTCTCCGCCGCCTCGTCGAGGCTCGCGGCAGTCTCGAAGCCGCCTGCAGTGAGGAGTTCGGCAGCCTCTTTCGCATTGGTGCCGACGATGCGGACCACCATTGGCACGACACGGTCCTGCTGGTCGCGCGCGGCGATGAGCCCCTTTGCAACCTCATCTCCGCGGGTGATCCCGCCAAAGATGTTGACGAGGATCGCTTTCACGCCGGGGTCCGCGAGGATAATTCGCATCGCAGCGGCAACCTTTTCGCTGCGGGCCCCACCGCCGATGTCAAGGAAGTTTGCTGGCGACCCACCAGCTTGTGTGACGAGGTCCAGGGTGGTCATCGCGAGGCCAGCGCCATTCACCATGCAGCCGATGCTTCCATCAAGTCGGATATAGGCGATCCCTTGCTCACGCGCCTCGCGGTCGATCGGATCTTCGCTATCCGCATCACGCCATGCCGCAAGCTCCGGGTGGCGGTCGAGCGCAGAATCATCGAGCGTGACCTTTGCATCGAGACAGACGAGCCGTTCGCCGCCAGGGAGTTCCGGTGCTGGAACGACAGCGAGCGGATTGACTTCGACTAGATCTGCATCGGAGCTCCGTGCGATACGCACGAGTCCCGCGGCGATGACACAGAACTGCTTGAGCAGCTCGCCGCTCAGCCCGATGCCGAACCCCAGTTGGCGCGCCTGATAGGGGAGGAGGCCTGCATGCGGATGCGCGACGACGCGAACGATCGCCTCTGGGCTCTTCGCCGCAACCTCTTCGATCTCCATGCCGCCCGCAGCCGATGCCATCAACAAGACGCCGCGACTGCTCCGGTCGATGAGCGCGGCGAGGTAGATCTCTCGGAGGATGGTTGCGGCGGGGGCAATCAACACGCGACGAACCGGGAGGCCCTTGATCTCCAAGGCGAGAATCCCTGCTGCAACCTGCTCCGCCTCTTCTGGCGTTGCGGCGAGCTTGACGCCCCCCGCCTTGCCGCGGCCACCAACGAGCACCTGCGCCTTGATCACCACCTGGCTTGCTCCACCGCTGAAGAGCCGCTCAGCCGCGGCACGCGCGCCAGCGGGGGTGGTCGCCGTTGACGCATCGGGGACGGCAAGGCCTGCGTCGGCGAGGAGCTGGCGAGCCTCTGCTTCATGGATCTTCATCGGGGGCAGCATACGGCGTGCAGGACTAATGCGTCGGGACTAGGATTCTCAGGGTCGCTGCAGCGTCGCCGCAGCACAGAGCACAGGGGGGGGACAGATGGCACGAAGCACCGCACCCCTCCCGCCACGTCGATCCCTGAAGGACTACCTCTCCTACCGCGGTGGCGAGGGGATGGTCGCATGGGCCTTCCACCGCATCTCCGGAATTGCCGTCTGGGCATTCGTCCTACTCCACGTCATTGATATCTACCTTGTGGGCGGCAACCCAGAGGCATACAACGAGTTGCTGGCCATCTATGCGAGCCCTGCTGGGCGCGTCATGGAGACACTCCTTGGAGCAGCGCTCTTCTATCACGCACTGAATGGCATGCGCATCGTCGTGATGGATTTCTGGCCGGCACTCACCGCGTATCACCGCACCCTCTGGCGCATCGTCTGGGTGCTCTTCTTCGCGATCGGTATTCCTGGCGCATACATCATCTTGAAGCCGATCTGGGAGGTGGTCCGATGAGCGTGCGCTACTCGCGCGTTGGTCGCCCGCGCCCCACAGGCTCTCGTGCAGATCTCCGTGCCTGGTATGCCGTCCGCATCACCGCACTCGCACTCTTCGTGCTCGCCCTTGCCCACTTCTCGATGACCCACTTCGTCTTCGATCCCGCTGATCAAACAGCAGAGTGGATCGCACAGACGCGGTGGAACTCCGTTGCGTTGCGCCTACTCGACTGGTCGATGCTCGTTGCCGTGATCATCCATGCCTTCCTTGGCATGCGCACCGTTGCGCAGGACTACGTCCCGGCCCGCATTCGCACCGTTGCACTGTTCGTGCTCTACCTCCTGGCTGCTGGACTCTTGTTCATCGGCACAACCGTTGTGCTCACCCTCCCGTTGAAGTGATGCGGCAATGAGCAGCGGTATTCGAACCCAGGCGACATCGATTGACGTAGATGCGATCGTTGTTGGCGCGGGCGGCGCCGGCCTCTGGGCGGCACTTGAACTCGCGCGCGAGGGCGTGCCGACCGCTGTCTTGACGAAGCTCTACCCGACGCGCTCGCACACCGGCGCCGCACAGGGTGGCGTGTGCGCCGCCCTCGGCAATGTTGAGGAAGACCACTGGGAGTGGCACATGTTCGACACGATCAAGGGCGGCGACTACTTGGCAGATCAAGATGCCGCAGAGGTGCTCGCACGCGAGGCGATCCCTGCGGTGATTGAGCTCGAGCGGATGGGCCTCCCGTTTAACCGAACCCCCGACGGAAAGATCGACCAGCGCCGATTCGGCGGGCATACGCGGAATTTCGGCGAAGGCCCGGTACGTCGCAGTTGCTACGCCGCAGATCGCACCGGCCATATGATTTTGCAGACGCTCTACCAGCAGTGCATCAAGGCGGGAGTGAAGTTCTACGACGAATATCACGTTGTCGACCTTGTCTTCGAAGGCGGCAATGCAGACCAGGGCGGACGCTGCAGCGGCGTGGTCGGCTACAAGATTGCAGACGGCACGCTCCACGTTCTCCGTGCCAAGGCGGTGCTCCTTGCAACTGGTGGCTACGGTCGCGCATGGCGCGTCACGTCTAACGCGCATTCGCTCACAGGTGATGGCATGTCGCTCGCATGGCGGCGTGGCGTGCCACTTATGGATATGGAGTTCTATCAGTTCCATCCGACCGGGATCGTTGGGATCGGCATCCTCCTCTCGGAGGCTGCGCGTGGCGAAGGCGGCTACCTCATCAACGATGAGGGGAAGCGGTTCATGGAGACGTATGCACCGAAGCTGATGGAGCTTGCACCGCGCGATATGGTCTCTCGCGCCATGTATCAAGAGATCCGAGCGGGTCGTGGGATTGGCGGAAAAGACTATGTCTACCTTGACGTTCGCCATCTCGGGCGAAAGGTGATCGAGGAGAAGCTGCCCGACATCACCGACTTCGCTCGCGTGTATCAAGGGGTTGAGCCGATCAGCGAGCCGGTGCCAGTTCAGCCAACAGCACACTATGCGATGGGTGGCGTCCCGACGAACCTTGAGACGGAGGTGCTCGCGAGCGCAGGCGGCAGTGTCGTGCCCGGCCTCTTCGCCGCGGGAGAGGTTGCATGCGTGAGTGTGCATGGGGCAAATCGCCTCGGCACGAATTCGCTCGTCGACCTACTCGTGTTCGGCAAGCGTGCTGGGAAGCGCATGGCTGCGATCTGCAAGTCCACCGCACTGCCACGGGGTACCACAGGTGCCGAGGGTGCTGTGCGTGACGAGATGCTCGCCCTCTCGACGCGTCCGACCGGCGTCCGACCGGCAGAGATTCGCCGTGCCCTCGCCGCCGTCATGATGGATAACGTGGGCGTCTACCGCGACGAGGCGCTGCTCTCTGCGGCCATCGCCGAGATCGGTCGACTGAAGGAGGAGTACACACGCGTGCGCGTCGAAGACACGGGCAGCGTGTTTAACACCGATCTACTTGAGGCACGTGAGCTCGGCTACCTGCTCGATACCGCCGAGGCGACCGCTGTCTCCGCTCGTGCACGGAAGGAGTCGCGCGGCGCACACAGCAGGGAAGACTTCCCCGATCGTGATGATGCGAAGTTCCTTGCGCACACCATGATTTGGCGTGGAAGTGACGGCGCACCAGCAGAAAAGATTGACTACAAGCCCGTCGTCATTACGAAGTTTGAGCCGAAGCCACGCGTCTATTGAGGAGAGGATGATGGATGTAGAACTGCGGATCCAGCGCTTCGACCCAGAGACGGACCAGGCACCACACTGGCAATCCTTTACGGTGCCCGTCGAGCCAATGGATCGTGTCCTCGATGTATTGACGCGTGCAAAAGAGCAGTTTGATGGGAGCATCACCTTCCGTCGCTCCTGCGCTCACGGCGTCTGTGGTTCGGATGCGCTGATGATCAACGGCCGCAACCGACTCGCCTGCAAGTTGCGCGTGGAGCAGCTCGGTCGCACGATCACGGTTGCACCACTCCCAGGTCTCCCAGTTGTGAAAGATCTCGTTGTCGACATGGAGGGCTTCTTCGGAAAGTATCGGAGCGTGATGCCCTTCCTCGTGGCAGCAGAGCCAGAGGGGAGTGGCGAGCGCCTTCAGTCTGCGGAGCAGCGTGAGGTCTACGACGATACGACGAAGTGCATCTTGTGCGCCGCCTGCACCACCTCCTGCCCGAGCTTCTGGGCTGAGCCTGAATATGTTGGACCGGCGGCCATTGTGAATGCGCACCGCTTCATCTTTGACTCGCGCGACGAGGCGGCGCATGAGCGCCTCGAGATCCTCGCCGACGAGGATGGCGTCTGGCGCTGTCGAACGACCTTCAATTGCGTTGAGGCATGTCCACGTGGGATCAATATCACCAAGGCGATCCTCGAGGTTTCAGCCGCGGTTGGGGCGAGGTAGCCCGCCTCCGTGAAGACGCTCATCCTCCGCACGGACGGGGCGTGCCGAGGGAATCCTGGTCCTGCATCAATCGGCGCCGCACTTTACGACGCGCGTGTGGCTGGCGCAAGTGAACCAGATGCAACCCCCATTGCGAGTATTTCGGCAGCAATCGGCACCACGACGAACAATGTTGCGGAATGGAAGGCAGTGATTGCCGGAGCCGAGCTTGCACTCGAGCTTGGCGCCACAACACTGAGCCTGCTGCTCGACAGCAAGTTGGTGGTTGAGCAACTCCATGGTCGCTGGCGCGTACGCGATGCAAAGCTTGCCCCACTCTGCGACGCGGCGATCAGCCTACTCAGCCAATTGAATAGTTGGGAGGCGCGCCATGTGCCGCGCGCTCAGAATGGGCGTGCAGACGCGCTTGCGAATGAGGCACTCGACCGTGCGCTCCGTGGCGGTCCAGCGCGAGTCGTCCGTCGCCCCGATGACCATGCACGCACGGGTGTTGCAACTGATGCGCGCGATAGCGGCGGAGAGCGGCAGGCAACGCGTCTCACGATCCTTGGATCTGGAGCCAGCCGCGGCGTCCCGCGCGTTGGCTGCCGTTGCGATGTCTGCCTCTCGCGCGACATGCGCAACCGCCGCTTGCGAAGTGCAGTACTCATCGAGTGGCGCGATCCACTCGATGGGGCCTCTCGTTCGGTCGTGATCGATCCGGGGATGGATCTCCGTGAGCAGGCACTCCGATTTAACGTTGAGCGCCTCGATGGTGCACTTGTCACGCATATCCATGTTGACCATACGGGCGGCATTGATGAGCTCCGTGCGTATACCGACGCGCAAGATGTTGTGTTGCCGGTGGGTGCATCGAGTGATACCGCGACAGAGCTGCGCCTGCGCTGGGCCTACGCATTTGACGGACGCACTGCACCAGGGCATGGGATCCCTGCGCTCACCCTTGTTGAGGGCGACGAGCAGGTCACGGTCGCTGGGAGGCGCTTCCAGGCGATTCCGCTTGTGCATGGGCGACGTGCGACAACAGGGTGGCGGAGTGGCAACCTCGCCTATCTCACCGATGTGGGGAGCGTGGCGGCAGCCTCGCGTGCGATGCTCGCCGACCTCGACCTCCTCGTCGTTTCAGCGCTGCGCGACCTCCCGCACCCCACGCACCAGACGGTCGACGAGGCGCTCGCCCTCATCGCCGACCTCGCCCCACGGCGAGCAATCCTCACCCACCTTGACCACGACCTTGACTATGCCGATCTTGCAGGGCGGTTCCCCCGTGGAGTCGTACCCGCCTTTGACGGGCTCGTCGCCGAGCTGCCGGCGCGCTAGACTCCCTCTCCGGCGAGATGGCCGGACGGCCGCGACGCCACCTTCGGGTGGCGCCGAGGAAAGTCCGGGCTCCAAGGTGTAAAGGCAGCGGGTAACGCCCGTCCGCCGCAAGGCGCGGACTAGTGCCACAGAGACGAGTCCACCCGAGCTTCGGTTCGCGGTGGGGTGAAACGCGGCAAACTCTGCCTGGAGCAAGGTCGAATAGGGAGGCATCCTGGTCGTTCGCGACCAGGCCGGCACACCGCCGGGACCTCCGGGTTGACCGCTAGAGCCGTCGAGCGATCGACGGACAAGATGGATGGCCGCCCAGCCCCGCAAGGGGGGGACAGAACCCGGCTTATAGGCCATCTCGCCGGACTCCCCCTGCCACGCAGCACCCTCACGCCTCGCACGCCTGAGCACCCCTCCCTGCGACCGAGCCCCCCGCGGCACCCCCCCGTGAGCCCTCCCAGCAACGCCGCTTGACAGGGGCGCCAGGTGGGGCGAAGATGCACAAAGTGGCTTGAAGTGGGGGAAGGTGGGGTACCACCACCACGTGCCACCGCGGAGGGGGCAAACGTGTTTACGGGTGAATATCGGCATACGATCGACGACAAGGGGCGCGTGGCCGTCCCTGCTCGTTTCCGTGCCCAGCTCGATGAGGGCGCATTCGTCTCTCGCTGGCTCGATAACTGCTTGGCGATCTTTCCTCGAGCTGCATGGGACGACCTTGCAACGCGTGTTGCGGCCCTGCCGACTGGGAATGCCAGCGCGCGCGAGTTCGCACGCTTCCTGTTCGGGAGCGCGTTCGAGGTAGAGCTTGATGCGCAGGGGCGCCTCCTTCTCCCAGCAACGTTGCGCACCTGGGGTCAACTTGGTGCGGAGGCGATGGTGGTGGGCGCACGCGATCATGCAGAGATCTGGACGCCGCAACGGTGGGATACCTATCGCGGCGGGATGGAATCCTCCGATGCACTTGCATCGCAGCTCGAGGGGCTCGGGTTCTGATGACAACGGGCGCGACAGTCCATCGCCCCGTACTTCTCAAAGAGACACTTGAGGCGCTCATGGTGCACCGGAGCGGACGCTACATCGATGCGAACCTTGGCGGCGGTGGCCACACAGAGGCAATCCTCACTGCGTCGAGCCCAGATGGCGTTGTCCTCGGCATCGATGCAGATGCACAGGCGATCGCAGCGACGCGTGATCGCCTCGCTGCATTTGGCGATCGCCTGCGAACCTTCCACGGGAGCAGTGCGCGGTTGAGCGAAGCGGCCGATGCGGTTGACTTCGACGCAGTAGATGGAGTGATCTTCGATCTCGGCCTCTCCTCTGATCAGCTGGTAGATCAAACACGTGGATTCGGCATTCGTGCTGGCGGCACGCTTGATTTACGATTTGATGTATCACGTGGCGAGAGCGCAGCAGACCTCCTTGCACTGCTTGATGTGCGCGAACTGCAGGCGATCTTCCGCAACTATGGAGAAGAGCCACATGCAACGCGTGTCGCGCGAGCGATCGTTGCGGCGCGTGCAACTACGCCGATTACGACGAGCGAACAACTATCAGCACTCGTTGAGGCGGCTCTCCCAAAGCGCTATGGCCCTCCTTCACGAATTCATCCAGCAACACGTGTCTTCCAGGCGCTGCGGATTGCCGTGAACGATGAGTTGGGGGCACTCCGCATTGCGCTTGCAGCGACGCTGAGCAGACTTTCCGTCGGCGGGCGAGTGGCAGTCTTGACGTATCACTCGCTTGAGGATCGCATTGTGAAGCAGGCCTTCGCCGCTGCAGTTCGTGGTTGCATCTGTCCGCCACGGGCACCAGCATGTGCCTGCGGCCTGCAGCCCACGCTCCGCCTCGTCAACAAGAAGCCGATTACCGCAAGCCCCGAAGAGATTGCCGAGAACCCGCGCAGCCGGAGCGCAAAATTGCGCGTCGCAGAGCGACTTGCGGAGGCCGCATGACAGCAATCGGTCGCCCGCTGCGCAACGTGCAGTTCACCGCAACGCCGCTTGAGCCACGCATGTCGAGTAGCCACGCAGCGACCATTGCGCGACAGCGCGCCGTTATTCGGGCTGCATTTCAGCCACTCCCCAACGCGCTTCCAGGGAGCGGCTCACTCCGACCAGGGATTCGTAGCTCCCAAGGAGGCATGACCCCTCGCACCGCTGTTGTTCCAGGTGCACGGCCGCGCGGTCGTATTGGAGTCTCATCGTGGCGAGCAACCGAGCAGAACAATATCTTCGGCGCGAGCACATCGCGTGCCGTGACAACGGTGATCGGCCTATTCCTCGCACTCATGCTGCTGCTTGTTCCGAGCATCGCGGCGTCCACGTCAACAGCAACAATGAACATGCTGCACGACGAGCAGATTCGTATCCTCGAACAAGTACGGCTCGGCAATGAGGATACAAGTCGACTCGGGAGAGAGCCTGCGGTCCGACGCCATGCATTCGACCTTGGGATTACGCAACTCACCGATCCGCTCGTGGTGGCACCGCAGTGAACAACGTGCCGCAGAGCAGGTTAACGAATCCGGTGGTCCGGACAGACTCACGCCCGCGCACGAAAGTCACCGCTGCGCTTATCGCACTTGCTGCAATCGTCTGCCTCGCCCGCTTGTTGCAGTGGCAGGTCATCGAGCGCGACCGGCTCCTCGCCGCTGCCGCATCACAATCGTCAGCAAGCATCGTGCAGTCACCTCCACGCGGGACGATCACAGACAGCAGCGGCGTAGTCGTGCTTGCGACAACCGTGATGCGCTATCGGCTCACAGCACTACCAGGCCGCATGGCTGCGAGCGAGCGCCCTGCGGTGGCCGCGCGTCTTGCTGAACTTATCGGCGGCGAGGCGGGGGATAGCGAGCGCATTCGTGCACTCCTGGAGTCTGGCCGAACACGCGTGACGATCCATCCAGGGGTTGATGATGCAGCAGCGGAGCGCATTCAATCTGCAGTGAGCAGTGGTGAACTAACCGGACTCTCCCTCGAGCAGGTACGACTTCGAAGCTACCCCCAGCCTGGCGGGAGCCCGGGCACGAGCCTCGCGAGCCAGGTCCTTGGGTTCGTCAATTCAGACGGGCTTGGCCAGTACGGCGTTGAGGGCTACTACGACGAGGCGCTTGCCGGCTCTGCGCGAGTGACAGATGTCAGTCGCGATACGAGTGGCAACCTGAGTACGGTTGAGGTCGCCGCCGGACACCCTGGTGTCGACCTGCAGCTGTGTATCGACGCGCGCATTCAGTCGATGGTTGAGCAGGAGATTGCGGTCGCGGGCGTCGCCGACCTTGCTGATTCCGTGAGCATGGTCGTGATGGACCCCTACACGGGCGCCGTGATCGCCTCTGCATCGTGGCCCTCATTCGATGGCAACTCATATGGGGTTACCGCTGCGCGCGACCCGAGTCGATTCATGGATCCTGCCATTAGCTCTGTCTACGAGCCCGGCTCGGTCATGAAGGCGCTGACCGCCACAGCGGCGCTGGAAGAGGGGGTCGCTTCGCCATCAACGATCTACAACGATGAGCGGGTGCTCTACCTCGATGATGGGGTGACACGCGTGCGTAATTCGGACCTCAAGTCGCGCGGTCCGATCTCCATGACGGAGGCGCTCGCCTATAGCCGCAACATCGTCTTCTCGAAGGTTGCATTGAGTCTTGGCGATACAACGACAGCCGCAGCCAATCGCCTCTACGCCACCTGGCTACGCTTCGGCGTTGGCGGGAGGACCGGTGTCGATCTTGCTGGCGAGAATCAGGGGATTGTCCGCGACCCATCAGAGACACGATGGCGTCAGATCGATCTTGCAAACGCCTCCTTCGGCCAAGGTGTTGGCGTGACACTCATGCAGCTGGCAACGTTCTACTCGTCACTCGTCAACGGTGGTGTACTGGTTCGACCGCGCGTGGTTGCAGCGGTCAATGGCGTGCCAACGCCGATCACCGTGCGAGGGACGGCAACGACACCAGCGGTATCGCGACAAATGATTCAGATGACCTCGAGCGTCTTGCAGATTGCACCGTTCTACCGACAGGCGGCAGCGATTCCATCCTTCGTGTACGGCGGCAAGACAGGCACGGCGCAAATCTGGATGCCCGATGCAAAGAACGGTGTGGGCGCATACGACCAGGAACACTTCAACTTCACGTTTATTGGCTGGTTCGGCCGTACGGCACCCGAGTATGTAATTGCGACGACCATCCATCACGCCACGCCGAAGCACATGGCCGTTGGCTGGTGGCAGAACAAGATTGAATCATGGGAACTCTTCCGTCGCGTCGCGCAAGACATCATCTCCGTTTACGGCATCACCCCCGCGGCTGTCTCCGACAGCCGCTCGACTTCCCCCGCCCACCCCGGGTCGCCGGGACCCTCCGCTCCGGTGGCACCGGCGGTGGGCGGGGTCTCTCTCCCTACTCGGCGCGAAGCGTGGGGAGGGTAGCGTGCAGACATCCGTCGGACGTCGCATTCACGGGCCACTCGCGCTGGATGGTGTGGAACTTGCAGCGCTTCTCAATGGCGAGGTGCGGGTAGCTGGCGCACGAAAGATTCGTGGCGCAGCGATCGACTCACGCCTCGTCGGCGATACACCAGGTTGCGCCTTCTTTGCACTTCCTGGCGCGCGGACCGATGGCCGCCTTCACGCCGTGGCCGCACTCCATGCAGGCGCTGCAGCCGTGGTGATCTCCCGCGCAGACGGGAGCGAGAGCGCCGAGGTCGCGGAAGCGCTCCGCGCGCTCGATGATGCAGCAAAGAGCGCAGGCGCATCGGTCGTGGTTGTCCCTAATGCACTGCACGCCCTTGGAGCAGCAGCTACGGCGTGGCGTGCGCGCTTCGACCTTGAGGTGATTGGCGTCACTGGCTCAGTGGGGAAGACGACAACGAAACAGTTCATCACGACAGCGCTCGGCGGGGTGGCGGAGGGCTGCTACTCAACACCAGGGAATGCCAACAACGAGATCGGTCTCCCGCTCGCGCTCCTGAATCTCCCCGATGAAGCCACACGCTTTGTCGCCGAGATGGGGATGTATGTACTCGGTGACATCCGCTCGTTGTGCGCTATCGCGCGGCCGCGCATTGGCGTGGTCACGGCGGTCGATGCGGTGCACGCTGAACGGGCTGGCGGGATTGCTGCCATCGAGAGCGGCAAGGGGGAACTTATCGCCGCCCTCCCCGCCGACGGCCAGGCGATCCTTGCAGCAGATGATCCACGGGTGGTGGCAATGGGGAGCCGTGGCCCGGCACGTGTTCGCACTGCAGGTCGCGCGGCAGATGCCGATGTCGCCATTCGCGACGCGCACCTCATTGAGCGGAGCTCGCATACAAGCGTGCTCCTCGCCACGACGGAGGGAGAGGTGCAGCTTGAGTTGCCGGTGTTTGGTGCACACTTTGCCCAAGCTGCTGCACTTGCGATCGCTGTTGCCCAGGCATGCGGTGTGTCGGCGACGATCGCGGGCGAGCGTTTACACAGCGCCTCACTGCCGTCTGGTCGAGCGACG